>Ga0207416_1002492_pt1 | contig 19910 bp, 17 predicted proteins | sample PaiPotPPM11metaG_FD_184107 | JGI IMG/M metagenome (GOLD analysis project Ga0207416, IMG submission 184107) | Iron sulfur acid spring bacterial and archeal communities from Banff, Canada, to study Microbial Dark Matter (Phase II) - Paint Pots PPM... ...
CCCGCCTTGTGGATTTGTGGACAACGCCAAGAGGCGTTGCCCACAAGCTCCACAAGGCCAACAACAGCAGCAAACGGAAGCGGACAAATGATGTGCTACCAAACCCGGACAACTCCGAGTGCTACCGACAGCTCACCCTTTACGATGGAACAGTTAAGGCCCTGGAATCGGGAATTCAGCCCGCTAAGCTTGAGATCACGGGACCACGCTCGGAGGGACACTTATGTCATCGCTCGAAGGCGAAGCGCGCATGGCCGCAGCGGCTGGTAAAACCCATCAGCCGCGCAGCGAGACCCGCGACGGCATGCGCATCGACTGGGACGTGCCGATCGCGATGGATGACGGCCTCGTGCTGCGCGCCGACGTGTTTCGCCCGATCGCAGAAGGCCGCTATCCGGCGATCTTGAGCTATGGCCCTTACGCCAAGGGGCTCGCCTTCCAGGACGGCTATCCGAGCGCCTGGGAGCGCATGGCAAAAAAACATCCCGACGTCGTCGCCGGATCGAGCAATCTCTATCAAAGCTGGGAAGTGGTCGATCCGGAAAAATGGGTGCCGCACCACTATGCCTGCGTGCGCGTGGATTCGCGCGGCTGCGGCTGCTCGCCCGGCTTCATCGATCATTTCTCGCCGCGCGAGACCAAGGATTTTTACGACTGCATCGAATGGGCCGGCGTGCAGCCGTGGTCGAACGGCAAGGTCGGGCTCAACGGCATTTCCTATTACGGCATCAACCAATGGCACGTCGCGAGCCTGCAGCCGCCGCATCTCGCCGCCATGTGCGTCTGGGAGGGCGCCGCCGACTGGTATCGCGACATGACGCATCACGGCGGCATCCTCTGCACGTTTTGGGAAAACTGGTACGACATGCAGGTCAAAACAGTGCAGTACGGCGCGGGCGAGCGCGGCAAACGAAGCCGCGTGCACGGCGAGCTGGTCTGCGGACCGGAAATCTTGTCCGACGCCGAGCTCGCCAAAAACCGCAGCGATTTCGGCAGCGCGATTTGCGCCCATCCGCTCGACGATTCCTATCACCGCGCGCGCTCGCCGGTCTGGTCGAAAGTGAAAGTGCCGTTTTTGTCCGCCGCCAATTGGGGCGGGCAGGGGCTGCACCCGCGCGGCAATTTCGAAGGTTTTTTCCGCGCGGCGTCGAAGAAAAAATGGCTCGAAGCACACGGCATCGAGCATTGGACGCATTTTTACACGGATTACGGGAGAAACCTGCAGCTGCGCTTCTTCGATCGCTTCTTGCACGGCAAGAAGAATGGCTGGGATAAGCAGCCGCCGGTGCAGCTGCAGGTTCGCCATATCGACCGCTTCGTCGAGCGTGCGGAAAACGAATGGCCGCTCAAGCGTACCAAGTGGACGCGATTTTATCTCGATCCCGCCGGCTGCGCGCTCACCCCCACCCTTCGCACCCCCGCAAGCGGGGCAGGGAAGGGTGGGGTCAAGAGGAAGAATACGCTTTATTTCGACGCTATGGGCGACGGCGTCACGTTCCTCTCCGCGCCGCTTGCCCAGGAGACGGAGATCACCGGCCCGAGCGCGCTCAAGCTCTACGTCTCTTCCTCCACCGCGGACGCCGATATTTTTGCGGTGCTGCGGGTGTTTTCACCCGACCTCAAGGAGGTGGTGTTCCAGGGCGCCATCGATCCGCATACGCCGGTCGGCCAGGGGTGGCTGCGCGCCTCGCATCGCCAGCTCGACAAAAAACTGTCAAGACCGTACCGGCCCTATCACGGTCATACGAAGCAACAGCCGCTCAAGCCCGGCGAGGCGGTGGCGCTCGACATCGAAATCTGGCCGACCTCGATTGTCGTGCCCGCGGGATACCGCGTCGCCCTCAGCGTGCGCGGAAAGGACTACGTCTATCCCGGAGGCAGCGGCGGCCGGCTGTCGAATTTCAAGAACGAGCTGACCGGCTGCGGTCCGTTCCTGCACGACGATCCGCGCGACCGGCCGGCGGCAATATTCGGCGGCGTCACCGGCCTGCATTTCGGCGGCGCCGCGCGGCCCTATCTGCTGTTGCCTGTTATTCCGGCAAAGCGAAAATAAAAATGAGAAAATGGGCCAACCCGCGACAATAGCGGTCTTTACGGGCGCAACGGCTTGTCGGATAAAGGCCTGAAAAGCCGGTGCGTGGGTACGCACCGGGAACGGTAATCGATGCGCCTCGGCGAATACGGGGCGCCAGAGGGAGGACGGAGAAATGTCGCGCAAGTTCATGTCTCGCAAAGTGAGCCGCCGCACGCTGCTGGCGGGCACGGCGGCCGGTGCGGCGGCCGCATTGACACGCTTCCCGGCGCCGGCCGTCGCGCAAGCCGCCCCCTTCAAGCTCGGGCTGCTCACGGTCAAGACCGGGCCGCTCGCCCAGGGCGGAATTCAGATGGAGCAGGGCGTGCTCACCTATCTGAAAGAGAAAAACTACATGCTGGGCGGCCGCAAGGTCGACTTCGTCTCCGCCGATACCGGCGGCAATCCGGCCGGCGCCAAGACCAAGGTGCAGGAACTGGTCGAGCGCGATAAGGTCGACGTCATCCTCGGTCCGCTCGCCGCCTTCGAGCTCTACGCCATCAACGAGTATATCCAGCAGCAAAAGATGCCGACGCTCAGCCTGGCGGCGGCCGACAACCTCACCCAACGCACGCCGAACCCGTATCTGCTGCGCGCGTCGTCCACCTCGTCGCAGGCGATGCAGCCGATGGGGCACTATGCGGCGATCCACCTGAAGCTCAAGCGGGTTGTCTGTATCGTCGAAGACTTTGCATTCGGTTACGAGCAGATGGGCGGCTTCCAGGCGGCGTTCCAGAAGGACGGCGGCTGCGTCGTCAAGAAGCTGTGGCCGCCTTTGGTCACTCCCGACTACACGCCCTACATTGCGCAGATCAGCGATTGCGACGGCGTGTGCCAGGGATTTGCCGGGTCGAACCCGCTGCGCTTCATGAAACAGTACGCCGCCGCCGGACTGAAATATCCGGTTGTGACTGGACTGACCGGCGGCGACGACGCGCTCTTGAAGAGCTTCGGCGACGAAGCGTTGGGCCTGGTGAGTTGCAGCCCATATTCGCTCGATCTCGAATCCGACGGCAACAAGCGCTTCATCGACGGCATGTTGAAGAATTACAATACCGTTCCCGGTCAATATGCAGCGTTGCTCTACGTCAATTGCGAGGTAGTTGACGCGGCCCTCAAGGCGGTCGGCGGCGATGTGAGCAACAAAGAGAAGTTCATGACGGCGCTGAAAGCGGTCACCCTGACCGACACCCCGCGCGGGCCGCTCAAGTTCGATCACCTGAATAATGTGATCGGCACCTTTTACGTCCGGCGCTGCGGCACGGTGGGCGCCAAATACGGCCTCAAGCTCTGGAACAAGATCATCCACACCTACGAAAACGTCAGTCAGTTCTGGACGTGGCCGGAAAAGGAGTTCCTCGCGCACCCGGTCTACTCGCGCGACTATCCGCCGCTGACGAAGTGCTGAGGCCTTTCATCCCCCGTAGCCCGGATTGAGCATCGCGAAATCCGGGCTACTGATATGGAGGACGCCATGTCTCGCAAAGTCAGTCGCCGCACGCTGCTTGCAGGCACCGCGGCCGGCGCGGCCGCCGCATTGACCCGTTTCCCGGCGCCGGCCGTCGCGCAAGCCGCGCCGTTCAAGCTCGGCCTGCTCACGGTCAAGACCGGTCCGCTCGCCCAGGGCGGCATCCAGATGGAACAGGGCGTGCTCACGTTCCTGAAGGAGAAGAATTACACCATGGGCGGCCGCAAGGTCGACTTCGTCTCCGCCGATACCGGCGGCAATCCGGCCGGCGCCAAGACCAAGGTGCAGGAACTGGTCGAGCGCGATAAGGTCGACGTCATCCTCGGTCCGCTCGCCGCCTTCGAACTCTACGCCATCAACGATTATATTCGCGACCAGAAGATGCCGACGCTCAGTCTTGCCGGCGCCGACGACCTCACGCAGCGTCATCCCAATCCGTACTTCCTGCGCGCCTCGTCGACTTCGTCGCAGGCGATGCAGCCGATGGGACATTACGCGGCGACCGATCTGAAGTTCAAGCGCGCCTTTTGCCTGGTCGAGGATTTCGCCTTCGGTTACGAGCAGATGGGCGGCTTCCAGGCGGCGTTCCAGAAAGACGGCGGCTGCGTCGTCAACAAATTGTGGCCGCCCTTGGTGACGCCCGACTACACGCCCTACATTGCGCAAATCGGCGGCTGCGACGTCGTCTGCCAGGGCTTTGCCGGCTCGAACCCGCTGCGCTTCATGAAGCAATATGCCAGCGCCGGGCTCAAATATCCGGTGGTGACCGGCCTGACCGGAAGCGACGACGCCTTGCTCAAGAGCTACGGCGACGAGGCGCTTGGCCTTGTTGGCGCCAGCCCGTACTCGATCGACTACGAATCCGACGCCAACAAGCGTTTCATCGCCGATATGCTGAAGAACTACAACGCCGTTCCCGGCTTCTATGCCGCCGGACTCTATGTCAGTACTGCCGTGGTCGACGCCGGGTTGACGGCGATCGGAGGCAACTCGAGCGACAAAGATAAGCTGATGGCGGCGCTGAGGGCGGTCAGCCTGAGCGACACGCCGCGCGGACCGATGAAGTTCGACCACCTTAACAACGTGATCGGCAACATCTACATCCGTCGCTGCGGACGGGAAGGTGCCAAATACGGCCTCAAGCTCTGGAACAAGATTATCAAGACCTACGAGAACGTCAGTCAGTTCTGGACCTGGCCGGAAAAGGAATTCCTCGCGCACCCGGTTTACTCGCGCGACTATCCGCCGCTGACGAAGTGCTGAGCCTTCTCCATGCCACTCGATGCAGCCCGGATTGAGCGGAGCGAAATCCGGGAGCAGCGTTCGGGCCGGCCCCGGATTGCGCGTGGCGCAATCCGGGCTACAAAACTAAATTAAACCGGCGTGGCAGCCAGGAAGCGGAAGGGCGGCGCAAATGAGTTTCTGGCTGCTGCTGACCGTCAATAGCGTGACGTTTGGCGGACTTTTGTTCCTGCTCTCGGCGGGCTTTTCGCTGATTTTCGGGCTGATGCGCATTCCCAATCTGACGCACGGCTCGATGTTCATGGTCGGCGCCTATTTGGGCACCTCGTTGCTCTCCGGCACGCTCGGCTTCACGCTCAACTTCTGGGCGGCCGCCATCGTCAGCGCGCTGGAAGTCGCGGTGCTGGGCGCGTTGATGGAGCGGCTGCTTTTGCGGCGTCTCGCCGGTCAGCAACTGGCGCAGGTGCTGGTGACGCTCGGCGTCTCCTTCATGGTCGCCGATCTGTGCCTGATGGGATGGGGCGGCGACCCGATCTCGGTGGCGACGCCGGCCGGGCTCGGCGGCTTCGTGCGCGCCGGTGCGGCCGTATTCCCGCTCTACCGCATGGCGGTGATCGGCATCGCGGCGGTGTTCGCCATCGCGTTGTGGCTCATGCTCGAGCGCACGCGGCTCGGCGCCATGATCCGCGCCGGCGTCGACGATCCGCAGATGGCGCGCGTCGTCGGCATCCGCGTTTCACGGCTGTTCACCATCGTGTTCGGACTCGGCGCCGGCCTCGCCGGATTTGCCGGCATGATCGCCGGCCCGATCCTCTCGGTCTATCCCGGCCTCGACCAGGACATGCTGCCGCTGGCGCTCGTCGTCGTCATCCTCGGCGGCACCGGCAGCCTGCTTGGCTCGTTCGTCGGCAGCATCATCGTCGGGTTCCTCTACAATTTCGGCCAGGCGCTGTTGCCGGAGCTTGCCTATTTCGTGCTGTTCCTGCCGATGGTTTTGGTGCTGGTGCTGCGTCCGCAGGGTCTGTTCGGAGGGCAGGTCCTGTGAAAGTTCGGCATGTGGCAGTTGCGGTCGCGGTGCTCGCGCTGATCGCCGCGCCCTATGCGATCCAGGAGCCGTACTACGTCAACATCGCCAGCCAAATCTTGCTCTATGCGGTTTTTGCGCTCGGGCTGAACATCCTGGTCGGCTATGCGGGGCTGGTGTCGCTCGGCCATGCCGGACTATCGGGCGTGGCGGCCTATGGGGTCGCTTATCTGCTCGCCGCCGGCTATGGCCACGCGGTCGCCATCGCCGCCGGGCTCGCGGCCGGACTGATCGTGACGGCGGGCTTCGCCGCGCTGGCGCTGCGCGCGAGCGGCATCAGCTTCATCATGATCACGCTGGCGCTCGGCGAGATCATTTGGGGTTTAGCCTATCGCTGGATCAGCATCACCAACGGCGACAACGGCATCAGCGTCAACGCGCGCCCGGCGCCGTTCGGACTGTCGCTCGACTCGGCGAACGGATTCTACGACGCGACCCTGATCGTCTTCCTGCTCGCGCTCGCCGCCTGTGCGGTCTTCGTGCGCTCGCCGTTCGGTGCCGCGCTCGCCGGCACGCGCGATCAGCCTCGGCGCATGAACGCGCTCGGCTTCCACGTCTGGATGATCCGCTTCTGGGCCTTCATGTTTTCCGGGCTCCTGAGCGCGATTGCCGGCATCCTGTTCGTCTACTACAACCAGTTCATCAGCCCGCAGGCGCTGGCGCTCACCGCATCCGCCGAAGGTTTGCTGATGGTGATTTCGGGCGGGGCGGGCACGCTGCTCGGTCCGGTGGTCGGGGCGGCGCTCGTCGTCATCGTCAAGAACGTGGTGAGCGCCTACATCTCGCGCTGGAATTTCATGCTTGGCGCGATCTTCGTCGCCATCGTCGTGTTCATGCCGGAGGGTCTCGTTCCCGGCACGGTGCGGCTCGCGCGCGGCGCATGGCGCGCGGCGAACCGGCGCAAACCGGCTGCCGAGTCGGCGGGAGCGGCGGGAGCGGCCGCACCGGTCGCGGAACAAAAACCATGACCGCGCTTGCCGTCAAAAATTTAAGCAAATCGTTCGGCGGCCTGCACGTGACCACCAACGTCAATCTTACGGTCGAGCCGGGGGAGCGCCGATTGATCATCGGCCCGAACGGCGCCGGCAAGACCACGTTGTTCAATCTGATCACCGGCGAGATCGCGCCGGATGCCGGCGCGGTGCTGCTGTTCGACCGCGACATTACCCGCCTGGCGAGCCGCAAGCGCGCCCATCTCGGCATGGCGCGCACCTATCAGATCATAACGCTGTTTCCTCGCGACACGATCTTGCACAATGCGACGCTGGCGCTGCTCGGCCTCTCGCCGCTGCGCTGGAATCCGTGGCTTACGCTCGCTCGCCAACGGCGCCTATCGGCGCAGGCCCGCGCCGCGCTAAATCGCGTCGGTTTGCAGCACATGGCCGAAAGACCGCTGGCGGAGACGTCCTACGGCGAAAAGCGGCGGGTCGAAATCGCCATGGCGCTCGCCCAAGAGCCGCGCGTGCTCTTGCTCGATGAACCGTTCGCCGGGCTGTCGATCGACGAGCGCCGCGACGTGCGCGAGCTGCTTAAACGCATTCCGCGCGACGTAACGGTGGTCATGATCGAGCACGACATGGATACCGCGCTCGATCTCGCCGATCGCATCACGCTCCTGCATTTCGGCGAAGTCATCGTCGAGGGCACCCGCGCCGAGGTGGTGGCCGATCCGCGCACGCGGGAGGTCTATCTTGGCGAATAGCGCGCTCAAGCTTGCGGATATCGACGCCTTCTACGGCGACAGCCACGTGCTGCAGAAGGTGTCGTTCGAACTCGGCGAAGGCCGGCTGCTGGGCCTCCTCGGCCGCAACGGCGCGGGAAAATCGACCTGCATGAATGTCAGCGTCGGGCTCTTGCCGCCGCGCGCCGGCGCCGTCGAAGTGTTCGGCAGGCCGGTAACGCGGCTGCCGCCGGAACTGATCGCCGCGCGCGGCGTGGCGCTGGTGCCGCAAGGCCGCCGCGTGTTCAAGAGCCTCACCGTGCGGGAGAACCTCATGGTCGCGGCGCACGACAAGGACCCGGTCAGCCGCCACGCGCCGTGGACCGCCGATACGGTTTTTGCGATGTTCCCGCGGCTTGCCGAGCGGGCGGGCCAGATCGCCGGCTATCTCTCCGGCGGCGAGCAGCAGATGCTCGCCATCGGCCGTGCGCTGATGGCCAATCCGCGCGTGCTGTTGATGGACGAACCGTCGGAGGGCTTGGCGCCGCAAATCGTCGCCGAGGTCATGGCCACCATCCGCCGGCTCAAGGAGAGCGGGTTGTCCATCGTGCTCGTCGAGCAGAGCCCTAAACTCGTGTTCGACATCGCCGACGATATCGTCATTCTCAACTCAGGCCGCGTCGCCGTCGTCTCGACCGCCGCCGCGCTGAAAAACGACGGCGTGGATTTGCGCCAGCATCTCGGGGTGTTCTGATGACGGAGGACGGAGGACGGACAACGGATGAAAAATGTCTACTGCAAGCTCTTTGATTCCGTCCTCTGTCGTCTGTCCTCTTTCGTCTGTCCTCCGTCGTCTGCTAATCGAACAGCGCCACCGCCCGCGTCCAGCCGGCCGAGCCGGCTTTGACCTTGTGGGGAAAACACGCCACGGTAAATCCATGGTCGGGAAGCTGTTCGAGATTGCACAGCTTCTCCATGTGGCAGTAGGGGATTTCGCGCCCCGCCTTGTGGCCCTCCCAGATGATCGACGGATCGTGCGTTTCCAGCCAGCGCTCGCGCATGTGCGCAAACGGCACGTCCCAGCCCCAGGCGTCGATGCCGGCCACGCGCACGCCGCGCGAGGTCAGATAAAGCGTCGCTTCGCGCCCCATGCCGCAACCGGCGGTCAAATACTCGTCGGTGCCGATACACTCGCTGGCGCGCGTGTTGACCAGGACGATGTCGAACGGCTTTAACTCATAGCGGATGCGCTTGAGCTCGGCTTCGACTTCCGCCGCGGCGACCACATGGCCGTCCGGCGCTTTGCGGAAATCGAGCTTGACGCCGGGGCGGAAGAACCAGTCGAGCGGCACTTGGTCGATCGTCAGCATCGGCTTGCCGTCGATCGATCTCGACTGAAAATGGATCGGCGCGTCCATGTGCGTGCCGTTGTGCGTCGTCAGCTGTATCTGCTCGATCGCCCAGCCTTCGCCATCCGGCAAGTCTTCGCGGCGCAGCCCGGGAAAGAGCTCGCAAAGGAGCGGCGCGGTCTGTGCATTGGTCCGGTATTCGATCTTCGGCCGCATGAACGGCGGATCGTAAACCGTGTCGTTGTCGAGCGGCGACGACAGATCGAGCATGCGGCTGGGCAGCTTCATGGCTTGTCCGATTTGATTCGCAGATTTCGGTTCGTGGCGGGCCATTCTATCAGCCCGGAACATAAGCATTAACCCTTTATTAACCATACTTTCCTACGCGTTAACTCCAAGTTGAGTGCTACGTCGTCGCCGGATGCGGATGATCGGGCACTGACCGGGACGACGCGACACCCACCCGATTCCAGGAGGCCGCTATGAGATTTCATTCGTCTGGGGTTGTCGTGCTCGCGCTGCTGCCGCTGGCTATGACCGCGCATGCGGCGGACATGAAGCTTCCCGTCAAGGCGCCGCCCTTGCCCACTCCCGTCGTCGCCAGCTCCGATTGGTCCGGGTTCTATCTTGGCGTCAACGGCGGCATCGCCAACGGTGACGGTGGCCTGGTCGGCGGCACGATCGGCTACAATTATCAGACCAGCGCTTTAGTCTTGGGCGTGGAAGCGGACTTCGATGCGACGTGGGCGAATGTCGCCGCCCCGACGCTTGCCACGGTACGGGGCCGCATCGGCTATGCGCTCGGGCAGTTCATGCCCTACTTCACGGCGGGCTGGGCCGACGGCGACCACGACCGCTCCGGATCGACGCTCGGCGGCGGCGTCGAGTTTCACCTTATGCCGGCGCTGAGCATGAAGGCCGAATATCTCCACGTCAATCTCGGGCGGCCCGACGATATCGCGCGCCTCGGCTTGAATTGGCACTTCAACATGGGCGGGCCCATCGGGATACCCATTGCGACGCGCGACTGAGCGTCCAGGCCGCACCTTCGACTTGCCAACCGCAGCTCCTCGTCGGATAGACGCGCGGGGAAACACGCCGTCGAGGAATTCGCATGTCGGAGCAATGGAACAAATACGAACGAACGGCGGCGCGCCGCCACGGCAAGCCGGGGCGCGAGCTGCGGCCGCAGGGCGCGACCATCGACATTCATTCGCATGTCGGCGTGCCGGAAGCGGCGAAATTCGTCGAGCCGCATCTCGATTGGGCGACCGTTCCACTGGCCCATTTCGCAACGCCCGAGACCAAGGCGCTCACCGCCAAGCAGGAGGCGGATATCCGCGCCCGCGGCGGCCTCGACCGCCGCCTCGCCGATCTCGACGCCATGGGCATCGATCTCCAGATCGTCGCGCCGCCGCCGCCGCAATGCTACTACACGGTGCCGCTCGAGGTCGCGGTCAAGGCGGCGCAGATCGTCAATGACGGCGTTGCCGCGTTCTGTGCGCAAAAGCCAGACCGCCTCAAGCCTTTTTGCTCGGTGCCGATGCCCGACGGCCGCGAAGCGGCAAAGGAGCTTGAGCGTTGCGTCAAGAAGCTCGGCTTCACCGGCGTCGAGGTCTTGACCAACGTTGCCGGCAGGGAATTATCCGATCCGGCCTTCACGCCGTTCTGGAAAAAGGCCGAAGAACTCGGCGCGCTCGTGATGGTTCATCCCAACGGCTTCACCGAGGCTTCGCGGCTTTCGCGCTTTTACTTCAACAACGTCATCGGCAATCCGCTGGAGACCACGATCGCGCTGCATTATCTGATTTTCGACGGCGTGTTCGAACGCCATCCAAACCTGAAAATCCTCGCCGTGCACGGCGGCGGCTATCTGGGCGCCTATCCGGGCCGCATCGACCATGCCTGGGGCGCCCGCTCCGACAGCCACGGCGCGCTGCCGCAGCCGCCGACCGCGTATCTCAAGCGCGTCTATGTCGACAGCGTCGTGTTCACGCCCTCCCAGCTCGCCGAATTGGTGCGCACATTCGGCGCCGACCATGTCGTCATGGGCACCGATTATCCTTATGACATGGCCGAGTACGATCCGCTCGGCCACATCGCCGCCGTCGAGGGCTTTGACCGATCGACTATCGCCGCGCTCGCCGGCGGCAATGCGAAGAGATTGTTGGGGCTGTGATCCGAAGCCCGGATTGAGCGGAGCGAAATCCGGGCCACTGCGCCACGCCGCCGCCCATTGCCGGCCTTAATCGAAGCCACTATGCCTGCTGCTCGAGAAGGACGCGGAAGCGGCGGAAGAAGCGACCATGGTGCGGCGGCGCATTGCCGAGGAGCCGGTTTCGCGGCTCGCGATCTGGTCGCGGCGGCTCGCTTTGTTTTCGCTGCTGGCGACCTTTGTCGCCGTCATCATCGTGCGTTCGGGTGCGCTCGACATTGTGCCGGCGCTGTCGACGCTCGCCGGCGCTCTGGTGCTGGCGGTCGTCGCCATTCTGCTCGCTTTCGGCGCCGGCGTTTTTATATGGCGCGACGGCCTCGGCGGGCTGCGCCAGGCGGTCGCGGCGGTGCTGATCGGGCTCGCGCTCATCGCCTATCCGGGCTACCTCGCCGTGCGCGCCTATCAGCTGCCGCAGATCTACGACGTCACCACCGATCCGATCGACCCGCCGCAATTCGACGCCATCGCGCGCTTGCGGCCGCGCGACGCCAATCCGATCGCCTACGAAGGCCTCTACGCGGCCGAGCTGCAGCACGCGGCCTATCCGGATATCGAGCCGGAGGACACCACCGCGTCGCCGCAGCAGGCGTTCGACGTCGCCATGAAGGTCATCGTCAAGCGCAAGTGGCGGGTCGTCGATGCGCGTCCGCCGCGGGAGCCTGCGGCGGGGCGCGTGTCCGACCCGCGGGCACCGCAGGGCGATCGCGCGCGTGACGGCGTTATCGAGGCGGTGGCGCGTTCGCTGATCCTCGGCTTCCGCGAAGACGTGGTGGTACGGATCCGTCCGACCAGCGACGGAACGCGCATCGACGTGCGCTCGGCGTCGCGCTACGGCCGCAACGATTTCGGCAGCAACGCCGCGCGCGTGCGCGACCTCATCTCCGACATCGACGATATTCTGACGGCGCCGGCAGAAGAAAAAGTGCCGCAAAAGAAGCCGCCGCGGCCCCATCAGCCGCCGGCCCGGCGGCGCTCGGTGAGGCGATAGACGCCGCCGATCGACGGCGGTCCGTCGGTTGCGACGATGCCGCGCGCAACCAAATCCTCAAGATGCGCGAGCGTCGAGAGTGCGGCGGCGCCGACGAGGCGCGCGTCGAGCCCGATATAGACGGCCTTGACGACGGTCGGGATATCGGCGTTGCCCTTGCCGAGCCGATGCAGGATGGAGGCTTCGCGCCCCAGCCGGTGCCGGATCAAAAATTGCACGTAACGCGGCGCATCGCGGACGGGCGCGCCGTGGCCCGGCAAGTACAGCGGCTCGGGACGGCGGGCGAGTTTTCGCAGCGAAGCCATGTAGTCGCTCATGGCGCCGTCCGGCGGCGCCACGATCGTGGTCGACCACGCCATCACATGGTCGCCGGCGAAAAGGAGATCGCGCTCTTTGAAAGCGTAGGCCATGTGATTGGCCGTGTGGCCGGGCGTCGTCACCGCTTCCAGCGTCCAGCTTTTGCCGCCCACCGTTTCGCCGTCGGCGAGCTTGACGTCGGGCAAAAAATCCATGTCGGCCGAGGCGTCGAGCCGGCGCGTCTCGCCGATGTGGAGCGGCCGTGCCAGGCGGTGCGGGCCCTGCGCGAAAACCGTAGCGCCGGTCGCGGCCTTGACCTTGGGCACGGCGGGCGAATGATCGCGGTGGGTGTGGGTGACGAAAATGTGGGTGACGGTCTCGCCGCGCACGGCGTCGAGCAGCGCGCCGATATGCGTATCGTCGTCCGGACCCGGATCGAGGATCGCGACCTCGCCGCGGCCGACGATGTAGCTCACCGTGCCCTTGAAGGTGAACGGTCCCGGATTGTTGGCGACGACGGCGCGCACGCCCGGCACCACTTCCTTCGCCTTGCCGGGTATGAGGCCGAAGGACTTATCGAACGGGATGTCGTCGCTCATGCAGGAACTTTGTGAGGCTTTGCGGGCGGGCGAGCAATAGCGTCGCCCGTTCCGCCCGCTCATGTGCGCAGCGAAACTGCGAAGCGCAAGCGACCTACGCTCGCTTCGGAGTGCACGGACGCGAAAGGTTGAGAAAAAGGGATGCGGAAATTAATGGAGCCCCGGTGCCGGGATCTCCGGGGCTCCAGCAATCTCATTCAACACAGTGAGTGAGACCGAGATCGCAGCCATCGTCATGCAAGGGCCGGGCCAAGTTCGGAACCGGGCAAAACCCGGCGATTCACGGGCATTTCTCACGTTTGGGCGTCGGCTGGTCGCCAAGCGGGCGCTTGCCGGCTATTTTGCAGGCACAGGCGCTAAAACGGTGTCCGGCTGCGGATGGCGGCGGCGAGCGTGCCTTCGTCGAGATAGTCGAGTTCGCCGCCGACCGGCACGCCGTGGGCGAGACGGGTCACCTTTACGTTGGCTTCGTGCAAGAGGTCGGCGATGTAATGGGCGGTGCTCTGGCCGTCGACAGTGGCGTTGAGCGCGAGGATCGCTTCGTTCACGGCCGGATCGTGCGCACGCTTGACCAGCGCGTCGATGGCGAGATCGTCCGGCCCGATGCCGTCGAGCGGCGAGAGCGTGCCGCCGAGCACATGATAGCGCGCGTTGAGCGCGTGCGCGCGCTCGAGCGCCCAAAGATCGGCGACATCGGCCACCACGACGATGGCGGACGCGTCGCGACGCGGATCGGTGCAGATCGTGCAGGGGTTCTGCGTATCGATGTTGCCGCAAGTGCGGCACATTTCGATCTTTTCGATCGCAGTCTGCAAGGCGGCGGCCAGCGGCGCCATCAAGAGTTCGCGCTTCTTGATGAGGAACAGGGCGGCGCGCCGCGCCGAACGCGGTCCGAGCCCGGGCAGGCGGGCGAGCAGCTGGATCAGGCGTTCGATCTCGGGGCCGGCGGCGACGGCGGGCATCAAAACAACTTCAGCCCCGGCGGCAGCGGCAGGCCGCCGGTGAGCGCCTGCATCTTGTCCGTCAGCATGGATTCGAGCTTGCGGCGGGCGTCGGCGTGGGCGGCGACGATGAGGTCTTGGAGAATTTCCTTCTGATCGGGCTTGAGCAGCGAATCGTCGACGCGCGCGTTGCGCAGGTCGCCCTTGCCGGACAGCGTGACGGTGACGAGTCCGCCGCCCGCCGCGCCCTCGACCTCCATGCGCTCGAGCTCGGCCTGCATCGCCTCCATCTTCGATTTGAATTCGGCGGCCTGTTTCATCAGGCCCATAAAATCGGCCATCGTGCTACCCGTATCTCTTAACGTTCTTCGTCGGCGCCATCGCTGTCGCCCGGCGGCGTCGACGGCATGTCCTCGGCATTGGTTGCAGGCGCGCCGGACGGCGGGCGCACGTCGACGATCTCGGCGCCGGGGAAACGATCGAGCACCGCCTGCACCAGCGGATCGCCGCGCACGCCGTCTTTCAGCTCGGCCTTGCGCGCTTCGGCCTGCGCTCGCAGGCTGGGCATGCCCGGGTCGGCGGAGACGGCGACCATCCAGCGCCGCCCGGTCCAATCGGCGAGCTTTTTCGACAGCTCCCCGACCAGCGTTTTCGGCGCACTTTCTTCGAGCGCGATTTCGAGCTTGCCGTCTTCGAAGCGCACCAGCCGCACGTCGCGTTCGAGCGCGCTTTTCATCGCCACGTCGCGTTTTTCGGCGGCGAGCGCGACGAGGTCTTCGAAACTCGCGAGTGCGTGCACCGGCGCAGCGGCTTCGGCGCCGCTCGGCTCGTTCACCGCTACAGCCGATGCAAGTGCGCCGCGTGTTCCTCCGCGCGGCTCCGCACGCGGCGAAATTTGCGGCCGCGCAGGTGCGTCCATACGTGCCGGCGCAGGCGCCGTGGCGCCGGCGCCATTGCCGCGCGTACTATCGCCCAGCGAACGGATCACCTCGTCGGGCGTCGGCAGATCGGCCGCATAGGCGATGCGAACCAAAACCATCTCGGCGGCCGCCAAGGGCCGCCCGGCCGCCTCGACTTCGGCGATGCCCTTGAGCAGCATCTGCCAGGTGCGCGCCAGAACCCGCATGGAAAGTTTCGTGGCAAAGGCGCGCCCGCGCGTGCGCTCGGCCTCGGTGAGCGACACGTCGTCGGCCATAGCGGGCACGATTTTCAGCCGGGTGACGAAATGGGTGAACTCGGCGAGATCGCCCAAAACCATCGCCGGATCGGCGCCGGTGCCGTACTGGTCGCGCAGTTCCGCCAGCGCGCGAGAAATATCGGAGCGCATCAGCGCCTCGAACAGATCGATCACGCGCGTGCGGTCTGCCAAGCCGAGCATTCCCCGCACGTCCTCGGCGCGCACCGGGCCGGCCAAAGTTGTTGTTGAATTGCCGGCGCCGGAGGCGCCGGAATGGGCAATGGCCTGATCGAACAGCGAAAGGCAATCGCGCACCGAACCCTCCGCGGCGCGCGCGATCAGCGCCAGCGCCTCCGGCTCGGCGGAAATATTTTCTTTTTCCGCGATGCCTTGCAGATGTTTGACCAAAAGCGCCGCATCCACCCGCCGCAGGTCGAAGCGCTGGCAGCGCGACAGCACGGTGATCGGCACCTTGCGGATCTCGGTCGTGGCGAACACGAACTTGGCGTGCGGCGGCGGCTCTTCCAGCGTCTTTAACAGCGCGTTGAAGGCGGCGCCCGAGAGCATGTGGACTTCGTCGAGGATGTAGACCTTGTAGCGGGCGGAAACCGGCGCGTAGCGGATGGCGTCGTTGATCTGGCGCACGTCGTCGACGCCGTTGTGCGAAGCCGCGTCCATCTCGATAACATCGAGATGCCGGCTTTCCATGATCGCCCGGCAGTGCACGCCGAGCGCCGGCATCTTCACCGTGGGGCCGGTGACCGAGCCGTCAGGCAATTCGTAATTGAGCGCGCGGGCGAGAATGCGCGCGGTCGTCGTTTTGCCGACGCCGCGCACGCCGGTGAGGATCCAGGCCTGCGGAATGCGGCCGGACTCGAACGCGTTCGAGATGGTGCGCACCATGGCGTCCTGGCCGATCAGATCGGCGAACGTCGACGGCCGGTATTTGCGCGCCAGCACGCGGTAGGATGCGATCGGTGCGGGGACGTCGTTCATAGTTGCGCGGTGTATGAGGGTGGGAGGCTGACGAGCGACCCGAACCGCGCTCGTTGGGGCTGCTTCCTTCCGGACCTGACCCGGTTGGCGAGTGGCTCGTCCACCGCCAACCTCCCGGGGACTATATTGGCCGGGGAGGGCGGGAAAGCAAGCCTTGGCAGAGGTGCCTTGGCACAGGTGCCTTGGCCCAGGTGCCTTGGCCCAGGTGCCTTGGCCCAGGTGCAAAATCGGGCGAGCGTGGCGAATCTCATCAAGGGATCGAAGGGCGGAAGTTGAACGGGGAAATAAAGACGATTAAATTTGCCGGCGGTTGGTCTAACCTGAGATTTTTGGCGCGAGAAGCAGAATACATGCCCAAGAGACAATCACGCGGCTTGGATAACCGATACCGCGATTCCAGCGGCGAAATTCGCCATAAGCGCGGAGATACGCTTGTAGGAACGTTACGCGAGACGTATGGCCGTGAATTCGCCCGAGGTTATCGTGGCGATACAAGGCTGAGCACCCTGCTCGAGCGAACCGGAAGCAAATCGCTCAGCGAATATCTGCTCGCGACCACTTCCAAAAGATTCGAGCCAGCGTTGAAAAATCTTGCCAAGAAATAGGCGCCATTACCGGGTTAGACTCGAAGAGGTAATGGTTGCCCATAATTTTGCGCTGGCCTATGGGGGACTTCAAGGAATTCGTGATCTTGGAGCTATCGAGTCGGCAGTAGCTCGACCATACTGCGGTTATTATCGCTCCATCGCCAAGAAAGCCGCTGCGCTCGTTCAATCGTTGGCATCAAACCACGGGTTTATTGATGGCAACAAACGTACTGCATTGCTCATGATGAATTTGCTTCTCTTGCGGAGCGGTTACCATCTTCGCGGCGACAGCGAGCAACAGGTTAACGCCGACGTGGAGGCCATGATCTTGGCTCTTGTCGAGCACCGTATGAGCTTCGACGAAGTCATCATGTGGTTCGAACAAAGAATTGCCCCTCTCGGCAGACGACAACGGAGACCTGCTGCAGACTCGTCGAAATAATGATGAGTTCCGCTGCGCTCAACCCATATTACATCTTCTTCCCGACATCGTACTCATAGAGCCAGCCGACCTGGAACGCGGTGGTGTCGCGGCCGAAGCGTTGGCGCAGCGCGAATTTCAGGTCGCGCTTGAGCTGCGCCAAGCGCGAGGGCAGGTGGTTCTCCTTGGCGCGGGCGCGCGAGCCGAGCACGGCAGCCCGCGCGCGCGGCGCCCGCATGCGCTCGTAGGCTGCAAGCGCCGCGTCGAGATCGACCGGCGCGCGGAAAATCATGGCGGCGAGCACGCAGGCGTCCTCGATCGCCATCGCCGCGCCCTGGCCGAGGTAAGGCAGCATGGCGTGCGCCGAATCGCCGAGAAGCGTGGCGCGGCCGACGCTCCAGCGCTCCAGCGGATCGCGATCGTAGAGCGCCCATTTGTACCAGCGCTCGCTGCACGGAAAAAGGCGCGTGAGTTCGGAATTCCACCCCGCATAGGTCGTCATCAGCTCGGACACGTCGCATTCGCGCGTCCACGATTCCTCGGTCCAGGAATCGCTGTCGACATGCGCGACGATATTGAGGAGTTCGCCGCGCCGCACCGGGTAATGCACGACATGGCCGTGCGGACCCATCCACAGCGCCCCGTCGGCGATGGCGATGTCGCGCGGCACCGCGTCCGCCTCCGCCATGCCGCGCCAGCAGATGCAGCCGGTGAACCGCGGCGAATCGGCGCCGAACAGGCACTTGCGCACGACAGAATGAATGCCATCGGCGCCGACCGCGATGTCGGCCTCGATCTCGCTGCCGTCGGCGAAGCGCGCCACGGCGTTCTTCGCGCGCCCCTCGACCGCAACGGCGCGCGTGCCGGCGCGGATGTCGGTCGTCCGCAGCGCGCCGGCAAGCACGTCGAGGAGATCGGCGCGGTGCACGGAAAGGTTCGGCGCGCCGAATTTTTGCTTGAAATCGCCGCGCCGCATGCGCGAGACATAGCGGCCGCTCTTCCACGAGCGGATGTTCAAGAATTCCGATCCCGAGGCGATGGCATCGACCGCATCCTCGACGCCGAGCGCGCGCAGCGCCTTGATGGCGTTGGGGGTGAGGTTAAGGCCGGCGCCGATTTCGCTCAAAGCCGGCGACTGCTCGCAGACGACGGTCTCGGCGCCGCGCCGCTCCAGCGCCAAAGCCGCGGCAAGCCCGCCGATGCCGCCGCCGACGATGAGGATGCGCGGCGCGCGTGGCATTCAGTTTTCCTCCCGGACCACACAAAGCGAACGTAGCGCGGATTGAGCGATAGCGAAATCCGGGATCGGTGTTCGAGCCGGTTGGCCGTCCCCGCATTTCGCCGCGCGAAATACCGGCTACATTCGATCCTCCATCAGCGGCCGGCCGATCCAGACGCGGTTGAGGAGCCGCGTGACGAAATCCGCTCGCGGATGGCGCGACAACCGCGCCATCGCCTCGTGATACGGCGCGACGTAACGCAGCCGCGCCGGAACGAGCGGATACACGCGGCGGATGCGAGCGATCGCCCGCTCCGCGCGCCATCGCTCGCGCTCGCCGAACGGCAATTCGAAATCGTCGCGCAGCTTCGGCGGCAGCATGGCGGCGGTGAGCGCGCGATACCAAGGCGGCGCGCGCAGCACTTTTCCCGGCCGCAATAGCAGCTCCCGCGCGATGTCGCGCGCGGCGCCGCTCACCGTCAGCGTCGCGGAGCCCGCCATCGCCTCGTTGTAGGCGACAAACGCCGCCCAGTCGGCCGGCAGATCGGCCGGCGAAAGACCGAACAAGGCCGCGAACAGGCGGCTCTCGGCGTAATAGCGTTCGCGTTCACCGCTTGTCAGCGCCGGCAGCACCATGTCGTGCGCCACGACGGCGGTGTCGATCAGCGTGGCAAAAACCCAGCGCAGCGCCGCGATATCGTTGGCGCGGTACGGCGAGCCGCGCGCGAAAGGTCCGGCGTCGTCCGGCATCGTTCCAATCGCGGCTTCGTGGCGGCCGTGCAACCGCCGCGCCGCTTGCAGCGCCTGTTCGAGCGAGCCGAACACCATCGTATAGACGACGCCGAAGGTGCGGTGGAAACGGCCGATCGGATCGGCGGCGGCGCGCGAATGCCCGGCAATCGCGGCGGCGACCCAGGGATGGGCGAGCTGAAGGAGCAGCGCGCGGCCGGCGCCTAAAAACACGATCGCCTCGCGGTCGATCCGCCAGAACAGCGAATTCGGACCGAAAACTCCCTCGACCGGACCCGCGGCGCCCGCGCGCACGCTTTCCAGCGCCCGTTCAAGCACGGGCTCGTTCACCGCTGCTTCGCCTGCCGTCGCCATACGTTTGCCGATCCCGTAGGGATGCGTGCCGGCGCGCCGGCCGATTACGGTATCCTACTTATTGGATAAGCATGCAGGGCAGACGAGCCAACGGCGTAATCCGCCGCATGGGGCGATGGAATGGCGGATTACTACGGGCTACGGGCTTGCATAGCGAACGTAGCCCGGATAACGCGCAAGCGTTATCCGGGGTCGGCGTCCCGGCCGGCCGATGGTTCCCGCATGTCGCTTCCGCCTTCGCGCTCCGCGCTACGGTGGACTCGAACCCTCCGAAGCTCGCATAGCGAGCGAAGGAGGGTCGCTCATGCGGCTGCTTTCTGTCTCGGATGGCGCGACAAGTCCTCTTGAAATCCGTCCCCCCTTCCGTTACATAGAATCATCTCGCTCATCGAAGGGACGTCAACCGGTGACGGCCGATTGATGGAGCGGGAGCGGTTCCCGCGGGCGGGGCTCGTAACCCCGCACCCGGGCGGCCCGGGCATCGTCCCCGCC
>Ga0207416_1002493_pt1 | contig 19907 bp, 15 predicted proteins | sample PaiPotPPM11metaG_FD_184107 | JGI IMG/M metagenome (GOLD analysis project Ga0207416, IMG submission 184107) | Iron sulfur acid spring bacterial and archeal communities from Banff, Canada, to study Microbial Dark Matter (Phase II) - Paint Pots PPM... ...
CCTTGCATAAGCGTACGCGCGCGCCGATTTCGATCGCGCGTCGCACGTCGGCGGGCGTGCGTTTGAGGTACGCCTGCAGAACGATGCCGACGTTCTTGTTTTTCGCGAACGCGCGTTCGAAGACGCGTAGCGTTGCGTCGGTGACGGCGGAGCCTTCCATATCGATCCGCACGAAGGGGTCGGCGTTGCGCTGCGCGTGTTCGAGGATTCGCGTGAGGTTATCGAGGGCGAAATCCTCGTCGATCAGCAGCCCCATCGCCGTGAGTTTGATCGAGACGTTGGTATCCGCACCGCTGGTGCGGATGGCGTCGAGCATGGCGATATACGCATCGCGGGTCTTGAGCGCGGCGTCGCGCTCGAGGACGTCCTCGCCCAGAAAATCCAGGGTCGCGCTCATGTGCTGCGCGTTGAGGTCGCGAACCGAGCCGATCGCGGCGTCGATGCTCTCGCCCGGAACGAAGCGCTTGGCGAGAAAGAAAAAATTCCGCTGGAAGGTGGAATCGGGGGCGAAAATTCGATCGAGTACAGCCATTGCCGGGCTATAGTACGACGTTCGGCCGCGAAATCCAGGCGTCCGCCATACGAAGCCGCCTGCCTGGCGCCCGGCCCTGGCCCTTCCTCAGGCGCCCTGCGGCCGCCGCGAACGCAGAAAGATCGCGCGCGGTGCGTGTCGCATCACCCTAAAAGTTTACAAATAGTTTCGGACGGGCGGCGAGGCCGCTCGCCGATAGACGCGAATGGCGGTGGTATGGCGCAGCGTAATTGGCGGGTTCTCATAGCGGATGACGATCCCGCAATCTGCACCTTGATCGACACGGTCCTCCGGAAGGGGCCGTACGATATGATTATGTGCAACGATGCCGAGAGCGCCCTGGTCTCGGTCGATCGGGACGGGCCGTTCGATATCATCATCTGCGACTTTATGCTGCCCGGCATCTCCGGCATCGACTTGGTCGAGCGCTTGCGCGCCAAGGATCGGACGCGCGGCGTGCCGATTTTGATGATTTCCGGGCATACGAACTATGCCATGGACGGCCGCGCGAAGAACGCTGGGGCGAATCTCTTTCTCAACAAGCCGTTTACGATTTCGCAGCTTCGTACGGCGGTGAACCAGCTACTTTCAAGTTCCGGCAGAAAAGATTCGTACTCCGGCGCTCCATCGCGTTAGCCCCCGTCCATGATCACTATGGCCGCCGCGATCAAAATCATCGTGATCGCGCTCTCCCTTGCCCTGGACGTGTTCGCGGTGAGCGTAGGCGTCGGTGTGCGCGGGGTCCCGCGCAAGGAAAAAATTCGGATCGGCGTCGCATTCGCTACGGCCGAAATCGTGATGAATCTGGCGGGCGCCGGCCTCGGCTTGGTAATCGGGAGGCTGCTTGGCGAAGTTGCCGGCTATATTGGGTTTGTGGCGCTGCTCGGCTTGGGCTGCTTTATGATGTTCGAGAGCCGGCGCGAGGCCGGCCACCCAATCGACATGTCGCGCGGGTGGGGGCTCTTCATCGCCTCGCTCTCGATCAGCCTCGATTCCTTGGGTATCGGATTCTCGATCCTGTACATCAACGTGCCGTTAGTGGAGTCTCTGGCGGTGATCGGCATCGTCTCCATCGCGGCAACGGCAACCGGCATTACGCTCGGACGACGCCTGGGCGTGCATATCGGCGAACATGCCGAACTGCTGGGCGGAATTCTCCTCGCGCTTACGGGCGCTATATTTATCGTGCTCAAGGCGCTCCACATCGGCTAAACGAAGGCTCGCATCGGTATGCGAGTTGGGGACGCGATCTTGGATCTAGCCGTGACGACCGGCGCACGGTCGTTGTTCTTCGTAGGCGTCGGGAAAAACGTCGGCAAGACGGTCGCGATGCGCGCGGTCTACGAGGCGACCGTTCGCGCCCGCATGACCGTTGGATTAGCCTCGATCGGGCGCGACGGCGAGGCCGTCGACAGTGGTGACGGGCAGCCCAAACCGCGCCTGTTGCTGCGCCCCGGTGCGGTCGTCGCGACGGCGCGCTCCGTATTGCCGCAGTCACCCGCAAGCCGGATTCTCGACCTCTCGACGCTGGTTACCGCGGCCGGTTCGCTGCTCTACGCTCGCGTCGTGCACGACGGCTACTACGAACTGGTGGGGCCTCCGACCGCATCCGGCGTACGCGACGCGGTCGCCGGTTTGATGCGGTACGCCTCGTATGCGCTCGTCGACGGCGCGGTCGATCGCGTTGCGGCGCTTGCCGGCGGCGAGGACGCGATCGTGGTCTGCGTCGGCGCCGACGCGGCTTCGACCATGGACGATGCGGTCGCGCAGATACGCGCGCTGGTTGGCCGGCTGCGTATCGAACGATACGACCCGGCGGTGGAGCACGTGCGGATCGAAGGGGCCCTCACGCCGGCGATGGTTTCGCAACTGGTCGCGCAACGGGAGCGGCGCGCGATTCTTTTGCGCGATCCGACGCAACTCGCGATGGCGGGCCCTGCCGCGACCTACGCGCTCGAACACTTGAACTTGCGCTGCGAGCGCCCGCTGCGGGTGGTTGCGGTAACGGTTGCGTCGATCGGTCGCGAGCGCGCTTTCGAACCGCGCGAGTTTGCTCGCGCGGTCGCGGCCGCGATCGGTTTGCCGACGTTCGACGTCTATGCCGGCGCGGTGGCGGCGTGATGGCCGGGCTGGCAATCGACCGGAATTCGCTCCACGCGATCGAGGGTACGTGGCTCGAGGAACGCGTGGCCCCGTCGAGCGAGTACGGTTTGCGCGCGTTCGCGGCGCTGCGCACGTTTGCACCGGGAGAAGAGGCCGAGGCCGCGGCGTGCGCGCAGCGCATCGCGCGCGTTGCGGCATCGCTCGAACCATCGCGGCTGGACGCCGCGCGCGACGTCCTGCGCCGCGCTCCGGATGCCGCCGGTGCCCTCGCAAGAGCGGCGATGGGTGAAGCGCTGGCCGACGTGCAGTTTCTGGAGCTGCAACGCTGCTTCGACGCGATGATCGCGTTGGACGCCCTCCTGGAATGCGCGGTGGATGCGGAGCCGTGCGCGAACGACGCCGTGCGTGCGGTTGTCGCAGCGCTCGACCCGGGCAGGTCGGGTGCGTTTGGATTCTATCTTTCGGACGCCTTCGATTCGCGACTCGCCGAGCGGCGAAAGGCCCTGACCGGTTCGCAGGCGCAGGTCGATGCCGCGCGCGGTCGTGCCGCTGCGGCTATCTGTGCGCGGCTAGGTCGCGAGGAAATCTCCGGCAACGAATTCATCGTCATGCGCGCGGACGTTCCGGCCGGCGGTCTGCCCGCCGGCATGCGCGTGGTTCGCGAAGCTGCGACGTACGTCGTGTGCGAACTCGACGCCGACGAAGCGATGCTCGATGCGATCGAACGCCGTGACGGGGCGCTAGCGAGCGTGGCCGAGGCGGAGGAGCGCGTACGCGAACGGCTTTCGACGGTGTTGCGCGAACGCGCGGCGGCGTTGGACGCAGCGATGCACGCGTTCGGTACGCTCGACGTGCTGGTCGCCCAGGCGCGATTCGTACAATCCTATCGGTGCGTGGTTCCGGAGTACGTCGCGCGTTCGGCGATCGCGTTTAGCGGCGGGCGTCATCTGCCGACGGCCGAGGCGCTGGAGCGCGATGGACGTGCCTTTACGCCGCTCGATCTCGAACTCGACGGCGTCGCCGTGCTGACCGGTCCGAACATGGGCGGCAAGAGCGTCGCGTTACGAACGTGCGGCTTTATCGCGCTCTGCGCCGCATACGGGCTTCCGGTGCCCGCGACGCACGCGCGCGTCGGACTCTTCGACGACATCGCATGGCTCGGTATCGGGGGCGAGGACGAGCGCGGATCGCTGCTCTCCTCGTTCGCTACCGAAGTCGTCCGATTGCGCGAGCTCTTCGCGCGCGGATCGCAGCGAAGATTGTTGCTGGTGGATGAGTTTGCCCGGACGACGACCCCGCACGAAGGCAAAGCGCTCCTGATTGCGGTGATCGGGCGTTTGCGCGAGCGCGGCGTTTGCGGCATCGTCGCCACGCATCTCGGCGGAATCGCCGGCTCAACGGGCGCGACGCATCTCGCGGTACGCGGCCTGCGCGGGATCCCGCATCGTCCCGCAACGGCCGACCTGCACGCGGCGCTGGCCGCACTCGCGGATTCGATGGACTATTCCATCGCGCAGGTGAACGGTGCCGGTGAAGAACGCTCGGATGCAATCGCTCTTGCGGCACTGCTCGGTCTCGACGAAGCCTTGATCGCGGCGGCGACCGCCGCCTTCAGTCAGCCGTAGCGAGCAATTACTCAGCGCCTTCTGCGTTCTAGGCGCGCAACAGATCGGTCAAATCGGAGTTCATCGGGATCGCCGCCTTGGGCTAAAAACATCTCGCAGACTAAGGGCCAAATTGCCTCGGCGCGTTCGCTCGACGAGAACTCCCGGTCTCGGGCGCGTTCGAACGCCGCCGCCTCGGCCTTTGAATGGGCGACTTTTGCCGTCATGCTTGTGCGGCGTTTCTCCGCCCGGCCTTTGAAGGCGTCCGACGCGTCTGCCATGTACTTCAAGTATTCGACGGCCCGGGGAAAGGCTTGCAGTCACAGGTGTAACCCGGAGCCCGCGCCCGCAGTAGAGGTCCGTATATGAGCTCTCGACGTGCAGCATTTGAATCGCTGGCGCTTGTTGGAACGCTGGTGTTGATCGGGGTAGCCGTTTGGGGGCTCTCCACGCTACCCGATTCCATCGCCGTGCGCTGGGGGCCCGATGGAACTCCGGAGTACGGATCAAAAAACATGCTGTTGCTCCTGCCCGCGATCGGCGTCCTCGGATACTGTTTGAGCGGATTTGCGGTCAGCGCATCAATTCCGCGTCTGAACCTGCCGATTAAAATCGTGGTCACGCCCGAGAATGAAGCGGCCGTCTACGCGTTGGAACGCGAATTAATGGTGGCGCTCAAGGCAGCGGTAGCCTTCGGTTTCGCCGGTATCGAATGGCAAATGGTCGCCAGCGCCGGCGGCACGCTGTCGTCGGGCTTCATCCCAACGATAGTCGGCTTTACCACGGCAGTATTTGCGTTGATCGCCGCATACACAGTCGCGATCGCGAAGGCCGCGAAGCCGCGGCCGGAGTAGCCTGCGGGCTGCGGGGAGAAGTCTGGAGCATGGAACCGCTCATTATCACCTGCGCGCCGGTCGGGGGCGAGATCATGCCCGACCAGACGCCTCACCTGCCCGTTACTCCGGAACAGCTGGGGCAGACCGCTGCCGCGATTCGCGAAGCCGGGGCCTCGATCGTTCACGTGCATTGCCGCAACGACGACGGGACGAACACGCACGAGGTCGAGCGTTTCCGCGCGGCCTTCGCCGCGATCCGAGCGCAGAGCGATCTGGTCGTGCAGTTCTCCACCGGCGGTGCGATCGGGATGACGCCGGAGGAGCGGTCGAGCGTCTTGCAATTGCGCCCCGAAATGGCAACGCTCACGTGCGGCAGCGTCAACTTCGGCGACGACATCTTTGAAAACAGCTTCCCCATCATGCGCGGCATCCTGGCGAGGATGCGCGAGTACGACGTGAAGCCGGAGTTGGAGATTTTCGATAAGGGCCACCTCGCGAACGCGCGCCGCCTTGCGAGCGAGGGCGTTCTCACGCTGCCGCAGCACGCGGACTTCGTCCTCGGTGTTCCGGGCGGCTTGGAGGCGACGGTCCAAAACCTCTGCGAGCTCGTAGACGACCTCCCGGCGGGCTGCACTTGGACGGTTGCCGGTATCGGACGTCAGCAGCTCCCGCTGGCCATGGTGGCGATCGCGATGGGCGGGCACGTCCGGGTCGGATTGGAGGATAATCTTTATTACAGTAAAGGTCGCCTGGCGCGGAACGAGGAGCTCGTCGCTCGCGTTGTCCGCATAGCGCACGAGGCCGGACGAGCCGTGGCCACCCCGGACCAGGCGCGCGAAATTCTGGGCTTGCGGAAACTCGCGGTCGCCTGACTGCCCCTTTCGCGGCCCGGAGGGTATGCGGGCCCGGGCTTCGTAACTAGGCCCGGTTTGTTGGAGGGCACTATCCCTGTTTAACTTCGTGGTTCGGCGTACGCTGCAGTCGATTCCGCTCCTGTTGCTGATTTCGTTCATTCTGTACATCATTTTGAACAACGCGCCGGGCGGACCCTTAGCGCCCTATCTTCAGAATCCGCACATCACCCCGGCCGACATCGCGCGCCTCAAGGCGAACCTCGGGCTTACCCCGCCGGCCGGCGTACCGGATTGGTTGTGGACGATCGTGCGCTACTTCAAGTGGCTCGGCCAGGTGTTGCAAGGTAACTTCGGATACTCGACCAGTAACTCGCAGCCGGTGCTGCAGGCGATCCTCGAGCGTCTTCCCGCGACGCTGGAGTTGATGGGCGCCTCGTTTATCCTCTCGGTCGTCGTCGGCCTCGCGGCCGGAATCTTCTCGGCGATCAAGCCGTACTCGTTCTCCGATTACTTCATCACGACGTTGGCCTTTTTCGGCCAGTCGATGCCGGTGTTCTGGTTCGCGCTGATGCTGCAGCTGCTCTTTGCGGTGCACGGCATTCCGCTGCCGTTCGGTTACATCATTCAAACGCCGTCGGCCGGCATGTCGAGTATGGATGCGTTTAATTTGGGCGATCGGCTCTCGCATTTAGTTCTGCCCGTCATCGTGCTCTCGCTGCTCTCGCTGGCGCTCTACAGCCGCTTCATGCGGTCGTCGCTGCTCGAAGTGATGAAGACGGACTATATGCGAACCGCCGCCGCGAAGGGCTTGGATTTTCCGACGATCCTCTTCAAGCATGGATTGAAAAACGCCCTGATCCCCGTCGTGACGATTCTCGCGCTCTCACTGCCCGGCGTGCTGGGCGGTGCGATCGTTACCGAGACGATCTTTGCTTGGCCGGGCGCCGGACGCATGTTTTATAACGCGCTCCAGCAAAGCGACATCGCCTTGATGATGGGGTACTTGCTCATCCTCGCGTTTTTCGTGGTCTTTTCGAATCTTTTGGCGGACGTACTCTACGCGTGGCTCGATCCGCGCGTGAAGTACGACTAGGGGACGTATGGCAGCCACTCTTCCAGTTCAACCGAACGTCTTCCAAGAGGACGACTTTCAATCGACCAAGGTGACGTTTTGGACGCGTCTGCGCCGGCACAGGCTCGCCGTTGCGGGCTTTGTCGTCCTCACGCTGATCGTGCTGGCGGCAGTCTTTGCCAAATGGCTCGCGCCGTTCGATCCGAACGCCATCGACAACGTGCACTGGCTCGGCAATCCGCTGCCGCCGTGCTTCGTGGACGGCTCGCTCTGCGCCAAGCACTTGCTCGGAACCGATGAAGTAGGGCGCGATCTGCTCTCCCGCTTGCTCTTCGGCGCGCGGATCTCGCTCACGGTCGGCGTCTTTGCCGTGGTGATGGAAGTGGTGATCGGCACGTTCTTGGGAGCGATCTCCGGGTACTACGGCGGCTGGATCGATTACGTTATCATGCGCATCACCGACGTCTTTCTCTCGATCCCGCTCCTGCCGCTGCTCTTGGTCCTCACGGCCATCGTGGCGGCGAGCTCGTCGAAGGCGGCCCTGAACTTCGGCGTGATCGTGCTGATCATCGGTGCTTTGTCCTGGCCGAACGTCGCGCGTTTGGTGCGCGCTTCGTTCTTGACGCTGCGCGAACGGGAGTTCGCGGAGGCCGCCCGGGCGCTGGGCAACAACGACATGCGGATCATTTTCCGCCACCTCTTGCCCAACGCGATCGCTCCGATCATCGTTCAGGCAACGCTCGACGTCGCCAACGTCATCGTCCTGGAATCGACCCTTTCGTATCTGGGCTTCGGCATTCAGCCGCCGACGGCGTCGTGGGGCAACATGCTGGCCAACGCGCAAGCGACGCTGCAGACGGCCTGGTGGGCGGCCGTCTTCCCGGGTGTAGGAATCCTGCTTACGGTCCTTTCGATCAACTACATCGGCGACGGATTGCGCGATGCACTTGACCCGAACATGAGGTAGGGGATACTATCTATCGGTTGCCGCCCACCGGGCGGCTCCATGTACCTCTGTGCGCGAGTGGCGGAATTGGTAGACGCACTAGCTTGAGGTGCTAGCGCTGGCAACGGCGTGCTGGTTCGAGTCCAGTCTTGCGCACCAGATAAACCAAAGGGAGCCCGCACGGCTCCCTTTGGTTTATCTGGTGCGCAAGACTGCAGACTCGAACGCGAAGCGGTTTCGAGCGGCCGCCACGAGGCGGCCGTGGAATCGGAGCGCAGGATGCGCGCCCCCGCGAAGCGGGGCCGATTCCATCCAGTCTTGCGCAAGACTGCAGACTCGAACGCGAAGCGGTTTCGAGCGGCCGCCCGCCCCTTGGGCGGCAGCTTATTTTCTCGCGGATTTGATGCGGCTCTCAAGACGCTCTCCGGGTCGCCTTGCTATGCTGAAACACCCAGAGGCATGCTCCGTATTGGTAGGAGATATGCCCGCTAGGAGTTACCGATCGTGTCTTTGACCCGCTTTGCCATCACTCGGCCCGTCATCACCGCGATGCTCTTCATCGCGCTTGCCGTTTTTGGGGCCATCTCGTTGACAAGGCTTGGGCGCAGCTCGAACCCTCCGGGCACGACCTTTCCGGTCGTGGTGGTGGAGGCGAGTTATCCGGGCGCATCGCCTCAGGATATGGAGAAGCTGGTCATCAAGCCGATCGAGGACCAGATGGACGGCGTGGAAGGGCTCGACCAGCTTAGTGCGACCGCCCAAGAGGGCACGGCCGCGGTCGTCGTACAGTTCAAGCTCGGCACCAATCTGGATTTGGCGGCCGTCGACGTGCAGCGGCGCGTGGATACGGCGCGCGTGTACATGCCGGCCGACCTCAATCCGCCCTACGTTTACAAAAACGGGGCGACGGAGCCATTGCTCGATATCGCCGTCAGTTCGAATTCCTTGAGCCAGGCGCAGATCGCCGACGTGGTCAACAATCAGGTCGAACCGCTGATCAAAGCGATTCCCAACGTCCAAACCGTCGACGTGTACGGTGCCGCCGATCGCGAGTTTCACGTCGAGCCCAGCCCGACCCGGCTGATGGGGGCCAACGCGACCCTTTCGGACGTCTTTAACGCGGTAGCGAGTAACAACCTCAACGTTCCGGGCGGCATCCTCACGCAACCGACGCGCGAAGCGACGGTCTCGATCCATTCCTACATCGACCACGCGTCGGATCTGCTGGGCGTCCCACTTTTGGTGCCCGGTAGCTCCAATAAAAATTTACGCGTCGGCGACGTTGCGAACGCATTCGATAGCCACATCGAGATGCGTTCGATTTCAACGTACAACGGCAAGCCGCGCGTCTATCTGAGCATCGGGCGCACCATCGATTCGGACGAGATTACCACTACCCAGGTCGCGCGTGAAAAACTCAAGACGATCGAGGCGCAGTTCCCGCAGTTGCACTTCCACGAGATCGACGCTCCGGCCGACTATACCGCGCAATCGCTCCTGGGCGTGTGGCAATCGCTGATCGAAGGCATCGTCCTGACCGCGATCGTCATGATGCTGTTTCTGCACGCGTGGCGGAACGCCGTGGTGGTGCTGGTGGCGATTCCCACCTCGATCCTCTCGACGTTCATCCTCATGAATCTATTCGGTTTCCACATCGACTCGATGTCGATGATGGGGCTCTCGCTGATCATCGGGATATTAGTCGACGACTCCATCGTCGTCTTAGAGAATATTACGCGTCATCGAGATTTGGGTGAAGACCCGATGAACGCCGCGATCAACGGGCGTTCGGAGATCGGGAGCGCTGCGATCGCGATCACCATGGTCGACGTCGTGGTGTTCCTTCCGATCGCGTTCTTGCCGGGCATCGTGGGCGAATACCTCAAGGAATTCGGCGCCGTCGTCGTGATCGCCACGCTCTTCTCGCTCTTGGTCTCTTTTACGCTGACGCCGCTGCTGGCCGCGAAATGGAGCGTCAAGAAGCGCTCCGAAGCGCCGCCGAAATGGCTTGGGGCCCTCGACAATATCAAGGTCGATATCGGCTTACTCTTGCTCGGCGCCGGCCTTTTCGCGCTCGGCGACGTGACGCACATCACGCTTCTCAACGTCGTAGGCGTATTTATCGGCGCGCTGCTGATCCTCAATTGGTTCGTCCATCGGTACGATCGGTTTCTCAACTACTATCGCTCGGTACTCTTGCCGTTCGGATTGGAGCACGGAACCTTCGTCGTGTTCGTCTGCGTCCTGCTGTTCGCGAACGCGATCTCCCTGGTGGCTGGAGCCGGGAAGGCCACGATGGTGGTCGACGGCGCGGTCCTCATAGGGTTGTTCGTTTGCTACGGTGCCGCGCGCTTTTTGCGACGCTCCAAGCGTTCCACAGGGTTTGCAACGCTCGGAACGCATCGCGGCATCGCCATCGCGACGATCGTTATCCCGCTGGTTCTGGGCGTTTCGATGGTCGCGCTCGGTCCGGTGAATTTCGATTTCCTTCCAGCGGAACAAAACGGCGCAATCGACATGACGGTCACCTATCCGCCGGGGACGCCGATTGCGACGACGGACAAATACGTCGTGCACCTTGAGGATGCGGTGATGAAGCTCGACGGCGTCAAATCGGTGAGTTCGACGGTCGGCCGTAAGCCGTCCGGGCACGGCAGTTCGATCGGCGGCAACTACGCGACCCTCAACGCGACGATGCAAGATAATCGGCGCGGCGACACCAACACCACGGCTGCGAAAATTCGCAAGCTTGCCTATCTCGTTCCGGGCGGCGTGCTCCAAGTCGCCGGCGATAGCGGCAATGGTTCCGCGATCTTCTACGCGCTCACCGGCCCCGAGAACGAAATTGGACCGGCCGCCGAAAAGGTCGCGCAGTTCTTGCGCGATACTCCCGGCTCGGTGAACGTGCAAACGTCGGCCGAGGTCGCGGCGCCGCGTTTGAACGTCGACGTGAATGCGGGCAAGGCCGAGTTACTCGGCGTCTCCCCGTCCGACGCGGCGAACGTCGCTCGTATTGCGGTCGACGGCGCGGTTGCCACCAAGGTGCGTACTCCCAACGGGCTTATCGACGTACGCGTTCAGTATCCGCGGGCCGATCGTAGCGAGGTCTCGCAACTCGAGAACGTGCGAGTCCGGGCGGCCGACGGGACGCTGGTACCGCTTTCGGATGTCGCCACGTTCACGTGGACGCTTGCGCCGACGAAAATCGAGCGTCTGAACCGGCAACGCGTCGTCAACGTGCTGGGCGACGTGCTGCCCGGATACTCGCTGGGCGCGGTCACGAGTCCGCTCGAGCGCAAGCTACGGCAGCCCGGATTCTTGCCGCAGGGAGTCGGCCTCACCGCGCAGGGCAATTCGCAATTCATGGAAGAGACGATGTCCAACATGCTTCTGGCGCTGGCGCTCTCGTTCACGCTGGTCTACATGTTGATGGTTATCCTCTACGGTTCGTTCTTCGAGCCGCTGATCGTGATGTTTTCGGTCCCGCTTGCGATTATCGGCGCACTAATCTTCCTCGCGCTGATGGGACGGCTACAGCCGCAGCAGGGCCAATCGCTCAACATCATCTCGATGCTCGGTATCGTCATGCTCTTCGGACTGGTTGCCAAGAACGGCATCCTATTAGTCGATTACTCCAATACGCTCGTCAAACGCGGTATGCGCGTGCGCGACGCGGTGCTGCAGGCCGCAACGACCCGTTTTCGCCCGATCGTCATGACGACGGCGGCGATGATTTTCGGTATGCTTCCGCTCGCATTGGGGTTCGCCGAAGGCGGAGAATGGAGGCAGGCGATCGGCACCGTGATCATCGGCGGTTTAATCAGCTCGCTCGTTCTAACCCTGTTCCTCGTGCCGATGATTTATAATAGCTGGATGGGGTCGTTCGAGCGACGCGCCGATCGGCGAGCTCTACGTGAGGAATTGGGACCGATTCCAGCCTCCACGGTGTAAAAAGGGTTTTAGTCTGAGGTTTGGCTGGGTATAGACCAGCCGATGAAGAGCAAGATTGTAGGCTTCCTAGGCGCGGCCACGGCGGTCGCCCTCCTCGCCCTGCCGGCGATCGCGCTGGCCAACCCGGTCACCGTCGTGGTGAACGGCTCGCAGATGCAGTTCGACCAACCGCCGATCGAGCAGGCGGGCCGCGTATTCGTACCGCTCCGCGGCGTGTTCGAGCGGCTCGGTGCGACGGTGGTCTATTCGAACGGGCAAATTAACGCCACCGGAAACGGGCGTTCGATTTCGCTGCATATCGGGTCCACGCAGGCGACGGTGAACGGGCAAACGCAGTATCTCGATGTGGCACCGTTCGAAGTCGGAGCTAGAACGCTGGTTCCGCTACGATTCGTCGCCCAGGCGCTCGGCGCGGCCGTGAGTTGGGACCAAGCGAGTTCGACCGTCACTATCAACGGCTCGGGCGGCTCCGCGGCAACGCCCGCACCGGTTGTAAACCAGTCGTTTTATCTCACCGCGAAGCGGCCGACCGGCGACGTTCGCACGGCCTACCCCGCATTGCATGCCGGATTTAGCGAACCCATTAATCGCGATACGCTTCGCGTCTCGATCGACGGTCGTGATGTAACGCAAAACGTCTATGCGAACCCGACGGGCTTCGACGTCACGTCGCCGTTCGCGCTGCCAAACGGAACCCACCACGTGCGCGTTACCGGGACAACCCAAGCCGGTGCCAATTTTGTCACCGGATGGTCCTTCGTGAGCGGGGCAGCTTCGTCTTCGTCGGAGAATTACATCCGTGCATTGCAGCCCCAAGCCGGCGGCGTCGTACCCTCGACCTTTCTCCTGAGCGGAAGGACGTTACCGGGATCGCACGTCCACATCGTAGCGAGCGGCCAGGCTTCTGCGCTCGGCGGCCTCGTGCAGATTGGAACGGGGACGTTCCAAACCGATACGACCGCCGACGGCAACGGCGTATTCCGCGCGAACATTTCGATTAACGCAAGCAACGGCGGTACCGTCCGGGTGCTGATTCAATCGACGGCTCCGGGCGGAGCCTCGGTCGAACGCTCCTTCAACTACAGCACGTAGTTTTCGGCTCGGCACGTTCGGGGAAACGCTGCGCGCTTCCCCGAAACGCCGGGGCATGCAAGTCGATCTTTGGACCGATGTCGCGTGCCCGTGGTGCTACATCGGCGTTTCGCGTTTCGAGCGTGCGCTGGCGCAGGCGGGCGCGGACGTTGCGTTGCGCATCCATCCATACCAACTCGACCCCGAAGCCCCCATCCCGGGAGTCCCCGCGATCGAACGCTACCGGCGCAAATTCGGCGATGAAGCCGAGACGATCGTCGAACGCGTCACCTCGACGGCGCGTGCCGACGGCCTCGATTTCGATCTCGAGCGAGCGATTACGGCGAATACCTTCGATGCCCATCGCGCGATCGCGTACGCGCAGCGGGTCGGGAAGGGATCCGAGCTGGAACGCTCGCTCTACCATGCGTATTTTGCCGAGGGGCTCGACGTGAGCGATCGCAACGTATTGGCGGATCGCGCCGCAAGCATCGGCATCGACCGCGAACAAATCGCTACGTATCTCGACGGCGACGCCGGGGTCGACGACGTGCGGCGAGAACTCATGCAAGCGATCGAGATCGGTATTTCCGGCGTACCGTCGTTTCTCTTTAACGGCGAGTTTATGGTGCCGGGCGCGGTCGACGAGCAGAGTTTCGTGCGGATACTTCGGCAGATGCAGGCCATGCCGGACGACCGGGCGTGAGCCGGCGGGCCTTGGTTACGGGCGCGGCATCGGGCTTGGCCGCGGGCATCGCCCCGGAGCTTGTGGCTGTGGGGTTCGAACTGGTTGCGATCACGTACCGAACGACGCCCCCCGACCAAACGCTTGCCGCGATTCGTGCGGCCGGGGCGGATGCAACGGCGACGCGCGTCGATTTTCTCGACGACGAGCGAACGATCGCCTCCACGCTCGACACCCTGGTGCGCGAGAGCGGCCCCTTCGACACGCTCGTCCATGCGGTTGGCCCGCTCGTCGTGCGGCCGTTCGAACGGACGACGATGGCGCAGTATCGTGAAATGTTCGACGGCAACGTTCGCAGCGCCGTGCTGTGCGCGCACGCGCTCCTGCCTTCGATGCGCGAGCGTCGATTTGGGCGCGTCGTATTCTTCGGCATGAACGGCGCAAGCCAAACGGTTCCGTTCCGCGGCTTCTCGCTACATCAAGCCGCAAAGAGCGCGGTGGTGGCGTTCGCGCGCTCCTTGGCGCTCGAAGAAGCGGGCTACGGTATCACCGTCAACGTCATCGAGCCGGGCGACATTCGGCAAAAAAGCATCGATCGCACTCGAGCGCGAGAATTGGTTGCCGGCACCCCTCGCGGCCGGCCGGGGAGCTACCAAGACGTCGCCGATACCGTGCGCTTCCTGGTCGACGCCGATCGCGATTTTATCACCGGCGCCGTGATCGGCGTTACCGGGGGGTTGAAGGGGGCTGCCGAGCGAAACGCGTCGGACCGATGAAATACCGTGATGAATCCGATGGGCACCGTTCCTTTGCGCTGCCGGGGGCCCGCTTGCAGTACGGGCCCGACAAGCTCGTAGACGTCCTCCACATCGATCTCTTTCTCGAACCGAACGTGCCGGAACGCCGGCTCGTCGGGATCTGCACGACGACGGTGCGCGCGCTCGACGAACCCGTCGGGATGCTCACGCTCGATGCGATCGATCTCGAGATCGAGTCGGTCCGGCGCGACGGAGCGCCGTTGCAATTCGTGCGTCGAGACGGCTCGTTGCAGATCTGCTTCGAGCCCGCCATCGCTCCCGGTGAGGAAGCGGCCTTTGCGGTAACGTATCGCGCGAACGATCCGCGCCACGGATTATTTTTTGTCGAGCCGTCGGAAGCGTACCCGGAGAAGGTCGCACACGCGTGGACGCAGAGCCAGGATCAGAACGCGCGCTATTGGTTTCCGTGTTTGGATTACCCGCACGCCAAGCAGTCGACCTCGACGACGATCGTCGTCCCGAAAGGCACCTTTGCGCTGGGCAACGGCGCGCTCCTCGAGCGCAAGGACGGCGAGCGGACGACGACGTTTACCTACCGGCAGGACGTACCGCATAGCACGTACCTCATCACGATGGTGGTTGGACCTTTCGTCGAGATCGAGCAGCGGGCGGCAGGCGAGCGGGCGGTCCCGGTATGGTACTACGTGCTGCCGGGGCGCGAGGCCGACGGCGAACGTGCTTTCGGCAATACGCCGCGCATGATCGAGGCGTTCGAAGAGCGGATCGGCACGCCGTATCCGTTCGCGCGGTATTCGCAGATCGCCGTGGGCGATTTCATCTTCGGCGGCATGGAGAATACGTCGGCGACCACGCAGACCGATCGGACGCTCCACGACCAGGCGGCACACTTGGATTTTTCGAGCGATCCGTTGGTTTCGCACGAACTGGGCCATCAGTGGTTCGGCGATTTACTCACCTGTCGCGACTGGTCGCAAGCGTGGCTTAACGAAGGCTTCGCCACCTATTTCGAGTGCGTTTGGCGCGAGGCGGATCTGGGCTACGACGAATACCTCTACGACGTGTTCGGGTGCGTCGCCCGATACATCGACGAAGACGCCACGCGCTACCGGCGGCCGATCGTCTGCAATCGCTTCCGCGACCCGATCGAACTCTTTGACCGGCACCTCTATGAAAAAGGTGCCGCGGTCTTGCATATGCTTCGCGGGGAATTGGGCGACGCGCGTTTTTGGCGTTCGATTCGACGTTACGTCAAACAAAACGCCGGTCGCAACGTCGAAACGATCGACTTCATCCGCGCGATCGAAGAGACCACCGGCCGCAATATGCGCGAGTTCTTCGACCGGTGGGTCTTTTGCGCCGGGCATCCGGAGATCGAGATGCAGACGGCGTGGGACCCAAAGCGCAAGAGCCTCACGCTCACGATCGACCAAAAGCAACACATCGACGCGGAGCATCCGGCGTATACGTTCGATGTGGAAATCGGTATCTGTGCGAGCCTCCCCGGCCACCTTGCGAGCGATCGCGGCCACGCGCCCCTGCCGGGAGAGCGACGGATACGCGTACGCGTGGAACGCGCGCATGAAACCGTAACGGTTCCGCTGGAGAACGAACCGCAACTCGTGCGCTTCGATCCGGGGGCGTTCCTTTTGGGCAGTATCACCTACGCCGGCGCGCCGGATAGTGCGGCAGCGTCGCTGCGCGGCGACCCGGATCCGATCGCGCGCATTCGCGCGGCGCGGGCCTTGGCCAAAGACGGTTCGCATGCCGCGCGTCAAGGCTTGAGCGAGGCCTTCGTCCGCGATCCGTTTTGGGGCGTGCTGGCCGAAGCGGCGGCGGCGATCGGCGCAACCAAAAGCACCTGGGGGATGGAGTTGTTACGTGGAGCGTTGACGCACGCCCACCCCAAAGTGCGCGGTGCTGTGGCTGCGGCTCTGGGCTCGTACCGCGAACGGACGGTCGCGTCGGCATTGCTCGCTCCGGCGAGTTCGGATGCATCGTACTTTGTGCGGGCCGCCTCGCTGACGGCGCTCGGAAAGACGCGCGACGATCGTGCGTTTGCGATCCTCGAGCGCGCTTTGGCCGAACGAACGTGGAATGCGGTGGTCGAAGCCGGAGCGGCCCGCGGCCTCGCCGAGCTCGCCGATCCGCGCGCGACTTCGCCGTTGATCGATGCCTCCAAGCTCGGGAGAGATGAAGGTTTACGCCGCGCCGCCGCATCGGCGATCGGACGGCATGCGTCGCTGGTTGAATCCGAGCGCGTGGCGTGCGTTGACGCGTTGGCGCGCCTCATCGATGACGAGATGTTCCTGGTGCAACTAGCGGCTATCGGCGCCGCGGAGACGCTGGAGGACGCGCGCTTGCTACCGGCGCTCGATCGGCTCGCCGATAGCGCGTTCGACGGACGCGTCCGTCGAGACGCCACCGAAGCGGCCGCGCGCATTCGCGAAAGCAAAAAGGTCCCAGCTCAGGTGAGTTCGTTGCGAGACGAACTCGATACGGTACGTGAAGAACAACGCAAGATCCAGGATAAGATCGAAGCGCTCTCGCCGCGGTCGTAGGCGCCGCCTCATCGCTCTGCTCGGGCTCGTCGTCGCGATCGCGGCGTTCTTCGTGCTGCGCCGGACGCATCAACCCGCGAAGCCCGTAGCGCAACGGAGTCCCGTCGCGACGCCTGCGGCGATCGCGCGCGCAACGCCAACCCCCGTGTCTTGGACGGCGGGCGAACGAGCGCGTCTTCGCTTCCAATTGCGCGCGGCGTTCGCCCCGGCGCTCGCCGGAGCCGATCGGTGGAGCCTCGCGGTCTTCGATGCCCGCGGCCACGCCATCTTCGAAGATCACGACACCACCCCGGCTACCCCCGCGTCGGTGCAGAAGCTGATCGTCGCGTCGGTAGCGCTCGATCTGCTGGGGCCATCGTACCGCTTTCATACGATCGCCTCCGCGATGGGCCCGATCGCATCGGACGGCACGTTGGCGGGCAATCTTTGGATCTCGGGCTCGGGAGACCCATCGTTACGCAGTCACGATCTCGCCGCCGGGGTTGCCGAACTGCAACGCGCCGGCTTGCGACGGATCGCCGGCGGGCTCGCCATCGATGCCAGCGCGCTGCACGGGCCGGAAATCAATCCTTACTGGGATAGCGCGGATGCCAACGAGGATTTCGACGCGCCGACCAGCGCGATCTCACTCGATGAAGATACCGCCGAATTTCGGGTCTACGGGCAGGCGCCCGGCCAAGCGGCGCGGGTGGTCGTCGTGCCCGCGAGCGGCGCCATTCATCTGCGCGGCGAGGTTGCTACGAGCAACTCCGGCGACGATGTGATCATCGCGGCCGATCTGGCGGCGAATCACTTTCGGCTCGACGGCAGCATTCCGGCCGCGGTGGAAGAAAAATTTTGGCTTCCGGTGCATGACATTCCGCGGTACGTCGGAGCCGTCGTGCAACGCATGTTGCTCGACCGCGGGATCGCGACCGCGAAACAACCCGTCGTGGAGCGCGCGCCGCTGGAAAGCCAGGTACTCTGGGACCACCGATCCGCGGATCTGCGAACGCTCGAACGGCATATGCTCTATGTCTCCGATAATCACTATGCCGAGCAGTTGCTACGCACGGTCGGATTGGAGGACGGCAGCGCGGGCGACGATCGCGGCGGCATCGCGACGGAGCGGCGGTTCCTCCGCCGGCACGCGATCCCGACCCCCGGGCTTCACGTCGTCGACGGAAGCGGGCTCGCTCGCGTCAATCGCGTCTCCGCACTGACCATCGCCTCGGTGCTTGCCTATGATGAATCCCGCGGGCCCTCGCACTCGTTGTACGATCTGCTACCGGAAGGGGGACGCGACGGAACCCTTACCGATTACGACTTCACCAGCGCCCTCGGCCGCGTCCGAGCCAAAACCGGCCATATCACGGGCGTATCGTCCCTGGCCGGCTACGTCAATACGCGCCACCACGGGCGCGTAATCTTCGCGTTCCTCATCAACGGGTCGCCGGGCGACCCGGATTCGGCGATCGTACGAGCCGTCGATCGCATCTCGACGTTTTAGAACGGTTAGGAAAAGTTCCATGGAGCCGATGCTCGACCGCGAAATCCTCGAACGCCTCATTTCACGAGCGCTGCGCTCCGGCGGTGCGTATGCGGACGTTTTCTGCGAACGGCGGCATACGGTCGCCTATCGGCTCCAAGACGGAAAACTCCACGACGGTTCGTATTCGATCACGCAAGGGGTGGGAATTCGCGTCATCGTCGGTGAGACGGCGGGCTACGCATACTCCGACGATCTCTCGATCGAGGCGCTGTTGCGGGCGGCCGATGCGGCCTCGCTCGTCGCGCGTTCTTCGCCGAACGGCAGCGAACGGCGCGTCGATCTCACCGGCGTCCAAGTACCGGCGATTTACGACCGCTCGCGCCGCGAGCACGCACCCTCGGAGCGCTACGCGGACTTGCTCTCGCGAGCCGACATCGCCGCGCGCGCTTACGATCCGCGCATCGTAGCGGTGAACGCGCACGTTGTCGACGAGTTGCAAGACGTGTGGATCGCCTCGAGCGACGGCCGGCTCGTAACCGATCATCGTCCCATGGTAACGCTGGGCATCCAGGCGATCGCGAGCGCGCATCAGGAGCGCGGCTCGGGATACGCCGCCGACGGCGGGCGTACGTCGCTTGCGTATTTTGAGAGCGTCACGCCCGAAGAGCTTGCGTCGGAAGCCGCGCGCATCGCGACGATCAACGTCGATGCGGTTCCGGCGCCGGCCGGAGAGATGGCGATGGTCGTCGGCGCGGGCGGCGGCGGCGTCTTGCTGCATGAAGCCGTCGGCCACGGGCTCGAGAGCGATTTTAACCGACAAGGCACCTCGCTCTACAGCGGGCGGGTCGGCGAACGCGTGGCGAGCGAATTGGTGACGATTTACGATGATGGGAATTTGCAAGACGAGCGCGGCAGCGTGAACGTCGATGACGAAGGCGTCGCGGGAGCGCACAAGGTGCTGGTTGAGGATGGGATCCTGCGCGGCTACATGCAGGATCGTCATAACGCGACGCTGATGGGCGTCGCGCCGACCGGAAGCGGACGGCGACAATCATTTCGGTTTCTTCCGCAGCCTCGCATGTGCAATACCTACATGCCGAACGGAACTTCCACGCTCGACGAGATCCTCGGATCGACGCAGCGCGGGATCTACGCCAAATCGTTCGCCGGCGGGCAGGTTGAGATCAGCAAGGGCGACTTTGTCTTTATGGTCGCCGAAGGGTATTTGATCGAGAACGGCAAGGTGACGGCGCCGGTGAAGAACGCCACCATCGTCGGCAACGGTCCGGATGCGATGACCAAAGTCGTCGCGGTCGGGAACGACAGCCGGTTGGCGCGACGGCACTATACGTGCGGTAAGGGCGGCCAGTACGTCCCGGTCGGCGTCGGCATGCCGACCGTGAAGATTGCATCCATCACCGTCGGAGGGACCCAGCATGGATGAA
>Ga0207416_1002496_pt1 | contig 19890 bp, 11 predicted proteins | sample PaiPotPPM11metaG_FD_184107 | JGI IMG/M metagenome (GOLD analysis project Ga0207416, IMG submission 184107) | Iron sulfur acid spring bacterial and archeal communities from Banff, Canada, to study Microbial Dark Matter (Phase II) - Paint Pots PPM... ...
CCTTTGCACCTTGCTCGATCACATCTTTACTCACATGCGACACGATCACCTTAATCTTGCCCGATGGAGCGCGCTCAATCTGCTCAACCGCTCGCGGCGTGATGCGCACGCCCGCGCCCACAATCGGGCGCAGCGCATGCTCGATCTGGCCGGGTGTCTCTTCATTCCAATCAGGCCCCACTTCGCACAGCACCTCGATCTCACTCACGCTCTGCTGCACTATCTGAAAGCGCAGAATCCCCTCCACAAACAGCAGCGCTTTCTTTGGCACATGTGGTGAAACCAGTTTCCCCCCCGGCAACACCAGAAAATCCAGCATCTTCCCGTCAATCACACGCATGGTGGGCAGCGTGCAACCGCAGGGACATTGCCCACCCGACGATGGACGCCCTGCATCCGAGGAGCGATAGCGGATCAGCGGCATAGCTTTGTTATACAGGCTGGTCACCACAATTTCGCCGATCTCTCCCGGCCCCACCACCTTGCCATCATTGAGGAACTCCACCAGCATGGCATCCGCATTGATATGATACTCTGCCGCTTTCTGGCATTGCCAGCCCACATCGCCAACCTCAATCAGGCCATAAATATCCATGATTTCTTTCCCGAATACCTCGCGCACCAGCAGACGCGTATCCTCGCCCAGCAACTCAGCCACGGTAAAAATGAGGCGCGGCTTCCAGTTGCTCATCCTCTGGCGTCGCACTGCTAAGGCCAGCGCGTGCAGCGAGGTAGGATACGCCTGCAGCACCGCAGGCTGAAATTCCAGCATCTGCTTCACCTGCTCATCCACATCCTCGATCACATCCACGTCTCTCCCCTTCGCCGCATACGTTTTCAGAAACGTGCGCCAGGTCCCGCCCGTGATCTGGTGCCCGCCGCGCTTGCGCGTCATCGCAATATTCACCCAGCGGTCGCCGGGGCGTACCCCGCACCACAGCTTCTCCCGCACCTTGATCGCCCGCGCATAGTTTAACGCCTGCCCATCATACGCATATTCAACCGGCTCACCCGTCGTGCCAGAAGAGTGCGTCACTTTACACGTAGTCACATCAACACCACGCGCCAGCATCTCACCAAAATGCTCTTTCACATCTGCCCGGTTGATAATAGGCAAATGCCGCACATCTTCCAGGCTTCGTATATCCCCCGGTGTCATACCCAGCCTATCCATCGTCTCCCTGTAATACACCGTGTTCTCGTAAGCATGCGTGACAATCGAGCGTAATCTTCGCAGCTGCATCGCTTGCAGATCATCCGTCTCTATCTTCATCCCCCGCATCAATCCGGGCAGGTTTTTCAGAACCGCTAACATAACTTGCTATTGCCTTTCGTTTCGTAAATAGAATTGTCTTCTGATGGTTTTTGACAACCAGATAGGAAATCGTGTTCATCGGGACGCGTGCGTCCCCGGCGTCCCCAGCGTCCCCGGCGTCTCATCGGGACGCGTGCGTCCCCGGCGTCCTGTAGGGACAAGGGGAGGGGTAGGGTGGACGCGGGGGCCTTGTGCTTGTCCTCGTCTAATTCACGCAATGCCGCGGCACATCACCACATCCCCACGAATCCTGTGGCCACCAGGACAAGCACAAGGCTCCCACCCTGCCCCACATCCACCCCTTGTCCCTACAGGACGCAGGCGCACGTTTCCAATCATTACCCCATTCGGTTGTCTTCTGTAGGGACGCGATTTATCGCGTCCCTGTATCGCGTCCCTGTATCGCGTCTGTTACATGCCTAAAGGTGCTGGCGGATCATGCGATTCAACCGCGTGCGTTTCTGCTTATCCAAACCGATTGCCCCCAGCATCTCTCCGCCAAACCGGAAACATCCATTCAAAGCACGCCAGCTATAGCGGTAAGCACGCGCCAGCAGCATAAACGGAGGCAGCCAGGCCATCTCACGCCCCCGGTAGTAAAGTGTCCCATCCGGGCTGAAAGAGAAAATCCCGTTGCCGGTACGAAAATTGCCCTCGCGCAGCGCGTGGAGAATATCCTCTTCGCTACAGGGAGTTCCTGCCGGCGCGCCGGTCTCTACTAACGTCAGAATCTTGCGCTTTGGATCAACCTTGTGGATGTCGTTGCCACCCGTGAAAAATGTGCCAGCCGGTGAGCGCGTGCGCCACCCGCGCAGCCAGTCCACAGGAGGCATCCACCCGCCCATGTGACCTCCATTCCATCCCTCCAAACCGTGCGCTCGCGCCAGCACCTCCGCTTTCACCTTGCCCTCCTCGGGATGCGCCAGGATCACCACCGTCTGCTGCGGAATCTGCTGCAGAAGCTGGAGGGGTTGGCGCGTGCAGACATACTCGCGGCATCCCAGCAGCAACATATCCCCCGACTCCGTCGCCACTTCCAGTCCCGGAATGAACCGGAAGTGCGCATCGCTCAAAGCATCACACTCGCGCACATACCCCGCGTAGTCCTCAGCGCTCACGCGTTCAGCATGTTCCGTCATCGCCGCGAAATCAAGACTCTTCGCCCAGCGTTGCCGCAGCACGCTCAGCGCATAGCAACCCTCTTTTGAACAGGCCGAGTGATTGTGGATGATCCCCCGATACTCCATCGCTTCCATCCTTCTCTCATTCATCTAGTCCCCTCATAGTATATGAAAGGTCAGAAAACATCTGTCTATGAATCGGTTAAAACCACATCTAGCATAACGGAATTTCGATATGATTGTCAATATGTGATTGATAGATTGACAAATATAAATATTAGAATAAATATCGAATTAGTTCAATTTATAACAATGCGCCTGTTTTCTTTTAGATGATTTAATATATTTTGATACAAGATGAATAAGAAATGGCTACGGAAATGCAATAAATGTTATTTGGCATGATTTTTATAATGAAAATGAAGTCAGAGGGGGTGTAGGTGATTTTTTCGTCAATCCCCGTGATGTATGGTAAGGGTAAGCCTGCGCTTGCCCACGAACATGCTGGCGAAGGAAAGAAAGAAAGAAAAAGGGTAACTTTTTATGGAAAGAACTCCAGGCGTGCCTGGGGAAGAGGCGTTCCTTTCTGTCATTATCCCTGTATGTAATGAGGAAGAGAACGTTGCACTTTTGCACGCAGGTCTCAGCCGCATTCTGGAAAAGCAACAATTTGCTTACGAGGTTATCTACGTTGATGATGGTAGTAGCGATAATTCATTTCAGCAACTCAGCAAACTGGCGAGGTTTGATCCGCATGTGCGCGTAGTCAAGCTCTGCCGCAACTTTGGGCAGACTGCCGCTATCTCAGCCGGGGTTGACGCAAGCGCCGGGGAGATACTGGTTTTCATGGATGGCGATCTGCAGAACGATGCGGTGGATATTCCACGCCTGCTGGCGAAACTGGACGAAGGGTACGACGTGGTGAGTGGGTGGCGCAAAAATCGCAAAGATGCGCAATTGAGCCGCAAACTGCCCTCCTGGCTCGCCAATCGTCTGATCTCCAAAGTAAGTGGCACCTGTTTGCACGATTATGGATGCACGCTGAAAGCCTACCGTAGAGAGGTGTTTGAGCACGTGCGGCTCTATGGCGAGATGCACCGCTTCATCCCTGCGTATGCCGCCCTTGCGGGCGCAAAGATCGCTGAAATCGAAGTCGTGCATCATGCCAGGCGTTTTGGCACCTCAAAATATGGTCTTTCGCGCATATTCCGCGTGCTACTCGATCTGCTGACATTGAAATTTCTGGGCAGTTTTGGCACTAAGCCGCTCTACGCCTTCGGTATGCCTGGTATGGCTTCTCTGACCCTGGGAGGCGTGGTCGCGTCGCTCGTCCTCGGTCAAAAAATCTTTCCGCCGCGCGTGCGGGCCAACCATAATCCCCTGCTGCCGCTTTCTGTCTTATTGACAGGATTCGGTATGCAATGCATCATGATGGGCCTGCTGGCAGAATTGCTGATGCGCACCTATCACGAGTCCCAGGGCAAAGCGACCTACGTTGTGAGCGAGATCCTGCGCTTCGCTCAGGATGACAGTGAGGGAGAGCAGGATGAGATTGGGCGAGAGCAGGTTGGGGTTGAGGAGCAAGAACCTATCACCCAACGTCTAGCTGCCTTGAGATAGAGACGATGCTAGAAATGGGGCAGGGAAAGTGGAAATAGCGAAATTCGATGTTCCTGGCAACACGGCGTTCTCCAGGGATGCCAGACGGATACTCATGATTAGCCCGGAGCCGTTTATGGAAGCCCGTGGCACGCCGTTCAGCGTGTATAACCGGACGAAGGCGCTGCTGGCGCTTGGCTACGAGGTAGACCTGGTGACGTATCCGATGGGAGAGCAGGTCGCCCTTCCGGGGCTGCATATCTATAGAGCACCCTCTCTGCCCTTCATTCGCAAGGTGAAGATAGGGCCGTCGCTGGCAAAGATTCCCCTGGATATGCTGCTGTGCCTGACGGCCTTCTGGCGGCTCTGCCTGAGACGTTATCGCTTTTTGCACACGCATGAAGAGGCGGGCTTGATAGGTGTCGTGCTGGCATGGCTTTTTGGCTGTAAGCATCTCTACGACATGCATTCCGACCTGGGGCAACAGATGTCCAACTTTGCTGTGACGAAAAGCTCGCTGTTGATTGGTTGTATTAAGGCCATCCAGGAGCTTATCGTGCGGAGGGCGGATGCGGTGATCGCGATTTGTCCCGATCTGGAGAGGGCTGTTCGGCGCATCTCTCCCGGCAAACCGGTCTACATGATTGAGAATCTGGCCGTCGATGAGGCGCTGCCGCCGGCTGATGCAGGCGCTGCGCAGCGCCTGCGGCAGCGCTGGGAGCTTGGCGATGGTCCTGTGCTGGTGTATACGGGAACCTTCGAGAGTTACCAGGGCATTGAGCTGGTGCTGCGCAGCGCGCTGCTGGTGCGGCGAGCCTGCCCGACTGCGCGCTATGTGCTTGCCGGAGGGAAAGCCGAACAGATTGAAAAGCAACGCCTGCTTGCGGAGGCGCTGGGGATAGCAGATATGTTTCGTTTCGTGGGGCAGCGGCCGCTTGAGGAAATGCCGCAGTATATGGCGCTGGCCGATATTCTGTTAAGCCCGCGCAGTGGGGGAACGAACACGCCGCTCAAGCTGTACACGTACTTGCGCTCTGGCAAGCCAATTCTGGCCACCGCTATTGTTTCACATACCCAGATACTGACGCCTGACATGGCGGCGCTGGTTGCACCGACCGCTGAAGGATTAGCAGAGGGAGCGCTAGCGCTGCTGCAAGACCTGGGAAAAGCGCAACGGCTGGGCGCGCATGGGCGGCAAGTTGCCGAAGAGCAGTATAGCTGGCCTGCTTTCATGGAAAAGAATCGTCGGGCCTATGGGGGCTTCACGGGTATGGGCTGATAGATTATCACCATGTAGGGACGCGATTGATCGCGTCCGCCTATCGCGTCCCTACAATTCACGAATGTTATAGATGAGAATGTAGAGAGGAAGAGTGTATGCGCTGTCTGGTTACGGGGGTAGCAGGATTTATTGGATCGCATCTTGCTGAACGGTTGTTGGCGGATGGACACGAGGTGTGCGGCATCGATGCCTTCGTTGATTACTATGCCCGTCATATTAAAGAGAGGAATCTTGAAATAGCGCGGTCATCGAACCGTTTTACGTTTGTTGAGGGCGACTTGCTCGAGGTAGATTTACCGCCCCTGCTGGACGGGGTTGACTGGGTGTTTCACCAGGCCGCTCAGGCAGGGGTGCGCGCGAGTTGGGGAGGCGAGTTCTCCCGCTACGTGGATTGTAATGTGCTGGCAACACAGCGTCTGCTCGAAGCGCTGTTGCATGTGAAGAGCTTGCGGCGTTTTGTGTACGCCTCCTCCTCTTCTGTGTATGGTGAGACGACAGCGCTTCCCGTGACGGAAGATGTGACGCCGCGTCCCATTTCGCCCTATGGGGTGACGAAGCTGGCTGCGGAGCATTTATGCACGCTCTACCACCATAATTTTGGCGTGCCGACGGTCTCGCTGCGCTACTTTACGGTGTATGGGCCGCGCCAGCGACCGGATATGGCCTTTCATCGCTTCTGCAAGGCGATTGTCGGCAGCGAGCCGTTGCGGATATTCGACGATGGGCACCAGACGCGCGACTTTACCTACATCTCCGATATCGTGGAAGCAAATATGCGGGCTGCGATGCGCGATGCGGCCGTGGGCCAGGTGATGAACATCGCGGGTGGCTCGCGTGTGACGCTGCATGATGTGATGCACCTGTTGCAGGAAATTCATGGGTCTCCCCTGAATGTGGTGTTCGGAGAGAAGCAGCGTGGCGATGTGCGCCACACATTCGCGGATACCGGACACGCGGAACAGGTGATGGGCTATGCCCCCCATATTTCGTTGTGGCAGGGTCTCGCCAATGAGTTTAAGTACGTTGTCTCGCTGTATCAAGGAAGCTACGCCGTTCGCGTGTAATCGACGCTCTCAGTCCTTCCGGGTGAATTGTAGGGACGCGATTTATCGCGTCCGCCTATCGCGTCCGCCTATCGCGTCCGCCGATCGCGTCCGCCGATCGCGTCCGCCAATCGCGTCCGCCGATCGCGTCCGCATGAATGAGTGTTCATAAGGAGAAATGGAGAATGGTGCCTTGTCCGCCGCTATCAGGAAGGCGAGCCGTACAATGACGAAGAAGAAATGGGTGAGCTTCGCCTTGCGTGGAAGTATTACCCTGCTGCTGCTGGTGTTTCTTTTCAAGTCGTTGTCCTGGTCAACCCTGCTGGCGGCCATTGCGCACGCGAACCCTGTATTCATGCTCCTGAGCTTGCCTGTCGGCGCTCTCGGGTTGCTGGTCAGCGCCTATCAGTGGCAGCGCCTTTTACGGGGCGAGCAGATACGGATTGACCTGCTGAAACTGGTCAAGCTGTACCTGATAGGCACGGGCTTCAGCCATTTTCTGCCTACCGGCATGGGAGGAGATGTGGTCAAAGCCGTGTATGTCGGTCGCGAGTCGGGCAATTATGCCGGCTCCGCCAGTGCTGTCGTCATGACGCGCTTGACCGGGTTTTTCGGTATGCAACTGGTGGCTTTCACTGCTCTGATTATCTGGCACGTCAATTTCAATCGGGCGCTTGTGCTCTGGACCATCCTGCTGAGCCTGCTGGTGGGAGGCATGATCGGGGGAGTGGTCGTGCTGACGGCTTTTTTCCCCAGGCTGGTGAAAAAAAGCTGGACGAACAATCGCATCCTTCGCACGCTCATTCCGGTTGGAAATGCGCTCATCAGGGCGATGAAGCGCCCCCGCCTTGTCGCGCATGGAACCTTGATCGGGGTGGTGTTCTGGATTCTCTCTGCCTTGAATTACTATGTCTACGCGCAGGCTCTGCGCATCCCTGTTTCTCTGTATTTCTACTTTGTCGCTATTCCGGTCGTCTCGCTGGTGGCATTCCTGCCCATCACCATTAACGGTTTCGGGTTACGCGAGAGCGCCTTTGTCTCTCTCTTTGCGACGATGCACGTGCCTGCGGCAACGTCGCTGCTGCTGGCCCTCTTCATGGATGTGCAGGTGCTCCTATTTGGAGCGGTCGGCGGTTTCCTCTATCTCACTATGCGTGGCGATGAGCGGGCCATCACCCTGCCAAAGCCAGCGAGTAGCCAGGGACATAGACCCCTTGCAGGTGGGGAGGCCACCGTTGTGGGGTGGACAAAGGAGGAGGAGCAGCATGCAAGCGCTGCAGGAGCATTAGAATTTGACGATAGTACGCCAACCTTACCAATGCTGCTCATCAAGGTTCATAGTAGGGGCGGGGAGGATGAGGGGAGGGGACCCTTGCGGTCGCCCTCGCCCCCAAAACGTGGCGAGGAGAGCGGTATTGTAGGGGCGACCCTTGCGGTCGCCCTGGAAAAATCGCCGCTTGCGGTCGCCCTGGAAAAGTCGCCCTCGAACCCAAAACGTGTGGGGGAGAGAGGTCCCCAGGCAGTATTCAGCAAAAATAGGCGCATTACGCTCATAAAAGACGAAAATGATGGACCGGCTATGGACGACATACGAGCGCCTTCGGCCAGGAGCGCAGACTCGTTCCAGGCCGACATCGCCAGTTCGCGAGGTTTATAATGAAAGATCACACCACACCAGAAACCAGGCAATCGCGCCTGAAAGACTATATACAGGAGCGGCAGACAGAGACGCAGGCACACCCTCCAGCTTCGGGAGAGGGAGAACACGCCTCTGCGGTGCTGGTCGATACCGATTCTGCGCCAGTCGAAGAGGAAAAGCACATGATCACAGCCTCCCCAGGGGGAACGGCTGAGAACAGGTCGCTGGCTTTTTTTCCGACACTGAAAATGCGCAGTCTCTCTCTGCGCTCTCTCTCGACGGTTGGGACGACGGGGGCGGCAGGCAAGGACAGGCGCTTCCTGCTGAAGAGCGGGCTGCTCTGCCTGGCGGTCTTGCTTTTGGGAGGTGGCCTCTACGCCTGGATGCGTGGAAGAGCATTGCCGCCTGCTGTGACCGTCTATCAAGTTGGAACGCAGGGCTACACGCAAGATATAGGCGGTGGTGGTATTGTCTATCCGCTTTCGGAGGAAGATATTTCCTATCCGATTGCTGAGCGCGCTCTGGCGGTGCTGGTCGCGCCCGGAGATCATGTGTCGGCGAACCAGCCACTTATTCGACTGGATATGGCGGTATTGAATGCCCAGATTGGACAGGCGGCAAAGGATGTGGCCTCTTCGAGCGCCTATCTCACGACGGTGAGAGCGAACGGAAACACGGTGGCTATCGCTCAGGCTCAACAATTATACAACCTGGCAGTGGATAAGTATGACGCGCTTGAGGCGGAGGCCGCATCTTCAACGCTGCATAATGGCACGGTCATTTCACCGATCAAGGGGATCGTCACATCCTTATATATTGCGCCCGGGGAAATTTTTGCGGCCGACAGAACGATGATCGTCATTATGGACGAGTCAGCTGTTATTGTGCGCGCGGAGATCCCTCTGACCTATCTGACCCAGGTACAAATCGGTCAGACTGCTACCGTGACTCCATCATCTCTCCCTGGTATCACCATTCAGGGGAAAATCAGCGCGATTATTCCCCAGGCAGACTCGCAGACAGACACATTTGAGATCTGGGTCAAGGTAGCGAATCCACAGCAGATACTTTTGCCGGGCATGAATGCCTTTGTCCATATCCATAATGCAGGCAAAGCGCTTGGCGTCCCTCGTCTAGCGGTACTCAATCCCGAACGTGAAGGTATTGTGTTCGTAGTGCGCAACCAGCGCGCCTACATACAGAAGGTCCAGATCGTGGCACGATCTATTGATACGATTTTTATTGAGGGCGGTATCCAGGACGGTGACAGGGTTGTGCTGGTTGGCGCGGACGAACTGCAAAATGGGCAGCAAGTGCGTGTCAGCGGCGTCGAATCTAAGGGTGTTGCATGGCGACCGCAGGCAGCATGGCGACCGCAAGGGTCGCCACTACTATACCACGCCTTCTTCCCGTTTTCGCGTATAGTAGTGGCGACCCTTGCGGTCGCCATGCTGCCTCTGTTGCGTGATGATAAACATGCCGCCTCCGTTGCGTGATGATAAAGTTGATAGGGTAAAACATCTATGATACTATCTCTAACTGCATCTAAAGAACTCCTCCTCTCTCGCTGGAAAGATGGATGCCGCCCGCAGTACATGGTCCCTGTGGTGGCGGGCAGTTTGATGCTCTGCGCGAGCGCGCTTCCCTGGCTGAACGATCCTCTTGGCAAAGCGAATGTGGCCTGGAACTTGCCCGTCGATATTGGCTGGCAGTTTCACATAGATATATTCAACTATGGATTGCTCTGCCTGGCCTGCGCGTGTTGCTCTTTTGCCGCCGCCTTCGCCAACTGGCGCACATTTAAGCAACATCACTCTTTCTCACGCGCCTCTGGCCTTGCCGGTTGCCTGTGTCTCCTGCCTGTTCTGCTGCTTCTCTTGCAATATCTTTTTGCCGACCTTGTCGGGATCAACCAGCTCGCGCAGCACAGGATACAGATGCTTTTGATACAAAGGCACTTCGGCTATGCAGTCGCGCTTCCATTTATTCCTCTTGATCCGCGGGCATTTAGCGCTTCGACCGTGCAAATGCGTCTCGAACTGCTGGTGGATCAGCTATCGATTGGCCCGTTGCTTCCCATTGTAAGTGGTTTGATGCTCATTGGGATGCAGAGGCGGTCTCCTGTCGGCGCCGCGAGGAAACGCCGCACATCGACTCGTCTCTTCGGCTGGCTGCTCCTGGCGCTCGCGTTCGTGGCTGTATTCGGGCGCGCTCCGGCTTCGGTCGCCTGTGAGTATCAGGCCAAAGTTTCATTAGCGCAAGGAAACTACAGCGGGGCTTTGCAATGGCTGGATAGAGCGGTTGCCTTGAATCCTCTGCTTGATCGCATGGCCTACTATCATATCCAACGGGGGGAAGCCCGCTATTACTTACAGCCGGGCCAGCAAAGTGATGAGAGCCGGTTATATCTTACTGCTTCCTACCTGCAGCAGAAGGACGCTCTCAGTGCCTACCGGGAACTCTTTGTCGTCTGGGAGGCGCACCCCATGGTCCCCTGGATACAAGATGAAATGAGTACGCTGCTCACGAATCTGGCGGAAAACGTCGGGCCTCTCAGCAGCACCAGGGGCGGAGGCTTCACTGTGCGAACTATCACGCCGCAGGCAGAGCAAAAGAACGACGAGGTGGCGTTATCCTGGCTACAGGTCCTGTCCTATGTCGATCCGACGAATGTCTATAGTCCCTATATGATCGGGCGTATTAACTATGACTTGCATAACTATGTCGCCTGTGGGTCGCAGATGGCCCGCGTTATCGTGTTGAGTCGTAACGCGGATATCCTATCATCAGCCTATACCTATATCGCATTAAGTGACGCCGGTCAGGGCGACTATATCGACGAACGGACGCTCTTGCTGAAGGCTGTCACCTTAGACCCGGCTTACTCGAATAATACTGCTCGTGAAGAATTATCGGGTCTCCGCTAAAGAAGAGATTTCTTCTTGATTATTGTAGAGACGCGATTGATCGCGTCCGTGTGGGTAGTAATTGTAGGGACGCGATTGATCGCGTCCGTGTGGGTAGTAATTGTAGAGACGCGATTGATCGCGTCCGTGTGGGTAGTATAAGTGGAAGAGTGATGAGCATGATTACTTCGGATGTATCCACCCCTTCTGTCGCCATCGTGAGCGATGCAGTGGTGCAGCACGCCTCGTCAAGAGGTTGGAAACTCCGTGCGGGGGAAAAAAGTAGCCTGCGCCGCATCGTGGGCTGCTGGCTGTTGCTGGCCTGCCTGGGTACGTGCTGGTTTACCTATCAATACTCGCTTGTGCCTCAGCCAAAGAGTTTTGTTCCCGATTGGAGAGGAGCCAGCTGGGTACAGTCTGCGGATAGCAACGCTCCTGTCGCTTATTTCCGCTTTGGGGTCAACTTGAATGCACTGCCGGACGCTGCATTTGTCACAATCCAGGCCAGCCAGGGTTTTTACCTCTTCCTGAACGGGTCGTTTGTCGGCTCCAATACGTTAGCATTGAGAAATGGCGATTATGTGCGAGCGTACATGTATGGCGTGACTTCGTTGCTGCATCTCAATACAAATACTATCGCCGTGCGAGTCACCAATAATGATGAGCGTACCCCCGTGCTGCGAGTAAGCCTGGGCATTGTGAATGGCAAGTCTACCTCGTATTATGGGAGCGGAAATGGATGGCGGGCGACAGGTGATTCCTCTCAGGTGTATCTTCATTATACGACGACGTTGAATGACTCAACTTCCTGGACAACAACAACGTTTGATAGCAGTTCCTGGTTACCCGTGCGAAGCGCGGCGTATACACCGCCACAGGCTACCTTAGATGTGGACCCTCAAATCTATGAACAGCCAACCTCATCGCGCTGGTTAAGTGCTGGCCTGGGCCACGATGCCTACTTCGTGCGCGCCATCGCTTTGTCCTCCAGCATCACCAGCGCCTGGCTGCGCATTGTGGCGACCGGTACCGCGAGCATATTTATCAACAACCAGTTGCTAATGGTGTGGAGTGGGCAGCCACCGGCTCCTACGACAGACCAGGCCTATTACTTGAGTACAGGCAAGACTTCGCTCCACCGACCAGGATTCGCCTCGGGCGTGTATGATATTTCACCTTACCTGCACCCTGGAGAAAATGTTGTCGCCGTACATATCTCGGCAGCAGGAAGCAATGCCGCCCTGAATGGCTTCGGCGACATCAACGCCTCTCTATCGCTGGATATGCTCATCAACGATGCGCGGAATCGTTCAATCTGGGTGACGCCAGGTGGCGAGTGGCGTGTATCTTCCCAGGCCGTTGATGGATGGCAGCAAGGCGGTACCGTCATTTCAGCATGGTCCGCACCCATTTTCGTCAATCGTCCGGGTTTAAGCCGCCTGTTCTATCTTCCTGATAGCACGACCACACGCAATGTGCAGATTACCCCTCCGTCGCTTCTGTTCCTGTTGCTTCTGTGTTGTACGATGGCCGTCTTTGGGCTGTGGTTACTTCTATCATTGCTCTTCAATGTCCGTTATCATCTCTCTTACCGGAGCGCTCTCGAGGCGACAAGCCTGGTGTATCTACCGCCGCTCGCCTGTGAAGCTTTGCTCGTGGTACTTTCCATAGAGCCACAAATGCCACAACCTTTTCCTTATACAACAGGGTGCGGACTTGTGCTGCTTCTCGTGCTGGGTACCGGCTACTTGCTGCTCTGGCGCCATATACATCTACTTTCCAGGCCGGGCACAGGGGTCTTGCAGCGGGCGAAAGAAGCCCGCTGGTTTTGGGGGAAGGCAGCAGTGGGGATTGCCCTCGTAGGCTTTCCCTTAACGCGCCATTACCAGGGCGGGGACAGGCTTGGCCCCTACCCTACAGGGCTTCGCCAGCTGCTTCGTCGTAGGGTAGGGGCGACCCTTGCGGTCGCCCTGGTCAAGTTGAGGAAACACTGGCTTCTCATTCCCATCGTACTCATAGCTATTCCACTGGTCACCTATAACCTGGCCTATGATCCTTACTGGCAGGATGAATTAACCAGCTATTACGCCGCCAGGGGCATCCTGGCTCACGGGCTGCCAATCTTGCCCTCGGGCTTCCTCTATATGAAAGGAGAACTGTATTCCTACGCGCTCGCTCTCAACTTGCTGATTTTTGGCGATCAAGCCGGAGTTCCTCGCGTATTCAGTACTCTAGAATACCTGGCGAGTATACCGGCGCTCTACGGAGTAGGCTGTTACTTCTTTAACCGGCGCGTCGCGCTGCTGGCGGCGGCCATGTTTGCCTTCTCACCAATCGCGCTGGGGTGGGGACGGGAGATGCGTATGTACCAGCAGGCTCAACTATTGACGATTCTAACCGTCTACCTGTTGTACAAAGCGCTGCAGGAGCGCCAGCGCGCGCGCCCGATTTACCTTGCTGTCGCCTCTCTCGTTCTTACCTATTTGAGTCACGAGGAATCATTCATCATCTTCCCTGCGCTGACACTCTGGGTAGTAGTCATGAGCAGTGATGCGAAGCACCATTACTTTGCCGCGTTGTTCAACAAGCACTGGTGGTTCGCAGGAATGATAGGAGCAAGCATTGTCGTAACACAATTGCTCGTTGTGCATATCACCCACCCGGCGATGCTTGGAACCGATAGCAGTCAGAGGCCATTCATTCAATTGAACGCCGATGGTATCCCTTACTACACCAATCTGCTGTTTTTCCCCTGGGCGCTTTATCATGGCACGCTATCGACCCAGTTGCCCTTGATTACCGTAAATTCACTACTCGCGACCGTCGGCTGCTTCTGGGCCATGCGCCTGCCAGACCGCCGCGCGAAGTTTTGCGCGTGGTTTCTGGTCGCTTCGTTGCTTACCCTTGTGCTCGTCTTCACCATGCAGTCTGATCGCTATTTTTATACCCTGCTGCCTTTCTACTACTTAACAGGCGCTTACGCCCTGTATCGCATACTGCGCGCGCTCCGGTCGTTTTATCGCTCCTGCGCTGTACTGCAAGGGCCGCCCTGGAATGCCACATCTACAAGTGGCTCTCATTCCCGGCTAGTAGGCGCAATGATGGTATGTACGGCCAGTCTTGTGTGTGCCTGTGTTTTGCTCCTGCCCATCTGGCCTCTCGCCAATTACAATCTCCTCGTCAGCCGGGTAGCAGGTTTTTCTTATTATCGTCATCATCCAGATTATGACTATGCGGGCCAGTATATCCACCAGCATTTGCGCAAGGGCGATATTGTTATCGCTCTCGGCCCCTCTCTTTCGATACTCTATTATGTTGGTCGAGCTGATTACTTCTTTTCACCAGATCACGCCCTGTATCTCTTTGAGCGTGGCAGTGCAATTACAGACACACCCATCGGGACTGTTCCCCTGCTGAATCAGGATGATTTTCAGGCTGTACTGGCCTCACATGATCGTATCTGGATCGTCGCCGATGGCACCTACCAGAATCAAACGAGAGTGAAGTTTAACGGCAGGTTTATTTTCCCTCCCGATTTTCACCTGGTCTATGAAGGATATTCCAGCGCAGTCTACTTACGCGGAGGGTGAGGAAAGTGTTGATTATGGCTCACAGCCATATCACAGAACTGTACGGGGAATGAATTATTCTCTATGCGTGCCGATAGAGAATGCTGGCGGTTACTATAGTCGCCCCCCGTCAGAGATAGTATCTTCTCGGGGCGCGTTCAAGCAAAGGAACACATTATGCAAACATTATCGGGCAAACGTCGGCGGATCATCACTCTGGGCGTGGTCATTCTCCTTTTAGCCGTCATCGTGGGCGTTGGCACGAGGATACTCTCCTCTACTAGAAAACCTCCCACACTCTCTGTAACCACAACACCCACCTCGCAGAAGTATCCCAATTTCAAGGGCATTTACCAGTTTGGGAGCAGCTATTCGAGCCTGGCGACGAATCCTTACATCGCGGGAGCCCACCTGGGCTTTTACTGGTCGCAGCTTGAGCCGCAGAAAGGACAATATAATTGGAGCGCTGTTGATCAGGCTATGGCCCCCTGGGTAAGTCATGGCAAGAAGGTTATCTTGCGCGTGCCTACCTCCGGATATACGAGTTGGTTGCCTCCGTATTCACAGAGCGGCACTCCCAGGTGGGTGTACGATCTGGGGGTTCCTTCGGTGACAGAAACCGATGGTTCGGTGCTGCCACAGTACTGGAACCCATTGTTCCTGCAGAGCTATGCTGATTTTTTGCATGCGTTCGCCCTGCGCTACGATGGCAATCCCAACGTGGCCTATATAGATATCAGCCTGGGCATCGGCGGAGAAGCCAAGGTCGATTCCCATAACAGCAATCCCAACCAGTTGAACCTGTGGAAGCAGATCGGCTATACCAATCCGCTCTGGTGGGGTGCCGTGCAGAGCATCATGCAGGCCTACTCATCCAGCTTCTTTAAAACCCCGCTGGCCGTCATGCCCGATAAGGTGTTTATGGAAAATACCACCGGATATTCAGCGGCGTTACTGCTTGATTACGCTGTCCAGCATGGTCTATGGCTTCAGGATAACGGGCTGGCGGCAAATCGCGTGTTGCCACCCCAGTTTATGCAGGTCCCGCATCCCGAAGAGCAAATCGCGGCAACGAATGTAACCGGCGATACCCTGCAGGGTGATATTCTACGAGCACTCAATCTAGGAGCAAACTACATCCTGGTGTTCGGCACCGATTTGAAACAGTCTAAATACCAGGCCACCTTGAAATGGGCCGCCTCGAAAGTCATCCATCCATAAGATGATTTCAAGCGCGCGCTGTTGGCTTCTCTTTACAAATGAGCAACAGCGCGCGCCTGCCGCTCGATACCAGACCGCTATTATCCAGAAAGCCGCGCCAAAACCGAAGCGATCGCTGTACGCCTGCAAAAGCGGGCTTTCCGCGTACACAGCAAAACCCCACCAGCCTATTCCCCTCACCCATCATCGTCTTAAAAAATAACGACTGAGCAGGCCAAAACCGATCTGCAGGAAGCCGCCTACCGCGTTAGGACTGGCGACCGTCACCCCCAAAGGCTTTCTCTAGATTTTTGAATCCAGTCAATGGATATATCGTAACAAACTAATTCACTGGCATCTTATACTGTTCTTGAAAGCCCAAATCTGGAGAGGACCCCAATAATTAAGTGTGCAAAGAGGAGGAAGAGCTTGAAAACTTCGAAGGTACCAGGCAGGAAAGGTTTATGGAAACATGCGCAGAGCAGACAGAACCGTCTGAATCATAGACCTGGAATGCTCCGCCCTGGATGTGCGCTCCACCTGGCGCTGCTGGCTTGCCTGTTGTTAGCATTCTACACCAGCTATGGGTCTCATGCGCAGACTCCGCAATTCGATTCCAACACCATCGCCCATCTGCCCAACACCTGGGATGATATTCACCTCGGAGCTATCGGCGGCTCTTTCCAGCCGGTAAATGGGCTTGATGCTTCGCCATTGATCGGCTTTGTCATGTGGGGCAACCTCCCGACCCACTACCTGACCAACGTTGTAAACCATGCGCGTTACTGTAAATGGGGGCAAACTACTACGACTAATCTGACTATTGACTGGTTCAAGACGAACCACCCTGATTGGCTGTCCTATACCAATGACCGTAAGACGCCGGCTTACTATCGTTTTGGCAACCTGGTCGATTTTGTACATGCGCCCCTGGATTTTACCAATCCGGCAGTACAAGATCTGATTACCGGTCAGTGCTTGATGCCCGCCCTGTCTCAGCGTTTTGCCGCGGTCGGTTTCGATCATGTCACGACGCTTAATCGTTTTGCCGTGGCCGGCCATTATACAACAAACGGTCGGTGGGTACAGATGTTTAGCGGTAAACTGTCCGATGAGACGTACCGGAAAGCTATGATCAGCGCCTATGCGGGCCTTACTGCAAAGATGAAGGCTGTGGCGCAGCAGCACGGGAAAACCATCGCTATCGCCTTCAATTACTATCCCAACTTGCAGTATAACGATCATTACCTTGACCTGTTGCCCTACGCCGACATCGTATTAGATGAAGCTGGCTTTACCAAACTGGGTAACACCATTTCTCCCTACCTGACGGCCTCCCCGGTGAGTGGCACGAACATCACCAATGCCTGGTTGACCAAGATAGACGATCTCGGGATCTTGCAGCAAAAATTTGGCAAGCCACTGATCATCAATGGCCTCGTCCCGTATACGGTGGATGCAACCCATCTGCCGAAGCGGCGGGATATTCAGTGGATACTGGCAAACTACCTGCTGGTGAAAGGGCAGTACACCTATTGCTCATTCATTAGCTCGGTATTCGACAGGTACAAGCAGTTGAACGTGTCTCTGCCGGAGTACTTTGCCCACGTGGGACATCCTGGCAGCCCGATATACCAGGATCAGAACGTGTATATGCGCACCTACTCGACCGGCCTGGCTATTGTGAATCCTTCACCCGACCAGACCTATACAGTAACATTGCCAGCGAAAACGTACAAGGACCTGTACGGACACGTCATCAGGACAGTGACGATGCAGCCATATTCGGGTCTCGTGCTGGTGAAGATGTAGGTCCGCCCACGGGCTTTTCGAGCCGGGGGGCAAACGTCAGGTATATGACAAACAGCATCATATACTCTTGACGCAGACGCTAACAACCATCTAACTTTATGGTACAATTACCATAAAGTTAGATGGTTGTTGTAGCAGATACATTTTTCCAGATACATGCAGCCTCAATGAGGAGGACTTATTACTATGCTCGAGCAGAAAATGCCGCAGACCCACCAGAAATATGAACAGGGAACCCTGTTTGATAAAACGGAACTGGAACATCTGAAAGCGGAACAGCAACACTGGGAGGAGACGGCGGTACGCAAGTCGCAGGAGCGAATGCCCGAACGCGACAACCTGATGACCACTTCCAGCGTTCCCATAAACCGTCTGTACACGCCACCAGATAACGCTTACCTCGACTACATGCGCGACATCGGGCTGCCGGGTGAATACCCATACACACGCGGCGTGCAGCCGACCATGTATCGCGCCAAACCGTGGACGATGCGTATGTTTGCCGGTTTCGGCACGGCGGAGGACACCAATAAGCGTTTCAAATACCTGCTCACTCAGGGTCAGACGGGCCTTTCAACCGCCTTTGACATGCCCACGCTGTACGGCTATGATACCGACCACCCGCTAGCAGCGGGCGAGTTCGGCAAGTGTGGCGTGGCTATCTCCTCGCTGGCCGATATGGAAATCCTGTACGATGGGCTGCCGCTCGATCAGATCACCACGTCCATGACCATCAATAGCCCGGCGTCGGTGATCTGGGCCATGTACATCGCCAACGCCGAGAAGCGCGGCTTCCCGATGGCGAAGCTGGGCGGCACGCTCCAGAACGACATTCTCAAAGAGTACAGCGCGCAGAAAGAATTTCTCTTCCCGCCTGAGCCATCTATGCGCCTGGTGGTGGATACCATCGAATTTGGCACGCGCCATATGCCCAGATGGAATACCATCAGCATCAGCGGCTACCACATTCGCGAGGCGGGTGCGACCGCTGTGCAGGAACTGGCCTTCACGCTGGCGGACGGCCTGGCCTATGTCGATGCCGCGCTGAAACGCGGTCTCAAGATCGACGAATTTGCCCCGCGTCTCTCCTTCTTCCTCGATGTGCATAACGACTTCTTTGAAGAGATCGCCAAATTTCGCGCCGGGCGTCGCCTGTGGGCCAGGCTGATGCGCGAACGCTACGGCGCGCAGGACCCGCGTTCATGGATGATGCGCTGCCACGCGCAGACCGCCGGCGTCTCCCTGACAGCCCAGCAGGCCGATAACAACATCGTGCGTACCGCCATTCAAGCCCTGGCAGCCGTGCTGGGCGGCACCAACTCCCTGCATACCAACTCGCTCGACGAGGCCCTGGCCCTGCCCACCGAACGCGCCGCCCTGATTGCCCTGCGCACGCAGCAGATCATCGCCAGCGAAAGCGGCGTCGTCAACACCGTTGACCCCCTGGGCGGCTCCTACTTTATAGAAGCCTTGACCGGTGAAACTGAACGCGCCACGATGGACTATATCGAGCGCATCGACGCGCTGGGCGGTGTGCTGGCCTGCATCCAGAACGGCTTCTTCCAGCGCGAGATTGCAGAGTCGGCCTACCGCTACCAGCAGGAGATTGATGCCCACAGGCGCACCATCGTCGGCGTCAACGACTACACGATGGACGAAAACATCAAAGTCCCTACGCTCTACATCGACCGCGTGGGCGAGCGTGCTCACCTTGATCGTCTCAACCGCGTGCGCCGCGAACGCGACAATGCCGCCGTCAAACGCGCTCTCGACACCCTGCGCCGCGTCACCGACGGCACCGAAAACACCATGCCCGCCATCATCGAAGCCGTAAAAGCCTACGCCACGCTTGGCGAGATCATGGATGTCTTCCGCGCCGCCTTCGGCGAATATATGGAGCCTGCAGTGTTCTGAGCAGCCCTTATGCGTTTTGCCGACCGAATAGGGAATGGGGTCGTCTTCTGTAGGGACAAGGGGCGGGGTTGGGTGGATGAGGGGGCCTTGTGCTTGTCCTCGTGGCAGTGCGACCCTTCTGCATCACGGAACCCGGACGAATCACACTGCCACGAGGACAAGCACAAGGCCCCCACCCATCTCCGCGTCCACCCCTTGTCCCTACAGGACGGAGGCGGATGGAGCCAGGCAAATCCCGTATTCGGTCGGCACAATTCATTAGAATCCAGCTGCCTCTGGAATAATCTCGCGACCAAATATTTCCAGGGGTCGCAGTTCATGAGCATCCGGCATATTGACGATCACATGCTCGATACCAGAATCGGCTAACTCGCGGCATAAACCGACGATATCGCCGACGCTCATAGCTCCAGGCGCGAGATTTACCTCGTTCAAACACGTTTTCTCGATCTCTCCATAGTCGCGTCCAATCTCTTCGCAGTGCTGCTTC
>Ga0207416_1002497_pt1 | contig 19875 bp, 19 predicted proteins | sample PaiPotPPM11metaG_FD_184107 | JGI IMG/M metagenome (GOLD analysis project Ga0207416, IMG submission 184107) | Iron sulfur acid spring bacterial and archeal communities from Banff, Canada, to study Microbial Dark Matter (Phase II) - Paint Pots PPM... ...
CGCTGCAACAGGCCGTGGAGATCGGTCCGGACGAAACGTACGGCGAACTGCACGATCGGCTTGCGCAGATCGGGGCGCGTCTGCTGGGCGAGGCGCTGGAACGTTTACAGTCCCATACTTTGCAACGTCACCCGCAGATCGGAGAGCCCAGCGTGACTTCCCCCATTCATAAGAGCGATCTAGCCCTCGATTGGGACTGGAACGCACGACGCGTCGTCGACGCGGTGCGCGCCTACGCTCCGCAACCGGCGGCGCGGGCGTTGCTGCTGGGGGAAGCGGTCAAAGTGCTACGCGCACACGTTGCGAAGGGCGATGAAGCGGACGCCTTTGTCGTCGCTTGCGCCGACGGCGCGGTTGCGATCGATGAGGTGGTTGCGCCGAATCGCGGACGCGAGTCCGGGGCCGCGTTTCTCGCGCGGCATCGCGATCGCGCGGTGAGCCGGTGAACGCGCGCGAGACGGCCCTGCACGTCGTTCGCGACGTCTTTCCGGCGCTTGCCGGGAGCGAGCGCGGAGCCCAGGACGCGATGGAGTATCGTTCGCGCAAGGCGCAACTCGATGCGCGCGATCGTGCGTTTGCGACGGAGCTCGCATACGGTGCCATCAAAATGCGGCGAACGCTCGATTTCTACTTGGAGCCTTTTATCGGCGAGCGGCCGCAGCCGCCGCCGCCGGCGATCCACGAGATTCTGCGCTTGGCCCTCTACGAGTTGGTCTTTACCCGCGCCGACGAGCATGCGACGGTTTTCGAATTCGTCAACCTCGCCAAAAAATACGGGCATCGCGGCGTAGCAAATCTCGTCAACGCGGTGCTGCGCGGGTTTCTGCGCGACAGGCCGCCCGCGCCCACGCGTGCGTCGTTCGAGTCCGAGGATGAGTATTTCGGCGTCGCGTACTCGCTCCCGACGTGGCTCGTCAAGCAGTGGCGAGCGGTTTTCGGCGATGCGATGCTCGAATCGATTTGCGCCGCAGTGAACGATCCTGCTCGCAGCGCGATCACCGCGAATCCGCTCCTGATCTCGCGAGACGCGCTGGTGGCGCATCTGATCGAAAACGGGATTGCGGCCGAGCCGTCACCCTACGTCGAGGAGTCCGTGCTGCTGAGCGATGCGTCGTATGCGGCGCGCAATGAGGCGCAGGCCCGGGGCCGCTGGTGGACGCAGTCCGAGAGCTCGGCCATGCCCGCGGCAATTCTCCATCCGCATCCGGCGGAAGCGATCCTCGACGTGTGTAGCGGCCGCGGCAACAAGGCTTTGCAACTCGGCAGCCGGCTAGCCGGGGATGGCACGCTGCTTTGCGTGGAGCGCGATCAACGCAAGGCCGTCGTGCTGGAGCACCGGCTTGAGATTGCCGGGATCGCGGCCGGCGTCGTGGTCGGCGACGCGACCGGGCCGATCCTGGGTGCGAGCCAGCGCTTCGACCGCATCCTTGTGGATGCGCCGTGCTCCGGGACCGGCGTGGTCGGGCGGCACCCCGAGGCGCGTTGGAAGAAGCAGCTCGGCGACGGCGAACGGCTAGCTCATGCCCAGCGTGCCCTCCTCGACGCCTGCTCCTCGCATGCGTTCGAGGGAGGTGCGTTGGTCTATGCGGTCTGCTCCACGGATCCGCGTGAAACCACCGAGGTGGTGAACGCATTTCTGGAGCGCCACCACTTCGAGCGCGGGCTGATTCCGGGTGTTTTCGAACCGTTTCTGTCGGGGTTGGGCGACGTTGTCGTTCCGCCCGGCGTAGGCGGCCGCGACGGCTTCTACATCGCACGTTTGGAGCGAGCGTCATAGGCAACAGAGCATGAGTTGGTTTGCGCGGATCGAGCAGGCGTGCGCCGCCTTCATCGAGCGGACGTTTGCGAAGTCCTTCCCGAGCGATCTCGATCCGGCACAAGTGGCTCGGAAGCTGGTATCGACGATGGAGGCTCGTACGCGCGGCGACGAAGGGCACTTGCTCGCTCCCGGGTCGTACATCGTCTACGTGCACCCGGAAGATTTCGAGCGGCTGGCCGACCATCAAGCCTACCTCGAGCGGGAGTGGGCCGAATTGCTGCGAGACATGGCCGCGCGAGTGGGCGTCTATTTCTACGACGGCGGCCCAAAGGTATCGATGGAAGGGCGCGCTAGCGTACCGATGGGTGCGGTCGACGTCATCGTGGCGAGTGATGTGACGACCGCGATCAAGCAAGCGTCATCCCGAGGAGAGTCGCGGCGCTTTCACCTGCGGATGCTCAAAGGTGTTCCGGCGTACGGCGTCTATTTGATCGAAGGGAGAGCGAACGTGGGAAGAAGCGACGACAGCGATATCTTCTTGGTGGATCCGAGCGTCTCTCGAGCGCATGCGATCGTAGAGATGGATGGCGACACGCCGATCGTTCGCGATCTCGAATCGACGAACGGAACCTTCGTGAACGGCGAGCGCGTGGGCAAACGTCGCTTGATGCCGGGTGACGTCCTCGGCTTCGGCAACACGCAAATGCGCTTGGAGACCTTGGGCGAGTGAGCTTCGCGGCGCAGATGCGGATCGGATCGCTTGAGATCTCTGCCGCGTTGATGGCGGTCGCTGCAATTGCGGTGATTCCACGCCGGCGGATCGCTTCGGAGATCGGCGCTATCGCGCCGATGCGGGTACGGTTTCGCGCCATCGAGTTCGGTACGCCGCGCTCGCTCGAGGCCGTTTGTCCGATCGTGGTTGGGCGTAGCCCGGAGGCCGGACTCGTGCTTGCGGATCCCGAGGTGAGCCGGCGGCATGCGCGCTTCGAGACCGAACGGGGAGCAGTCTTCGTGCGCGATCTGCAGAGCCGCAACGGAACGTTTCTCAACGGGCGTCGATTGCACGATGCGATCGAAGTGCGCGTCGGCGACGCAATCGACGTCGGCACCACGCGCTTGGTGATAGAGGATATCTCGGCATGGACGTAGCGATACGCGGGGATCGCGCGGGGTGCCTGACGATGCAACTCGCGGAGCATACGTGGTTGTTCGCCGTCGCAGCCGGTTTCGGCCGTATCGACGGGCAGCCCACCGCACCCGCGGCGCTCGCGCGCGTGCGATCCGAGGGCGAGCGACGCGTGCGCGGCGAGCGCTTCCGCCGCGCGATCGATCGCCCGGCGGCCGCATCCAATGCGTTGCTGAGCATTCTGGCGCGGGTCAACGCCGATTTGTTCGTGCGCAGCGCGGCGCACGCCGACTACGTTACGGCCGGCTGTTCGATGACGGCCGTGCTCGTGGTGCGCGGACGCGGCTACGTCGTTCACGCCGGAGGCACCGCCGCGTATCTCGCGCAGGGCGGTAGGGTCCGCGCGTTAACCGCGGACGATTCGTTTGAAGACGTCCCGAGACCGCTCTTGGCACGGGCGCTAGGAACCAGCCCGAACCTCGACGTCTGCGTTTCGAATTTCGCATTGCAACCCGGCGATGTCGTCGTGCTGGTGGCGCACCGCGTGCAAGGCGACATCGATCGCGAGCGACTGATCGCGCACGTCGAACGAGCCGCTGCGAGCGAACACCTGCTGGTGGTGCGATTCGACGATACCGACCGTGACGAGCGCGCCGCGCCGGCGATCTTTCACGGCCGCGTTCGGCTCGGCGTCACGCGGTGGTTGATACGCTGCGCCGCGACGCTTGCGATGCTGGCTCTGGCAAGCACGGGGTGGTTGCGCTGACGCTCGTTCTGCGTCGCGTCCTGCCGATGGTTCTCGCGCTCCTCGTGAGCGCGCTGATGTTACACTTCGCTCCGCCGCAGACGCTCGGATCGCCATGGCTGCTGGGGGCGCTCGCGGTGCTGGCCCTGGCCTGGGTCCTCCTGGCGCCGATGCAGGCCAGGCGGGACGATATGCTGCCCGCCCTAGCGATCGTGCTTTGCGGGCTCGGCTTGACGCTCGTCGCGCGCGTTTCACCGCAACTGGCGCTCAAACAGCAATGGTGGCTGCTCGTCTCGCTCGTCATCGCCATAGCGGTGGGGCCCGCGTGCGCGAACGTGCGTCGCCTAGCTGCCTACAAATATCTCTGGGTTTTGGGTTCCTTGATTCTCTTCGTGCTGCTGGTGATCTTCGGGCAAGAAGTCAACGGCGCTAAACTCTGGATCACGATCGGACCGGTGCACTACGAGCCGATCGAACTCATTAAACTCTTTATCGTGTTCTTCTTGGCGGCATACTTGGCGGAGACGGCGGACGTGATTGCCGCCGCGCGGCCGTGGTCGTTACGCGCCAATCTCAAATATCTCGGCCCGCTCTTCATCGGGTGGGGCGCCTCGATGGCCATTCTCATCCTGCAGCGCGATCTCGGGATGGCCGCACTGCTGCTCGCGACGTTTGCAACGCTGCTTTACGTTGCGACGCGGCGCATCGATATCGTCGTCTTCGGCATGGCGATCTTCGCCGTTGCCGCGTTCTGGGCGATGCATCATTTTCCGTACGTCCAGACGCGCGTGGCGGTGTGGCGCGATCCGTTTTCGTCGCCGCTGGGCGCGGGGTATCAATCGTCGCAGGGATACTATGCGCTATCGGCCGGAGGCTTGTTTGGCACCGGCTATCGGCTCGGCCACCCGGGATTTATTCCGGACGTTGCGACCGACTATATCTACGCCGCGTTCTCCGAAGAGTTCGGCTGGATCGGCGCCATCATCGTTCTCACCACGTTCCTCGGCATGGTTCGCAGGATGCTTGCGGTTGCGTTGGAGCAACCCGATTTGTACGCGAAGCTGCTCGCGACGGGGCTCGGCGCAACGCTGGGGTTTCAAGTCTTCATCATCGTGGGCGGCGTGATCGGCGTGTTTCCGCTCACCGGTATCACCTTGCCGTTTATTTCGTACGGGGGAAGTTCGCTGGTCGCGAACTTCCTGTTGGTTTCGCTTGTGTGGGCGATGAGCGGCCGCGTCGCGGCACGCAGGAATGCGTAATTGGTTCTGGAGCGTCCCGATCGTTCTCGCGCTCGCAGCGATCGTTGCGGGCTATCTAAGCGGTAGCGGCACCGCTCATCCGCCGCCGGTGGTGGCACGCGGCACCACTCATCCACCGCCGGCACGGCGTCCCCGCGTCCGAGAGATTGCGGTTCGCGATCTGTTCTCACGCGACGCCGTCGAGATCGGCCATCCGCTGATGGCGCGGGTTGGACGGCGGCCGCAACGGTTGAGCATCGTGGTCGGCCTGTGCGGGCAATCGGTTGCGGTCGAGTCGGGCTTCCTCGGATTGGGCGTGCCGCTGACCTTCGATCTCGATCCCCACGCCGCGCAAGCCGCCGCTTTCGCCGCCGACGTCCGCGCGGCCGGGGACCCCCTGTACGTTCACCTGGAGCGCGCACCAAGCGCGACCGAACTGGCGTCGCTGCGGGCGCAACTAGGACAATTCGATGGCGTTGCTTCGCGCCGCTCCGCGGGAATGGCCGCGGCGCTGGCAGGGCAGAGGCTGGCGTTCTTCGACGAACGCGGCGAGGCCGGCGCAGGGCCTTTTCGACGGGCCGGCGTTCCCTTCGTGCAGCGAGATATGACCGTCGACGACCGCGCGCAGGGGTCGTATATCGCCTATATGCTGCACCGGGCCGCCGAGCGTTCCGAATATGAGGGAGCGTCGGTGACGTTAATGCGTCCGACGCCCACCTCGCTTGCCGCGCTGGTGGGGTTTTTGAGCGATAGCAACGCGGACATCGTCGTCGCGCGCTAGTACGCCCGCCGATTCGAGCCGCTCGACTTTTTATCCGCAGCTGCGCTTTCATCCCGAAGCAACGCCATGCGGCGACGGCCGGGTGCGCAGGCGCTCCGCGCGATCACCGCGTACTGACGAATAGCGATGTTCTTATGGAGGGTGATCGAAGTGAACCGATACTATAAGCTGGGACTTGTGGCTGCTGCGCTCACGCTGACACTTGCTGCGTGCGCCAAATCATCGACTTCCGAAACGTCGAGCTCGGCCGCGACCACCGCGGTGCCGATGGCCTCGGCGAGCGCCGGTGCCATGACGGCCGCCAACGGCGCCATGGCGAGCGACGGAGCCAAGGTGTATCAGACGAACTGTTCGAGCTGTCATCAGGCGACAGGCGAAGGCGTTCCCTCGACGTTTCCTCCGCTGGCCGGCAACCCAACCGTGGCCGGCGACGCCACGAAGGTGATCCACATCGTAAAGTATGGTTTGGCGGGCAAGATCGTCGTGAAGGGCGTGGCCTATAACGGCCAGATGCCTGCTTGGGGAACGCAGCTCTCCGACGCCGATATCGCCGCGGCGATCACCTATATTCGCTCGAGTTGGGGCAACAAGGCCGGCGCGGTGACCGCCGCTCAGGTGAAGGCGGTCGCGCAGTAGCGCGTACGACCGCGCGATCAGCCGATTTTCACGCTGAGCATCGAGATCGAACCGCCGTCGACGCCTTCGACCGGGAACGCGATCGGATCGTTCGGCGCGCGCATCGCCAGGACGTAGAGGAGCGGGAGATAGTGCTCGGGGGTGGGCGCGCACAGGAGCGCGTCCTCTCCGAGGGATTCGTAATCGACGAGCGGTTCGTCGTTACCAAGCAGCATCGCTTCGCGTGCGCAGGCCTCGAAGCGCACCGCCCAGTCGAAGGGTGCGACGCTGTGGCGACCCCACGCGAATGCGTGCAGGTTGTGAATCAGATTTCCGCTTCCCACCACGAGCACGCCTTCGTCGCGTAGCGGCGCAAGCCGTTGCGCCAGCCGATAGTGGGCTCGCGCGTCGAGCGTTTCATCGAGGCTTAGTTGTACGACGGGGATATCGGCGTGCGGGAAGGCGTGCACGAGTACCGACCACGTCCCGTGATCAAGGCCCCATGAGAAATCTAGCCCGGCCGGCGTTGGCGCCAGGAGAGCGCGCACGCGCTCCGCAAGCGCGGGCGAGCCCGGAGCCGGATATTGCATGCGATAGAGTTCGGGCGGAAAGCCGCCGAAATCATGAATCGTACGTGGAGTATCCATCGCGGTCACGTGCGTTCCCGGGAGGTACCAGTGGGCGGAGACCGCCAGGATCGCGCGAGGTCGCGGGGTGCTCTGCCCGATCTCCCGCCAGCCGCGCGTATAGGTGTTGTCGTTCAATGCGTTGAGGGGGTTTCCGTGGCCGAAAAAGACGACCGGCATGCGTTCCGTCATGCTCATCCCGAACCGCGCGTTCGGCTGACGGTTGCGCCGCGCAGGGTTACGCCAAAATGAACCATTAGGAATGTAGTTGACGCGCGGACTATGGGGTGGTAGACTACCATTACATTTGTAATAGTGTTGAGGCGCGCATGTCCCGAAAGAAGTCTCTTATCCTGACGGACCACGAGTTGCGGCTCATGGAGATTCTCTGGAGCCGCGATCGAGCGACCGTCGCAGACGTCGTGAATTCGCTGCAACCTCCCCCGCTGGCATATAGCACCGTGCTGACGACGCTGCGAACCCTTGAACAGAAGGGCTATATCGCGCACGAGGAGGACGGCCGTGCGTACGTCTATCATGCGCTCGTAGCGCGCGGGACCGCGGCTAAATCGGCGATGCAGCATCTCCTGGACCGTTTCTTCGGAAGCTCCGCCGGCGATCTCGCCGTTGCGCTTCTCGATGAGGCGCCATTGAGCTATGCCGACGTTTCGAAGATCGAGAGCATCCTCCAGCGACGGAAGGTCGATCGATGATCCAGGCCTTCATGAATAGCCTTTGGCAAGGCGGGTTCGTCGTCTTGATTGCTGCCGGCCTGATCGCGCTCGTGCCGCAGCGCCACGCTGCAACGCGTTATACCGTATGGTTCGTCGCGCTCGTCGCACTCGTGGTGCTTCCCTTGAGCGGGATGGTGGCTTTCGGCGATTCGTCCGCGATCCCAAGTGCCGTGATTCGTACGACCACCGTCGTATCGCAGCTGACCTCGCAGGCCGCGAATGCCACCGGCTTGTGGATTGCGGCGCTGTGGTTAGCGGGCGTCGCCGTCTGCGCCGCGCGGCTCGCTCTAAGCTACGTTCGCATCGCCGGGATCATGCGGGCTTCGGTTCCCGCGCCGCACCTTGGTAAGGGTGTCTTTACCTCAGCGTCGATCGCGGTCCCGGTGGCCGCCGGATTTCTGCATCCGATCGTGATCGTTCCGGACGAAATGGCGAGCGCCCTCGATCGTGCGGATCTTGAGGGTATCGTGGCGCACGAGCGCGCCCACATTCGCCGTCGAGATATTCTCGGTAATTTGATCCAGCGTCTGGTGGAATCCCTATTGTTCTTCAACCCATGGGTGTACGTCATCGGGCGCCAACTCATAAGAGAGCGCGAGGCGGCGTGCGACGATTGGGCCGTTCTATCCTCGATCGATCCCGATCGCTATGCGTCTTGCCTTGCGAATCTCGCGCGGCGTAAGACGCGCTATCCCAGCCCACTCCTTACTCCAAGCGCGATCGGCTCGCGGCAAATGCTGGTTGGCCGAATCGCGCGTCTTCTCAACGGAAAGGCCGGTCAAGTGAAAACAAACTACCTGGTCGTTACGGGCGCCGCCGTAATCTTCGCCGCTCTTGGTTTCGCATTCAATACGCCGAACGGGCTCGCATCGGGCGGCAGCACGGTCGCGGCGAGCAAGTCGAATTGCACGGCGGATGTGATGGTCCTGAATCCCGTCCCACCGCAGATCCCCGATGGGTACGGGAAAACGCATCCAAACGCTCAGGCGAGTGTCATGGTCACCGTCGCGGCCGATGGCAGAGCCTCTTACCTGAAGATCGTGAACGCGAGTAGTCCCGTTATAGGCAAGGCGGCACTTGACGCCGCGGCGCATTCGACGTACAAGCCCGAAATGCGAAATTGCAAGCCGGTATCGGGCAGAAAGTATCTGTTCCACATCGACGTTGGTCCGTAAGGCTACGCTCCGCCTATGCAACCGAACGGAGTTCGGTATCGAACAGCTCGCAGACGTAGGCGAACATCGCCGGGTCGAGGTGGGCTAGGCGGCTGCGCGTGGCTCGCGGCCACGCGGATGCCGGATCGTTCGCGCCGATAAACGCTCGCACCGACTCCGCAAAATACTCGTCGATCCCGGTCGCCGCGTACGGAGTCACGAAGCCTCGCGCGTTCGAGAAGCAGCGACGGATCCGCGGATCGATGCCCGATCGATAGATGCCCGCGCCCAGAGCGCAATCCAGGGCGTGCCCGAATTCGTGAGCAACCGTCATCGGGCTGCGCGAACGCAGATAGACGGTACGCTCTTCCACGACGAAGAGCCCGGCGGGCGGGGCGGGCCAGGTATCGACGTCGATTCCAAGCCGCTGCAAGGCCGGCGAAGCCTGGGCGTATCGCTCGGACCGGCGTAGCGGCGCGACGCGGACCCCGCGCTCGAATGCATAGTGCAACGCGCCGATCCCGAAACGTTGAAGCGTTTCGCAAATGGCGGAATGGCCCGGAAAGCTACGTTCCGGGGCGATGAGACGGTGGGCGACTGCCGAGGGAGTAGCGGACATCCACACGAGCATCGAGCATCGCGGTTGCCGAAAACGAGCCGGCATATGAACGCGGCGTGACTCGATGCGATGCTAGGAGCCTGCCGGAGTTGAGCGCGTTTCCGTCTTCGGGCCGCCTTTTGTCCGAATACTTCGTTGCTCATCAGTCACGAAGCTGCGGCTTCGCTCCTTCTTCGCGCCTCGTCTCCGAACAACATTCGGCGCCAAATCCGAAAACGGCTCAAGTCCGACAGGCTCCTAGTGCTGGCCTAACGCCGCGCGGTCGTGTATGGTTTTGAGGTTATGCGCGCTGTACACCCCCACGTCGAGCGGCACTTTACCGCCTCGGAAGCCGTTCGCGACGTCGTCATCGGGATGTCGGATGGCTTGACCGTTCCCTTTGCACTGGCGGCCGGCATCTCGGGTGCTTTTGCGCAATCGCATTTCGTCGTTACTGCGGGCGTGGCGGAATTGGCCGCGGGCGGAATCGCCATGGGCCTTGGCGGCTATCTTGCGGCTCGCACCGATCGCGAGCACTATCAAAACGAACTGCGGCGCGAACGCGACGAGGTCGAACGCATCCCCGATCACGAGCGCGGCGAAGTGATCGAAATCTTCGAGGGATACGGGCTACGTGGCGATGCGCTCGAAGGCGTGGTCGATGCGATTACGGCGGACCCCGAGCGATGGATCGATTTTATGATGCGTTTCGAATTGGGGCTGGAAGCGCCCGATCCGAAGCGCGCACGGAGCGCGGCGGCGATCATCGGCGGATCGTACGTTATCGGCGGTCTCGTCCCACTGTTACCATACATGTTGATTGCCGATACCGGTCGCGCATTCGTGGTGTCGGCGATTATCACGATGCTGGCGTTAGCAATCTTCGGTGTGGTAAAAGGGCGCTTCACGGGAGTCGCTCCGCTTAAGGCGGGATTCCAGACGCTCGCCATCGGCGGCGCTGCGGCGATTGCGGCCTACGCGCTTGCCAAGTGGATCGCTTAGGCCGAATCTTCCAAGCGCGAACACGCGGCGCAGCGTCCGCGGAAGTGCACGGTAGCGTTCGCGATCGCGCCGCCGATCTGTGCCGCGAGCGCGGTGGTGACGGTGGCCGGAATCGAGAAATCGACGTCCTGTACGTCGCCGCATCGGTCACAGCGGAAGTGTGCGTGGGCGGGCCCGGCCGGCTCGTAATAGGCGCGCTCGGCCCCGTGCGGCGTAATTTCCGAGACAAGCCCGAGGTCGCGAAGCTTGGTGACGGCTCGATAGACGGTCGTAAAGCCGATCCGCGGCTGCCTGGATTGAGCTAACGCGAAGAGATCGGCCATGGCGAGATGCCGCCCGATCCCCTGCTCCTGAACGATTTCATAGACCAGGCGATGGCTCTTAGAGAGGGGCGCGTGAGGAGGGGAGGGGTTCATGGCGCTATCCTACCACGACGCGCGAAGCCTTGTCGAAAGCGGAAGTCGTTTTCATGCGAGCCGGTCTTTCCGCCCCGTACTCCCAGAGGGTGCAGGAATCGGGTCTTTATTAAAAATAATAATGCACTATATATCATGAGCACTCGTAGTAAGAGACCAGCCGAAGAGGTTATCCGGGGGCCGATTAAGTCCAAAACGGTCTTCCCCGTCCTGATCCTCCATCTGCTGGCCACCGAACCCGACCATGGGTCCGGCTTGATGCAACGCATCGAGTCTCTCTGCCACGGGCTATTGGCCGTGAATACCAATACGATCTACCCGCTGTTGCGGCGATTAGAGGAACGCGGGTTTATCGTCGGTGAGTGGGAGCACCCAACCAAGCGCTCCCGGCGGTATTACCGCATCACCGACGACGGACGCGCTCGCCTCGACCGCATCAAAACTGGAATGTTGCCCTACCTCGACATGCTCGCCGGATCGATCGCTCGGCTTCGCGGCGAGCTCTACGACACCGGCGCGACGGCACCACCGCGCACGAGCGGAACGCTGCGTGCCACCGGCGTCACCTCCACTGCAACGTCTGCGCTAGCCTAGCGGAAAGAATCAGCACTGCCATGAGTACGTATCAAGCCCCCCTGCGCGATATGCAATTCGTTTTGCGCGAGCTCGCCGGTATCGATGAGATCGCGAAGCTCCCCGGTTTCGAGGACACGACCGACGTTCTCGATTCGATTCTGGAAGAGGCCGGCGCATTTGCGACCGGCGTGCTCGACCCGCTCAACCGTACGGCCGACAAAGAGGGCTGCACGTGGAAAGACGGCGAGGTCACCACGCCCAAGGGTTTCAAAGAGGCCTATAAAAAATTCGCCGACGCCGGATGGATCGGCTTGCCGGTGCCGGCCGAATACGGCGGTCAAGGCCTGCCGCAGCTCTTGCTCGGCCCGACGCTCGAAATGTGGAACGGTTCCAACATCGGTTTTGCGAACGGTCCGCTGCTGAACCAGGGAGCGATCGAAGCGATCGAACTGGTGGGTTCGGAGCAACAGAAGAAGACGTACATCCCGAATTTGGTCTCCGGCAAATGGACCGGCACGATGAACTTGACCGAACCGCAGGCCGGCTCCGATCTGGCGGCGACGACGGCGAAAGCCATACCCCAGGGCGAATACTACCTGCTAAAAGGCCAGAAGATTTTCATTACATTCGGCGAGCACGACTTAGCCGAAAACATCATTCACTTAGTACTGGCGCGCCTTCCCGACGCGCCGCCCGGCACCAAGGGCATCTCGCTGTTCATCGTTCCGAAGTTCCTGGTGAACGCCGACGGTACGCTCGGCGAAAAGAACGACGTCGTGTGCGTCGGCATCGAGCACAAGCTCGGTATCAACGGCAACCCGACCTGTACGATGGCGTACGGCGAGAAGGGCGAGGGGGCCGTCGGCTATCTCGTCGGAGAGCCCAATCGCGGCCTCGAATATATGTTCATCATGATGAACGCGGCCCGGTTCTCGGTCGGCGTGCAGGGCTACGCGGTGGCAGACCGCGCGTACCAGCACTCGCTCGAGTATGCGAAGGAGCGCGTGCAGAGCCGCGACGCCGCTTCGCGCAATCCGCAGCCGGTACGCATTATCGAGCACCCCGACGTGCGACGCATGCTGATGTGGCAGAAATCGCAAATCGAAGCGATGCGCGCCCTAGCGTACGTCACGGCCGCCTCGCTCGATCTCGCGCACAAGCATCCCGACGAGAGAGTGCGCAAGGAGCACAAGGCGTTCATCGAGCTGATGATTCCGGTAGTCAAGGGCTGGTCGACGGAAGTTTCGCAAGACTTGGTTTCGACCGCGCTCCAGATCTTTGGCGGCATGGGCTACGTTGAAGAGACCGGCATCGCGCAGCAGTATCGCGACGTGCGCATCACGACGATCTACGAAGGCACGACCGGCATCCAGGCGCTCGATTTGGTCGGCCGCAAGCTCATTCGCGACATGGGCGCTACCGCAACCGCGGTGATCAAACAAATGGAAAAGTTCGCCAAGGAAGCGACAGCACACGACAACGCCGATGTGAAGGCGTTGGGCGAGGCGCTGCTCAAGGGCATCGCGACCCTCGGCGAAGTCTCGCAGTGGATCGGTATGAATGCGATGGGCGACCTGCATAAAGCCTTCGCATGTTCGGTGCCGTATCTCAAACTGTGGGGCGTCGTTGCCGGCGGTTGGCAGATGACGCGCGCGGCCAAGGTGTCGGCGGAAAAAATCGCCGCCGGCGATACCGACCCATTCTACAGCTCCAAGATCACCACGGCCAAGTTCTACGCTTCGCACGTGATGACGCAGGCGGCATGGCTCAAGCGCCAGGTCATCGACGGCTCCGGCGACGTCATGACGCTTCCGGAATCGGGTTTCGAGCTCGATCGCAAAGCGGCGGTCACCGCGTAACATGGCGCAGGTACACGTGGAGGATCGCGACGGCGTTCGCATCCTCACCCTCGACAATCCGCCGGTGAACGCGCTCTCGTTCGCGTTTTCGGCCCAACTGCTCTCGGCCGTCGAAACGGCCGAGAGCGACCCCGCAGTCAAAGCGATCGTCATCACCGGCGTCAACAAGAATTTCTCCGGAGGCGCGGACGTCAACGATTTCTCGACCGAGCCGACGCCCGAAACCAAGACGGTTCGTGACGTCATCGCCGCGGTCGAACGCAGCGCGAAAACGTGCGTTGCGGCGATCGATGGCAATGCCTTGGGAGGCGGGCTCGAACTATCGCTGGCCTGCGACTATCGCGTCGCGACCGCAAAATCGAAGGTCGGACTCCCCGAAATCAAGCTCGGTCTTTTGCCGGGGGCCGGCGGCACGCAGCGTCTACCACGCTTGATCGGCGCGCAAGCGGCGCTCGAAGTGATGCTCAAGGGCTCGACGCACGCCGCGCCCAAGGCCAAAGAAAGCGGCATCCTCGACGAAATCGTGGAGTCGAACGTCGTCGACGCGGCCGTCGCGCTCGCCCGGCGCGTCGTCGCTTCCGAGCCCAAGCGTCGTCTCTCGCAACGCAAAGCGATCATCGGCAAGGGCATCGGCATGCAAGCCGCGCCGTTTATCGTCTCGCAAGCGCATAAAATGGTGCCGCCGGAGAACAACGGCGGCTTTGCCGCTCACAAACTGATCGACGCCGTCGAAGCGGCGGTCACGTTGCCGTTCGAGTTCGGGATCGCGCGAGAAGCGCGGCTGTTTGAGGAACTCGTGCGCTCCGCGCCGTCGGCCGCGCTTCGTCACGTCTTCTTCGCCGAGCGCGAATTGAACAAAATTCCCGGCCTCCCCACCGCCGAGCCGCTAGAGATCAAAAAGGCCGGCGTCATCGGCGCGGGCACGATGGGATCCGGCATTGCTATAACATTTGCCAACGCGGGTATTCCTTGCGTCGTCGTCGATTCGAACGAAGAGGCGGTCGATAAAGCCAAGCAGACCGTCTTCGGTATGTTCATGTACCAAGTGCAAAAGGGCAAGATGTCCCAAGAAGAAGCGTGGAAGCGCGGTCAGTCGATCGTCTTTACGCACGAGTGGGAGGAGCTTGCGGATGCCGACGTCGTGATCGAGGCCGTGTTCGAAAATATGGACGTCAAGAAAGACGTCTTCAAGAAACTCGACGCGATCGTGAAACCCGAAGGACTGTTGGCATCGAATACGTCCACGCTGGATATCGACGAGATGGCTGCGGTGACCAAGCGTCCCGACAAGTTCGTCGGGTTGCATTTCTTCGTTCCGGCCAACATCATGCCGCTGCTCGAAATCGTCCGCGGCGAGGCAACCTCGCCGCAGACGCTGGCAACGGCGTTCAAACTCGGCAAGACGCTGCGCAAGACGGCCGTGCTCTCGGCCAACGCGTTCGGCTTCATCGGTAACCGCATGGTGTTCGATTATGCCGGGGCTGCGGGAACGCTAGCAGAGGAAGGCGTCTCACCCGCGCGCATCGACCGCGTCGCGAAGGCGTTCGGCTTCCCGATGGGACCGTTCGCGATGGGCGATCTCTCGGGCATCGACGTCGCTTGGCATATCGGCAAGGCACGCCCGGATATTGCGAGCGGCCGCACCAAGGTGATCGATCGCCTGGTCGAGATGAAACGGTTGGGCCAGAAAACGATGGCCGGATACTTCAAGTACGATAAGGCCGTCGGCAAGGGCCGCGAACCGATCCCCGACCCCGAGATCGAAGCGCTCTTCGCGGACGAAGCGGCGAAAGCTGGCATCAAACCGCGCGAAGTGAGCGATGAAGAGATCTTGCAGCGTTTAACGTTCGCGCTCGTCAATCGCGGCGCGTATTTGCTCGAAGAAGGCGTCGCGCTGCGGCCGGGCGACATCGACATCGTCTACGTGTACGGATACGGCTTCCCGCCGCATCACGGCGGCCCGATGTGGTATGCCGATGAGGTCGGGGTCAAACACGTCTACGATACGATCGTGAAATTCGGTTGGAAGCCCGCGCCGTTGCTGGAACACATCGCTAAGCATAACGGCACGTTCGCTACGTATAAAAAGGAGTTAGTCAATGCGTGAGGCGGTTATCGTCTCGGCGGCGCGGACGCCCATCGGTAAGGCATTTCGCGGCGCATTCAATCAAACGTCCGGAGCCACGCTCGTGGGCCACGCCGTACGGCACGCGATCGAACGGGCGGGCATCGATCCGGCCGAAATCGACGACGTCGTCGTGGGATCGGGCCTTCCCGAGGGATCGACCGGTAACAACATCGGGCGCACGGCCGCCCTGCGCGCCGGTTGCCCGGTCAGCGTTTCGGGGCAGACCGTCAGCCGTTTCTGCGCGTCGGGCTTGGATGCCGTAGCATCCGCCGCCAAACGGGTTATCGTCGACGGCTCGAACGTCGTGGTCGCGGGCGGCGTCGAGTCGATCTCGCTGGTACAGAACAACATCAACATGACGCACTACACGGACGAGTGGCTGCTGCGTCATACGCCCGACATCTACATGCCGATGCTGTACACCGCCGACGACGTGGCGAAGAAGTACAAAGTCTCGCGCGAACGCCAGGATGAGTACGCGTTTCAAAGCCAGCAGCGTACTGCCGCGGCGCAGGCCGCCGGACGCTTCGATGCGGAGATCGTCGCGCTTCCGTCCTGGAAATACAACCAGGATAAAGAAACCGGCGTCGTTACCGAAGAGCATGTCGTCTTGAAGAAGGACGAGGGCAATCGGGCGGACACCACGCTCGAAGGCCTCTCTTCGCTCAAAGGCGCCGTTCCCGGCGTGAAAGAGACGACGATCACGGCCGGCAACTCCTCGCAGCTCTCCGACGGCGGCGCGGCCATGGTCATCATGGATCGCAAGCTTGCGGAGCAACGCGGCATCGAACCGCTCGGCATCTATCGCGGTTTCGTCGTCGCCGGCTGCGAACCAGGCGAGATGGGGATCGGACCGGTTTTTGCCGTGCCGGAACTGCTTAAGCGCAACGGCCTGAAGATCGACGACATCGGCTTGTGGGAATTGAACGAGGCGTTCGCGGTGCAGACGGTATACTGCCGCGATACGTTAGGGATCCCCAACGATCGCTTTAACGTGGACGGCGGGGCGATCTCGATCGGCCACCCCTACGGCATGAGCGGCGCGCGCATGACGATGCACGCGTTGATCGAGGGCAAGCGCCGCGGCGTGAAATACGTCGTCGTCACGATGTGCATCGGCGGCGGCATGGGCGCCGCGGGCCTGTTCGAGATCGCCTAAGCCCGCATTCACCAGATGAACGCGTAACGTTGCTGCACGTTCGCGGCGATTTAGCTATACTTAGCAAGTGATTTTCGCTGATGATGTAACGCCAACGTGACGAACCCGACGGGTGAAGCTCAGGATGGTATTCTGAGGCCCGATTTCGACCGCCGTATCATGCTTGAGTTTCGCGGATCGGTCGTCACGTCGGATGCGGGTCTGCTTGCGTATCGCGAACTCGATGATGCACTCGGATTGACCCCGGCAGCCGGTGAACGTCTCGCCGATGCACGCACGGGAAAGAACGGTCGGCACGCACTCGTCGGCATGTTCCGTCAATCCGTCTTCGGCAGACTTGCGGGATACGAAGACGTGAACGATGCCTTACGCTTACGCCACGACCCTGCCATGCGCTGGATCATCGGTGGCAAAGCAGCGAAAGGCTCGGGTGCGTCGCCAAGTCAGATGGGGCGGTTCGAAACGAACTGGTTGGCGAAGCCTGAAAACCTCGCAACGCTCACCGATCTATCCGGGAGTTGGATTGACCAGGTTGCGAAACGCCGTTCATGCAAGCGCGTTGTGCTTGATCTGGATTCGAGCGTCAGTCCAACGCATGGCGATCAAGAGAAGAGCGTGTGGAACAGACATTTCGGTTGTACCTGCTACCATCCGCTTTTCGTGTTCAACCAGAACGGCGACCTGGAGCGATGCGCGCTGAGGCCGGGCAACGTGCATAGTGCCGACGGCTGGGAGGACGTTCTCAAGCCGGTCGTCGCGCGTTACCGAGGAACCGCGACAAGCATCGCCTTTCGTGGCGACGCCGCCTTCGCCCAACCAAACATGTACGAGTTTCTCGAATCAGAGGGCATCGAATACGCGATCCGCCTTCCGGCAAATCAGATTCTCCAGGCGCAAATCGGTCGATTGCTCAAACGGCCGATTGGGCGACCGCCGCAGCATGTTCAGCGATTCTACAAGAGCTTTCACTACAAGGCGGCGAGTTGGTCCCATCCGCGTCGGGTCGTCGCGAAAGTGGAATGGCATCTCGGAGAGTTGTTCCCACGCGTGGGATTCATCGTTACCAACTTGAGCTACTCGTCGAAAAATATCGTCGGGTTTTACAACAAGCGCGGAACGTGTGAGCAATGGATCAAAGAAGGAAAGGGCGCGATCAAGTGGACGCGGCTGTCGTGTCGCTCGTTCAATGCAAACGCTGTTCGCCTGCAACTTCATGCGCTGGCCTACAATCTCGGGAACTTTCTCCGCACGCTCGCGATACCCGCAGCGATTGAAAAGTGGTCGCTCACGAGCCTTCGCGAGAAACTGATCAAGATCGGTCCCAAGGTCGTCAGCCACGGCCGCTACGTCGCGTTCCAGATGGCCGAGGTTGCGATCTCACGGCAGTTGTTCGCTGCGATCATGCAGAGCATTGCCGCGTTGCGATCGCCTCCCATGGCAACGGCACCATGAGCACCCCGGCGATCGTGTACGCCCGGAAAATGACGGGAGAGCTGCGCCCTTCTGTGCGTCCAACCGGCTTTATCGGCGCTCGACGACGCAGAAGTCCGCCTCTCGCATCCCCAACGTGGGCCGTACCCCGAATCACATCGCCGGGCCGTACCCCGCAAGCAGGGCAACCGACAATCTGGGGTAAAAAACTTGTCCATATGGGAGATACCCGTTGAAAGGGGTCTAGGTCGGTGAAATGGTGCCAAGTACGTGTTTTCCTTATTACTTGCGCTGGAGTCGTTATCGGTAATTTATTATCACAGGAACTCCATGTGATAGCGCTACTACCAGTTCTGCTGTGCGGAGGCTTAGCATGGGTAGCTGCTAACTACCTTAATTCCCGGTTAGCCAAGAACGGCATTGCTTGCGAGCCAGTAATCGTTGAAAATCGAAAGTAACGGAGCTACCGGACCAGGAGCTCATACTAGCGACGGCTCAGCGGTTGAATTATGGGCGCTCACCTACGATCGCCTCGCGGGCTGTCGAGTCCATCTCACCCAGCCGCTTGCGCACGTCATCGATTACCGCCCGTGCCTTGACGATCTGCTCGTCGATATCCCGCCGCAGCTCAACCCGCTCCCGATGACGCTCCCGGCAGAACCAACGCGCGTCCAGCGGCTTGCCGGGGTCATTCCAGCTAAGACCTCGTTTGTTACAGTTGCTGTTCGAAGAGCTGCGCGATACGTGCGTAACCGGCGTTCGTCGGATGCAGGTCCTTGGTGGGGCCGCAGATGAGGGAAAGCATACACAACGTCGCGTTTCCGCCCGGTGCGGCATTGAATGACGAGAATACGTGAACGATGCCGGCGTTGAAAGCGCTGGCTTCTTTCGTAATAATGCTATTAAGCTCTTTGACTTGTTGGTTGGAACGAGGGTGAGCCACGGCGAGCCAATTATAATAGGTCATCACGAGTATTTTTGTCTTCGGCGCCGCGGAACGCAATTGACTCAAAATGGAATGAAGATTGCTCTCCAGCGTCTTCGAAGCTGCCGGCCAACCGTTCTGCAAACAGGTTTCAAACGTTGAGTCGTCCGCGCATTTGAGTTCGATCGCACGCAGGTCGTTTATTCCTAAATCGAGCGTAATGAGTTGTACGTCGTCATGGTTGTTGTGTAGATAGCCGAGCGCTTCTGTAAGCTGAGCCCCTTCGTACTGAACGTGCATGGGCAGAGGCGTGTGGCCGAAGGGCTTGCCGGTGGTTGCAAAACCGCAAGGTCCTTGAATAAACGAAGAGGACGTTTCCGCGGGACAACCCAAATCGACGACGCGCAGGCCGGGGGTCGCGCTTTCGAGCTTCGCGCCTATGAGGTTGACGTAGCCGGTGTTGAAGCTCGAGGCCGTTACGTCGCCTGCGGCAATTTCTTGTTTGAGATGGCCGATTTGCATACCGTATGCGAGGGAATCACCAAGAGCAAGATACGTCGGCACCGCCGCTGACGTGGCTGCCGGGCTGTAGCCGATGCAGGACGCACACAGCATGGAAACCAGACTTAAAATCATCGTAGATCTCACAGTTTTACTCCCCAAAAAATGTGAAGCGATTCCTTAACAATCATCGCCCGCGTTCGCGGTGTTCGTTAGGATGATCGGCCGTCCCGTTGCCTGGCCGGGCTCTGCCATTAAGGCGAGGCCTTGCACGGAGGGGGCGAGAACCTTTACGATCGCTAACCTAGCCAACCGCGGCTATTGATGAATAGTCATCCGTCTGGATTCACGGAGGAACGCCGCTCGCGCGCTTGCTCGTGTAACCTCTGAAGTACGGAGGTACGCTACGACGAGCGTTCTGGCACTCTCGCTCATGACCCGAGGACAACGGGGCGCCGACCGGCTACCGGTACCGCTCGCTCGCTCGATGCCGCCGCAGGGT
>Ga0207416_1002498_pt1 | contig 19862 bp, 21 predicted proteins | sample PaiPotPPM11metaG_FD_184107 | JGI IMG/M metagenome (GOLD analysis project Ga0207416, IMG submission 184107) | Iron sulfur acid spring bacterial and archeal communities from Banff, Canada, to study Microbial Dark Matter (Phase II) - Paint Pots PPM... ...
CGCCGCGCGAACCGTTCCCGCCCTCACTCGAGCCATTCGCTCGTTCATCCCGCAACTCAACCCTCAAGAATGTGCCAACTATTTCAGGCATGCAGGCTATGCTTCAATATGACCGGAATCCGCTTTAGTTCAGCGTTTTCGAAATTCGAATCATATCGGGCGGCACACCAAAGGCCTGGATTGCTTCGGCGCGGAGCTTGTCATCGGGCCGCACTTCGCGCGGACCCGTTGGCGCCTCGCAATGACGAGCCGCTGCCGTCATTGCGAGGCAAATGGGCGTTCACGCCCGTCTTCGACGGGCTATGGAGGCGAAGCAATCCAGGGGCGGCGGGCAATTGATCGGTTTCATGGAATCGATCTACCGGGCTCTGCAAAATCTTCTCCGGCTCGCAGCTCGGATTAACGCAGCGTAAGCTGCGATACGGCCTGAAAGCCTGGCGAGATGGCGGATTGCGGCGCCAGCTAACCGCCTTGCGAATTTATCGCAAGCCCTCAGCCGACGTGGCGCAGCGCGGCGTCGAGGAGGAGGGCGGCGAACAGGATGAGGCCGGCGTCGCGGTCGGACTTGAACACGGAAAGGCAATTGTCGGGGTCGGCGATGTCGAGCCGAACGATTTGCCAAGCGAGGTGGGCGGCGAAGGCGCAGAGCCCGAGCGCAAAGACCAATCCGGCGCCGGCAGAAAAGCCCGCAGCGGCCAAGAGAATCACGGCAAGCGTGTAGAACAGCGCGAGCATCGGCTTCGTCCGCTCGCCGAACAGCAAAGCGGTCGATTTGATGCCGATCAGCGCGTCGTCGTCGCGATCCTGATGGGCGTAGATCGTATCGTAGCCGATCACCCAGGCGATCGATCCGGCGTAGAGCAAGAGCGGCGCGAGCGCGAGGCCGCCGAACGCCGCCGCCCAGCCCATCGGCGCGCCCCAGGAAAATGCCAGGCCGAGCACGATCTGCGGCCAATAGGTGACGCGTTTCATGAATGGATAGACCGCGACGATGGCGAGCGAACCAATGCCGAGCGCGATGGTGAAGCCGTTGAACGCGATCAGCACCGCAAGTCCAATGAGCGCGAGCAGCACGAGGAACAAAGCCGCCTGAGCGGGGCTGACCTGGCCGGAGGGGATCGGCCGCGAGCGCGTGCGCTCGACGCTTGCGTCGAGATCGCGGTCGACGATGTCGTTCCAGGTGCAGCCGGCGCCGCGCATCGCAAAAGCGCCGATGAAGAACAGAATGAGGTGAGCGAGACTGGGCGCCCGCGCGTGCGCGGCGATTGCGGCGAGCGCGGACGACCACCAGCAGGGAATGAGTAAAAGCCAGGAGCCGATCGGCCGGTCGAGGCGCGCAAGCCGCAGATAGGGGCGCAGCCAGACCGGCGCGAGCGTATCGACCCAATTGCCGGTCGCATCCGCAACCGAGCCGGCCGCCCGGCTCATTTGGCCAGCGGATTGCCGGTGAGCGTGTCGAAAGTGCCGTGGCCGGTCTTGGTGTTCTTCGCCGTATCGAGCGTCGGCGTGCCGATAGCGTCGCTCAATGTCGGCACATGCGGTTGCGGCGCGGCGGTGCAGACGACTTGGCGGAAGTGCAGGGTCTTTTCGTGAGTGGCTTTCGCCGAGGCGATCACCTGGGGCGGAACGCCACACCACGTGTGGTTCGCTTCCAGGTACTTGACGGCCTTCTCCTCGGCGATGGAAAAGCTCGACACCAGCGTGCAGATGAGCTTGCGGTCAGCGTGGCGCTTTTCGGCGTCGCCGATGGCCTTACCCTTTTTCTGCGCATCGTCGCGCAACGGCAAGAAGCCCTCGCAAGGAGACGGTGCCTGCGCTACCTGTGCCGACGCGGTGCGAATTGCGGGCGCACTGACGCCGAACGCAAGCGCCAAAGAGGTTGCGACGGTCAAATTGGCGACGCCCCACTTCATGTCGCGTCCTTTCCCGGTCCCTAGCGTGCTAATTGTGCACGAATCCTAGCCTCTGTTCTAGGCGCGCCAAATTCGGCGACATGGGGGCAAACCCCCGTTGTTCCCGTCCCCACAGGCGCAGTTGCGACGTTCTCGCGCGCCGCGACGCGGGGCTGAACGCGGACTTGATTTGCCGCCGCACTGGCGACGTCGACCGGGATATAGGCCGCGATAAGGGCCATAATAGGGGCTATGCCCGGCTATGACTTTCGCAGTCCCCGGCTGCACGTCGAGGCGCCGCTCCGCCAAGCCGCCGCTCTGCCGCTCGACCGTGCCCAGGCGCACTATCTGACCACGGTGCTGCGGCTCAAATCCGGCGGCCGCGTCCTCGTCTTCAACGGCCGTGACGGCGAATGGGACGCAACGATCGAAGTGCAAAGGCGCGCGGCTTTCCTCCATGTCGGCGCCCGGACCCGCGCCCAGACCGAGGCTCTCGACCTGCACTATGTGTTCGCGCCGCTCAAAGCCGCCCGGCTCGACTACATGGTGCAGAAGGCGGTCGAGATGGGCGTGTCGCGGCTGCAGCCGGCGCTCACCCGTCACGGCCAGGTCGCGCGCGTCAACATCGCGCGCATGCGCGCCAATGCAATCGAGGCGGCCGAGCAATGCGGTATCCTGAGGCTGCCGGAGATCGCCGAACCGGCGGCGCTTTTTCACGTGCTCGCTACACGTGAGAATAGGCGTTACCTGATCTTCTGCGACGAGGACGCCGAAATTACCGATCCGGTCGCGGCGTTGGCCAAAGTGCCGCCCCGCTCGCCGCTCGCGGTCCTGATCGGCCCGGAAGGCGGCTTTGCCGACGACGAGCGCGCGGCGATGCTTAAGCTGCCGAACGTGGTGCGGCTTGCGCTCGGGCCGCGCATCCTGCGCGCCGATACTGCGGCCGTGGCGGCGCTTGCGCTGGTTCAGGCGATGCGCGGCGATTGGATGACAGATAACGGACGACAGACGACAGATGACAGATGACAGATGACGATCGCCGATGTCACCGGCTGGATTTCGCAAATTGATCGCGCGCACGGGAGAGGGGAGCAAGTTTCCATTTCCAGTGCATCCGCACATGCTGCGGCATGCGTGCGGGTATAAGCTAGCGAACGATGGCCAGGACACGCGAGCGCTGCAACATTATCTCGGGCACAAGAATATTCAGCACACTGTACGGTACACGGAACTCTCGCCCGAGCGCTTCAAATCGTTTTGGGAAGAATGATCAGACGTTGCTGTCGCGTCCGGGCAAAACGAAAGCGCCCCGGAAACCGGAGCGCTCCCAAATTTCAACCGGTCAGAGCTTCAGGCAGCGATCTTGGTCGGTTCGACCTCCAGAAGCTTGCTGGAGCTCGTGATTGGGATCGCCCGAGGTTTCATCGCCTCCGGAATCTCGCGCACAAGGTCGACGTGTAGGAGCCCGTTCTCCAGGCTCGCACCCTTGACCTTGACATAGTCAGCGAGCTCGAAGCTACGCTCGAAGGTTCGCGCGGCGATGCCCTGGTAGAGCACGTCGCCGGTCTTTTCCTCGTCGTTGTTCTGCTTCTCGCCGCGGATCGTCAGCCTGTTCTCCTTCGTCTCGATCGAGAGATCGGCGTCGGTGAAGCCGGCGACCGCGACCGAGATCCGATAGGCGTTCTCATTCGCCCGCTCGATATTGTAGGGCGGATAGTTCGACAAGCCTTCCGCACCGTCGAACTGGTCGAGCAGTGAGAACATCCGATCGAAGCCGACGGTTGAACGGTAAAGGGGAGCAAAATCGAATGTACGCATAGCATGACCTCCTGTTTGAGCGACATGCGAACGGTCCGCCCTTTAGGGCCTGACCTTCCGTATCACGCAGCCTCATGGCCTGCGCTTACAGTATTTAAGAATGCATCCCAGCCTTCGCAAGGAACCAAACCGAATAGTCACCGGATATTACGGTGTTTTCACATCACGATTGCCAGACAACGATGTCCGATGCATTCGTCAGGATGGATGATGACGGGCCGTATTTCCGCCCTCGTAGAAGCTATTGCGTCTTTGCGGCTCGCTCCGCGAGCGTAAGCCACCTTTCCGCCATTTCGATGAAAAAGGATTTATGCGGCGAAGTACGAGCTGCCTCCGCCAATCGAATGCATTCAGCCGCGTTCTCGCGTAACTGGTCTAGGCTGGGCAAGGGCGCTTCCATTCTGCGCTACATTAGCTAACTTCTAAGTTTGGATTTCGGGGAATAATGGGGCTCGCGTGGTCCGTGAGGGCTTGTATCCGCTCTGCTTGATTCGCTTCTACCGTACGATTCAGGCGACCTTATGGGATTCCTTGGTGTCGCCGTGACGCCAGTCTTTAGCAGCGGTCTCGGTCGTCACCTTCTGGGCGAGCTCCGCGAGCTCCTTGGTCTGCGCGGTCATCGCCTCGAACTGCTTGCGTGCATGCGCGGTCGACAGCTCAATAAACTCCGACGAGGACTTCACACCCAACAGCTCGTGGGCGTAGTCAAAGGCGGCGCGCGTGTTGGTACGGGCAATCTCGATAAGCTTGAGATTGTAGTCTGTGGCGCCCTTGGCAACGGTCGCATAGGTATTTTGGAGCAGGTCGGCTGCTTCCTCGCTGGCCACCTTCGCCTTTGCGTAGGTGTCCTTGGCATGCGCGACGCCCTTCTCGGTCATCTCACGTAATGCCTCCGGCATTTCCATATTCGGCAGGGCGAATTTTGGCATCTCGAAATTCGGAATCCCGTAATCCGGCAGGTCAAACGAGGAGGCGGCAGGCTTGGCTGTCTTAGTTTTGTTGGCACCAGTGGTGGTTTCGGTCATGACACTCATCCTTTTTTGAAAAAGGGCAGTTCTCGGTCGGACCCCCGGACCCGCCGCCCTCAACGCGGGTCGGATGCCGGTACGGATTGTTTCACTGCGGCCGTAAACACAACTTTGCCGAGGTCGATCCGTTTGTTGGCTGAGTGCCTCTATTGAGACATTCCTCGCGGCTAAAAAACGGTCCGGAAGATAGGCTGCCGTCTTCGTCCATCGCGTACCATCCGGGCTTGATGCTCCATATGTCGGATTTATTTTCATTGACGTAATGGGGAATGGCCATTGTGGCGCTCCAGGTGCGCAGCAGTCGAGGTCCTGCGATTCAGTTCATTGGGCTGCAATTTTGGCTTGGACCAACTTCTTTGCACACGCCCTGGCCAAGTGGTAGTTGGGGGAGGTAACCCCCGGCAGTGTCGCCCAGCCGCCCTTCTGCAAGTAATCGCCTTGTTCCCAGTTCGAAGAGATCTTTTGCAGGGCTGCCAGGTTCGCTTTCGCATCGCTGTTCTGCAGGAATTTCTCCGCGCAGATCGGCGTGAGGGCCGCCACGACGGCGGTATCAGCCCGCTCATCCGCAAGTCTGATGGCGGTGCCGCCAGTCATCCAGCCGCCCCAAGAAAACCCAATGACCGTCGACGCGACGGCGCCGATAGCTATTCCTTGTAGGAGACGAGTCCGCGACTCGCCCTGCAGAACCGAAGGAACTTGCATGGCTTTTGGCCTTTCGATGAGAGGAACGTGCGCCCCACGCAGCGCGCGCAGCAACGCCGGCGGGGGCTGAGGGCACCCGAGCCGAACGCAACTCTAGTAAAAAGGTTATTGTGCCTGCCGACGGCGCCAGCGCTGCCAATTCGAGATAACGGAGACTTCGGTACGTCCCCGATTTATGGGCAGCTTTCGGCCAAGCTACTGCTTGCCTTTCTATCGACATGGGGTGCCCAAAGAAAAGCACAATAGGGAACGAGAAATTAAACGCCGAGCACCTACTTGCCGCCCAGCGGGGCTGAGACCTTCGTGGAGATTCGACTCCTGCCGTCTTAATTACATGCGTGATGACGGCTTCTTGGCCCCATCGCGTCAGTTAGTGCGGTGCAATATCATGTCGGCTTTTGGGGGGCGCGTAGCTGAAAACAGGGGACGACGTGCGCTCCTCAAACGGTCGTTTTTGGAATGAGCCGATTTAGATCGGCTTTTGTAGGATTTCACATCACTAATCCAATCACCCTTTCTACCCTCCGCAAACGGTCGGGATGTGGATAGTAGAGCGTCGGCACGGATCATGATCGGCACAACGGTCACCAGCGCTCCGTTTTCACGTCACGGATTTTGGAGGCTTGATCGAGCGTCGGAAGGGGAATGGTGATAGAGGGGACGTACTGGAAACATGGGAGTTATGCAAAATGGCTGAAAGCGGTGGGCTCAGTTGGGAAGCCAAAGAAGTGTTTCAAAAGATCAAGTCGTTCAACCGATTGCCCGGCGCTGGTATTCCGCTGATTCAATTGAATATGAGAGTTGGCAGCGCGAAGACTGTTAAGAAGGGCATTCCGGAATTAAAATCGGCTGGCCTCATCACTGATACCGCTTCGGGTGAGCCGACGCTTACTGATAAAGGCTACGAGACCTCAGTCTGACTTACCGCAGTCAAAGGAGGTCACTGCCATCTATTCAGCACGGGACCCAACAAGCCTCCCAACAATCTTCTCCACAATTGCGAAGGCTCCTGCTGCTAAAAGCACCCATGCGACAATCATAGATATTGGTATTATGTTGCTCTCAAAAAAGTACATGCCAAAACCCAAGAGGATTACCAACGAGGCCAGCACCAGATATTTGAAATATTTCTTCACGACAAACTCCGCCATTATTCGGGCTTCTCCTAATTCGTCCTCTGTCGCCTGTCGTCCGTCTTCAATGAATCATCCACGGCTTGTCGATGCAGACGAAGCTGACGTAGTCGCCGTAGCGGCGGTGCACGCTGGTGACATGCGACAGCCGCCCCCAGCTTGCGCAATAATCCGCCGCGATTTTCCGGTAGATGCCATCGAGCGCGGGCGAGTAGGGGACGATGCCGCCGGTGTCGTTGCCGGTGATTCCGGGTTCCGGTCCGGCGAATGCGGCCATCGCCGCGCCGGCGGAGCCGACGGTGAGCGCGACAATCAACGCCAGCAAGATCGAGAGAGTCCAACGCATCGCAACGTCCTCCCGCACCAAGCACGCCACGAGTGGAATGTTAGAGGTTTGTGCGAGAGATTGAAAGCGTCGCGGCCGCTATCACGGAAATGCGCGGCCGGGCGGAAAATTCTCACTGCATCGAATAGGCGCTCGCCACCATGCCCACCGGCCGCTTGTCGGCGGCGGATAGCATCATCACGCGGCCGAAGCTGGTATTGCTGCCGATGCGCACCACGCGGGCATCGGCTACGACGTCGAACGTCACCGGCCGCAGGAAGTGCGTGGTCTGGTCGATCGTGCTCATCGGCCGATAACCGTTCCAGGCCGCCGAGCAGGCGATGACCATGGCGGTGTCGGCCAGCGCCATCAGCGCTTGACTGCAGACGACGTGTCCATCGCTGCAGTTTTTTTTCGAGAACGGCAGGCGTACCACGGCGCCCGGCTGCCAGTCGGGAAGCGCGCCGGGCGGGCGGGTCGCCTCGACGCTCTCGACCAGCAACGCGAGGTCCTGGACCCAGGGCGCAAATACCTTGAGCATCAGGCGTCCCGCCGCCTGCAGGCCGAAGGCCGGCTCAGGGCTTACCAGGCGATGCACTTCGCCCATTCCCAATCTCCCCTGGCCCCGGAGGTACCGCCAAGCGAATCAGCTGGTGCCAGCGTCGATTGGTACCATGAAGCGGAGAGCGCCAGTGTTTCCGCCTTGCGCGATAGCTGTGTTCAACCGCCCGATTTCTGTGGATAGGGGAGGGGTTTAGGCGGCTTGCGGCTGGCGCCCTGCGGCCGTCGCAATCGCGGTGCCGTCGGTCGCCCGGCCGGGCACGGTCCGGCCCGGGCGTGGCAGGATTGTCACGATGCTTGGCAAGTCCGCGGAGTTGGCGCTTTGCGACCTTGACCGCCGCGCACCGTCGCGGCACGGTTACCAGGCTTACGGGGAAGGGCCCCATGTACAGTCGCGTTGCATGCGTTGCGCTCGCCTTGGCGCTCGGCGTCATTTTTTACACGCCCGTGCGGGCGGCGAACTGGCTGGAAAAGAATTTCTGGCTGTCAGGTCCGAATTACAGCCGCGACATGCCGGCCTGCGATTATGCGCCGGCGCTCGACCGCATCGTCGCCAATTTCCACACCAAGGAGGCCCGGTTCTGGAATTCCGGACTGCAAATCGTCGGCATCGAGGATATCCGCCAGACCGCCTATCTGCCGTGGGCCGCGCAGTCGATTCCGCGCCGCTTCTGCAGCGGCACCGCGCTGATCAACGACGGGCGGCGGCACGCGATTTATTATTCGATTGCTTCGGGGAGCGGGATGATCGGCATGGATTGGGGCGTCGAGTTCTGCGTCGTCGGCGTCGATCGCAATTGGGCCTACAATCCGGCCTGCCGCGCCGCAAAGCCCTGATCGCGGATAGCGCAGTCGCTTCAGATCAAACGAGCATCAGGCCATTCGCATTGGACGGTGAATTGGCAAAGCGCGCCCGGCGCCGCTTCGGCGACTTAGGCTAACTTCGCAGCGCCTGCAGCACGTGTTCGCGCAGCCGGACCGGATCGCGCTCGCCGCGCTGGGCAAATTCGATCACTTTCTTCGCCACCGCGTTCGCTTGCGGACGATCGCGATCGCTCAGGCCGAGGGTGCGGCACACGTCCGTGTACGCGCGCGTCATCGCCGCGATCGCTTCCGGCTCGAACGCTTTATTTTTGAACAAGCGGTAGACGGCCATGCGCGGCGACCTTCGCATTGCGATGGGACGGGTGCGTCGCCGGCGGCGGATTGCCGGCGCTCCGACTTGCGATCGCTCTGTCCATGGTACGTATTGGCCCGGCAGGCGGCGATCCGCAAGATGTGCCGCGTGCTGCACTGCAAACTTCATACAAGGCGTGAGCCAGATGCGTGCCAGACGCGTGGCAGAGGCGGTATCCTGACCGGCGTATTTTTCGTGCGGCAATTTTGTTCTTGCTTTGTTCTAAGCCCTATGCTACGCACATTTTCGGACGGTCGCGTAACGTGGGGGTTGGTCATGGTCCGCTCTGTCATACGCGTAATGCTCACGTTCTGTTTGCTCGCTGTACTGGCAAGTCCGGGGTCGGCGCAGGGGCCGGCACAAGACAAGCGGCAGAACCAGGCCGGGCAATTCGATTTCTATGTGTTGTCGCTGTCCTGGTCGCCATCGTTCTGTGCGGCAGCCGCCGAGCGCGCTCCCGGACGCGACCCGGGGCTGGAGTGCGGGGCGCGCGCCTACTCGTTCATCGTGCACGGGCTGTGGCCGCAATACGAGAACGGCTTTCCGGAATATTGCCAGGTGCCGGCGCCGCGGCTCGACCATGCCATGATTTCCTCCATGCTCGATCTGATGCCGGCACCGCGCCTGATTTTCGGCGAATGGGACCGGCACGGGACCTGCTCGGGCTTGTCTCCGCGCGGCTATTTCGACACCGTGCGCAAGGCGCGCGCCGTAGTGAAAATCCCGCCGCAATATCTCGATCTGCAGCAGCCGCTCAACGTCAGCCCGGCCGCGGTCGAAGCTGCGTTCATCAAGGCCAATTCCGATCTGGCGCCTGCCGACATCGCTGTCGGTTGCGACGCCAAACGGCTGACCGAGATCCGGCTCTGCCTTTCCAAAGATCTGAAATTCCGCGCCTGTCCGCAAATCGTCCAGCGCAGCTGCCGGCGCGACCAAGTGCTCATGCCGCCGCTGCACGGCACCGCGACCGACGCCGGCGGCGGCGGCTCGGGCTGAGCCTTGCGCGATCTCGGCGACGGACGGCGGGGGCTCGGCGCTGCCATCGCGAGTGGCCTGTCCGCCGACCCACCGCGACTCACATAGCGAACGTAGGTAGGTTGCTCCTTGGAATGACAGTCGGAAATTTCGCCACAAGGGGGCTGCCCGTGCGCCAAACTCGATGGCGCGCTTGATGTAAGCTCTCCCGCGGCGATGAATTATCAGCACGCCTTCCATGCCGGCAATTTTGCCGACGTCCACAAGCACGCCGTGCTGGCGCGCATCCTCTTGCATTTGCGGCAAAAGCCGGCAGCCTTCCGCGTCATCGACAGCCATGCCGGGGCCGGACGCTACGACCTTCTCGCCGCCGAGCCGAGCCGCAGCGGCGAATGGCGCGACGGCATAGCGCGCCTCTGGAAGCAAGCGGTGCCGCCGGTGGACGATCGAGTGCGGGAACTGCTCGCCCCCTATTTCGAGGCGGTTGCCGCCTGCAATCCTGACGCAAACTTGCGGACCTATCCGGGCTCGCCGCTCATCGCGCAAAAATTGCTGCGGTCGCAGGACCGCCTCATCGCCTGCGAGCTTGAGCCGAGATCGGCTGCCATGCTCGCGGCAGCGCTGCGCGGCGACCGGCGCGCAAAGGCGCTCGCGATCGACGGCTGGATGGCGATCGGCGCTTACGTGCCGCCCAGGGAGCGCCGCGGCCTCGTTCTGGTCGATCCGCCGTTCGAGGAGGCGGCCGATTTCGTGCGCCTGTCCGAGGCGCTGGCCGTTGCCCATCGCAAATGGCCGACCGGAATCTATCTGCTCTGGTATCCGATCAAGGCGCGCGAAGCGCCCGATATGCTGGCACGGCGGCTGCAAAGGCTCGGCATCGCGAAAATATTGCGCTGCGAGCTCATGCTTGGGCCGCCGCGCGCGGATGCCGGCCTTGCCGGTTCCGGGCTGATCGTGGTCAATCCGCCGTTTACGCTTGAGCCGGACTTGCGGATTCTGCTCCCTGCGCTCGGCCGCATCCTGGCGCCGCAGGCACGCCAGGCGCCGCAGCGCATCAAGTGGCTCGCCCCGTAGTTGCCCACTTTTCCACAGGATAAAAATAGTCTAATTTTCTCGCTGGACTGTTGCTGGCTTAGACGTTCCGCCTCCTGTGGGGGGCCGGCGGAGTGACTGACGCCGTCGAAGGCCGATGTTCTTTGCCCGGGGTGGATGTCCAGCCGAGCCGCCGCGCCGTGGGGGCCGGCGGCGAAGCAACCGCGGGGAAGGAGTCGCTTGATGGCGATGCAGGGGACGGTCAAGTTTTTCAACGGCGAGCGCGGCTACGGTTTTATCAAGCCCGACGACGGCGGCCGCGATGTGTTCGTGCACATTACTGCCGTCGAGCGCGCCGGGCTGAAATCGCTGGCAGAGGGACAGCGCATCAGTTTCGACGTCGAACCGGACAAAAAGGGCAAAGGCCCCAAAGCGGTCAATCTCGTCGTCACCGGCTAGCGCCCTAATCCGGATTGGGCATCCGCCTTCGCGCGACGCGCTTGGGTGGACGGGAAGCGCCATCCGGATTGCGTATCGCCGGCAACGCCGAGCGCCGGATTTCGCTCTGGACGAAATCCGGGCTACATCCTTCCATAGTGGTGTTGCGATGATGATTCTGCGGTTCTCGCCGTCCTCACCGTTCGTGCGCAAGGTGAGGATCGCCGTTGCGCTTCTTGGCTTCGACGACGAGGTGACGATCGAGCGTGCCGACACGACCGATGCGAACGACTCGTTGCGCAAAATAAATCCACTCGGAAAGATCCCGGTGCTGATCGTCGAGGACGGCGGCGCAATCTATGACTCGCGCGTGATCCTCGACTATCTCGACGAGCGCGCCGGCGGCGGCAGGATCGTGCCGCGCGGCGCAAGAGGGCGCCTCGAAGCGCTGCGCCTGCAGGCGTTGTGCGACGGCATCCTCGATGCCTCGATCCTCACCATCTACGAGGGCCGCTTTCGCAAGCCGGAAATGCAGGAGCCGAAATGGCTCGAACTGCAGGCCGGCAAGGTTTCCCGCGCGCTTGCCGCGCTCGAGGCGGCGCCGCCGCCGCTCGATCCGATGCCGCAAGTCTTGCCTAATGTCGGGCAGATCGCGCTCGCCTGCGCGCTTGGCTATCGCGACTTCCGCTTCGACGGGAGCTGGCGCGGCGAGCACCCGCGGCTTGTCGCCTGGCTCGATAATTTCGCAGCCCACGTGCCGGCGTTCGCGGCGACCAAGCCGTCTGGCTGATGTCGTATCGAGCAAAAAACCCCGGGACTCGCGTCCCGGGACTTATCTTCGGCTTGTCTTCGCCTTGTCTTGCCGCGTTCGCGGCAGCGATCAGAACCGGTAGTTGATGCCGACTCGCCCGATATTCGAGCGCCATGACACGTTCTGGGTCGCTGCGCCGCAGGAGATGCCGCAATTGAAATGGCCGAGGTCGACGTACAGGTATTCGGCCTTGGCGGTCCAGTGACCGGCGATGGCGAACTCGATGCCGCCGCCGAGCGTCCAGCCGGCATTGGTGTTGTCGGCGCCGGTTAGGCCGGGCCCCGAGGCCTTGATGTCGCCAAAGGCGGCGCCGCCGGTGACATAGGGCATAAACCGGTCGGCCGCGTAGCCGAGCCGTCCGCGAATCGTCGACAGCCACGAGTCGCTGGTTTTGCAGCTTGTCGTCGGACACCCGACCGCTGCGGTGCTGCCGTTGATGTCGGCCCAATCGATATCGCCTTCGACGCCAAGCACCGCTTGGTTGATCTGATAATTGTAGCCGATAGTGCCGCCGACGAGGCCGCCGGACGTATCGAAGCTGCCGGTTGTGGTCCAGTCGGAGCGTCCCCAGCCGCCGCCGCCGTTGATACCGATATAGAATCCGCTCCAATTATAGGCCGGCGCATAGACCGGCGCTTTGTAATACGGAGCAGGGCTGGGGGCCCGCGGCAGGTCGGCCGCGGCAGCCGCACCCCCCAGCGCCACGACGCCGATGCACGCAAGAATCACCCTTTTCATAGTGGACCTCCATCACTCGTAAGGTGGGCGCATAGTATTCGTGGTCGCTCTTGAGTCTAGTGCTGAAAAGACACACACCTATTCTAATTCTTGACGATATTGCGGCGAAAATAGACTTAGCAATGTCACGATTATAGGTAATTATGTCTTAAGACTGACAAAAACGTGGTAAAATAAACGCTAAGTGTTGACGAGGAAGCGATGGGAAAGCTTTGGGGCCCGCGGTGATGTCCCCGGTTCCAACTTTCCCGTGCGCTGGCTTCGGCTGTCGGTTGGCGCCGCTCAGAAATGGTAATTGACGCCCATGCGCAAGAGATCGGCGGCAAGCCCGTTGTTGGTGCCGGTCACCGAGAAAGTGCGGTCCGACAGATCGAGGTAGAGCCACTCGGCCTTTGCCGACCAACGCGGGGTGAAGCCGACCTCGATGCCGCCTCCTGCCACCCAGCCGATGCTGGTATGCGATTCGGTCAGGTTAAAGGTGTTGGCGCGCAGGTCGCCATACGAAAGGCCGGCGGTGCCGAACAAGAGAACATTGTTCAGGGTGACGCCGGCGCGGCCGCGGAGCGTACCGAACCACGGATTGGAAAACTCAAAGGGCGACAGCGTATCGTCCGCGCCGGACAATTGAATGTCGGTCTCGCCGCCGAACACGAACGCCCCGCGCTGCCAATTGTAACCGGCCTCGACGCCGCCGGCGATGCCGGAGGGGTGGGTCGGATTGTTGTCTATGCTGCCCCATTCATAGCCGAGCGTGGCGCCCAGATAGGGGCCGGCCCAGCTATAGGCCGACAGCGGCTCCGGGGCCGTATAGTAGGGGCCGCCCGGCAGGTCGGCGGCCAGCGCCAGAACGGCCGAACCAAGGGTGAACGCTGCGCCAAAAGCCGCACCAAAAGCCGCGCCAAGTATTATCCGCATGGGGCCTCCGCAAAACATCGGTCGGACCGAAAGACGGAGACGGACCGAGGAATGGCGGTGAGAGTTGTGAAAGTCAGTCCGTCCCTACGATAGAATTTATCGTGAGTTGCTAGTTAAACGTTGCTGAACGGCGAAGTAATTCCAAGTTGTTAATGTTAACAAAGTCGGTATTGGCAAGCTTTTGTGCTATGCGCCGGAGGCGGCACGTGGCGTGCCGCTATCGTTGCGGCGGGATGGATTCCCGGCGCGCCGGGCCGCCGGCCGCCGGCCGCCGCGGCGGACCGAAGCGCCCTGCGTACCCTGGCCGGCGCGCGTGGCAACGCATAACTTCGCGCTAAAGCGGATTCCGATCAGGTTGACCCGTCATTGCGAGCGAAGCGAAGCAATCTAGGGGCCGGCGCGTGCGACTTTGGATTGCTTCGTCGCCCCGTTGGGGCTCCTCGCAATGACGGCGTTGATTCAGTCCGATCAGATTCTGCTCTAGCACACGTCTTTCGCCTCCGTTCGCCACCATGAGCCCGCCAAAGAACGAAATCGAGCCGGAGATCGAGGCCGCCGAGGCTGCGGAGGCCGCCGCGGAGGATGAAGAGCAATCTTTGCCCGCGCCGGAGGCGGCCGACGTTTTGCAAATTCGCACGGACGAGGACGAAGGTTCGCTGGCCGAAGGCCGCGCCGCCATCGTCCGTTACGCCAAGCTGGCGCCGTCGCGGCCGGGCGTCTACCGCATGATCGACGCCCGCGGCGACGTGCTCTATGTCGGCAAGGCCAAGAACATCAGGAAGCGCGTGACCACCTATGCGCGCCCGACCGGCCTCGACACCCGCATCGAGCGCATGATCGCATCGACACGCACACTCGAATTCGTCGTCACCCGCACCGAGACCGAGGCGCTGCTGCTTGAAGCGAACCTGATCAAGCGGCTGCGGCCGCGCTTCAACGTGGTGCTGCGCGACGATAAATCGTTCCCCTATATCCTGATCACCACCGATCACTGGGCGCCGCAAATCCTCAAGCACCGCGGCGCACGCACCCGGGCTGGCCATTATTACGGGCCGTTCGCTTCGGTATGGGCGGTGAACCGCACCGTCAACGCGCTGCAGCGCGCGTTCCTGCTTCGCTCGTGCAGCGATCCGTTCTTCGAGAGCCGCAGGCGCCCGTGCCTGCTTTATCAGATCAAGCGCTGCTCGGCGCCGTGCACGCGCGAGATCGATTTTAAGGATTATTCCGTCCTCGTGCGTGAGGCCAACGCGTTCCTCTCCGGCCGCAGCAAGACGGTAAAGGACGAGCTGGCCGGCGAAATGGAAAAGGCTTCCGCGGCGCTCGACTTCGAGCGCGCCGCGATCTACCGCGACCGCCTGGCGGCGCTGTCGGCCATTCAGGCGCACCAGGGCGTCAATCCGCGCAACGTCGAGGAGGCCGACGTCTTTGCCGTACATCAGCAGGGCGGATTTTTCTGCGTCGAAGTTTTTTTCTTCCGCACCGGCCAGAACTGGGGCAACCGCGCCTATTTCCCCAAGGCCGACCGTTCGCTCGGACCGGGCGAAGTGCTGTCCGCGTTTCTGGCGCAATTCTACGACGACAAGCCGCCGCCGCGCCTCATCCTGATCTCGCACGCAATCGAGGATGCAGCGCTGCTGGCGGCAGCGCTGTGCACCAAGAGCGGCCGCAAAATCGAGATTTTGCCGCCGCAGCGCGGCGAGAAGAAGGATCTGGTCGAGCATGCGCTGGCCAATGCGCGCGAGGCGCTCGGCCGCAAGCTCGCCGAAACCTCCTCGCAGCAAAAACTATTGCGCCAGCTTGCCGAAACCTTCGGGCTGCCGCGCGTGCCGCGCAGAATCGAGGTGTTCGACAACAGCCACATCCAGGGAACGAACGCGGTCGGCGCCATGATCGTCGCCGGGCCCGAGGGCTTTCGCAAAAGCCAGTATCGCAAATTCAACATCCGCTCCGCCGATCTTTCGCCGGGCGACGACTTCGCCATGATGCGCGAGGTATTGGCACGCCGCTTCAAGCGGCTCCTGGCCGAGGCGCCGTTGCCCTCTCCCCCTGTGGGGGAGGGCGGCGCGCCGCAAAGCTGCGCGCCGGGTGAGGGCCTGGGAGTCGCGGCTGACGCGGGGAGTCTCGGGCCCTCGCCCGCCCTCGCTGCACTCGGCCGCCCTCTGCCGGAACGGGAGAGGGAAGGGGACGTGGACGACTCGCCCTGGCCCGACCTCGTCCTGATCGACGGCGGGCAGGGGCAGCTTACTGCCGCGCGCGAGACTCTCGCGGCGCTTGGCGTGGAGGTGGCGCTCGCGGCCATCGCCAAGGGACCGGATCGCGATGCCGGACGCGAAACCTTCTTCCTGCCCGGCCGCGACTCGTTCAAGCTGCCGCCGCGCGATCCGATGCTCTATTTTGTCGAACGGCTGCGCGACGAGGCGCATCGTTTCGCGGTGGGTTCGCACCGGGCGCGGCGAAAGCGCGACCTGCGCGAGGCCGGCCTGCAGGAGATCGCCGGCATCGGACCGAGCCGCAAGCGCGCGCTCCTGCATCACTTCGGCACGCTCAAGGCGATCGAGCGCGCCGCCGTCACCGACCTGATGCAGGTCGACGGTATCAGCGCCGAGACCGCGCGACGGATTTACGCGTTCTTTCACGACGGAGCGACCGAGGGTTAAGACCTAATTAATTATGACACCGATGCGTTCCGTGCCTTTCTCAAGGACAACAAAATCAAGCCCGTCATTGCCGGCAAGTCCGATCGCAAAAAGCGCATTCGCTACGACAAACAAGCCTACCAAGGCCGCAATGTCGTCGAACGCCGTTTCTGTCGCCTCAAGGACTTTCGACGCATCGCCACGCGCTACGGCAAACTCGCCAGAAATTTCTTCTCTGCGCTCTGCTTCATCGCTACATTCCGACCATCGGATGCCCGCACTTTTACAATGGCCAGCTCGTTGAATTCGCGCATCAAGGTGTCGAGCGCCACAAGCGGCTCATTCATCGGCAAAAACTTCAATCTGTCGCCGTCCCGGCGCCGGCACCGCGGCAGCGCTTAACACCGCCGCCGGAGACCAAGATAGTGCGCGTCGAAGACACCGAGCCGGACAAGCTCGGCCGACGTGCTGAAGGCGCGGATCAGGGCCCTGCTCGCGACTTGTACCAGGAAAGCGCCAGCCATTGGGCTTCTGCGAGTTGGGCGGGCGTCATTTTTGATGCCACCGCATCGCGAATCCGTGCTCTGAAGTCGCCATCACGGCGCGCGCCGTGAGATGCGGATAGATTCAACCACATCTCGGCCAAAACAAGGTCCCGCGGCACGCCCCGCCCCTTATTGTACAAGAGACCCAGTTCGAATTGAGCCTTGCCATTGCCTCTCGCGGCAGCGCGGTAGTACCATTTCGCGGCTTCATAGAAGTTCTGCGGCACTCCAAGGCCCGTCGAATACATCCATCCAAGTCGCGCTTGCGCCTCGACATTTCCGCGCTTGGCCAAGCCTATTATTCTCGCCGCGGCCAAATATGGAGCGGCAACGTAGACCCCTTGGCGCGCGGAGGCATCGACAATTGCCGTGGCAGCGAGGCCCAAAATGATCGCAACGCAGCAACTGATCTTCCTCACGGCTCCCATTCGCAAGCTGCCGGCATTTAACTTTCGATCCGAGTAACATTCCAGAGCATGCACGGTTGGCGAACCGAACTATGCCGTGAGCGCGCAACGGAGAACGAGCCGAGCTATACCGCCCTGATCCGGCAGGCAAGGGTACTAATGCAGCGGCTCGTACAAGGCTGCGGCCTTGATAAGCTCAGTCGGCGGCAGCGCCTTGGATGTTCCACCCGCCGGGAACGCTGGCAATGCCGGTCGCAGACAAGATCTGCGTTCCGTTCATGTACCAAACGCCAACTGCGCCTGTGCCGCTGTTGAACCAGACGATGTCGCTCCGGCCGTCGCCGTTGATGTCGCCGGTGACCGCCACCGACCAGGCAGGAGGCACGTTGGCGATGCCGGCCGCCGAGACGATCGTCGACCCGTTCATGTGCCAGATGCCGATATCGCCCGCGGTGTCACGCCACAGGATGTCGTCGTAGCCCTCACCATAGAAGTCGCCGACGCCGACGATCGACCAGCCGGGCGGCGCACGGCCGATGCCCACCGCGGAGGCGATCGATGTGCCGTTCATGAACCACATGCCGACGTCGTTCGAGGTGTCGACCCAAAGAATGACGTTGGCGGCGCCGGCGTTGTTGAAATCGCCGACGCCGGCGATCGACCACACCGACGGCGACACATTGCCGACGCCGGCCGCCTGAATGATGCTGGTGCCGTTCATCAGCCAGATGCCGACATCGCCGGCGGTGTCATGCCAGAGGATGTCGCCCTTGCCGTCGAAGTTGAAGTCGCCGGTGCCGACGATCGACCAGTTGGTCGGCACATTGGCGACGCCGGCCGACGCCGAAATGCTCGAGCCGTTCATCAGCCACATGCCGACGTCGCCCGAGGTGTCGTGCCACAAAATGTCGGTGTTGCCGTCGCCGTTGAAGTCGCGCTGGCCGACGATCGACCACACCGTGGGCACGCTGGCGATGCCGACGCTCGACAGGATGTTATTGCCGTCCATCAGCCACATCCCGACGGCGCCGTTGTTGTACCAGAGCAAGTCGCTGTTCATGTCGAAGTTGAAGTCATGGGTGAGCGCCACCGTGCGGACGGCGCCGACGCAGTTCTGCGCCAGATTGCTGTATTCCTGCTGGATCGAATACGCGGTCGCCCGCAGGTAGATCGGGTTCTGCTCCATGAAATTGCAGATATCGCCGTCTTCCTGACCGTCGGAAGTGCGGTACCACGCGTTGCCGAAAGGATCGGTGATCGTTTCGCTGATCTCATGTGACAACACGTTGTTGGTGGAATCGGCGACCGCTCCGTTTGGACCGTTGCCGATCTGGCAGTTCCCGTTTGCCGTACTCACGTTCTGGTACGGCATCGCTTGGTAGATGATCGTGACGCTGCTGCCGTTCACAGTCCCCGTGAATGAGCTGTGATAGGCACAAAAGCCGCCGCCATTCGACCACTGGCCGCCGTTGCACGCGCTGTCGTTGTCCGGACAATAGCAGTTGCCCGCTCCGCCGCCGTTGAAGCAGAGATCCTGGCCCTGCGGCAAGAACATGCTGAACATCTGCGCGTTACCGCCGGTCGCGCCGTTCCCGACTAGGAAGTTGACGCACCCCAATATGTAGCTCTGCAGGTCCGAATCGTGCATGACGTGCGGAGCGCTCGCCGACCACATACAGCCGCTGCCGCTGGTGGCATAACGGCCGCTGCTTCCCTGCTTAACGAACAGCCGCATGGACTGGTCGAGCACGTGAATGAAATTGCTGTTGAAGAAATCCGACACGAACTGGAACGGGTTACCTACGTCGCTGAAGCAGCTGTTCGCTCCGCCGGCGCAATTGAGGAAGGTAAAAAAGTGTGTTGTGCTGGTGATGACCGTCCCGCCGTGATCCTGCATCACGCCGCAGCCGCCATGGCAGGGTTGCGATTGGGTCGTAGCGGGAGCCGGCGGCATCTTCGATCGCGGGTCGCAATCGGGATACGTTATCGTAACCGCAGGTCCGCCCGCCACCTGTTGTATCGGCATAATATGACAGTAGAAGCCAGCCGCGTTCACCGCCGGCGCGGGGCCGGAAGCCGTACCGACGTGCGGGACCGGCGTATCCACGGCCCAAGCGCTGCCGCCCGCCGCCAGGAGCCCGGCGAAAAGCCCCACGAGCAGGAACGACGCCTTGATGACAAACGTATTGAGGAGATACGCACTGAGAGTGTGCAGCCGATCAGCGATCATCATAGCCCCCAGGAGCATTTAAGCCCGCGCGCTCGGTGGCGACAGAGATATTCGACGCCAACGACGTACGCGACGGCGCTCTACAGTGCTCCACGAACAAGTGTACAAGCGGGCCCGGGCGTGTCAAGAGCGACGTCGTTCATCACCGCGAACGAACAGGCGGAGCAGAATTGCGGGGTGAAGAAAAAGTCGTGACGCGCGGCCGACGCGCCACAACATCATACGGTGCATGGCCGGAGCGGCTCGTACGCCGCTGCCGGCCGTGCCGTCTCAATCGGCCCCGGCGCCTTGGATCGACCAGACGGTGGGTACATTGGCGATACCCGAAGCTGAGGAAATCTGCGATCCGTTCATCAACCAGACGCCGACGTCGCCGCTGGTGTCGTGCCAGAGGATGTCGCTCTTGCCGTCGCCGTTGAAGTCGCCGGTCTCCGCCACCGACCAGACGTTGGGCACGTTGCCGATGCCGACCGCCTGCGAAATCTGCCCGCCGCTCATG
>Ga0207416_1002499_pt1 | contig 19861 bp, 19 predicted proteins | sample PaiPotPPM11metaG_FD_184107 | JGI IMG/M metagenome (GOLD analysis project Ga0207416, IMG submission 184107) | Iron sulfur acid spring bacterial and archeal communities from Banff, Canada, to study Microbial Dark Matter (Phase II) - Paint Pots PPM... ...
GCGAGCAAGGGCAGCCGTGGCGAACGCGGATGGGTCACTGGAGGGGGCAACCAGCTGTCGGTCACTACAGGTGGTCATCGGTCAGGCGAACGACCCACCGGTGTCAAGCATCATCTGACGAGGTGTCCCGCGATGCTCGGCGGCTCGCGTTGGCGGCCGGCCGATGCGGGAGGCCGCGCCACTCTCAGACATGGTTTCAAAACCGGCTCGCGATCCCGTTCCTGTGCATGCAACGGCGGCTGACCGCCGGTTTTGAAACCATCTGTTAGTCGAGCGTACGCGCAGCGCTGCGCCGGCGCCAGCCGCGTGCGGCAGATGGGCAACGAATGCGTCCGCGCGGCCTCGCCGTCAAGGATTGGCGGGAGCGAGCCGATCGATCGCTTCGACGAGGCGCTCGACCTCGAACGGCTTCGCCAGTACCTCGTCGGCGGCGCCGCCCGCTCCGAATCGCACACCCGGCACCGCGCTCAGCATCACGACGCGCGTATTCAGGCGCAGCGCATCGACGCGGCGCAGCACCTCCCAGCCGTCCATGCCCGGCAGCTTTACGTCAAGCAGCAGCACATCCGGAGCCTGCGCCTCCACCAGATCGAGCGCCTGCTGGCCGGTGCCGGCCATGGCGACCTGGTGACCTTCGAGTTCGAGCACGGTCTGGACGAGCCGGCGGATGGTTGGCTCATCGTCGACGATCAGCACGTTGGCCATGTGCCTGCTCCCGCGGCGCCTCCGCCCGGGCGCCGGCGATATGGCACATCGTATGGGTACTTTCTTAGAGGATGGTTAGGAGATGAAGCATGCCGGCGCGCCGCCATGCGCACGGCCACCCCGAGACGGCCGGCAGCGGCGAATTGAACGAGGCGCGCGGGTGTGACCGCTCGCCTGCTTACCAGCGACGATCGATCAGTGCCGAATCTGCGCCATACACCGCGTGCTTTCGGGAGAATTCTTCCGCCCGTGCCGCTCGACGCGCTCGTCCTTGTCAGAGCCAGGTCTAGCCGCCGTATTTCACGCCGACTTCGTCCAGCGTCAGCAGCTTCGACTCGCGCTTCAGGCCAGCGTTCGTGACTTCGCCCACCATGCAGCTATGGTCGCCGGTTTCTACCTCGCCGACGATGCGGCCCTCCACCCACGCCGGCGCGCTGCTGATGATCGGTGCGCCGGTCTCGGCCGTCTCGAACTCCTGGCCGCTGATCGTGTTGCCCTCGACCTTCGCCGGGCGGAAGAAGGCGAAGGCCACGTCCTTCTGCCCGCTCTCCAAAAACGAGAGGGCGAAGGTGCCCGCGCTTTTGAGCTGGCTGTAGAGGTGGCTGTCCTTCTTCACGCCCATCGCCACCAGCGGCGGCTTGAAGGAGCATTGCGTCACCCAGTTCACCGTGCCGGCGTTGAGATCACTTCCGTCTTTCACGCCCAGCACGTACAGTCCGTATGGAATCATCAACAGCGTGGTCTTCTTTGCGGCCTCGGCGCGCTCGTCCATCAGTGGCCTCCATTGTGCATCTCGTTCTGGCATCTGCAGGCGAGTATAGCGCGGCGCGCCGGCTCGCGGCGTCGCTCGCGCGGGAGTAATGGAGCCTTCTCCTGAACAGCTATCAGCAAGCCGCGCGGGTATCGAAGCTCACAGCACGGGGATGGCTCGGCGCAGGCGCCGCGCTGTGTTCGTCCGGCCTTGCAAGACAGTACGGTGTCGCGGTACAATTGCCGCATGGATGCGGAGCAGAGCGCCGAGTTTCGCCGCCTCTACGGTCACGTCGTGCACAACCTCGACAGCATCCGCCTGCGTCAGTGGGAGGAGCTGCGCATCACGCTGCCGCAGCTGCGCGTGCTCTACGCCGTGCGGCGTGCGCCCGGCATCACCACCGGCGAGATGGCGCGGCTGCTGGGCATCTCCGTCTCCACAACCAGCGGCCTCGTAATCAAGCTCGTCGATCGCGGCCTGTTGCAGCGCACGACGCTGCCGGAAGACCGTCGCCAGGAGCCGCTCTACCTCAGCGCCACGGGCGAAGCGCTGGTTGGCGAGCTGCTGGTCGAGGGTCGCGTCTTTCTCGATCGCGTGGCCGAACGGCTGGGCAACGAACTGCCGGCCGTGGTTGTCGCGCTTGGCCGACTTGCCACCGCCTCAAGTGAAGTGCGGGCCGAAGATGCAGAAACGGTCCCCTCTCCTGCCCCTCACCCATCGCGATGGGGAGAGGATCGAGCCGGCTCGATCCCCCTCCCTCAAGGCGTTGGGGAGAGGACGGGGAGGGGGACGAGGGGTGCGGAGTGATGGGCGCTGCCCGCGATTCGCGGGTCGCCGCCCCGGCAACGCCCGAATCCATGCGCCTTGCGTCAGCCACGGAGGGGCCGCTGTGAGCGCCCGCAGCGCCAGGCAGGGCCGCCGGCAGGGCGGCGCCCGTCCGCCCCTGCGCGAGACCTTCCGCGCCCTGCACAACCCCAACTACCGCCTGTTCTGGTTCGGCCAGCTCGTCTCGCTGATTGGCACGTGGATGCAGTCCACGGCGCTGGCCTGGCTCGTGCTGAAGATCTACAACTCGCCGCTGGCGCTCGGCACGATGGCCACGATCCAGTTCACGCCGGTGCTGATCTTCGTGCTCTTCGGCGGCGTGATCGCCGACCGTCTGCCCAAGCAGCGCTTGCTGATCGCCACGCAGAGCACGATGTTGGTGCAGGCGCTGGTGCTGGCCGTGCTGACCTCGGCGCACCTGATTAACCTGCCGCTGATCTATCTGCTCGCCGCCGTGCAGGGCAGCGCCAACGCGCTCGACAATCCGGCACGGCAGGCGCTCGTCGCCGAGTTGGTCGGTCCCGAAGATCTGCCCAACGCCGTGGCGCTCAACTCGACGCTGTTCAACACCTCGCGGCTGATCGGCCCGGCGCTGGGCGGCGTGGCGATCGCCACGATCGGCATTGCCGACTGCTTCTATCTCAACGCCGCCTCCTTCCTGGCCGTGATCGGCAGCCTGCTGCTGATGAAGCCCGAGCGCTTCTTCTCCCTGGCCCGGCCGCCGCGCGGCAAGATGCTGAAGCAGGTGGGCGAAGGGCTGCGTTATGCGCTGACCACACCGGACATCGCGCTGATCGTGCTGCTGATGGCGGTGCTGGGCACGTTCGGCTACAACTTCACGGTCTTCCTGCCGCTGATCGCGAAGTACACGCTGCACATGAACGCGGTGGGCTACGGCGTGCTCACATCGTCTGTGGGTGTCGGCTCGCTGGCGGCGGCGCTTGCCCTCGCTTACAGCGGAGCGGCCACGCGGCGCACGCTGCTCACCGGCAGCGCGGGCTTCAGCGTGCTGCTGCTCGGCGTGGCGCTGTCGCGCTGGTGGCAGGCGACGGTGCCGTTGCTGGTGGCGCTGGGCACCTTCAGCATCGTCTTCACGACCACGGCAAACTCGCGCCTGCAGCTCATCACGCCGCCGCAGCTGCGTGGCCGCGTGATGAGCATCTACACCCTGCTCTTCCTGGGCTCGACGCCGATCGGCAGCCTCGTTGTCGGCACGCTGGCCGACCGGCAGGGCGTGCAGCCCGCCGTGGCCGAAATGGCCGGACTTTGCCTGCTGGGGGTGGTCGCCGGGCTGTTTTACCTGCGCCGCACGCGCGGCCGGCTGCTGGCCGGCGGGGGCAGCGGCCGTAGCGGAGCGCAACCGTCGGAGACCTTCAATTCGGCAACAGGCAGTAGTGAGAGTGAATTGTTGACGAACGAGGCGCAGAACAAGGACCGTGGTGAACGAGCTGAGGCCGGACCACGCTCCACGCGCGTATGAAACTCGGGGCACGCTCGCACGCCGACCGGCGACGGCGGCAAGCGAGCGGGCAAAGGCGGTGCTCTGCCCCCTACTCCCCACTGCCCACTGCCTACTGCCCCGCTAAGGACGGCCATGTTTTCGCGGATTCAGTACAAGTATCTGGTTGCGATCGTCTATATCTTCGGGCTGTTCATGGACATGCTCGACAGCACCGCCGTCAACGTCGCGGTGCCGCAGCTCAGGCTCGACTTTCATGCCCCGCTCTCCACGGTCGAGTGGACGGTGACGGGCTACCTGCTCAGTTTGGCCGTCTTCATCCCCGGCTCCGGCTTCATCGCCGACCGCTACGGCACCAAGCGCACGTTTCTGACGGCGATGGGCATCTTCGTGCTCGGCTCGGCGCTCTGCGGCCAGGCGCACAGCATCGAGCAGCTGATCGCCTTCCGCTTCATCCAGGGCATCGGCGGCGGCATGATGACGCCGGTCAGCACGGTGATCCTCTCACGTGAGTTTCCGGGCGAGGAGCGGGCGAAGGCGGCGGCGATCATGGCCGTGCCGGTCGTCTTTGCGCCGCTCGCCGGCCCCGTGCTCAGCGGCTATCTGGTGCAGTATCAGTCGTGGCGCTGGATCTTCTACATCAACCTGCCGATCGGCCTGATCGGCCTGCTGCTGGGCAGCAAAGTGCTGCGCGAGCACCGCGAGCCCTATGCGCAGGGCCGCTTCGACCTTCTCGGCCTGATCAGCGGCGGCGCGGGCGCGGCGATGGTGCTCTACGCCCTCTCCGAAGCGGCGACGAAGCCCTGGACCTCGGCCACGGTCGCGGGCTGGGGGCTCGGCGGGCTGGCGGTGCTGGCCGTCTTCGCCATGTTGGAGCTGCGCCGCGCGGCGCCGCTGCTGGACCTGCGCCTGTTCAAACAGACGCTGTTCGTGCTGGGCAATGCGATGAGCGTGGGCGCCTTCGCCGGCTTCTCCGGCTTCCTCTTCCTGCTCACGCTGTTCTTGCAGGATCTGCAGGGGCACTCGCCCCTGCACGCGGCGCTGATCCAGGCGCCGAGCGCCCTGGGCACCGCGATCTCGCTGCCGATCGCCAGCCGGCTCTATCCGCGCGTCGGCCCGCGCCGCATGATGCTGATCGGCTTCGGCCTCGGCGGGCTGACGCTGCTGCCGTTCGCGGCGCTCGACCAGAACTCGGGGCCGTGGCTGATGATCGTGCTGCTGGCGCTGCGCGGCCTGCCCTTCGCCTTCGCCATGGTCGCGGTGCAGACGATCGTCTTCGGCCCGATCGACAACTCGAAGCAGGGGCCGGCGTCGTCGATCTACAACACGGTGCGCCAGGTCGGCGCCTCGTTCGGCGTGGCGCTGGTGGCCACGGTGCAGATCAGCCGCGCGATCCACTACACGCCGGCCGCGCTGCGCAGCGCCTGCGCGCAGAATGCGCACGCCGCGGGCTGCGTGCATGCGCAGGTGCTGGGCTATCACGACGCCTTCATCGCGTCCTGCGCCCTGTTGATCGTCTCGTTTGGTGCGGCGTTCTTTGTGAGCGACGAGAAGGCGCGGGCCTCGATGCGCAAGCGGGTGGACCGGCTGAAAGCGCAGAGCGCGGCCCAGCAGCCGGCCGGCGTGGGCGTAGCCGGCGATGCGGCTGGCGGGGCGTAGCGGCTGACACGGCCGCCTGCCTGGGCCGGAAAGGGCAGTTCGAATCGAGCGCCACAGCGGCGGGGCACCTAACCCTGACGGCTAACGCCGTCTGTCCCTTCCCGAGACGGGGAAGGGACTTCTGGAGCGTTCCCAGGGTCGAGCGCGGGCGGCGAAGCTGGGGAGTCCCTGTGGGCGGCGCGTGCCTGCGGTGTGTTCCACCATCGGCAGCGGTACACCGCAGGCGTTGATCCATGGATCCCAACCCAGGCTGAGGCACCATATCGGGCGTTAGCACAAAGGTCCCGCAGATCCCACGAGGACACCTACGTCTCGCTCCCCTCGCACGACGAGAGGAGCGCTCCAAGAGTCCCTTCCCCGTCTCGGGAAGGGACAGACGGCGTTAGCCGTCAGGGTTAGGTGCCCCGCCGTGTTCAGCCGATCGTGCCCTCCACCAGCCGCCGCAGCCGCTCGCGCAGCGCCGCCGCCTGGATCGGCGCGCGGGCGATTTCGGCGCCGTCCAGGCTGATCACCGGCACGGCCTGGTCGTACTGAGCCAGCAGCTCGGCGCTCGCGTCGATATCGATCGCCTGCCAGACGAAGCCAAGCTCGCCCGCCAAACGCGCGAGCAGCCGCTCGGCGTCTCCACACAGGTGACAGCCGGCGCGGCCGTACAGCGTCACGCGCGGTGCAGAGCCGTCGCGGCTGGCGTTCACGGCGCGGCGGCGAGCACGCTGAGTTCCTCGACCTGCTCGTCGCACCAGGCGACGTTATCCACGTGCTCGCGGCGCATCTCCAGCAGTTCCTTGCGCGAATCCTCGTCTGCGACGGCTTCCATCACGGCGTCGACGCGCTTCACGACCCAGGTCTGGCCGCGGCTGAGCAGTTTGAGCCGTTCGGCCAGCGTCTCCAGTGCCAGCACTTTCTGCGCGAAGTCGCCGGTGGCGGACGATGGCGCACCGCCGCCGGCTTCGACCGCGCGCACCAGCACGGCGCAGGAGAACGCCTCGTCTGCTTCGATCTTGAGCAGGTGGTTGCGGAAGTAGCCTTTCGGCACGGTCTTGAGCAGCGCCTGCAGCGTTTCGACGCCGGCGCGTTCGGCCTCAAGCAGCTCGTTCAGGCGTTGCACGGTCTCCGCGTTCATACCATACGACCTCCGGGCGCTATGCGAGCGCCGGCGGGAGCTGTTCCCGCGAACGACGGGATGAGACAGCAGTGCACAGGCGCGTGTCGCGTCCATGCCTGCATCGTAGCACGATGCGCCGCTGCGCCTGGTGTTTCTTCACCGGCGCATGTAACACAGTATTCTTCCATCTGTAACGTTCAGGATACTGCCGCGTAACGCCCTCCACGCACCCTGATATCAGAACGCGCGGCCCGCGCCGAACAGGCGCGCATATCAAGGGGCGAGGGATGACGGCAGCCGAGCGGATCGGGGCGTTCCCGGCGCCGAACGGCGTCGCGCCGCCGCGGCGCTATCTGGTCGTCAGCACCGATCCCTGCAAACTCGCCGGGCTGGTCGCCAGCCTCAGCAGCCAGCCGGCCGAAGTAACCACAACCTATCCGGCGGCGGCCGATCGGCACCGCATTCTCGCCCTGCGGCCCGACGTCGCCCTGCTGCATGTCGGCACACACGCCGAGCTTGAGGAGCTGATCCGCGAGCTGCGCGGCTGGCGCAGCGTTTCCCCCACGCCCGTGCTCGCCTTCGTCGGCCAGCACGACCTCGATGCCGCGGCGCTGCCGCCCGGCGTCGACGATTTCGTGGTCGAACCGTGGGATGCCGTCGAGGTGTTGGCCCGCCTGCGCCGCTTCGTCCACGATCGCAGCGGCGGGGCACCGCTGGAGGTGCTTGAGGCCGGCCCGGTCACGCTGGATATGCGGCAGCGGCTCTGCCTGATCGACGGTGTGCGCGTGGAGCTGACCTTCATCGAGTTCGAGATGCTGAAGGCGCTGATGGCGCAGCCCAACCGCTTTCTGGGGCCGGCCGAGCTGCTGCGCACCGTCTGGGACGGCCGCCATCCCGTGCATATGGTGACGCTGCGCGTCTGGATCAAGCGCCTGCGCGACAAGCTGCCCGCGGCGCAGCGCGCCCTGATCGAGACGCGCCGCAGCGTCGGCTACCGTTTCGCTCTCGAAGCGACGCCGCTCTCCACCGCCGGCTGACCCGCGGCCGGCTACGGCCCTTCGTCGGCAGGCCGGGGCAGCGTGCGCAGCGGGAACTCGCGGTATGGATACTTCGCCAGCGCGTCTTCATGCAGATCGAGGCCGAGCCCGGGACCGGCGGGCAGCGCGATGTAGCCGTCGTTGACCACGAACGGGGAGACCGCTACTTCGTCGCCGCGCGGCTGGAAGTTGACGAAGTACTCGGTGATCAGAAAGTTGGGAATGCAGGCCGCGACCTGCAGCGTGGCCGCGAGGCCGATCGTCGTGCTGTTGTAGTTGTGCGGCGAGACGACGACCAGGTACGGCTCCGCCATCGCGGCGATCTCCTTCAGTTCGAGGATGCCGCCGCAGTTGCACACATCCGGATTGATGATCTCCGCCGCGCCCTTTTCGAAGACCTGGCGGAACTCGGTCTTGGTATAGAACTCTTCGCCGGTGACGACCGGCAGGTTGATCTCACGCCGGCAGAGCACCAACTCGTCGATCTGCCGCCCGGACACCGGCTCCTCGTACCAGAACGGCTGGAACTCCTCCATGCGCCGCGCGACGCGGATCGCGTGCAGCGGCGCGAGCCGGCGGTGGACTTCGATCAGGATCTCGATCTCCGGCCCCACCGCCTCGCGCACGGCGCGCACGTTCGCCACCGCCGCATCCTCGACCTCGCGGCCGACGTGTGTACGCCAGGGGCCGGGGAACGGGTCGAACTTCAACGCGCGGTGGCCCTGCGCCACAGTTGCGAGCGCCATACGCGCGAAGTCTGCCGGCTGCCTGGCGCCGTGATACCAGCCATTGGCGTAGACGCGGATGCGCTCGCGGCAGGCGCCGCCGAGCAGGTTGTAGACCGGCTGGCCCGTGGCCTTGCCGGCGATGTCCCACAGCGCCTGCTCGATGCCGGAAAGCGCCGACCAGAAGTCCATGGCGCCGCGCTTGCCGGCGAAGTCGTGGTAGGCCATGAAGGTGAAGTGCTTGATCTGGAACGGGTTGCGACCGCAGAGATAGCGGGCGAGTTGCTGCACATGCGCGACGATGCTCTGATCGCGGTCGGCCTGCGTGTAGCACTCGCCCCAGCCGTGGATGCCGGCGTCCGTCTCGACCTTGACCAGCAGCCAGTTCTTGCCCGCCCCCGGATCGACGAGGATCGGCGTCACGCCCGTAACCTGCATCGCCACTGCTCCTGTAGTTCGCCCGAACCAGGGAATTATTGCTGTCTGGGCCTTATGCCGTACATGCGCTACAAGCCAGCCGGCGCGAGATCGAGTGCGAGCTGTTGATGTACCGTAGCTTTGAGTCCGGGCAGCGCATCAACCATCGGCTGGGCCGAAATCCTGCCGAGTTCACTCGGCTCAATCTTGTGCAGACCTCCGCCATAGACCCTTCCCTCACTACGGAGATCATCGCCGGTGATCCGTTGCAAGACCTCGAACACCGTCGCAGTGGCATCCGGCTCTCGTTTCAGTAGACGACGCAACGGCCCGTCTGGATACAACATGAGGTACAGGTTTGTCGCTACGGCCTGAGACTTGTTCCAAATGAATCGGAACGGACGCCGATCTCCTGTCCCGCGGCCCATATACGTGCAGAGGAAGGGCGCCGGTTCGCGCTGTTCCTGCCGATACCACGGGGTGCGCTTGCGCACCAGGTATCCTTCACGCACACCGCGTGCGGCCGCTGTTTCAAGATATGACCACAGGGCGGGATATTCTGCGCGGACAGCCTCTTCGCCGAGATCGCAGTCGATCAGGGCAAGCTGCGGGTCAAGCGCCGGATAGCCATCGCCGTCGCTTTCGATGACCGTGCCACGAAGTCGCCGAGCACCTGGCAGCACCGGCTTGAGATACCGCTCGGGCAGACCGAGATCGCGGGCCCGTTCGCGCGGAACGATGAAGAAGCCATTACCTCCCGTCGCGATCCCGCGCTGAATGCGGAAGAGATCGCGGAGCAGGAGCCCTGGCGCCGCGGGCCTCGCCTCGGTTTCTCGCGGCGTCAGCGACGGATATGCTGTCCACTTATGCGCATGGTTCAGTTTCGACAGAGGTACGTCTTCGGCGACGCGCGGGGCAGAGAGCGTACCGCCAAACGAAAAACAGACTGTCGCATTGAGGGCCGGCGCCGCCTTCTGAAGCACCACCACCGCAGAGGAGACCAGTGCATCATCGAACTGCACCTCGTCCGGATCAAAGCGGTGAACGCTCAGGAGGGTGACACGCTCGGTGAGATACCGTCTCAACACGGAACCGTAGTTCACGTCCATGAATTCCGACGGGATGAGCCACGCTGCGAGACCGTTGTCGTCAAGCCACTCGGTCGCCAGCAGGAGAAAGTACACATAAAGACCGGCTAGGCCGTTGACCTTGCGTCCAGCAATCCGCAGCACCAGGCTTTGTAAGTGCTCCTTTCGATCGCGGCTCAGGTGGTGGTGTCTGACGTACGGGGGGTTGGTGACAATCAAGTTGGGGCGGGCGGGCATTGCCTCACTACCAATCAGATCCGCGAAGTCGCCCGCGATGACACACAGGCCAGATTCACCCCACAAGGAGCGAGCGGCGGAGACAAACCGGGAATCGACTTCGATCCCGACGGCCGATGCAATGCGCTCAGGGGGGAAGGTTGTCCGCAGCGCTGAGTAGAAGGCCCCGCTTCCGATCGCGGGCTCCGCGTAGCGAATCGGCTCCGCTGGATTCGGGAGGAGCGAGGCGGCGTACTCAACGATCTCGCGTGCGAGCGCGGGCGGGGTTGCGAACTGCCCCAGCTTATTCCGCTGACTGGCCGAGCGCTCGCCGTCCAGCCGGTCCTGGAGAACCAATCGCTGACGTTCTGTGGCCGCTAGGTCGAACGTCGTCATGGCGCGATGTCCAGTTGCAACAGGTCGTCCAGGCGGTGTTCCCAGACCCAGTCGAGTCCCTCCGCCGCTTCATAGCCGAGATACCCACTATCAAAGTACCCGCAGAGAAGCAGGTTTAGCTGAGTCGTCTCACCATACTCGTCACGTAGCTGGCGGATTTTGGTTGCCTCCTCTTTGCGGCGCTTGTTTGTGTTCGTGAAGTCACCCGCCGATTTTGCCTCGATCAGGATTGGGAACCCGTCGGCACGAGGCCGGTGCGGTTGGATGACGGCATCGACCGGGATATTGACCGTCTTCTCACGCCCACCTCTGATAGGCACATTGAGCCGAAATGTGAATGTCCCTCGTGCCATCTCCGTGAGCAGCTGCTCGCTCCGTGGCGCACGCCGTTCGTAGCCTAACCGGGTTAGGAATTCCTCGACCGTCGCGAGCTGGCGCTGTTCCTGTGCATTGCGGATCAGCGGGTCGGAGAGCGAGCCGGTCAGCCGATCGGCGACGATCGTCGAAGCGCGGTTGCGCGCGGTGTCGCTCGGCCGCGCGCCTTCGGCCAGCCATGGGAAGATGTCCTCGTCGATGAGCCTCGAGATCACCGAGCAAATGCTTTGCAGCGACCCGGGAATGTGATCTGCCGCGAGCGTCCGCGGTATTTGCCCCTTCAATTCCATCGCCTTGACGAGGCCGGCAGGCGCGTGTGCCAGTCCGGTAAGCCGGTCGCGGGCGATGGGCGGGGCAGTACACATCCGCAGCGTCGCGATGATACGCGGGTTGGCCTGAAGCGTGGCCGGCGTCAACGCCCGCATGTCATCGAGTATGGCGAGCGCTTCCTTCACCGCCGTGACGGTCTGAGCGCGCGTATCCCGGTAGGTCGCTGGCGCAAACTGTATAAACCAATTGTTGAACATATCGACCGAGGCGGCGATATCCGGCTTCCACAGATGCGGCTTATCAGCATTGATCATCGTGGTCGAAATCCAATTGTCGCCATCCGCCCTGTTCTCTATTGCCTCGTCCCGCGCTCGTGCTCAAGGGCGCGGTCGACCGAGCTGTAGCGGCGGCGGCCGCCGCTTTGCGGCTCCTTCGGCGTGTGCGCCGCGGCTTCGGAGGAGAGCATGTAGGTGTGCATCGCCGACTTGAGGAAGTTGCTGTAGCCCATCGCGTCCTGCGCCGAGTTAATCGAAGTCTTCACCAGGCGCAGGTAGAACGGATCGTTCTCGGCGATGCGGTTGGCGATCGCCAGTGTCTCCGCTTCCAGCCGTTCGCGCGGCACGACGAGGTTCACCAGCCCGGCGCGCTCCGCTTCGTCGGCGTGCATGAAGCGCTCCTGGAAGAGCAGCTCCTTCGCCTTGCGCGGGCCGACGTCGTAGGGCACGGAGAAGTACTGGAAGTGCGAGGCCAAAAACCTCGCGTCGTCCGCCGCCACGATCAGGTCCATCGCCGTGGCGATCATCCAGCCGCCGAAGATGCAGTAGCCCTGCACCATCGCGATCGTCGGCTTCATCAGGTTGCGCCAGCGCAGCCCCATATCGATGTACAGATCCCAGATGCGCTTGTAGCGGCCGGGCAGGCCGACCGCCGGCCGCGCCTCCGTGTCGGCGCGCTGCTGCGGCGAACCGAGGTCGTGGCCGGCTGAAAAGGTCTCGCCGTTGCCGCAGAGCACGATCACGCGCACCTCCGGATCGGCCTCGGCTTCCAAAAAGGCGCGGTCCATCTCCTCGAGCAGCGGACAGCTCTGCGCGTTGCGTACCTCCGGCCGGTTCAGCGTGACGCGGGCGATCGGGCCGGCGACGGTGTAGAGGATGTTCTCGTAAGCCATGAAGCTGCCTCCGATGGTGAAGGGTAGAGGGTACGGGGTACAGGGTACAGGCAGGAGGGGGCAGGGAATAGGGAACGGCCGCTGCGCTACGCCGGGTCCGAGCCCGGAGCAGGCACAAGCGGTTGCGCCGCGCTGCGGTTCACCAGCGCGATGCCGAGCGCGATCAGCGCCGCGCCTGCGCCCACCAGCGGATGCAGCGCCTCGCCGAGGAAGACGACGCCGGAGAGCACGGCGACGAGCGGTACGAAGAAGACGTTGCCGCTGACGACCGAGGCTTCGCCGCGTTCCAGCAGATAGAGCCAGATCAGCCAGCCGATCGGACCGATGATCGCGCCCAGCAGCACCAGCAGCAGGGCGAGGTGCAGCGTCAGATCCAGCCGCACCGTTTCGGTGAAGGGCATCAAGGGAATCAGCGGCAGCACGCCGTAGGTGTATTGCAGCATGGTCAGCCAGATCAGCGGCGCGCCGGGCGGCACGCGCTTGAAGAGCAGCGTGCTGACCGTCCAGCAGAGCGCCGCGCCGAACAGCTCGGCGTAACCCAGCCACTGCGGATGGGCGCCGGGGTGGATGCGGTCGCTGAGCACCACGGCGAGTCCGGCGAAGCCCAGCAGCAACCCGAACGCCCGCCGCGACCCGCCGCGCTCGCCCAGCCACAGCCGCGCCGCCAACGCCACGAGCAGCGGCTGCGCGTAGACGATCAGCGACGCCTCGCCGGAGCTGACGTGCTCCGAGCCCAGGTTGATCAGCCCCGAAAGCCCGGCCACGTTGAACACGCCCAGCAGCAGGGCGAAGCCGTGGAAGCGCCGGTCGCGCGGAAATGGCCCGCCGAGGACCAGCGCGAAGGCCACGGCCGGCAGCACGCCGGCGCCGCGCGCGGCCACGGCCAGCATCAGCGGCGAGGCGTCGTGCAGCGCCGCCTTGACGACCGTGTAGGTCAGCCCCCAGAACAGGCAGAGCACGACGATGAGCGCGACCGTTACGACAGCGCCCGGCAGGCCGAAGACGGGCCGCGGGCGTTGCAACGCCCGTTCGCTGGCAGCCATGCGCGGACGGCCTCCCCGGCCCGAATGGGTGAAGCCCAGCCTACCGCACCCGGAGCAGCCTGACGAGCGACGATTGCGGGGCACGGACTCCAGCGGGCGCGAGGGTCGGCGATGCTCTACTCACGTCACGATCGTGCCCCGGCTTCAGAACGATCGGATCGCTTCGATACTCACACGGACCCTGATCTGGAGCGAGACGGTCATGGACTCAACCATTTATGACAACTTGACCGGGCTTTCCGGCATCGCCCTGTTCAGCAGCCAGCTCGACCGCGCCTACCGGCGCGAGCTGGCGGGTGAACGCGGGCTCGCCGTGCTGGCCCTCGGCGTGCCGAACGTCGCCTGGCTGCGGCGGCAACACGGCGCGCCGTTCGTCGATCTCGGCCTGCTCGGCGTGTCGCAGGCGCTCAGCGGCAGCCTGCGCCGCGCCGACCGCACCGCGCATCTGGGCGACGGCCGTTTCCTCGCCTTCGCCAGCCACCTGCGTTCGCCGGACGACGCGCTGCACCTGGCGCAGCGCGTACACGACCGCGTACGCTGGGCCTTCCGCCTCGATGGGCATGTGGAGCGCGTGCCCGTGCGGCTCGGCCTGAGCGTACGCATCCCCTGCGAGCGGAACACACTCTCGGCCCTGCTGATCGAGGAGGCGATGCAGGCGCTGTTCGAGGCGGCAGACGACGGCGCGCACCTCTTCGGCGCCGGCCGCGTGACAACCGTAGCGGATGGCGCCGCCCACGATGGCTCTCCGGCGGGAACCGATCGTCGCTGGACCGATCACGAGCTGCCGCCCGCGCTCGCCTGACGCGGCGCCGTGCAGGCGCGCAACGCTCCCTTCCTCACCGCTGAGCCGCCGGGCTTGCAGCCGCCCCGTCGCTGGTGCTGTAACCGCGATGACGGTCGCAGCGAGGCCGCGAGAGCGAGCATGAGCCGGCCGACCAACAGCAGCACGAGCTGAGTGCGGCGGGCGGGGCGTTTGCCCTGCACCTCAGCGCCTTCAGAGATAGGGGCCGCGTCGGCAACCCTCGCGCCTGGGCCAGCCGCTCGCGGGGCCGCGGAGGCGCTACACTGGCCCGAAAGACGCGAGGGCCGCGATGCGCTGTGCGCGATCCATGCCTGCGCCGCTTTTCGCGCTCCTGCTCATGGCGTGCAGCAGCGGAGGAAACGGCAGATCGTTCGTCGGCCTGCAGCGCACGACGCCGCCGACGAGCGCGCCGCTGGTCGAAGCCAGCTCGACGGCAACCGTGCCGGTCGATGAGCAAACGCCTGTGCTCGCGCAGGGCACGCCCTTGCCAGGCGCATCGCCAGGCGCGGCGAGCCCGTCGGCAGCATCCACCCCGCCGTCCACTCCCAGCCCCACGCCGGCGCACAGCACTCCGTCCCCGACGCCCGCGCCGCCTCCCGCGACCGCCGCGCTCTACCGCGCCCTGCTCGCCTCGCCGTTCCCGCCGGACGAGTTGCCGCCCGGCTTCTCCGGGCCATCGGTGGGCGCGGCCGACTTCTTCATCAACGATCTGGCGCGTGCCCACGGTGTGCTGGGCGAGGTCGATGTCACGCTGAGCGGTCCGGATGCGAGCGATGCGATCGTGTATCTGGTCTTTCCCGATGCGGATGCCGCGCGGGCCGTGTTCGACGGCCAGGCGCCGGCCGCGCCCTACACCAACAGTTCCAGCGTCGATGTGCCCGCTGCCGGCTTTCCGCTGCGCTGCAACAGCTTCGGCGGCCGCGGGCCGAACGGCCAACTCGCCGGGGTAACGCTCTGCAACGCGCTGCTGGGCGAGGTGGAAGTCATCGGCTTTTCACAGGCGCTGTTCGACGAGGGCGCGCCGATCAGCGGCGGCAATATGGACGCCGCGCTGGCGCTGACGCGGGCCGGCGCCGCCCACCTCAACGCCGTGCGCGGCACGCAGCAATAGCCACACCGGCATGCGTCTCGTCGCCCAGGGCGCCATGCCGCGTCGATCGGCACACGTGAAGATGCCCCGGCAGCCAGGCCGACTGCCGGGGCATCGATGGGCCGCCGTTGCCTTTACAGGCTGGCGGTGACTTTGTTGAGCGTGCCGCTGATGCCGCCCTGGAGGGTGGTGAGCGCGGCCACGCAGAGCACGGCCACCAGCGCCAGGATCAGGCCGTACTCGGCCAAGCCCTGGCCCTCTTCGTCGCGGGCGCCGTAGAAGGCACTGGTCAGCTGCACGAACACGCGGTCGATCATCGACATGGAGAGTCTTCCTTTCACTTAGTCATCAACGGAACCGCACAGCGGCGTTCCGCTCTATGGATGACACGGCGGCCGAGGATTGGACGCTGTCGTCGTGGCCTGGCTCCGACGGCGCGTCCCGCCCTCCAGCGCGATGCCGGACCGCCTGTGCGGACGGCTTTTCGGCCGGTCAATTTGGAAATCGAACCCGGCGGGTGCCTTCAACAGGGCGACGGGGTAACGGAACGGCCACAACGCCTGTGCCGGGCCGGTTGCACCCTTGCGCAGACGATTTGTGTGCGCTCGCCCGCGCTTCGCCATGCAATGGACTTCAGGAACGTACGGTTCACCGGCTGAAAGCGGAGCCTGCATGCGATCATGTATACGCAGCCATATCAATCTTTTCGTTCGATGATCGAACTCTGTGAGGAGACTCGGATGCTGTACTTGATGCGTCGCGCGACCCTCGTTCCGCTGATGGTCGCCCCTGTCCTCACAGCCGTTCTGGCGGACGGCTCCTATGCCACGGTCCGCGCCGCCGCGCAGGCAACAGCGGCGGTCTGCGCGGCGGCACCATCCGCGTCGGCGAGTAAGCGATCCGCCGCAGGGGACTCACAATCCTCCGCCCCGCTCTCCCACACGCAGAAGGCTTGCAGACCGTGAGATGGCTACAGGCGGTATGGGAGAGCGGGAGCGATCGTGGGAACGATCAGCGGAAGACGGCGGATTGGCCGCGACACCGTGCCCTGACCCGCACGTCGCGTGTTGCAGAGGACCGGAGGCGGCGCCACGCGTGGTACGCGCCCACAGGCAGCCGACTGAGCCGCGTCTCCAGCCCCTGCCCCCTGCATCTGAGGGAGCCGGCTTGCCGATGTTACAGAACCGGGAGATGGGAGCCGCCCCGCCTCAGAACCCCGGCGGCGGCGTGATCGCGACCGGCGTGGCCAGCGGCGTGAACGTCTCCTGCAGCGTGAAGTTCGCCGGAATACCAGGGAAGTCCAGCGCCAGGTCGATGCGGCGTGGGAACTGATTCGCCGTATCCACAAACGCATCGAGGTTCAGCGTCGAGCCGGCCAGCGCCATCTGGCCCTCCGGAGACGAGAGCGCGTTCAACTGGTCGGCGGAGAGGCCGCAGCCGAGCAGCGTCTGCCGCAGCAGCGGCGCGAGGCTTTGCAGTGCGCTCGCCAGATCCAGATGGACGCGCACGTGATCGACTGTCGCGCCGTCCAGCGTCTCCGGACCGAGGTTCTGAACGGTAGCAGACGGACCGAGCAAGGTGGCGATGTCGCCGAGGTTGCCCTGCGACGACATCGAGAAGCAGCTCGCATCCAGGCCGCCCATGCTCCCGCCGTTGGAACCTGGTCCCACGGTCTCATACGGCGCGCCGTCGAGGCTCAGGTAGGCCGTGCCGCCGGCCATGATGTAGTCGATGGAGTGCTGCTCTGGACCGTTGAGATCCATGTGCAGTTGCACGTCTCCGCCGGTATCCGCGACGCCGCTGCCGCTCAGCGAGAACGCCGCGTTCGGCGCTTGCACCTGCATCGCGATCGTGAAGCGCACCGCCGCCGGGTTTGCGCCGGGCGCCCCGGCTCTCACCGAGAGCGGCACCAGCGCAGCCAGTGGCGCGATCACCAGCAGCACGAACAGCCGCAGCGAGCGAGGGGCTAGCTGCACGGGTAATGCGAGCATCACCATGCCTCCAACACCGCGGCAACCGCTCGTGCCCGCGCGGCGCCGCATCTGGGCGGAGCGTACATCGTGCAGCGAAGTTCATGGATTGACCGAACGAGTAGGATTCGAAGAGATCCGCGGTCGGCCCTCATACCCCCGGCCCCTGCACCGCAAAAGGGGAGGGATGTGCTGGCTGGGGCTCGAGGTGTGGCACGGCCCGCGGAGCCGCGGGCGCCTGACCGGTGCCGGCAGGGTGAGGCGCCCGTCGGAGGGCCGCGCTGCCTTGCCCCGCGGCAGGGGAGCAGGGGAGCAAGGGACGGGCGCTGGGGCGCGTGGGCCTGGGGCTGGCGCACGCGCGCCCGGCCGGCGGGCAGCAGGCGGCCGGGCGCGCCCCGGGGCCACCGGCGACCCCGCGGCGGCCAGCGTCAGGCGGGCGTAGCGCGCGGCACGCGGCACGGCCATCACGCGCGGCGGCGGCCACCCGCGGGCGGCGCCGCTGCCGCTGGGCCGCTGCTGGCCCGCACCCTGGCCTGCGCCTGCCGGCCCGCGCGGCCAGTCGGCACGAACCCGACCCCTGAAAGCGTCCCCTGCTCTCCCAAGACACAGGCGGCGGGAGATCGGCGGGCTGCGACGAGCGTCTGGGAGAGCAGGGGGTCGGGGGTTATGAGGGCCACGCGCAGGTCGCGGAAAAGGGGCGGCGCACAGCAGCGCCGCCCCTGTGCAAGGCCAATCTGCCTCAGGTGTTATGACGAGCTGACCACTTCGCCTTCGGCCACCTCAGGATCGTCGGCATTGGCCGGGTGCTCAGCACGGAAGCTGAGCGCCCCGGCCTGCGCATCGACCGTGATCTGGTCGCCGTCGCGGAAGTCGCCCTGCAACACGCGCAGCGCCAGTGGGTCGAGCACCAGCCGCTGCACCGTGCGCTTCAGCGGCCGTGCGCCATAGGTCGGGTCGAAGCCCTCCTCGATCAGCAATTGCTCCGCGGCCGGCGTGAAGCTGATGCCGATGTGCCGTCCGGCCAGCCGCTTCGCCACTGCCGCGAGCTGGATGCCGATGATCCGCGCCAGGTGCTCACGGCTCAGCGCGTGGAAGACGATGATCTCATCCACGCGGTTCAAAAACTCTGGCCGGAACGCGGTCCGCAGCGCCGCCAGCACGCGCTCTTTCACCGCCTCACTGACGTTGCCGCCGGCCTCGGCGATGTAGGGGCTGCCGATATTGCTGGTCATGATCACGACGGTGTTCTTGAAATCCACCGTGCGGCCCTGGCCGTCGGTCAGGCGGCCGTCGTCCAGTAGCTGCAACAGCACGTTGAAGACGTCGGGGTGGGCCTTCTCAATCTCGTCCAGCAGCACCACGCTGTAGGGCCGGCGCCGCACCGCCTCGGTGAGCTGGCCGCCCTCGTCGTAGCCGACATAGCCCGGCGGCGCGCCGACGAGGCGCGAGACCGTGTGTTTCTCCATGTACTCGGACATGTCGATGCGGATCATCGCCTGCTCGTCGTCGAACAGGAACTCGGCCAGCGCCCGCGCCAGCTCAGTCTTGCCCACGCCGGTGGGGCCGAGAAAGATGAAGCTGCCCAGCGGCCGGTTCGGGTCCTGCAGGCCGGCGCGCGAGCGGCGCACGGCGTTCGCCACGGCCGTGATCGCCTCGTCCTGGCCGATCACGCGCCGGTGCAGCCGCTCCTCCATCTGCACGAGCTTCTGCAGCTCGCCCTCCAGCAGCTTGCTGAGCGGAATGCCCGTCCAGCGGCTGACCACGGCGGCGATGTCCTCTTCGCCGACCTCGGCCTCCTGACGCGCGAGCTGACGGCCCAGATCCGGCACTTCGCCGTACTCCAGGCGCGCCGCCGCCTCCCAATCGGCCCGGCGCCTGGCGGCATCGATCTCGATCTGCAACTGCTCGATCCGCTCTTTGAGGCCGCGGATCGACTGCACGACCGCTTTCTCGCGCTGCCACTGGCTCCTGAGGGCGCTGCTCTGCTCCTTGAGGTCGGCCAGCTCTTTGTCGAGGTTGGTCAGCCGCTCTTTGGAAGCCGCATCGTGCTCACGCTTCAGCGCCTCGCGCTCGATCTCGAGCTGCATGATGCGCCGCTGGGTCTCGTCCAGCTCCTGCGGCATTGAATCGATCTCCATGCGCAGGCGGCTGGCCGCCTCGTCCACCAAATCGATCGCCTTGTCGGGCAAAAAGCGATCCGCGATGTAGCGCTGCGAGAGCACGGCAGCGGCCACGAGGGCGCTGTCTTTGATGCGCACGCCATGGTGCACTTCGTAGCGCTCTTTGAGGCCGCGCAGAATGCTGATCGTATCCTCGACCGCCGGCTCACCGACCAGCACCGGCTGGAAGCGGCGTTCGAGCGCGGCGTCCTTCTCGATGTACTTGCGGTACTCGTCCAGCGTGGTCGCGCCGATGCAGTGCAGCTCGCCGCGAGCCAGCATCGGCTTGAGCATATTCGAGGCGTCCATCGCGCCCTCGGCCGCGCCGGCGCCGACGACAGTGTGCAGCTCGTCGATGAAGAGCACGACCTGCCCCTCGGCCTCGGTCACTTCCTTCAGCACGGCCTTCAGCCGCTCCTCGAACTCGCCGCGGAACCTGGCGCCCGCGACGAGCGCGCCCATATCGAGCGCGACGACACCTCGTCAGATGATGCTTGACACCGGTGGGTCGTTCGCCTGACCGATGACCACCTGTAGTGACCGACAGCTGGTTGCCCCCTCCAGTGACCCATCCGCGTTCGCCACGGCTGCCCTTGCTCGC
>Ga0207416_1002500_pt1 | contig 19817 bp, 18 predicted proteins | sample PaiPotPPM11metaG_FD_184107 | JGI IMG/M metagenome (GOLD analysis project Ga0207416, IMG submission 184107) | Iron sulfur acid spring bacterial and archeal communities from Banff, Canada, to study Microbial Dark Matter (Phase II) - Paint Pots PPM... ...
GTTCATTGGTCCTCCACACGGCGCGCCGCTGGCCCCCATCCCCCGGCCCCTTTCCCCAATACCAGGGGAAGGGGAGATCCTACCGCGGGGCATCGGGGCTGAAGGCGGGCGACACGGCCACCTGTGGGGGCGCACGGCGTGCGCCCTTCGCGGCGCGGCGCGATCCGCGGCATGCTCGCACTCCCGACTGCGACACGGCGCCGGGCCATCACCCGAAATGGGTATGAGGATCTTAACTTCCCGGTTCATGCTACGAACCGGCGCGGTATGGGCTGGCCGCGCGGGAGCCTGGCATGAGACGTTGGGTCTGGAGGGCGCTCGCCTCCGGCCTGCTGTCGGGCATGGCCGCGCTTCTATATCGCACCGGCGCTGCGCTGGCCAGCGGCCCTTCGACCTTTGACCCGCACTCGCCCACGGCGCGCTCGATCACCACGCTCATGTGGATCATGCTCGTCCTGGCCGCGATCGTCTTCGTGCTGATCGAGGGCGGCCTGCTCTACGCCACGTTCCATTTTCGTGCCCGCCGCGGCGCCGCCGAGCCGCGCCAGATCGAGGGCGACCGCCGTGTCGAGATCGTCTGGTTCACGATCCCCATGATCCTCGTGATCGTGTTGTTCATCCTCGCGCTGCGCTCGATGAACACGATCGCCGCCACGCCGGCCGATGCGCTGCACGTCAACGTCATCGGCCATGACTGGTGGTGGGAGTATCGCTATCCGGATGCGAAGGTCGTGACGGCGAACGAGCTGGTGGTGCCGGCGGGCCGGCCGGTGCAGCTCGATCTCTACTCGCAGGACGTGATCCATAGCTGGTGGGTGCCCGAGCTTGCCGGCAAAACCGACCTGATCCCTGGCAAACACAACACGCTCTGGTTCAAAGCGGAGAAGGAGGGCGTCTTCCTCGGCCAGTGCGCCGAGTTTTGCGGATTGCAGCACGCGGGCATGCAGTTGCGCGTGATCGCGCTGCCGGGCCAGCAGTTCGACGCCTGGCTCGCGGCGCAGGCGGCACCCGCAGCCCCACCGGCCGCCGGCGACGCGCAGGCCGGCGCCCAGATCTTCGCCGACCGTACCTGCATCTCCTGCCACGCCGTGCGCGGCACCAGCGCCAACGCACAAATCGCGCCGGACCTGACGCACTTCGGCTCGCGGCAGACGCTGGCAGCAGGGGTGCTGGACAACACGCCGGCCGACCTCACGCGCTGGCTGGCCGATCCGCAGGCGGTCAAGCCGGGCAACCAGATGCCGAACCTCAAGCTCTCGGCGCAGGAGATTCAGCAGCTCGTCGCCTATCTCGAAGGGTTGAAGTAGCCGATGGCGAGCATTGCCGGAACCCAGCCCGGCGCCGTGCCGCGCCCCGCCAGCGAGCTGGCGCTCTGGCGCTGGGCGGCGACCGTCGACCACAAGCAGATCGGCATTCTGTACCTGGTCACGACCTTCGCCTTCTTCGCGATCGGCGGCATCGAGGCGCTGCTGATGCGCATCCAGCTCGCCACGAGCAACGAGCACTTTCTCTCGCCCAGCCAGTACAACGCGCTGATGACGATGCACGGCACCACGATGATCTTTTTGTTCGTGATGCCGGCGCTGATCGGCTTCGCCAACTACTTCGTGCCGTTGCTGATCGGGGCGCGCGACATGGCCTTCCCGCGGCTGAACGCGCTCAGCTTCTGGCTGCTGCTGTTCGGCGGGCTGCTGCTCAACTTCAGTCCCTTCGCCGGCGGTGCGCCGGCGGCGGGCTGGTTCGCCTACGCGCCGCTGACCGAGCGGGCCTACTCGCCGGGCTTCGCCGTCGACTACTGGTCGCTCGGCATCCTCGTCACCGGCGCCGGCACGATCGCCAGCGCGATCAATCTGCTGGTGACGATCACGAACATGCGGGCGCCGGGCGTGAGCTGGGGGCGTCTCTCGATGTTCGTCTGGATGATCCTGGTCACGGCCGTGCTGATCTTGGCCGCGTTTCCCAGCCTGACGGCGGCGGCGTTCATGCTCGAAGCCGACCGTCGCTTCGGCGCCCATTTCTTCGATACGAACGTGAACGGCGATGCGCTGCTCTGGCAGCACATGTTCTGGTTCTTCGGCCATCCCGAGGTCTACATCATGGCGCTGCCGGCCTTCGGCATCGTCTCGGAGGTGATCCCCGTTTTCTCGCGCAAGCCGCTGTTCGGCTACAGCGTGATGGCGGCCTCCGGCGTGGCGATCGGCTTCCTCTCGATGACGGTCTGGGCGCACCATATGTTCGCCGTGGGCATGGGTACCGTGGCGAACGCCTTCTTCGGCGCCTCCAGCATGTTGATCGCGATTCCCACCGGCATCAAGATCTTTAACTGGCTCGCCACGATGTGGGGCGGCACGCTGCGGCTGACCACGGCGATGCTGTTCTCGATCGGCTTCATCGCCATGTTCTTCATCGGCGGGCTCAGCGGCGTCAGCCTGGCGCTGGTGCCGGTGGACTGGCAGGTAACGGACAGTTACTACGTCGTCGCGCACTTCCACTATGTGCTGTTCGGCGGCACGATGCTCGGCGTCTTCTCCGGCATCTACTACTGGTTTCCCAAGATCAGCGGCCGGCTGCTGGACGAACGCATCGGCCAGCTCCACTTCTGGCTGACGCTGATCGGCTTCAATCTGACCTTCTTCCCCATGCACCTGCTCGGCCTGCTGGGCATGCCGCGCCGCATCTACACCTATCCCGCCGACCGCGGCTGGGACGGCTACAACCTGATCGCGACGATCGGCGCGTTCGTGCTGGCAATCTCGGTGCTCGTCTTCATCTGGAACGTGCTGCAGAGCTGGCTGCGCGGCGAGCCTGCCGGCGACAACCCCTGGGAGGGCTGGTCGCTGGAGTGGGCGACCAGCTCGCCGCCGCCGCCGCACAACTTCGACCGCATCCCGGTGGTGCGCGGCCGGCGTCCATTGCGCGACGGCATCGTTTTTCCAGGTCGGAGGCACGCCATGAGCGCCACGCCTGCCGCCCGCGCGTCCGCGCCATCCAATGCCGCGCTCGGTACGCTGATCTTCATCTCGTCCGAGGCGACGTTCTTTCTCTTTCTGCTGATCGCCTACATCAGCTACCGCGACGCCAACGCCGGCCCCTCGGCGAAGTCGGCGCTCGACGTCGGCCGCACGGCGATCTTCTCGGTCTGCCTCTGGGCGAGCAGCGGCACGGTCTGGCTCGCCGGCCGGCGGCTGCGGCGCGGCGACGGGCGCGGCTTCCGCCTCTTCCTGGCTCTCACGATCCTGCTCGGGCTGATCTTCCTGATCGGACAGGCGCTGGAGTACCACACGCTGCTGGACGAGCACGTGACGCTGGCGCGCAACCTCTTCGGCTCGACCTTCTTTACGCTGACCGGCTTTCACGGCCTGCACGTGGCGATCGGCCTGGCATTGCTCTGCGTGCTGTTCGGCCTGAACGCGGCCGGGGTGGTTGCGTCGCCGCACAACGGCGCCCTGCGCAGCATCGAGTATTACTGGCACTTCGTGGATGCCGTCTGGATTTTCATCTTCGTCTTTGTCTACCTGTGGGCGTTGACATGAGCGACGAAGCGCAACGTCAACCGGCGCCGCTCGGAACGGCATCTGCGGGACGCGAGGCCATGCAGGCGCCCGCCGATGCGCTGCTCGATCAGCCGATCCATCTGCCGCGGCCGACGGTCTGGCCGGCCGTGCTGGCATCCGGGGTGACGCTGCTGGCCTGGGGCGTGATCACGAACGTGGCGGTGTCGATCGCCGGAATCGCGCTGTTCGTCGTGGCGGCGGTTGGCTGGGGCAGGGAGATCTTTCACGAGTATCGCGAGCGTGGCGGCGCCCATGACCGGCGAGGCGATCCGTGAGCGGGCGGCGCGGCTGGCGGCCGGCCGCGATCGGCGCGGCGTTGCTGCTCGGCGGCCTGCTGGCGGGCGGCTGTGGCTCCGAGGGCTCAACCTTGCTGCCGAGCCAGATCACCGACGGCAACACGCTGTACGCGCAGAACTGCGCCGCCTGCCACGGCGACCGCGGCCACGGCGGCATCGCCGTCTCGCTCAACGCTCCGCTCTATCAACGGCTGACCTCGGACGAGACGCTGCGCCAGGTGATCGAGCAGGGCCGGACGGGCAACCAGATGCCCGCCTACGGCAGCGCGTACGGCGGCACACTGAGCGATCAGCAGCTCGACGCGCTGGTGCGCGCGATTCGCGGCTTCGGCCCGCCGCAGGGCACGCCGCCGGCCGGCGCACCGCAACTGACGGGGCAAAACCTGCCGGCGGGGGACGCGAGCCGCGGGCAGCAGGTCTACGCCGCGAGCTGCGCCCGCTGCCACGGCCGGCAGGGCGAGGGCGGCAGCGGCGGCGCACTCAAAGCGCCGAACGCGCTGGCGCTGATCAGCGACGCGCTGCTGCGGCGGGTGATCGTCACGGGCATCGCGCAGCGCGGTATGCCGGACTACGCGCAGCTGGGCGGCGCGCCGCTGACGGACCAGCAGGTGAGCGACCTGGTGGCGCTGCTGGCCTCGTGGCGCGCCGGGGCACAGGCGACGCCGGGGCCGGGTGCGGGGCGCCTGACCCCGCCGCGCCTGAAGGCGCGTCTCCCTTCCCCACAGGGGAAGGGTTTGTCCGAGAACAACCGGTAGCTCTCGAATCACCCTTTCCTCGTAGGAAAGGGACAGGTTTCGCAAGCGAAACCAGGGATAGGTGACGCAGGAGTGAGGAGACTCAACCGATGTCGGAGCAACCGGCACAGCCCCAGCAGAGAGGCGAGAGCCGGTCCACGCTCTCACGCCGGCGCCTGTTCACGCGCGTTGCCGTTGGCGGCGGCGGCCTGGTGGCGATCGCGCTGGCCGTGCCCGTGGTCGGCTATCTGCTCGGGCCGCTGTTCGACTCGACGCCGGCAACCTGGGCGGACCTCGGCCCGGTGGACAGCTTCCGCGAGGGCGAAACCCGCGAGGCGGAGCTGTCGGATCCCTCGTCCCTGCCCTGGGCCGGCGAAACGGCGCGCACCGCCGTCTGGGTGCGGCGCGCGACGGGCAACGACTTCACGGCCTTTCAGGTGAACTGCACGCACCTCGGCTGCCCGGTAAACTGGCTGCCCGGGGCGCAGCTCTTCCTCTGTCCCTGCCACGGCGGCGTCTACAACGGCGACGGCACCGTCGCCGGCGGGCCGCCGCCGCGCAGCCTGTTCACCTACAAGACCCGCATCCGCGACGGCCGTTTGCAGGCGCTGGCGAGCGGACTGCAAACGGTGTGACGGCCGGCCGGTTCGTAGCCCGCGGTGGGGAAACGTGGTGAAACTGCTTCTGCTGACGTGGCGCTGGCTGGACGAGCGGCTGGGCTTCTCCAGCACGATCATGCCGATCGTGCGTCATCCCGTGCCCCGCAGCGTCAACTGGTGGTACGTGACGGGCAGCGCCACGTTGATGGCCTTTATCTTGCAGGTCGTCACCGGCGTGGCGCTGGCGACGAACTACGTGCCCGCGCCCAGCGGCGCCTACGACAGCCTGCATTTCATCACGAGCCAGGCCGAGTTCGGCAATATTCTGCGCGGCATGCATTTCTTCGGCGCGAGCGCGATGGTCGTACTCGTGCTGATTCACATGACACAGGTCTTCATGACCGGCTCATACAAATATCCGCGTGAGCTGAACTGGCTGAGCGGCGTGCTGCTGCTGGCGCTCACGCTGGCGATGGCGTTCACGGGGCAACTGTTGCGCTGGGATCAAAACGCCTTTTGGTCGACCGTCGTCGGCGCGGAGCAGGCGGCGCGCACACCAGTGATCGGCGGGATCCTGACGAAGCTGATGATCGCTGGCAAGACCATGGGCGGCGCGACGCTGACGCGCTTCTTCGCCATCCACGTCTTCCTGATCCCCGCGCTGATCTTTGCAGTGGTCGGCCTGCATCTCTATCTCGTGATCCGCCACGGCGTATCCGAGTGGCCGCGGGCGGGCCGTCCGGTGCACAAGGCGACCTATCTAAGCGAATACGACGAGGAGCTCAAGCACGGCGAGCCGTTCTTCCCGGACGCGGCCTGGAAAGACGTGATCGTGATGCTGCTCGTCGTCGTCGCGATCATCGCGCTGGCGGTGATCTTCGGACCGCCGCACCTGGGCAAACCCGCCGATCCGACGATCGTGCAGGCCTATCCCCGGCCGGACTGGTATTTCGTCTGGTACTTCGCCGTGCTCGCGCTCAGTCCGCCCTCGATCGAGAATCTGGTGATCCTCGGCTTTCCGCTACTGGTCTTTCTCGGGCTGGCGCTGATTCCGTTGCTCTGGCCAACGGGCGAGCGCAGCCTGCGCAGCCGGCCCTGGGCGCCGGCCGTCGTGACGGTCCCGGTGATTCTGGTGGTTGTGCTCAGCGTAGAAGGGTTCCGTGCACCCTGGTCACCAAACTTTGCGGCACTGGGCGCAAGCCCGCTGCCGGCGGCGGTTCAGAACCAACTCGACCCGGCGCGGCAGAAAGGGGCGCAGGTCTTCCAATTCCGCGGCTGTCGCGCCTGTCACGCGATCGAGGGCGCCGGCGGCCACAAAGGGCCGGATCTCGGCGCAGTTGGCGATCGTTTGACGCCCGCGCAGCTTACGACGCGCATCGCCGCGGGCGGAGGCGGTATGCCGGCCTATGCCGGCGTGCTCTCGCCCGCGGAGATGCAAGTCCTGGTGGATTTCCTGCAGGGATTGCGCTCTCCCAACCGCGAACCGGCGGGCACGCCGCTCGCGCCGTAGTCGTAGATCGGAGCGCACAATGCCCCGGCGTCGGCGTGCTGCTGTGCGAAGCTCCCGCCTATGCGCGCTTGCGTCCGCCGCCGCGCTTCGCCGTCGGGGCAGGCTTCTCCTCGATCCAGGCGCGGACTTCGTCGCGCCCGCGCATCTTGCGCACGGAGGCATTGACACCCGCCCGTTTGAAGGCGCCGCGCAGCGAGAGCACGAACTTCTGCGGATTTTCCTCCAGTTCCTCGTAGACGACCGCCTCTTCGGGGTTGTCCAGCAGGTGGCGGGTGTAGCTGTCGAAGAGGTCCATCCGTTGCCGGCGCACACCGGGCGTTTTCGGTTTACGGGTGTTCTTGGCCTCTTCCCTTGGCATCAGCCTCGTTCGCACGGCGGAACTCCTGTTGAAGAATCGCTCGCTTCATCCAGCGCACGTTGCGTGCTGCGTGCTGCGCGTTGCGCGTCGGATGAAGCCTGAACGCTTCAGTTGTACCGCATGTACGCGCATACGGTAAACCAGCGGCCCGCCGGTTGAACGCGGAAGTGCTGCATTGCCCTGCGAGTGCTCTTCCCTGGCATGTCCGCACGCACATGCTCAGGCGCGACACGGCGCACCCGCACAGCGTGCGGCAACCGATCGCCGCGGACAAAAAGAAACCCACCGGCGATTGCCGGTGGGCTCAGTATAGGCTGTGAAGTTTTCGCGTTATCGAGGTGATCCCAACCTGCCCGGCAGAAAAACCGCCCTGTATCTGCCCTGCGCGGCCTCTTTCGCCGCGAAGGACCATGCTTACACGCGCTGGCGGTCAGGTCACCCTGCGGCGACTGCCCCCGTCGGGGCAGACCTGTCCACCATCCAGACTCCGTAGCGGGAGTGGAGACGTACTCGCATACGGATCCTCCTACTGCCCTGTGGTAACCGCCTGGTGGGGCGGCTGTATCTCCACTATAGCCCGCCGCTCGCGCACCGCAACCTACCACAGCCGCGCACAGCCGCTGGCAGCGCCGTAGAGAAGCGGAGAACGCGCAATACCGCTCGCATACGCACACGCACTCTCGCGTTGATTTGTACGAACCTATGCGTTGCTTGCGCCTAAGCAGTTCCAGCCGAGGCGACGGCGCCTTCAAGCGCCTTCACCACGGCCTCGGCGTCCGCTTCCGGCGGGCAGCGGCACGCTGCGCCGATGTGGATCGCCACGTGGCCGCGCCACGGCAAGCGACGGCCTTCGCCGACGCCGCGGCGCAGAACCTCGACGCGCAGCGGCACGATCGGCACTGCCGCGGCCGCGGCCAGCACGCCGATGCCGTGGCGGAAAGGCTGCATCGGGCCGCCGACCGTGAGCCGGCCTTCAGGATAGAGCAGCACCGACCAGCCCTTGTCGAGCAGCCAGCGGCAGTAGTCGACGCTGCGCTGCGTGCCGCCGCCGCGGGCCACGGGAAAGGCGTTGCCCAGCAGTGCGGCGAGCATCCCCTTGCCGCGGCGTTTGAAGATCGTATCGGCCGCCGCCGCAATCGCCAGGCGACGGCGGCGCGCGGGCGGCAGCGCCGCCAGGATCAGCGCGTTGTCAAGGTGACTGCAGTGGTTGGCGACGATCACGCAGGCGCCGAGCCCAACGAAGTGCTCGGCGCCGCTGACATCGAGACGATACAGCAGCCGCAGCGGCGGAAAGACCGCCAGGCGCAGCACCGCGCCGCGCAGGCGGCAGACCGGCCACCACAGCGGCCAGCGCAGATGGCGAGGCCGTGGCGGCGCGGCGGAAGCCGGCGGCTCTACGCCAGCTTCCCGTGGCACTTCTTGTACTTCATGCCGCTGCCGCAGTAGCAGGGATCGTTGCGGCCCGGCAGCTTTGTGGCCACCAGCGCCGGCGCCGGTTTGCCGGCGGCGCCGTTGCGCGACCCATTGCCATTGGCGGCGCCGTTGGCGACGGGCGCGTCGCGGTTCTCGCGCAGGCGTGGTGCGGGGCGGGCCGCGGCGGCAGCCGGGGCGCCGGGAACGGGCGCGGCCTCAGCGGGCGCGGGCAACGCGCCGTTGGCGGCCAGCGCTTGCGGCTCGCCCGCGGCCGGCGGCGGCGGACCCTGCCGGAAGGTGATCTGCTGGTGGAAGATGTTGCGAGCAACCAAATTGCGGATGTTGCCCTTGAGCTGCTCGAACATGTCGTGGCCTTCCCGCTTGTACATGACCAGCGGGTCGTTCTGGCCGTAGGCCTGCAGGCCGATGCCCTCGCGCATCTCCTCCATCGCGGTGAGATGCTCCACCCAGAGCACGTCGATCGTCTGCAGCAGCACCTGGCGCTCGACAAAGGCGAACGGCTCGTCGCCGAACGGCGCGACGCCCTTCGCCGGCTCGAACTCGGCGATCTTGTGCTCGTAGGCCGCGCGCCCGTGTTCGAGCACGCGTTCGCGCATCTCCTCCGGCGTCATCTCCAGCAGCGTCGTTTCGTTCAGCTCCGGCGGCAGCGCCACGATCGCCGCCAACTGCGCCATCAGGCTGGCCAGATCCCACTCGTCCTGCGGCCGGCCCTCGACGTGCGCGTTGACAATCGCGGCCAGCTCTTCCTCGACCATCTGCTGCACATTGGCGCGCATATCGCCGCCTTCGAGGATCTTCTGCCGCTCTTCGTAGATGACTTTGCGGTGCATATTCATCACGTCGTCGTACTCGACGACGTGCTTGCGGATGTCGAAGTTGTAGCCCTCGACCTTCTGCTGGGCGGTAGAGATCGCTTTTGTGACCCACGAGTGCTCGATCGGCGTCTCGTCGTCCATGCCGAGCTTGGTCATCATGCCCGGCAGCCATTCCGGCGCAAAACGGCGCATCACGTCGTCTTCGAACGAGACGTAGAAGCGCGAGCTGCCGGGGTCGCCCTGGCGGCCGGCGCGGCCGCGCAACTGGTTGTCGATGCGGCGCGACTCGTGCCGCTCGGTGCCGATGATGTGCAGGCCGCCCAGCCCCACGACCTGCTCGTGCTCGGCCTGCCATTCCTGCGGGTCGCGGTCCTCCGGCTCGCCGCCGAGGATGATGTCGGTGCCGCGGCCGGCCATGTTGGTGGCGATCGTCACGCCGCGGAACCGGCCCGCCTGCGCCACGATCGCCGCCTCGCGCTCGTGCTGCTTGGCGTTCAGCACTTCGAGCTTGACGCCGCGCCGGCGCAACAGCTCGGCAAGATACTCGGACTTCTCGATCGAGACGGTGCCGACGAGCACGGGCTGACCCGCCGCGTGCCGCTCGATCACGTCCTCGACCACGGCGTTGAACTTGCCCTCTTCCGTGCGGTAGACGAGGTCGCCGGCGTCTTCGCGCACCATCGGCTGGTTGGTGGGAATCGCCACGACTTCGAGCTTGTAGATCTTGTCAAACTCTTCGGCTTCGGTCAGCGCCGTGCCGGTCATGCCGGCGAGCTTTTCATAGAGGCGGAAGTAGTTCTGCAGCGTGATCGTGGCGTAGGTCACGCTCTCGTTCTGGATCTTGACCCGCTCTTTTGCCTCGACCGCCTGGTGCAGGCCGTCGGACCAGCGCCGGCCGTACATGAGGCGCCCGGTGAAGTCGTCGACGATCACGATCTCGCCGTCTTTGACCACGTAATCGCGGTCCTTCTGGAAGATGATCTGCGCTTTGAGCGCCGCGTCCAAAAAGCGGGTGAGCTTGTAGTTTTCGGCAGAGTAGATATTGTCGATGCCGAGGCCGTGCTCGACCTTCTCCACACCCTCATCCGTGAGCGTGACGACCTTCTGCTTCTCGTCGACCTCGTAGTCTTCCTCGTGGCGCAGCGTGGGCACGATGCGGGCGAAGGCCTGGTAGATGCCGACGTTCTCTTCGGCCGGGCCGCTGATGATCAGCGGTGTGCGCGCCTCGTCGATCAGGATGCTGTCGACCTCGTCGACGATGGCGTAGGCCAGCTCGCGCTGCACGCAGTCGTCGAGGCTGCGGGACATATTGTCGCGCAGGTAGTCGAAGCCGAACTCGTGATTGGTGCCGTAGAGCACGTCGGCTCGGTAGGCGTCGCGGCGCTGGCAGGGCACCAGATACTCGGCGTTGGGCACGTCCGAAACCTTCTCCTGCGCGACGAGGAAGGCGGACTCGTGCTGCAAGACCCCCACCACGAGGCCGAGCCGGGTGAAGATCTGCCCCGGCCCCATGTACTGCGGGCCGCGCTTGGCCAGGTAGTCGTTGACGGTGACGAGGTGGGCGCCGCGGCCGGCGAGGGCGTTGAGGTACAGCGGCAGCGAAGCGACGAGCGTCTTGCCCTCGCCCGTCTTCATCTCGGCGACTTTGCCCTGATGCAGCACGATGCCGCCCACGAGTTGCACATCGAAGTGGCGGCGTCCGGTCCAGCGGCGCGATGCCTCGCGCACCACGGCGAAGGCTTCGGGCAGCAGATCGTCGAGCGTTTCGCCCTCTTCCAGCCGCGCCCGGAACTCGTCCGTCCTGGCCCGCAGCTCGTCGTCCTCAAGCGCCATGATCTCGGGCTCGAGCTCGTTGATCTCATCGACGATCGGCTGGAGCCGCTTCAGTTCCTTCTCGTTGGGATCGCCGATCAGTTTGTTCAGCCACTTCATCGGGTCCATCCTGGTTCGCGGCCCGGCGGCAGCTCCTGCCGGCAGGCCGCTGTGACGACGAAGACAAATGACGCTGCGGCTCACCCGTTTCGGCAGCGCGGCCCCTGAGTGGGCCACAGCGAAACGAGCGCCGTGCCGCGCGTCACAATAAGGATACACCAGCAGGGCGGGCGGCGGGCGATGGCGAGCGCCCGCGGCACCTAACCCTGCTTTGCCTGACGGCAAAGCGGTCCCTTCCCGAGGCGGGAAAGGGACTTCTGGAGCACTCCAGACACCATGCGACGGCGGCGGGGCTGGGGTGTCCTTGCGGGAATCGCGGCAGGTTCCTCTCCCCTCCGATCGGTGTCCTCGAACCCAACCCTTCCAGTTTCGGGAAGGGACAGACGCCGAAGGCGTCAGGGTTAGGTGCCGCGGGTGCCCGATGGTGCCGGGAACGCTTGCGCTGCTCGCTGAGGTTGCGCCGCGCCGCTCACGGCCCCGGCGAATACGGCTTGAACAGGTCGCCGACGGATTGGCCGGTGTGGATGTTGTGAATGGCGCGGGCCAAAAGCGGCGCCAGTGAGAGCACCTTGATCTTCTCGCAGTGCTTCTCGTCCGGCAGCGGCAGCGTGTCCGTAATCACCAGCTCCTTGAGCGGGCTGGACTGGATGCGCTCGACCGCGTTCCCCGAAAGCACGCCGTGCGTGGCGCCGGCGTAGATCGCGCGGGCGCCGCGCTCGTGCAGGGCGCAGACGGCCTGGATCATCGTGCCGCCCGTGGTCACCTCGTCGTCGATGATAATCGCCGTGCGGTCCTTCACCTCGCCGATCACGGTCATCACTTCGGCGCTGTCGTCATTGCTGACGCGGCGCTTCTCCATCACGGCCAGCGGCACATCGAGCCGCGCGGCGACGTTGCGGGCGCGCTTGGAGGCGCCGAGATCGGTGGCAACCACCACCGGGTCGGGCAGGTGCAGCTGCTCGTAGTAGTCGACCAGCGTGTAGAGCCCGGTCAACTCGTCCACCGGCACGTTGAAGAAGCCCTGAATCTGGCCGGCGTGCAGGTCGACGGTGAGCAGCCGGTCCATGCCGGCAACCTCGAGGAAGTTGGCAACGAGCCGCGCCGTGATCGGCACACGCGGCTGGTCCTTCTTGTCGCTGCGGCCGTAGGCGTAGAAGGGCATGACGACGGTGATGCGGCCGGCCGACGCCCGTTTGAAGGCGTCGATCATGATGAACAGCTCCATCAGCCGGTCGTTGACCGGTGCCGCCGCCGGCTGGATCAGGAACACGTCGCGCTCGCGCACGTTCTCCTGGATCTGGACAAAGATATTCTCGTTGCTGAACTGGTAGACGGCCACGCGGCCCAGCGGCCGGCCCAGGTGGTCGCAGATCGCCTCGGCGAGCGCCGGATGGGCGTTGCCCGAGAAGATGCTGAGCTCCTGGTACACCGCGGCCCCCTTCGCATCGCTGGCGGGCGGCGCTGGCGCGCGGTCCCGGCCGCCCGTTCGTTCCGGCGCAGTCCAGTGTCGCCCATGCTCCGGTTAGGGGCCATAGGCCGCAAGGCTCCGGCCTGTGCCGGCTGCCGAGCGGCACTGCCGCGTGGGCGCCGTTCGTTGACGCACTTCATGCGGCGTCCGTACCATCGATCGTAGATGAGGACGCCCGCCGACGGCGCCTGCCGGGGCGGACATTCAGGCACAGGGTACGGTCAAAGGACGCGGTCATATGAGCAAGCTGGCAGACGCGATTAAACGTACGACACGCGCCGAGGCGCCGCCGATCGGCTTTGCCCCCGCGCAGACAAAAACCCGCGCCACGATGCTGCTGGCGGCGCTCGTCGCAGCCAACGCGGCCGCGCCGGAAGCAGCCGACGTGGTGCTGGTGCAGGGAGCAGCCAAAGCGCCCGCGGCGAACGGCGCGAAGCAACAGCCGTTGCGTGGCGCCTGGCTCGACGGCGCAGCCGATGCCGTGCAGGCGCGCGAAGGCGGCTTCGACTTCGTTGTGTTCAACGGCGACGAGGCTCCCGCCTCGGTCCTGCTGGAAGAAGACGCCGGCCTGGTGATGCAGGCGCCGGACGAGCTGCCGGACAGCCTCTTGCAGGCGCTGCAGTGGCTGCCGCTCGACGCGCTGCTGGTGCGCTGGGAAGGCGTGCTCACCGTGCGCCGCCAGTTGGAGTTGCAGCGTGTCTCCGGCTTCTCGCGCAAGCCGCTGTTTCTTTTCCTGGCAAACGAACCGGCCGGACGCGAGCTGGAGTCGCTGCGCGAGGCCGGCGTTGTCGGCATCGTCGTCGACCTGACGCAGACGGGCGGGGATAAACGCCTTGCCGCGCTGCGTACGGCGATCGACGGCCTGCGCCCCCGGCCGAAACGCTCGCGCAACGAGTCCGGCCTCGTCTCCGTCTCGAGCGCGATGCTGACGATGGCCGAGCCGATGCACCCCGATGAGGACGATGACGACGACGAGTGAGGGTGAGTGGTGAGTAGAGAGTAGTGGATGTGCCTTGCAGGCAGGCCTGACTTTCATGGTCGCTCGATGGGCTGCCGCTCACCATTCACCACTCTCCACTCACCCGCGTGTCCACCTTGACGTGCGCGGAAGGGGCGACTAGGCTGGCCGCACCCGGCGCACCGGCGAGCACTTCCCTTCATACCCTTTCATACCCTTTCAAGGATGGCGCGTGACTGCTACCCGTGAGGACGCCTACCTGCAGATCGGCGAGGTGGCCGAGCGCCTCGGCGTGACGCATCGCACGCTGCGCTTCTACGAAGAGAAGGGGCTGCTGAAGCCGCCGACCCGCATGGAGGGCGGCTTCCGCCTCTACTCCGAGGACGATGTGCGCCGGGTCGAGCGGATCAAGCAACTGCAGCGGCTGCTGAACGTCTCCCTGGCCGAGATCAAGGAGATGGTGGAGGCGGAGGAGCTGAAGAGCCAGATTCGCGCCGAGTACCGCCGCGACGCCGACGTGGCCGAGCGCCGCGAGAAGCTGCAGCGCGCCCTCGCCGAGACCGAAAAGCAGTACGCGCTGATCTGCCAGAAGGTCGAGCAGCTAAGCGCCATGCAGGACGAGTACGCGCAGAAGATCGCCAAATACCACGGCTGGCTGGCGCAGCTTGGGAGTGCGGACGAGGCGACGGGGGAACGCGTCCCGTAGCCCATTCGCGCTGTCACCATCTCTCATCGGCAGCTTCGCGGCTTGAAACGTTGTCATTCCTTCCCCCGCGTCCCCTGCCGAGCCCGGCTGAGGAGCGCCATGGAATCCACCGCGCTCGTCTCTGTATCGATGTCGAGACGATTGTGTCCGTTGAAGGTGTCTTCCTGTTTCGCCCAGAACTGCGGAGCTACTTCGACTACCGCACCTTTCTCGACATCCCATTCGATGAAGTCCTTCGACGCGCTCGCCTGCGGGACGTCCCGCTGCACGGCGAAAGTATCCTGAAGCGCTACCGAGAAAAATACATTCCGGCACAGCGACGCTACCTGGCGTTCTGGCCTCCAGGGCAGACCGCAGACCTCATCGTCGATAACCAGCATCCGCAGCAACCCCGGCTGCACCAGATCGCGTAGCCCTTCGTCCCGCTGCCGACACGCGCGCAACGCCTGTTTCCTGTTTCCTGTTTCCTGTTTCCTATGAGAGCGGGCAGCGGCCGCAACCGCCCTGCGTACACCAGTCACGCGTCAGTGCCAGGGCGCCTTGCGCCGCCGCAACGCCGCGCACCAATGAGCGGCCGTTTGCGCCACGCAGCGCTGCCTTCAGCGGGCGTGTGATGCCATAGACGGCCGGGGCAGGCGCCGCCGCATACGCCGCGTCTACCGCGGCCGTCAGTGCAGTATCGGCGCTGTAAACTGCCAGCAGCCACGGCAGCACGGCGTTCACCGCGAGCTCGGCCGCGCGGTCCTGGCCGATGCTGCCTCCGGCCCGCAGCGCGCCGATCAGTGCCTTCGGCCCGGCGGTCAGAAGTGCCAGCCACTGCGGCAGCGTTGCGTCCAGCGGCGGGCCGGGCCGCAGCACCAGGGCGGCGAGACCGGACAGCCGCTCGCGTGGGGAGCAGCCTGGCCGCTCGAAGCCGCCGGCGAAGACGAGATCCGGCACGCCCGGTGCTCCTGCCGCCTGCCACGCTGCCAGCCGGCGAGCATCGGCAGCGTCCGCGGTGGCTGCCCAGAGCGCAAGCTGCGCGTCAAGCAGTCCAGCGGCGCCGAGCAGCAGTCCTTCCAGCGCGAGCGCGGGCTCGCCGGCACGCCCGGCAACCGCTCGCAGCTCGTGCAGCGGCAACGCGCGGGCAAGCTGCTCGAACGGCGCCGCGTTGCGCGTCAGTCCCAGCGCCCGTGCCAGCGCGACGTAGAGCGCCTCGTCCGGACCGAGTTCCTCGACCAGTACAGCCAGCCGAGCCGCATGATCGCGCAGGCGCCGTTGGCCGGCCTCATGCAGGACGGCTCGCACGCTTTCCGCGCCGAGGCGAGCCTGCGACGAGTGGCAGGGCTCGTGATACGGCTCCGGCGGCGCCAGCGCGAGGCGAATCTCGCCGGCGCGACGCCGCACCCACTGCCCGAGGGCGATGGTCGGCACGGTGCGGCCGTCGAGCAGTTGCGTCGGGCCGCCGTCGTCCTCGAAGACGATATGCAGCGCCAGCCGCAGGTAGGCACGATCCTCGTGATGCCCGTGGCGGCGGAAGTCTGACGAGCGCACGTGCAGCTCAATATCGCCGCGCAGATTAGCGCTTTCCATATCCTCCCCCTCTCCATCCGAGATCGCGCTCCGCGCGATGGGAAAGCCGTGGAGAGGGGGCCGGGGGGTGAGGCGAATCACCGCGTCGCGGAAATCGGGGCCGGGGCCAAGTCCGCGCCGGCCGCGGTAGATCACTTCGACCTCGGCGCCGTCGGCGGTGACCAGTGCCTCGGGCGGCAGCCGCTGGTCGAGCCAGAGCCGGGACAGCTCACGTTCGCGCAGGGCGCCGCGCGGGCGCCGCGCAGCCGCGGAGGATGCGCTTGCAGCGGCAGTCATCGCCACGCTCCCGCCGGCGAGGGTGGAGTTGGGCCGGCTTGCATCGCGCCGCTCACGGCGCAGACTCGCGCTGCTGTTCATGCTCAGCGGACGCCTCGCCCGCTGCCTGCCCACCCGCGGGCTGCCCACCGCCGCTCGCCCCGTACGCGAAGCCGGCCCGCTCGGCCACGATGCCGAGCAGGCGGCGGGCGGCGCCACGCGGACGGTACATGCCGGTCTCCCATTCGGAAACGGTCTGCTGACGTACGCCAAGCTCATCCGCCAGCCCGCGCTGCGTCAGGCGCAGGTGGCGGCGCAGGGCGCGGAGGTCGTCTGCTGGCCATTCCGGCTGCTTGCCGCCGGGTCGGTACGGCAGTCGTGGCTCGGACATGCGCTGACTCTACACGGTTCCGTGTACGATGTCCATTTTCGCCGTACGCCGCGGCGCGCTGCAGCCGCGTGCAACGGTCGCGGCCGGCGAAATTTCTCGGCGGCCGCCGGCAAGGGCTTGCCTCTCCGGCGCGCGTTGCGTAGGATTTGGCTGTTAGCACTCTAGCAGTGCGAGTGCTAAGCTATGCTGCGGCATGAACGAGCGCAACATCTGAGGCAGGAGGGTTTCACTCGTGGCATTGAACATCGTTCCCCTGGCGGACCGGCTCGTGGTGAAGAACATTCAGGCGGAAGAGACGCTGGCGAGCGGCCTCGTCATCCCCGATACGGCGAAAGAGAAGCCGCAGCAGGGCGAGGTGATCGCCGTCGGCCCCGGCCGGCTGGACGACGACGGCAAGCGCGTGCCGATGGATGTCTCGGTTGGCGACCGCATCCTCTACGCCAAGTACTCGGGCAACGACATCAAGCTCGAACAAGAGGACTATCTCGTGCTCTCGGAGAAGGACGTCCTCGCCAAGATCGTGACTGCCTGATCCTGCCCGGCAAGCCCCGCCTCGCTCCCGCAGAGACGCCGCTCCGCCGGCGTCTCTGTCCGCGATGCGACCGGCGGTGTCGCCGTCTTCAACCAACCCGCGGCCCGGCGGAGCAGCTCCGTCGCCGGCCGGTCCATAGTAACCGAGAAACCGAGGAAGCAGTCATGGCCAAGCAATTGCTGTTCGACGAGGACGCGCGCCGTGCCCTGAAAAACGGCGTGGACGCCCTCGCCGACGCCGTCAAGATCACGCTCGGCCCCCGCGGCCGCAACGTCGTGCTCGACAAGAAGTTCGGCGCGCCGACGATCACCAACGACGGCGTGACGATCGCCAAAGAGATCGACCTGCAGAACCCGTTCGAGAACATGGGCGCCCAGCTCGCCAAAGAGGTCGCCACCAAGACCAACGACATCGCCGGCGACGGCACCACCACGGCGACCGTGCTGGCGCAGGCGATCGTGCGCGAGGGCATGCGCAACGTTGCCGCCGGCGCCAATCCGATGATCCTGCGCCGCGGCATCGACCAGGGCGTGCGCGCCGTGGTAGCAGCGATCCGCGATCAGGCCCGGCCGGTCAACGGCAAGGAGCAGATCGCCCAGGTCGCGGGCATTTCGGCAGCCGACCCGGAGATCGGCGAGCTGATCGCCGAGGTGATGGAGAAAGTCGGCAAGGACGGCGTGATCACCGTCGAGGAGTCGCGCGGCCTCAAGTACGAGACCGAATACGTCGAGGGCCTGCAGCTCGACCGCGGCTACGTCTCGCCCTACTTCGTCACCGACACCACGCGTATGGAGGCCGTGATCGACGATCCGTACATCCTGATCACGGACAAGAAGCTGTCGTCCGTGCAGGACATTCTCGGGCCGCTGGAGAAGATCCTGCAGGTCTCGAAAGAGATCGTGATCATCGCCGACGACTGCGACGGCGAGGCGCTGGCCACGCTGGTCGTGAACAAGCTGCGCGGCACGGTCAACATTCTGATCGTCAAGGCGCCCGGCTTCGGCGACCGGCGCAAGGCGATGCTCGAAGATATCGCCATTCTCACCGGCGGCACGTTCATTACCGAAGAGATCGGCCGCAAGCTGGACCAGGTACAGGTCGAGGACTTCGGCCGCGCCCGCCGTGTCGTTGCGAGCAAAGACGACACGACGATCATCGAGGGCCACGGCTCCGATGAGGCGATTCAGGACCGCATCAAGCAGATCAAGGCACAGGTGGACGACACGGCCTCCGAGTTCGACCGCGAGAAGCTGCAGGAGCGGCTGGCGAAGCTGGCCGGCGGCGTGGCCGTGATCAAAGTCGGCGCCGCGACAGAGGTCGAGCTCAAAGAGAAGAAGGCCCGCGTCGAGGATGCGCTCTCGGCCACGCGCGCGGCCGTGGAAGAGGGCATCGTGCCCGGCGGCGGCGTGGCCTACGTCCGCGCACAGTCGGCGCTCGACGCCGTCGAGGGCGAGCTGAAGGGCGATGAGAAGACCGGCGCGGCGATGCTGCGCAAGGCGCTGGACGAGCCGCTGCGGCTGATCGCGATCAACAGCGGCAAAGAGGGCCAGGTCGTCGTCAGCAATGTGCGCAAGAACGGCAAGGGCGCCTACGGCTACGACGCGCTGCTGGACGACTACGGCGACCTGTACGAGAAGGGCATCGTCGACCCGGCCAAAGTCACGCGCTCGGCATTGGAGAACGCGGCCTCGATCGCCAGCCTCGTGCTGACCACCGAGTCGCTGGTGACGGACATCCCCGAGCCGCCCGCGCCGGCCGCGCCTCCGCCGCCGGACTATTAAACCAGGGCCTTGCCCTCTGCCCCCTCTCCAGCTTCTGGAGAGGGGGTTTTGCTTTGCGTGACCAGTTCAGGGTGTGACGCGCCGGCCCGTTTCGCTGGCAATACGGACGGTTTTAGGAAACGAAATTGGCCGAGCCCCACACGCGCCGGTCGATCCGCTTGCCTTCGCACGATTACGCCGGCAGCGGCGCCTACTTTGTCACCCTCTGCACCCGTGATCGGCTGCTGCTGTTCGGGGAGGTGCTCGACGCCGAGATGCGGCTCACCGCGCTCGGCGAATCGATTGCTACGTGCTGGCAATGGCTGGCAGAGCAGTACGAATACATTTCTCTCGATGCTTTCGTGGTGATGCCTGATCACCTGCATGGCATTGTTTTGATTGCGGATCCTGCGGTCGAGGCCGAACGCGACGCTATGGCTCGCGACTGCGCCGCGACGGGCGGTTCACGAACCGCCCCTACCAGACGCATAGGACCACCCACTCCTCGGAAAGTGCTCGGACGCCTGATTGGGCCGTTCAAGACCGTATCCACGAAACGGGTGAACGAGCTGCGCGGCGAGCCCGGGCTGATGCTGTGGCAGCGGAACTACTATGAGCACATCATCCGCAGCGAGCGGGCGCTGAACCGCATCCGTCAGTACATCATCGACAACCCGGCGCGCTGGCACGACGATCCCGAGGATCGCAAACTCTTCCAAGAGTTCGGTATCACGTCAACTGCCCGGTAGGGGTCGTTCGTGAACGACCTGTCGCCGCGCAGCGGCGAGCAGCAGCGCGCCGGTCAGGTCATAGGGCTAGTACCGCGTGGCGGAAGTACATCGTGAGTTCAGGCGACCAGCGGCTTGCCCTGATAGGTCCAGCGGAAGGGTCTGGCCATCGTGCGGTTGTAGTAGGCGATGAAGGCCCATACCTGCGCCTCCAG
>Ga0207416_1002501_pt1 | contig 19817 bp, 12 predicted proteins | sample PaiPotPPM11metaG_FD_184107 | JGI IMG/M metagenome (GOLD analysis project Ga0207416, IMG submission 184107) | Iron sulfur acid spring bacterial and archeal communities from Banff, Canada, to study Microbial Dark Matter (Phase II) - Paint Pots PPM... ...
CCCCGCGAGAAGTCGGCCTAAACGCCCCGCACCGTCCCGCCGACGGGCCGGCTCAGGCCTCCAGTACGCCGTCCTTGAGGCTCAGTACGCGGTCGGCCAGGCCGATCAGGACGGGGTCGTGGGTGGCCACGATCGCGGTGATCCCCTCGTCGTGCACGATGCTGCGCAGCAGCCGCATGATCTGTCCGCCCGTCTCGGAGTCGAGGTGGCCGGTGGGCTCGTCGGCGAGCAGCAGCTGCGGGCTGTTGGCCAGCGCGCGGGCAATCGCGACCCGCTGCTGCTCGCCGCCGGAGAGTTCGTAGGGGCGCTGGTCCGCGTGGCCGGTCAGGCCGACCAGGCCGAGCAGCGCCCGGGCGCGCCGCTCCCGGGTGGCCGGGTCGAGCCGGGCCAGCCGCATCGGCAGGCCCACGTTCTCGGCCGCCGACAGCACCGGCAGCAGGCCGAACGACTGGAAGATGAACGCCACGGTCTCGCGCAGCATCCGGGCCAGGCCGTCGGCGCCGAGGCCGGTGACGTCCCGGCCCGCGACCTCGACCCGGCCGCTGGTCGGCCGGTCCAGGCCGCCGATGATCGACAGCAGCGTGGTCTTGCCCGACCCGGACCGGCCGCGCAGCGCGACCAGCTCGCCCCGCTGGACCGTGAACGAGACCCCGCGCAGCGCGCGCACGGCGGTCGGCCCGGTGCCGAACTCACGCGTCACCGCCTCGACCCGGGCGATGACCCGGTCCCGTGGCTCGGCCTGCTGGCGCTCGGCCGCGCTGCTCGCCGTCATCCGTCCTCCCCGGGAGCGGCCGGGCGCGCGGTGTCCGGCCACACGCCCACGTGGTCGGGCTCGAGGGCGAGCAGCACCCGGTCGCGCAGGCCGAGCGTCTCGATGAAGTCGCGCGGGATCTGCAGCCGCCCCGCCCGGTCCAGCACGGAGTATTCCTGCGCGACGTCGGCCTCGCGGCCGCCGGAGTCGGTCTCGGTCCGGCGCAGCACCTCCGAGCTGATCCGGCCGTCCCGGATCGCGATCGTCCGCCGGACCTGCTCGGAGACCCGCTGATCGTGCGTGACGACCAGGATCGTCACGCCCAGTTCCGCGTTCGCGGTGCGCAGCGCGCCGAACACCTCGTCGGACGTCTCGCTGTCCAGCTCGCCGGTGGGCTCGTCGGCCAGCAGCACCGTGGGCTGGTTGGCCAGCGCGACCCCGATCGCGACCCGCTGCTGCTCCCCGCCGGACATCTGGGCCGGCATCCGGTCGCTGCAGTAGCCGACGCCGAGCATCCGCAGCAGGTCGGGGGTCCGGCGGCTTCGCTGGGCCCGCCGCGCGCCGGCCAGCCGCATCGGCAGCGCGACGTTCTCGGCCGCCGTCAGGTGCCCGAACAGGTTCCGGCTGGTCTGCTGCCAGAGAAAGCCCACCACGCCCCGCCGGTAGGCGAGCCGTTCGGCGGCGCCCATCGTGAGCAGGTCGTGCCCGGCCAGGCGGGCCTGCCCCGCGGTCGGCGTGTCCAGCCCGGCCAGGATGTTCAGCAACGTCGACTTCCCGCTGCCCGACGCGCCGACCAGGGCGGTCAGCTCCCCCGGGTCGACCAGCAGGTCCAGGCCCTGCAGCGCCTGGACCTCGATGCCCGCGGTCGAGTAGATGCGGACCAGCCGGTCGCAGGCGATGACCGCGCCCTCGCCGAACGCGGGCGCGCCGACCGGGCCGGTGACCCCGGCCAGCTCCTCAATCGAGGTCCTCTCGACTTTCACGCGCTCCCCACTCCCTCACCCACCCTCGTCGAGACGCAGCACGCCCACGGCGGTGCGCCGGCGCGTCAGCGCGCTCTGGCCGACCGTGATGATCGTGACCAGCACGATAAGACCGACCGCCGGGAAGACCAGCGCAGGCAGGTCCGGCGGCACGGAGACCGGCGCGCCCGACCCGGTGAACGCGGACAGGTCGAGCGCGGGCCCGATCAGCACGCCCAGCACCGCGCCCGCGAGCTCCGCGCCGACCACGGCGATCAGCAGCATCGGCAGCGCGTCCAGCACGGCCAGCCGCCGGGCCTGCCGCTCGGTCAGGCCCAGCGCGGCCAGCCACGCGGCGAGGCGCGTCCGGTCCCGTCCGGACAGCAGCAGGCCCAGCAGGACCGCGGCCAGGCAGCACGCCGCCCCGGCCCCGATGGACAGGTCGAACAGCAGCTCCGAGCCCCGGACCGACGGCGAGCCGGCGGTCGCCTGCAGCACCTCGGCCCGGGACACGACGTCGCTGCCGGGTAGCTCCCGGCGGGCCGTGGCGCGCAGCGCGGACAGGTCGATGCCCGACCCGGTGACCAGCATGGTGTCCGGCGCGGTGCTGGCCGCCAGCCGGGCGGAGGCCCAGGCCGGCATGATGACGAACGTGCCGCCGCCCGGCATGGCCGGCGTGGTGCTGACGGTGCCGGCCACGCGCAAGGTGATCTGGCTGCTGGCGAACGCGAGCTGGTCCGACCCGGCCCGGATCGCGGCGGCGACCCGGGCCGTGGTGAGCACCGGGACCGGGCCGGCCGTCCGGGCCAGCCGCCCGGCCGGGAACGCCGGCCACGGGGTGTCGCCCGCCAGCGCGGCGTACTGCGCCGGATTCACGATCAGCACGCCCACCGACAGCGCACCGCTGGTGCCGGTCAGCAGGTTGGCCGCCAGCGGCGAGGCCGCGGCCACCTCGTAGACGGCCGCCGCGTGCCGGACCCCGGGCACGGCGGCGATCGCGCGCTGCGCCGCGGGATCGATCGATGGCCGGTCCGCCTGGGCCTGGATCACCGCGTCGGCGCCGACCTGCTGCCACGAGGCCGCCTCCTGGCCGCGGGTCACCGCGGTCCGCACCATGCCGCCGAGCGCGATCACGGCCAGCGCGACCACGAGAGCGAGCGCGGGGAGCAGCGCGCCGGACCGGGACCGGGCCGCGCGCGCGAACCCGAGGTACCCGACCGTGCCCCGCCGGCGCGACGCGAGCCGCAGCAGCAGACGCAGCGGCACCGGGTAGACCCGGGCCGCGATCATCCCGGCGGCCAGCGCCACCAGCACCGGCGCGGAACTGATGTACGGGTCGATCCCGGCCCCGGGGGCCAGGCCGCGCTGGCGCAGCGCGACCACCCCGCCCGCGATCACGATCAGCGCCGTGACCTCGGCCACCGTGCGCCGAGCCGAGCGTCGCGGGATGACCAGGTCGTCGCGGGCCGGCCCGGCCAGCGACCGCGGCCCCCGGTGCCGCCAGGCGGTCAGCAGCGCCGGCGCGGCGATCGTCGTGATGATCACGATCGCGGTCAGCAGCCAGCTCACCGGGGTCCCGCCGTCCGGGGTCACGAGCACCGCCAGCAGCGCCCCGGCGACCAGCGCGGGCGCGGCCACGGCCGCGGCCCGGGCCGCCACGTGCATCGTCAGCTGGGCCGTGCTCCCGCCCCGGGCCCGGACCAGCGTCAGCTCGGCGCGGTAGGCGTCGGCCAGTACCAGGGCGCAGACGAGCAGCAGGATCAGCGCAACGGCGAACAGGCCGACGGTGAACAGCGAGTCGGTCGTTCCCACGGCGCCCTGCTCGGCCTGGAAGCTGGTCAGCGTGCCCTCGCCGTTGATGGTCACGCCGGGCGAGCTGTTGGCCCCGAGCGGCAGCGGGGTCGAGTCGAGCCCGACGCCGGCCGCGTTGCTCTGCGCCGCGGTCATGGCCTGGAGGTAGGCGGGCACCTGCGCCGCGTTCAGGCCGCTGGTGTCCAGCGGGAAGTTCCAGAACAGCGCCACGGTGGAGGTGACCGACGCCGCCTCGACCGCGGACAGCTCGGCCGGGCCCACCAGCACTCCGCCCTGCCAGACGCGCGGGTTCGACGACGACGGGGTGGGCGCGGCCAGCGAGGGATCGACGGTCCAGAACGTCGCGGCCGGCCGGGCCGGCCGGACGATGCCGGTCACCCGAAGCGTGACCGTCGGGAGGTTGACCTGCGAGCCGACCCGCAGCCCCAGCCGCGCGGCCGTGGCGGTGGTCACCGCTGCGTCCAGCACGGTGACCCGCCCGCCCGCCTGGCTGAGGTAGGTGACGGCCCGCGGGAACCTCCCGGCGACCAGGTGGGCCTGACCGGCCAGCGCGCTACGGTAGGCGATCTCCAGCTGCGGCGGGCCGCTCAGGATGGCGGACGGCGCCGGGTTGCCGACCGTCTGGAACGGGGCCGTCAGCCCGGACCACCGGCCGGCGGGCGGGGCATCGAGCGGACGGACGATCTGGTCGCCGATCGCGTTGCCCGCCAGCTGGAGCTGCGCGGCGCTGAGCTGATCCGGCGCGGCCGACGCGGGGATCTGCCAGCTCGTCTGCACGGACATGCCGAACGGTCCGGCGGCCGCCACGTCCTGCGCCAGCGCGTGGTTGGACAGCGCGGTGAACTCGCGCGGGCCCGCCGCCGCCACGAACGCGCTGAGCAGCGCGACCGCCGCGAGGGCCCAGGCTGGCCCGGGCCCGGCGGGCCCGGTGAGGAACCGCCGCAGCCGCCGGGGCCACCGGGTGCTCACGTCTGCGCCTCCACCCGGACCCAGGTGGTCAGGCTCGCCTGCCGGGCGCTCCCGATCGCGGCGATCAGCACCGGGACGGCCGCGACGGCCAGCGCGACCGCGCCGGGCACAACCAGGGGCACCTGCACCAGCACCGGCGGATACGGATGCGCCCCGGTCGCGGTGAGGGTCACCGCCGGGACCACCAGCCGGGCCAGCGCCTCGCCCAGCAGCAGCCCGGCGACCGCGGCGGGCACGGCGAGCGCGCCCTGCTCGAGGCAGAGCAGGTTAGTGAGCTGGCGCCGGGTGGCGCCGAGCGCGGCGAGCAGGGCCAGGTCGCGGGCTCGCTCCCGGGCCGTGGCCGCGCTGACCAGGAACCCGGCCGCGGCCAGGAGGACCGCGGCCGCGGCGATGGCCAGCATGGCCAGCTGCGGCGCCGCCGCCAGCGGGCTGGCCAGCAGGGCGCTGGCCACGGCCGCGCGATCGGTCAGCGCGGCGCCGGGCAGGCCGGTCAGGTCCGGCGGGTGACCGGCCCGCAGCCACCACTCGGTCACCGGCGGGGGCTGGGCGCCCGCGACGACCAGCGCCTGCTGCAGCGCCGCCTGGTCGACGACCAGCCCGCCGCCCGGGCCGTCCAGGGTCGGGAAGCCGCTGACCACGCTCACGATCCGGACCCGCACGGTCCCGCCGCTGACCGAGACACCGATGACCCCGCCGGGCGATTGCCCGCTGGCCGCCATGAACGCGCTGGTGGCCGCGGCGGGCAGCGGGCCGGCCGCGGCCCCGGCGTTGACCGTGACCGTGCCGGGCACCCGGCTGTACGGCCCGCACGGGTTCTTGAACTTGCCGCAGACCGCCTCCTGCAGGCCGACGCCCTCGCCCGGCAGGAACGTGACCGTCAGGCCGCTCCCGCCGGCCGACGCGCGGCGGACGGCCGGGCCGAGGTCGACGACCATGCCGCTGCCCGCGGTGCCCAGGCCGGTCATCCGCGCCCCGGCCTTCATCGCGGGGGACGGGGCGGCGAACGCGCCGGTCGAGCCGCCGCCGGCCACCGACGCGATCGACAGCGTGGCGCCGGGCTCGTGCGAGAGGCCGGCCGCCTGCGCCGCCGCCATGCTGGAGAAGATCTTCCCCGGCGGCATCAGGTACTGGAGCGTGTAGCCGGTGATCCGCAGCGGGTAGGCCGCGTGGCTCGGCCCGATCGCCACGACCAGGGCGTGTGCCCGGCCGTCGGCGGGGAGCACGCCCGCCTGCACCTGGTAAGAGATTCCGAACGCATCCCGGAGCTCGACGAACAGCTGCGGCTGCGTCACCCCGGGCGCCGTGAGCCGGGCGGTGATCAGCAGCCGGGCGGGCCGGCCCGGGAGCGGCTCACCGGGCGGTGCTCCGCCCGGGGTGATCCGGCGCAGCAGCGCGGCCGGCGAGCCTCCGGCCAGGTCCGGGCGGATCGTGGCGACCGACGCCGCCTGCTGCGGGTCCAGGGCGAGCAGCGTGGCGGTGTTGCCGTTCGCCACCCCGAACTGGGACCGGATGACCGGCACGGCGCCGGTGACCCCGGGGGCCTGGGTCAGCGTGGCGACCTGGCCGAGCGGCAGCGGGGCGGCGGCGGGCAGGTCGACCCGCACGTCGGCCCCGGTGGAGAAGCTGGCCTGATCCTGAGCGGAGCGCTGCCAGCTCGTCCACTGCGCGGTGGCCAGCACGGTCGTGGCCACGGCGAGCACGGCGAGCAGGATCGGCCCGGCCTGGCGCAGCGGCCGGCGGCTGATCTGCCACGCGGCGACGGCCGCGGTGAGGTCGCGGCCGCGCGCGGCGGCGCGATCGCCCAGCCGCACGACGCCGGGCAGCAGCCGCAGCATGATCACCGCGCCCGCGGCCAGGGCCAGGACCGGCGCGCTGACCAGGATGGGATCCACGCCGATCGACCCGTCCAGTCCGGCCGAGACCGGGGCCGAGTACCGGGCGAGCTGCCAGCCGGCCAGCACGGCCAGCACGATCAGCGCGAGGTCGGCGCCGGACCGGGCCGCCGACGCCAGCACCCGCTGCCGGCCGCGCAGGGCCCGGGCGCGGACCGGCGACCCGGCCGCGCGCAGCCAGCCCGGCGCGATGATCACCGCGCAGCCCGCCGCGGCCGCGCCCGCGGCCAGCCAGGCCACGGCCGGGAACGCCACCGGCAGCCGGAGCCCGCTGTTCGCCAGCGGCCCGCGCCGCGCCAGCCAGGGGAGCAGCAGGCCGCCCAGCACGGGCCCGGCCGCCGCGACCGGCACCACGAGCAGCGCGGCCTCGGCGGCGCCGGTGCCGGCCATCTGCCGCCGGGAGGCCCCGCGCGACCGGAGCAGCGCGGCCTCGGCCTCCCGCTGCTGGCCGAGCAGCGTCGTGGCCAGCGCGACCGTGGCGCCCGCGATGACGAGGAACGCCAGCACGCCGATGGCCAGCTGCGACCGCGCGACCACCAGCGCGGTGGCCAGGCCGTTGAGCAGGGCGGGCAGGCCGGAGGTCACCACCGGGTTCTGCAGCCCGGCCCGGCCCGGCAGCCCGTTCAGGCCGGCCTGGACCTGCGCGGCGATCGCCGGAAGCCCGCCCGCCCCGATCGCGGCGACGTCGGGCTCGGCCAGCCAGGTGGCCGAGCTCACCGGGATCGGCCCGGCCGCCAGGCCGGCCGGGCTGGCCACCAGCGAGGTGTAGATGGCGAAGCCGCCGGACACCTGCGGGCCGCCGGTCGGGTCCAGCGACCAGTACGCGCTGGCCGGCTGGCGCGCGCGGAAGATGCCCGTGATCTCGACCGGCTCGCGCGCCCCGGTGGTGGCCTCGCGCAGCACGACGGTCTGCCCGGCGGTCAGGTGCAGCCGGGCGGCCACCGACGACGGCGCGGCGACCTGTTCGGCGTGCCCGCTCCCGGCGGCGGCGGGCCAGGTCCCGTCGAGCAGCGTCGCGTGGCCGGTCAGGTCGGGCAGCGAGATCACGTGCGTCTCGGCGTTCGCGCCGCCGAGGTCAGCGGGGACATCCAGGTAGTCGGAACGGGCCGAGCCGAGGATGGTCAGGCGGGCCTGCGGCAGGGCGCGGCGCAGCCCCGCGCGGACCAGCGGGTCGGCCCGCGCGACGCCGGCCGGGGAGGTGAACGACCCGGTCACCGACATCGACGTGGCCGGGTTGTGCGCGAGCGAGGTGCGCACGGCGTAGCTGGTCACCGAGGCCGAGAACGAGGCGAGCGCGGCCAGCAGCGAGGCAGACAGCAAGGCGGTGACCATCGCCGAGGCAAGCGCCAGGCGGTGCGGCGTGAGGCGGCGGACGATCGCGGGAGCTTTGCGCACGAGCCGCAGTCACCTCGCCTCCGCTCACGTGCCGCGGCGCTGGCCGCGTCACTCCCCGATCACCCTGGCACGGCCGCTGGCCGCAGATCCACAACCGAGACCGCCTAGTGACCCTTTTGTCCCACGAACGTTGCCCATGAGAAATGTGCTGCTGGCCTCCGCTCAGGCACTGGCTGAGGCGGCGGATCGTGGGTGTTCCGCCACTACACTCGGCTGTCGTGAACGGAGCCGAGATCGCTGAGTTGTCGCCGCAGTACGCGCCCGCTGAGGTGGAGAGACGGCGGTACCAATTCTGGGAGGAGCGCGGGTTCTTCCGGGCCGACGCGGCGTCGACCGCGCCCGTGTTCGCGAACGTGATCCCGCCGCCGAACGTGACCGGCTCGCTGCACGTCGGGCACGGGCTCGAGCACACGCTGATCGACGCGATGATCCGGCGGCGCCGGATGCAGGGGTACAACGCGCTGTGGCTGCCCGGCATGGACCACGCGGGCATCGCCACCCAGAACGTCGTGGAGCGCGAGCTGGCCAAGGAGGGGCTGAGCCGGCACGACCTGGGCCGCGAGGCGTTCGTCGAGCGGGTCTGGCAGTGGAAGGCCCAGTCCGGCGGCGCGATCCTGGGCCAGATGCGGCGGCTCGGCGACAGCGTGGACTGGTCCCGGGAACGGTTCACGATGGACGAGGGCCTGTCCCGCGCCGTGCAGACGATCTTCAAGCGGCTGTTCGACGACGGGCTGATCTACCGGGCCGAGCGGATCATCAACTGGTGCCCGCGCTGCCTGACCGCGCTCTCGGACATCGAGGTCGACCACAGCGACGACGAGGGTGAGCTGGTCTCGATCCGGTACGGCGACGGGCCGGGCTCGGTCGTGGTCGCGACCACCCGGGTCGAGACGATGCTGGGCGACACGGCCGTGGCCGTGCACCCCGACGATCCCCGGTACAGCCACCTGGTCGGCACCGAGGTCGAGCTGCCGCTGTCCGGCCGGCGCATCCCGGTGGTGGCCGACCCGCACGTCGACCCGGAGTTCGGCACCGGGGCGGTCAAGGTCACGCCCGCGCACGACCCGGACGACTTCGAGATCGGCCGCCGCCAGGGGCTGCCCAGCGTCACGATCATGGACGAGCGCGGCGTGATCACCGCGCACGGCCCGTTCCTCGGCCTGGACCGGTTCGAGGCGCGCCCGGCCGTGCTGGCCGCGCTGCGCGAGCAGGGCCGGGTGGTCGCCGAGCGGCGGCCCTACCTGCACGCGGTGGGACACTGCGACCGCTGCCGGACCACCGTCGAGCCGCGCCTGTCGCTGCAGTGGTTCGTCAAGGTCGGCCCGCTGGCCAAGGCGGCCGGGGACGCGGTCCGCGACGGCCGGGTCCGGATCCACCCGGCGCAGATGGCGGGGCGCTATTTCGACTGGGTCGACGACATGCATGACTGGTGCATCAGCCGCCAGCTCTGGTGGGGGCACCGGATCCCGGTCTGGTACTCGCCAGGCGGCGAGGTGGTGTGCGTTGGCCCGGACGACGAGCCGCCGTCCGGCGAGGGCTGGCGGCAGGACCCGGACGTCCTGGACACCTGGTTCTCCTCGGCGCTGTGGCCGTTCTCCACGCTGGGCTGGCCCGGCGACACGCCGGAGCTGCGCGCGTTCTACCCGACCAGCGTGCTGATCACCGGGTACGACATCCTGTTCTTCTGGGTGGCCCGGATGATGATGTTCGGGCTGTACGCGATGTCCGGAAAGGATCCAGACCAGGCCGTGCCGTTCCGGCATGTCGCCCTGCACGGGCTGGTCCGCGACCAGTACGGCAAGAAGATGTCCAAGATGCGCGGCAACACCGTGGACCCGCTGGACTGGATCGACCGCTTCGGCGCCGACGCCACCCGGTTCACCCTGGCCCGCGGGGCCAGCCCGGGCAGCGACGTGTCGGTCAGCGAGGAGTGGGTCGCGGGCGCGCGGAACTTCTGTAACAAGCTGTGGAACGCGACCAGGTTCGCGTTGCTGAACGGGGCGGACGCGGCCGCCGGCCTGCCCGCGCCCGCGGCGCTCTCGGTCGCCGACCGGTGGATCTTGTCCCGGCTCGCCGCGGTCTCCGCCGAGGTGGACGGCCGGTTCGAGGAGTTCGAGTTCGGCAAGGCCTGCGAGGCGCTGTACCACTTCGCCTGGGACGAGTTCTGCGACTGGTACCTGGAGCTGGCCAAACCGGTTTTGACCGGGGGGGACGCGGAGGCGGCCGCGGCGACCCGGGCCGTGCTCGGCCACGTGCTCGACCGGCTGCTGCGGCTGATCCACCCGGTGATGCCGTTCGTCACCGACGAGCTGTGGACCCACCTGACCGGCGGCGACTCGGTGATGACCGCGGCCTGGCCGGCCGGCGAGGCGGCCGCCGGCCCGGCGGCGGCGCAGGACGCGGCGGCCGAGGCCGAGATCGGGGCGCTGATGCGGCTGGTCACGCAGGTCCGCAGGTTCCGCTCGGACCAGGGCCTGCGGCCGTCCCAGCCGGTGCCCGCGGTCCTGGCCGGGATCGAGGCCACCGCGCTGGCCGGCCACGAGGCCAGCGTCCGCGCGCTGCTGCGGCTGACCGAGCCCGGCGGGGAGTTCACTCCGACCGCCTCGGTCGAGGCCGAGGGAGTCACCGTGCGGCTGGACACCGCCGCGGCGATCGACCTCGGCGCCGAGCGGCGCAGGCTGGAGAAGGACCTGGCCGCGCTGCGGGCCGACCTGGCCCAGACCGAGCGCAAGCTCGCCAATCCCGCGTTCGTCGAGCGGGCCCCCGAGGCCGTGGTGGCCAAGAGCCGCGACCGGCTGGCCACGGCGTCGGCCGAGATCGCCCGGCTGGAAGAGCGCCTGGACGACCTCCCGCCCGCTGCCGGTAACTGATTTGTCACGACACCGTTATCGTGGGGGGCTGTCCGGGTACCGCCCAGATTCGTAGCGTGAAGCTAGATTCGTAGCGTGAAGTTCGTGCGTACCCGCTAACGCGCCCCGCAGGCTGAGCCCGGCAGTGCCGCCCGGCAGTACAGCCAGGCGAGCCGGGCGGGTTCCCTCTCCCCCCGAGGAGCCGCACAGTATGGGGCGATCCCCGCAGCAGGGTCGGCGATCCAGGCTGCGCCGCCGGGGAGTGGCGGCGGGGCTGGGCGCGGCCGTGCTGGTCCTCGCCGCCGCGGCCTGCGGGAGCGGCGGCAGCAGCCCGCCGGCCAGCCTCGTGCCGGTCTCCGGCGGAACGGCCGTCCTGGCCGAGCCCCCGGCATCCTCGCCGGATTACATCTGGCCGTACATGAGCAGCGCCGACTTCAACGACATCAACGCCTGGGACCTGCAGGACCTCATGTACCGGCCGCTGTACTGGTTCGGCCAGAACGGGCAGCCGACCGTGAACGAGTCGCTCAGCCTGGCCAACCCGCCGGCCTACGACGGGACCAACGTGACGATCACGCTGAAGCACTACGTGTGGTCCGACGGCGCCCCGGTGACCGCGCAGAACGTGATGTTCTGGCTGAACATGGAGGCGGCCGAGCCGGCCAACTACGGTGGCTACGACGGGTTCCCGGCCGACGTGTCCGACATCAAGGCGGTCAGCCCGACCGAGCTGACCATGACCATGGACAAGCCGTACAACCCGACCTGGTTCGAGTACAACGAGCTCAGCCAGATCATCCCGATGCCGAGCGAATGGGACCGCACTGCGGCCGGGCCGAGCGACTGCGCCGCCGTGGTCAAGGACTGCCCGGGGGTCTACACCTACCTGAACGCCCAGGCCAAGGACCTGGCCTCGTACGCGACCTCGCCGCTGTGGCGGGTGGTCGACGGGCCGTGGAAGCTCAGCGCGTTCAACGCCGACGGGCACATCACGTTCGTGCCCAACAAGGCCTACTCCGGGCCGGTCAAGCCGAAGCTCGCCGCCTTCGAGGAGGAGCCGTTCACCACCGACGCGGCGGAGTACAACGTGCTCAGCTCGGCGAGCAGCAGCCCCAAGATCGACGTGGGCTACATTCCGGAGCAGGACACCCCGGCCAAGCCGGCCGGGGCGCTGGCCGGGTCCAACCCGCTGGCCGCCAAGGGATACACGCTCGCCCCGTGGGGCATCTGGGGCATCAACTTCCTGGTGGTGAACTTCCAGTCCAGCACCGGGAATGCCCCGGTCATCCGGCAGCTCTACTTCCGGCAGGCGCTGGCGGACCTGATGAACCAGGCGGCGGTGCTGTCCGGGCCGCTGCGCGGATACGGCAACATCACGGTCGGGCCGGTCGCGTCCAACCCGCTCACCCCGTTCCTGTCGCCGGCCGGCCGGCGCGGCGACCCGTTCCCGTATAACCCGGGGCAGGCCCGGAGCCTGCTGGCCAGCCACGGCTGGACCGTGGTCCCGGGCGGGGTCAGCACGTGCGCCGACCCGGCCCGGTGCGGCCCCGGGATCGGGAAGGGCCACGCGCTGACCTTCAACCTGCCGTACGCGACCGGGTACGGCTGGCTGGCGGCGGAGATGGCGCAGCTCCAGTCCGACGCGGCGACAGTCGGGATCCGGCTGAACCTGCAGCCCAAGCCGTTCGACCAGGTGACCGCGCTGGTCGGGGGGAACTGCGTGGTGACCAAGTCGCCGTGTGACTGGGACCTGGGCGACTGGGGCGGCGGCTGGTCGTTCACGCCTGACTACCTCCCGACCGGGGAGGAGCTGTTCCAGAGCGGGGCGGTCGCGAACTCCGGCGGGTACAGCAACCCGGTCAACGACGCGCTGATCCAGCAGACCCTGACCTCGGGCAGCGTGCAGGACATGTACCGCTGGCAGGACTACCTGGCCACGCAGCTCCCGGTCATCTGGCAGCCGAACGCCGACTATCAGCTCACCGAGGTGGCCGGGAACCTCAAGGGCGTGCTCCCGCAGAGCCCGACACTCAGCATCAACCCGGAGAACTGGTATTTCGTGAGGTAGCGGGCGTATTACCGCGCGCCGCGGCGGCCCGGCGGCCGCGTCTGACAACGGAAGGTAACTGCTCCGTCACAATTAGGCATCCACTGGCGCTGCGCCCTTCAGCCGCGCGAGCCCCATTCGTAGGTTGAGCTCAGACATACGCGCCGGATGTGAACTGGCGGAGCGCGCCCGGGGGGGCAGTGAGGCTTACCTGAGCGGGTTCCCTGTGCCCAAGGAGCCGCAAGTCATGGGGCGATCCCCGCAGCAGCACGGCAAATTCCGATCCAGGCTTCGCAGCACGATGCTGGGAACGGCCGCGGCCGCGGCCGCCATGGCCCTCGCCGCCGCGGGCTGCAGCAGTAACGGCGGCGGCGGGGGTTCGTCCGGCGGCACCGCGTCGGGCGGCGGGACCGCGGTGTTCGCAGAGCCGCCATCGGGCACGCCGAACTACATATTCCCGTACATGAGCAGCGCGTTCATCAGTAATTTGAATTTGTTCGACTTTCAGTACCTGATGTACCGGCCGCTGTACTGGTTCGGCAACAACGGCCAGCCGACCGTGAACGACTCGCTGAGCCTGGCCAACCCGCCCACGTTCAACGGCCGGAAGGTGACGATCACCCTCAAGCACTACAAGTGGTCCAACGGCACCCAGGTCACCGCGCAGAACGTGATGTTCTGGCTGAACATGGAGGCGGCCGAGCCGGCCAACTACGGCGCCTACACGTCGTTCCCGGCCGACGTGTCGAACATCAAGGCGGTCAGCCCCACCGAGCTGACCATGACCATGAACAAGGCCTACAGCCCGACCTGGTTCCTGTACAACCAGCTCAGCCAGATCACCCCGATGCCGAACGCCTGGGACCGCACGTCGGCCGGGTCGAGCAGCTGCTCGACGAAGGTGAGTGAGTGCACGGCGGTCTACAACTACCTCAACGACCAGGCCAAGAACCTGAGCGGCTACGTCGGCTCGCCGATCTGGGGCATCGTGGACGGGCCGTGGAAGCTCAGCGCGTTCAACGCCGACGGGCACATCACGTTCGTGCCGAACAAGTCGTACTCGGGCCCGGTCAAGCCCAAGCTGGCGCAGTTCCAGGAGGTGCCGTTCACCACGGACGCGGCCGAGTACAACGTGCTGCAGGCGCCGAGCGGCAGCACGAAGATCGACTTCGGCTATATCCCGCAGCAGGACATCCCGGCCAAGCCGGCCAACGCCACGGTGGGCTCGAACCCGCTGGCGGGCAAGGGGTACACGCTGGCCCCCTGGACGGTCTGGGGGATCAACTACACGGCGGTGAACTTCCAGTCCTCGGTCAGCGACCACGCCGCGATCATCAAGCAGCTCTACTTCCGGCAGGCGCTGGCGTACCTGATGAACCAGGCGGCGGTGCTGTCCGGGCCGCTGCGCGGGTACGGCAACATCACGGTAGGGCCGGTGGCCTCCAGCCCGGTGACCTCGTTCCTGTCCGGCCAGGGCAAGGCGGGCGACCCGTTCCCGTACAACCCGGGCAAGGCCAAGAGCCTGCTGTCCAGCCACGGCTGGAAGGTGGTCCCGAACGGCACCACGACCTGCACCAACCCGAGCCTGTGCGGCCCGGGTATCAGCAAGGGCACCGCGCTGAACTTCAACCTCCCGTACGCGACCGGGACGGCCTGGATCGCGGCTGAGATGCAGCAGTTCCAGTCCAACGCGGGCGCGCTCGGGATCAAGCTGAACCTGCAGCCCAAGCCGTTCAACGAGGTGACCGCGCTGGCCGCGGGCAACTGCAAGGTGGCCAAGATCCCGTGCAACTGGGACATAGCCAACTGGGGCGGCGGCTGGTCGTTCTCGCCCGACTACCTGCCCACCGGCGAGCAGCTGTTCCGCAGCGGGGCGGTCGCGAACTCCGGCGGCTACACCAACACCACCAACGACTCGCTGATCGACCAGACGCTGACCAACAGCAACGTCCAGGCCATCTACAACTGGCAGGACTACCTGGCCACGCAGGTGCCGATGATCTGGCAGCCGAACGCGGACTACCAGCTCAACGAGATCACCAACAACCTGCACGGCGTGCTCCCGCTGAGCCCGACGCTCAGCATCAACCCGGAGAACTGGTACTTCGTGAAATAGCCGGGCGTGCCCGGCGGGGCCGGGTAAGCGGGTGGGCGGTCAGTGCCGGGATGGCGCTGCACATAGGCTGCCAGGGTGACATTCAGCAGCCTGGACATGCCGTGAGTGACGTTGAGGCCCGGCTACGGGAGGCCGAGCGGGAGATCCTCGCCCGCCGGCCAGAACACTCGATCGAACCCTCGCTGGACCGGATCGAGGCGCTGACCAGGCTGCTCGGTGACCCGCAGCGGTCCTACCCGGTCATCCACATCACCGGCACCAACGGCAAGACCTCGACCTCCCGCATGATCGAGACGCTGCTGCGCACGCGGGGGCTGCGGACCGGCCTGTTCACCAGCCCGCACCTGTCCTCGATCCGGGAACGGATCTCGGTGGACGGCGAACCGCTCAGCGCCGAGCGGTTCGTCGAAGCCTACGAGGAGGTGCGGCCGTACCTGGCCCTGGTGGACGAGAGCCAGCCCGCGGCGCTGTCGTTCTTCGAGGTGCTCACGGCCATGGCGTTCGCGGTGTTCGCCGACGCGCCGGCCGACGTGGCGGTGATCGAGGTCGGCGTGGGCGGGACCTGGGACTGCACGAACATCGCCGACGGCGCCGTGGCCGTGGTGACGCCGATCTCCCTCGACCATGAAGGCTACCTGGGCAACAGCGTGACCTCGATCGCCGGCGAGAAGGCGGGCATCATCAAGCCGGGAGCGGTCGCGGTGCTGGCCCAGCAGCCGGTCGACGCGGCCGAGGTGCTGCTGGAGCGGGCCGTCGAGGTGGGCGCGACCGTGGCCCGAGAGGGCCTGGAGTTCGGCGTGACCCAGCGCGAGCTCGCGGTCGGCGGGCAGTTGCTCGATATCCGCGGCCTGCTCGGCGACTACCCGGACCTGTTCCTCCCGCTGTTCGGCGCCCATCAGGCCTCCAACGCCGCGTGCGCCCTCGCCGCCGTCGAGGCGTTCGCCCGGCCCGCCTCCACCCTGCCGGACGGCACGGAACTGGACGGCGAGCCGGTGCCACTTGACAACGACCTGGTGCGAGGGGCGTTCGCGACGATGTCCTCGCCGGGGCGGCTCGAGATCGTCCGGCGCAGCCCGGTGGTCATCGTCGACGCGGCGCACAACCCGGCGGGGATGGCGGCCACCGTGGCCGCGCTGTCCGAGGCCTTCACGTTCAGCGAGCTCATCGCGGTCCTGGCGGTCAGCGAGGACAAGGACGTGCCGGCCATCCTGGACGAGCTGGAGCCGGTCGCGTCCGAGCTGGTCGTGACCGGCAACTCCTCGCCGCGGTCGACCGACCCGGGCAAGCTCGCCGAGCTGGCGGCCGCGGTGTTCGGCCCGGAACGGGTCCGGGTGGTGCCCCGGCTGGACGACGCGATCGAGGCCGGGGTCGCGCTGGCCGACGAGGTCGACGCGCGGGCCGCCGAGGGCGCGCAGCCCGGCGCCGCCGCGGTGCTGATCGCCGGATCGGTGGTCACCGCCGGGGACGCCCGGCTGCTGCTCACCCGCTCGGCCCCCGGCGAGCCGGCCCCCGGGCCCGCCGACACTGGGCCTATCGGCACCTTGCGCCCGGACGGGCGCGAGGACGGATGAGGCCGCCGCGGTGAAACGGCTGTGCGCCACCGTGCTGATCATGGAGACCGTGGTCATCTGGCTGTCGGTCCCGGTGGCCGTGGCGATCGACCACGCGTCGGCGGGCCGGGCGGGCGCCGCCGGGGCCGCGCTGGCCGTGGCGGCGATCGTGACGGCCGTCGCGGCGCGGCGCTGGCTGCGGTGGACGCTGATCGCGGGTAGCGTGCTGCAGGCGCTGGTCATTGCGGCCGGCCTGGTCGTCCCGGTCATGTACTTTCTCGGGGCCATTTTCGCCGGACTGTGGGTTTTGGGCATCTGGCTGGGCCACCGCGTTGAGGTCACCGCCCGGCCGCCGGGGGGGCATGGCCCGGCCCGGCGTGCCACCTGAGCAGGCCCGTCGGGCGCGCTGTAGGCTTTCCGTGACAGGATCAGCGTCCTTACTGTCCGTAACAGCGGGCTAGCAAACGGTCGCTGTTGGTCGCCGACCGAGCCGTTGCCTGAACGCGTGGCCGGGGACCCGCGAACCTTCTGCGGGAATCACGCGTTGCACGTTTAGGCGGCTCAGCCCTGGTCGATGAAGGACACAGGACCGCGCCTGAGGTCTCGGTGCGCGGTTCGGTGACAAGTAGTACAGAGCATCCGGCAGGACCCTTCTGGAAGGTTCTCGTTCCAAATGAGCAACGCGCTTGCGTTTCTCGGCCGCGATATGGCGGTCGACCTCGGCACCGCGAACACCCTGGTCTACGTGCGGGGTCGCGGCATCGTGCTTAACGAGCCATCGGTGGTGGCGCTGAACACGAACACCGGGCAGATCGTCGCCGTCGGGGTCGAAGCCAAACGCATGATCGGCAGGACCCCGGGCAACATCATTGCGGTCAGACCGCTCAAGGACGGCGTGATCGCGGACTTCGACGTGACCGAGCGGATGCTCCGCTACTTCATCCAGAAGGTGCATAAACGAAGTCATCTGGCCAAGCCGCGGATCGTCGTGGCCGTGCCGAGCGGCATCACCGGTGTCGAGCAGAGCGCGGTCAAGGAGGCCGGCCACCAGGCCGGCGCGCGCCGGGTGTACATCATCGAGGAGCCGATGGCCGCCGCGATCGGCGCGGGCCTGCCGGTCAACGAGCCGACCGGCAACATGGTCGTCGACATCGGCGGCGGCACGACCGAGGTCGCGGTGATTTCCCTGGGCGGCATCGTGACCTCGCAGTCGATCCGCGTCGGCGGCGACGAACTCGACCAGGCGATCATCACGTTCGGCAAGAAGGAATACTCGCTGATGCTGGGCGAGCGGACCGCCGAGGAGATCAAGATGGCGCTCGGCTCGGCGTTCCCCGCCGCGGACGAGCCCAACGCCGAGATCCGCGGCCGCGACCTGGTGAGCGGGCTGCCGAAGACGATCGTGATCTCCGCCGAGGAGATCCGGCGGGCCATCGAGGAGCCGCTCTCGGTGATCATCGACGCGGTGAAGACCACGCTGGACAAGTGCCCGCCCGAGCTGGCCGGTGACGTTATGGACCGCGGCATCGCTCTAACGGGTGGCGGCGCGCTGCTGCGCGGCCTGGACGAGCGGCTCAGGGAAGAGACGGGGATGCCGATCCATATGGCCGACAACCCCCTCGACTCGGTCGCGCTGGGCACCGGGAAGTGCGTCGAGGACTTCGATACCCTGCGTCAGGTCCTGGTGCCGGAGTCCCGGCGCTAGGCCACGCGGCACGGGGTAGCGAAGCCCCAGGCAGCGAGACCAGCAGCACAACGCAGGGCAAGCAGACTGCCGGCAGCGAACCGCGGAACCGCCGGCCGCCGGCCGCCGGGCACCTGGCCGCAGGCCAGCATTTCCCGGCCGGCCGCGGCGCCGAGCACGCGGAGCGCGGTCGGCATGACCAGCCGCCGCCGTGAGCGGCCCGGACGAGGTGATCTGAGTGCGCGACACCCGCAGGACACGGGTGGTGCTCAGCGTGCTCCTGGTGGCCGCGTTGCTGCTGATCACGCTCGACTACCGCGACGGCTCATCGGGACCCATGCACGGCCTGCGGCAGTTCGGCGGCTCGGTGTTCGGCTCCGTGGAGCGCGTGACCAGCACGGTCACCGGGCCGGTGGTCCGGTTCTTCGACCGGAGCACCGGGGGGGCGAGCGGGAACAGCCCGACGGTCGGGGCGCTGCAGCAGGAGGTCATCAAGCTCCGCGCCCAGCTCAGCCAGGAGCAGCTCAGCAAGGGGGAGTACCGGCAGCTCAGCGACTTGCTCCAGCTCTCCGGCCGCGGCGGGTACCGGATCGTGGCCGCCACGGTGATTTCCGTCGGCGAGGGGTACGGGCAGACGGTCACGCTCGACGCCGGGAGCGCGGACGGCGTCAAGCCGGAGGAGACCGTGATCGACGGGCAAGGGCTCGTCGGGACGGTCACCCAGGTGAGCTCGCAGACCTGCACGGTGCTGCTGGCCACCGACGCCACCTCGGTGGTGGGCGTGACGCTGGCCAGCAGCGGCGAGATCGGCTGGGTCACCGGGCCGGGCAAGTCCCGGTCCGGGTCGGGCCTGCTGCGGCTGCAGGTGCTGGACGCCAACGCCACGCTCAGCCCGGGCGATCAGCTCGTGACCTCGGCCTCGGTCCATGACCGGCCCTACGTGCCCGGCGTCCCGGTCGGTGTGATCAGCAAGGTGCAGAACCGGGCCGGATCGCTGACCGCCCTGGCCCTGGTCCGCCCGTACGTCGACTTCACCTCGCTGGGCGTGGTCGGCATCGTGATCGCGCCGCCGCGCGTGGACCCCAGGTTCTCCGTGCTGCCGCCCAAGCCACCCCGGCCCACGCCAGTGGTGGCGAAGCCGTCGAGGCACCCGTCCGCGAGCCCGTCGGTCAGCCCGTCGGTCAGCCCGAGTTCGCCTGGCGGCTGAGATGAGGCGCACCCTACTGTCGGCCGTGCTGCTGGCCGCCGCGATCGTGCTCCAGCTGACCGTGGTGAACCGGCTGCCCCTGCCCGGCAGCGGGCCCGACCTGGTGCTGCTCTGCGTGGTGTCGCTCGGGCTGTGCGGCAGCCCGGCCACGGGCGCGCTGACCGGCTTCTGCGCCGGGCTCGCCCTGGACCTGGCGCCGCCCGGGAGCTACCTGATCGGCGAGTACGCGCTGGTGTTCTGCCTCATCGGCTACCTGTGCGGGCGGCTGCGCGGCTCGCTCAGCCAGTCCGCGCTGCTGACCATCCTGCTGGCCATGGTCGCCGCGGCCGCGGGCGAGGCGCTCTACGCGTTGCTGGGCATCGTGGTCAGCGACCCGCAGGTGACGTGGTCGGCGGTGCGCCAGGTGCTGCCGTCGGCGGTGATCTACGACGTCGCGGTCAGCCCGTTCATGCTCTACGGGGTCATGCGCGCGGTCCGCTGGACCGGGGGCTTCGGCCGGGACACGGCGGGCGAGCGGCAGGCCGACGGGGCCGGGCTGCTCGCGCGGGCGCACGCCCCCGGCCTCGCGCGGCCCGGCCGGGGC
>Ga0207416_1002502_pt1 | contig 19808 bp, 13 predicted proteins | sample PaiPotPPM11metaG_FD_184107 | JGI IMG/M metagenome (GOLD analysis project Ga0207416, IMG submission 184107) | Iron sulfur acid spring bacterial and archeal communities from Banff, Canada, to study Microbial Dark Matter (Phase II) - Paint Pots PPM... ...
GCCAGATCGATGATGCTCGCGCGGAGCAAGAGCGCATCGTGCGTCAGAAGCAGGACGAGCACTTCTCCGTGGAGCGGGAGAAGCGCCGCCTCGATGCGATTGGCGACAGACTGCTCAATCTGTTCGGCGCCCTGAACAAGACAGCTTACGGTTAAAAATACCTCTTTCGAGCAATTGATATTGCTTCAGGAGATGATACGCTACACTCGTTCCCGTACCTTGTGGCGAGTTGCGGGGCAGAGGCGGAGAACAGTGTGGTGAGCGTGTGAAGCCCGTGGTGTACGGAGCCTGCGCCATCCTGCACAGCGAGGAATGGAGAGGCTATGATTTTCGGTTTGGACGGAGAGGCTGACCCTGATCCTGTAGTCGAGCAGCAAACGCTGGCTCGCTGTCTCACAAGACTGGCGACTAAACTGCACGGGCAGTCCGAGGCAGATCCCGTCTTGGTGATGGAGACGGCCCTTGCTGCGATCGCCCTGACCCGAACATGGCTCCAATCGGATGTGATTCTGGAAGCACTGGCAGCCGTATCCCGCGACCAGCTCGGTTGGTGGGAGCATGAGCTGGTGGAGGATGAGGCATACGTAGCCGGGCTCCGCGAAGCAATTCAGGCCGAGCTGGGCCTCTCCCTGCGAGATCGGAATTGGCCTGGTGGTCGAGCAGAGATGGGTGGCTTTATCCCGGTGGAAATGGGTCAAAAGGAGAATAGACGGGACGTCGGTCACACCGCATAATCCTAAGGAAGTTATCAAAAGTACCCGGCTCGAGCAGCACGGAGATCGATCACGTGGAGCGGCGGTCCTCACGCCTTGGCCCTATTCACTTTGGCATGCGCGTCATAGACGCGCATGATCAGATGCTGGGTACCGTCGTCCTGACACGAACTGACCACTTCGTGATGCGTCAAGAGTTGGGCATGAACCAACTGGTGGCAGTCCCAGCCGTCGCAGTCGCTGGTGTCGTGGGAAGCTTCGTGTTTCTCACACTCACACCTGGAGAGATCGAGCTCTATTGCCGGACCCTGGAGCGAAGGGAGCCACAAGGTAACGATCGGGGGCTGCTTCCACGAGTGGTGCAACCACTACGGCTTCCGGAGGCGCTTTAGCCTCTGTTCAGTCCGGCTAGCCTACCCACCTCCTGAGAGGTAGGTATTCGGCGTGCTGTAGGGGCTGCCCCTACAGCTGACCAGCAAGCCAAATACCTACCGATGTCCCTGAAGGAAGAAGAGGTTCAGCCACCAGTTGCCCATGTGCAGGAAGGTGCGTTGCGCGCGCACCTGCAGGGTGGCAGGATCGTGGCGCCGCAGCGTGTATTGCCAACCTCCTGGACGAGTCCAGCCCTCAACCGATGAGTAGACCGCGCTACCGTCTGGAGCCGGCCAGATGGCCACAAGGCGCTTGCCATCGTCGAGCCAGGCCTTGATCCGGCCGCCGGCAATATCGATGAGCCGGATCCCAAGGGATTGGGACGATGCGTACAGGTGGCGGCGGTCCGGTTGCAAGCGCGAGCCTGTCACGATCAGCGAGCGGCCATCGGCCGTGTACTGCATCTGAAGACTCACGCCGTTCTCCTGTCCCTTTGCCTCAGCAGCGTTGGGGGCCAGACCCAGTACGGCCGCGATTGTCTGCAGCGCCGTCCTGGGGCGAGATAGCGTCTCGATGCCCGCTACCTGGAGGGATCGAGTGTGCAGCAGCGTCAGCGCATTGCTGTGTCCATCGAGGATGGCGAGCTGCGATCCGTCAGGGCTCAGCGCGATGCCGGGCGTCCAGCTGGCGGCGACGGGCTCACCGTTGACCTTCCAGTTCGTCATCCAGCGGCCGGCGAGCACCGTCTTCAGTTGCAGGGTATGCACCATCTTGCCGGTCTGTAGATCGTACGCCGTGATGGTCGGTCTGTACGAATTCTGCGGGCCGCAATTGTTGATTTGGTCGGGGCTCGTTATGGCGTAGAGGCGTTGGAGGTTAGGGCCGACGAGGACGGAGTTCCAGAAACTCGCCACGATGGTAAGGTGCTGCACCACGCGGCCGGTGCGCGCGTCGAGCAGGTAGAAGGGACTGGGCGCGCAGGGCTGATTGAGATCGATGTCGGATCTGAAACCGTAAACGACGGATCCATCGGCAGAGATGCCGGTCATCCAGAGAGGAATAGCCGGGTGGTGGCGGATGGAGAGCGGCTCGCCGGTCCGAGCGTCGAAGAGCTGGAGTGTCATGTCCTGGGCACGGATGGGCCAGTGCCGGGTTGGGAGCTGGTACGTGACGGCCAATTTCGAACCATCGGCGGTGACGGCGATCGATGGGGTCTGCTTTACTGCATGTTGCGGCCCAAGCTGAAGCACCGAGCCTGGCAGGTCGGCCAGAGAGCGCGGATTGATGAGCTGGAGCATGTTCTGCCCGGCGGTCATCCGGTAGACCTGGAGCGAGCCGGGAGGGAAGGCGTACGGTGCCCGCCCCGCGAGGGGCATGGAGGCGTGCGCCCCTGGGCGAGTAACCGCGCCGAGTCCCAGGCTCAGGCCGAGGCAGAGAGCGATGGCGATGCCAAAGCGGCTTGCGAGACGCATGGTGAACCTCCTTCCTCCCTTTGTACACCGCTGGAGGATCAAAGGTTCCATAAGGTCCTGTGTTTAGGATAATAGTGGGAGTTCTCCTTGTAGCCCAACGTCGCAGACCGCGACTTGGTGCCCGGCGGTCGGGGTCAAGCCCCACATCGCTGCGCCTGGGAAGGAACCTGAGTATGACTGCTGACGACATAGATCCCACCGACACAGTCCCGCTCGTCGCCCTCACCCCTGAGGGGCTTGCCGAAATCATGGAACGGGCCGAGTACGAGCTCCTCGGGGACGATGAGGGCTGGTTTGCCTCCATTCCGGAGTTCCAGGGCCTCTGGGGACACGGCGCGACGCGGGAGGAGGCCCGCGCGGATCTGGAATCCTCACTCCCTGAGTGGATCTCGCTCGGAGTTGCGAAGGGCCACGAGCTACCTAAAGCTGCCCAGAATGCCTTGGTGGCAGGTAGCACTGGCTAGTGCCTCCAGGAGCCGTCGTAGACTGGCAACTCCGACTCCGGTCGCCTGAGATTAGGGGATATGCTGGCCATGAAGAGATGGGACGTGGCTCTCAGGGCAGGGGTGCTCGCGCTGGTTGTGGCTGCTGGGCCATGGTATGGGGCTCAGGCGCACACTGGCGAAGCCTCTCGCCCTGTCATGAGCGTGCACTCTGTGCGGGTGCTATGTAAGCGAAGCCGGTACCCGGTGGGCACGCGGTCAGTGAGAGGGTATTTCCTGAACATGCCGATTAGCTCCGGGCTGGGTGGCGAGACTGACGCGTTGTTCGATAATCAGATTCCATTCGAGGCTGCCTTTCCGACCTTCACTGCGCTGAGTGTATCAGTCGGTTTGGTGGACGGTAGACCTAAACCGCGACAAGTTCGCGCTTCGGCCGTCCTTCAGCTGACTGCGCCTCGAACCCCAGGAGCATCTTGAGATCGAGAGCATGTGCGATTCGGACGAGGGTATTGAGGCTCGTGTTGTGCCGTCCGCTCTCGATCCGAGAGATCGCGGAATGACTGGTGCCAACACGGTCGGCTAGTTCCTGCTGGGTAAGGCCATGATCCATCCGGTACTTGATGATGAGCCAGGCAACCTCGCGGAAGGCTGCCCGACTATCACGCAGCTCACGATAAGCAGAGCTGCGCTCAGCCCGGCGCTGGCTGGCAGCCGCAGCTGCGGTCCCAATAGGACTAATAACAGTTCCCTGCTTGCTCATTAGCCCAACTTATCACATATGGTAAGCGGCGTCAAGCGGGAACTTCACGGTGCGTCGTGGCCAGCGGCTCTCGGAGGCTTTCGCGGAATGGCGTCCATTCGTGCCTTGAAGTCGGCCCAGCGCTCGCGTGCGATCTGCTTGTCAGCTTCAGGGATGCGCTCGGTGCGCTTCTGCAGGATGTGAAGCAGGACGAACAGGTTGCCAGAACGTCGATAGAGGACACGGTAGAGCTCGCGGCCATAATGGCAGCGTAGCTCCCGCAGCTGTCCCTCCACCTGGGAGCTGTGGGGAAACGGCAACGGCGGATCAGTTGGCTGGAGCCGATTCAGCAGATTGATCGTGGTATCAATTTCCACCTGGCGCTCGATGGACAGCCGGCCAATGTAGTCGTTAACCGGCTCATGCCCATGAGCACCGCGATAGTAGACGGCTTGCATGCTCACGTTCTAAACGAGGGACTCATATACGCTGTCCCCCGGGTTCTTGTCAGCCTCGTCGTCAGCGGGTTAGGAGAACGCCTCGTGCCAGGCACGCTGAAATCCGTCCCGGCTGTCGGCGATCACCTGCTCCAGATCATCTTGCCAGAGGGCGTCCGGAACGCCGCCGGAGAAAATCTCGACTACGTACGGACCCCGATAGCCGCTCTCGTGAATGGCGCGCAGCAGCGGGGGTAGAGGAATCTCCCCTTGTCCCACGATGAGGCGGTCCTGATACGAGCGAGGCGTTCGCCAATCGCTCAACTGGACCACAAAGATTCGGTCGCCGGTCGCCCTGATCGCCTCGACGATGTCCGCGTTCTGCCAGATGTTCCATATATCGAGGCAGATGCCAAAGTTTGGGCGATCGACCGCCGCGACGATGCCCATTCCCTGCTCCAGCGTCCAGATCGCCGACTCCACGTTCATGATCGCGGCGTTGAGCGGTTCCAGGGCGACTCGCGTGCCCCGATCGTCGGCGAAGTCTGCCAGAGCGCGATACTCTCGTACGGCCGTTTCCAGAACCTCTTGGATATTCCCGGTGGGCGGTATACCGGTATTCGTGACAAACGGTACGCCAGATGCCAGCTCTCCGAAATACTCGATCGTTCGCCGGAACCGCGCCATGCGATCCGGCACGTTCTTGGGCTCCGGCTGGGACTGGCTGGGGAACAGGGTGCGGATCGACGGCTGGACTGAGCTGATTGCGAGGTTGTGCCGGCCGATGAGAGCCAGTTGCTCGGCGATGTGCTTATCGTCGAGCTTGAATTCACAGACTTCGATCGTATCGACGCCGAGCCGGGCATAGCGCTCCACATCCTGCTCGAAGCTCCAGGGCCAGGTCGTGAATTCGCTGACGCCGAATTGATAGGCTGGTAAGCTGGAAATAGGGAAGAAATCCTTTCGAATGCGCAGGTTCCTCTCTCACAGCATATCGGGTCGTGGAGATGGTCGAACGTGACATAGATGCCGTGCGCGCCGCCATCACAGAGATTGACGTCTCGCCCCTGGTTCCCGAGGCGCGGGAGATCGTAACAAAGGCCGCGAATGTCTATATCCGGCATACGACCTCGTGGCTGATCGGTCTGCTGGTCCACGGCTCTGCCCTCAAGGGTGGCTTCATTCCAGGCTGTAGCGACATCGACTTCCAGCTCTTCCTGGATGACGGAGCGTTTGAGTGCGATGGGCTTCTTCCGGTGCAGCTTGCCGCGGCCATTCACCGGGATCTGTCGGCGATCGATCCATCGCCGTTCGCGTACATCCAGTGCTATCCCATGGGCCGGGACCGGGAAGTAGAGATTCGTAGGGGAGGAGGAGCCGGTCCAATTCCCGGCGCTTATCATCTTCTAGCCGGTGAGCTTCCCGTGCCTGAGGCGAGCGCGCAACAGCTAAGAGAGCACGCCAGGATCAGATTCGAGCTCTCACCGCTCATCCAGAGAGAGTATCCCAACAACCTACTGCAGCACGGTGCAGGGCATCTGGAGCGGGAGGTGCGATACATCTGCACCGACGTATGGCCGGTCCTGTACTGCTTTCTCACGCTTCGCTGCGAGGATCCGCTCGAAGTGTGGTGCCTACCCAAGGACGCGGCGATGGCCTTGCTCCCGAGGGCCGAGTCGCCGGGCCGGGAGATTCAGATCTTCTACCACAGCATACTTGCCTATTACGGTGGGAATCGGTCGATGGAACTGGCGCTACGCGTGATCGGGCAGGGTGTGGCTTTCATCCACGCGGCCGGAGAACACGTTTAGCTGCCATCCCCGGAGATGGGGCAGGTCCGCACGGACGGTGTCGTAGCTCGGCGCTCTCGCGCAAATACCCCATTTGCATCGGGCGTGATGCCGCCCGGTGGCATGAGGGACTTCGTCGCTTACAGCCGACTTATCGCCGATGAAGGCAGGCCGGTTTGACCCGTCCAGGGTCAGACTCGGCCGGGGTCGGCAGCGCTGCTTGTTCCTGCTTCAGCGCCTGGGAAGAATCCCAGCCCCCGAACCGGACGGGAAGGGAGGCAGCTGAGGCGCTCCCCGGCCGGTTCTCAGCGGGTCCCCGGACTCCGTCCGACCCGCGGAAGCCCTGAACGGGCCGCTGCGGCCTGTCGTGATCGGTGACAGAGCGCCGAGCTACGGAGAGAGGCGGAGCGCCGAGCTACGGGTGCGGTGGGATTGCCAGAGGTTCCCATGCCCGCTCGCGGCGGACGTACCACAGGTGTCCATCTCCGCTCACGCATAGGCCCTGCCCGAGCATGGACGACCGGTTGGTGGGCCCATCAGAGGAGGATGGTAAATGTACTTTAGGGACTAAAGACCCTGGTCGGCAAGCTACTCCTCACTCAGACTGGATACTGGTGGTCCTGTCGCCGAGGCCGCGCACGTGGCTGGGCTGCGGCAGGATCGACGAGGCCAGCCGGGCCGGAGAGAGGGACAGACAGATGCAGGCTACGATTGCGCCCAAAAAGTATGTGGTCGATGCGCTCAACGAAGCGCTGCCTGAGCTCTACAAGGCATTCGCGAAAGAGGGCAAGGGAAGGGGTGTTGGGCTCTTCCTGCAGCAATCCATCGTCTATCACGCGGACGAGGAAGTGCTCAGCAAAGTTCTTACGGATGTGCGCGAGGAGCTGGCACGGGCCAGGCGAGACACAAGAACTGCATAGCTTCTGGTATGCTTCCCTCCCTCATTTCCGCTAGCGGCTGCCGCAAACGGGTTGACCGGAGTGCCTGCGGTGTCTATTAGTGCATCATCGACAACACATCTCTGGCGACTGAGCACTACGTGTCTCCGGCCATCGCCTCGGCGATTGCTCTTACCTCCTGCAGAAACTCCTCACACCACCGCACGAGATCTCCATAGCGATGCTCGACCTCCTGGGCGGCGGCGACCCGCGGAGCAGTGCGCGTCCACTTGCTGTAGAACGCATCCGCCTCCGTCAGCAGCGCGTCGACCTTCTCGACGTATCGCTCCGCCTCGGCCTGCAGGGATGGCAGCACGCCACGCGCTACCCCTTCTACCCGCTTGAGCGTTTCCCGCTCCGCGTCAATGCCGAAGACGTTCTTGCCGATCCAATCGCCAACGGACGCTCCGGCTTCCCGTCCGGCGCTGCCTCCGTCGACCACTCGGGTCATCAGGCCTCCAAACATCGCCCCGATGTCACTGGCAGGCTGCGTGGCGGCGGTTACTTCGGCGCGGAGGATCCACTGCTTGAGCTCGAAGTCGGGAATCGTGATGGGGGCGTCCATCACGGCTTGCCGTACGTTCTCCGAAATCTCCGTGGTGTAGCGCTCCAGAGCAGCTTGGTGAAAGATCTGTACGCTTGCTTGGCGCCGACCCTGCTGCTTCAGCTGCTGCCGCGTCCCTTCGACACATGCCGCCACAAAACGCTCGCCCGCCGCGGCCACCTCATCCTTGCACGTCTGCAGGCGGACGCGACATTGCGCGATGTGCCCCTTGATCTCCGCCTTTTCTCGGCCTAACGTGGCCGCCTCTTCCTCACGAGCGATCTGTGTTGCCTCTTGTGCTGCCGTAAGCTCCATCCGTATCGACGCGTCGAGTCTGCACAGCAGCTGCTCCAAAATGCCGAGCCGGGAGAGCATGGCTACTCTGTCACCGGTAGACGTGGTGAAGAGCTCCGCCAACCACTGTCGAAAGGCTGCCAGGTCATTGCCTTCTTGGCCGATGCCGGAAGCACCTTTGGCCGCCGTCGCGAAAATGCGCGGCATCCCCACGAGCTCGTTGCCGGCTCCCTGGAGAGCGGTGCGAGTCCAGTCGAGTACCTCCTCCCGATCATCCTCTTCCACCAAGTCCAGCCGGTTCAGGACAAATACGACATTGCCGTTGAGCAGATCATGGATGAAGCGGGCCGTGTCTCGCTCGCGGCTGGAAAGGATCTTGTCGGCGGATAGGACCATTACTGCGAGGTCGGAACGGCCGAGCTCAGCATAGCTCCGTTCGGTGAGCGCTTCCTGCTCGAGAAGGCCGGGGGTGTCGACCAGAATCGGGTATGCTCCGTCCTCGGGTCCAGCACCCTGGCCTACCAGAAACGGCAGCGGAACCCGGATGCGGACCTCCTCGATGTCTCCCGGAGCGGGCGCCGTGCCGCCGGAGAGATCCAGCAGAATGACACGCGACATATCGTCGAAGGGAATGGCTTCCTCGACGAGGTCATCTGAGCTCTTCCGAATAACGGTTGCCGATGGTGGTGTGCCGTACTGAATGATGGTAACGACGCCGGTAGCACGATTGGTCCGGGTTGGAAGCAGCGCCGCTCCTATCAGGGCGTTCAGCAGCGTGGATTTGCCGGCTTTAAATGCGCCGAAGAACGTAATCTGGCGCTCGCGTCGTAACAGAAATTGCCGGAAGTCTGCAAGCGATTCGAGCAGCGGCCGAATCGAATCCGAAGCATCCCCCGAAGAGACGGCAAAAAACGGCTCGAGCGACTGCAGCCGCGCCCAGGGATCACTCATTGGCCGGCCCGCTCAAGCCCGAATTATTTGCCGGCGACAGAGCGCACAGCCTACGAATGATTCGGGCTTGAGGATCGATATTGACAGAAACCATCTTCTTCAAGGATATCGACAGGCACGGCTCTTGCTGCACCAAGAAGGATAGACCATCGAACGTAGGAAGGAGAGCTCATGAATACCAACGAGGGCGAAGAGATTCGGAACCGGATGACCGACCTGGCTACGGAGTCGACACAAACCTTCATCGATGCCGCCTATCTGGCGGAGCGGCAGAGCGCTCAGCTACTCGAGGCGTGGATGAACACGTTGGATACCAGCCAGAAGCAGCAGCGAGAGATTGCGGCCAAGCTGGTGCGTCAGGCGCAGGAAGCCCAACAGCTCTTACAGCAGTACGTACAGGAATCCTTCCGGGCCGGCGTCGATGCTTTTACCCACACCACACAGACGGGATTCCAGCAAGCGAGCCGGAGCACCAGCGCCGCCAGCGATACGGTAAAGGAAACGAGGTCGACGCCCAAGTAACTACATAACAGTAAACGTCTGGCCGGCGCTCCGCCCGAAGACCTCGGGGAAGAACGTCTCCGAGACATGGGTGGGCGGCACGCCATACCGGCCGGGCACCGTCGCCTGCGCCAGGTAGGTATAGCGGTAGGTGCCGGGCGGGAGGTAGTACCCGTAGAGCGAGACTCGGTCATCCCGCAGGTCGCTGTGGCTCAGATACCAGGTGAGATCCTGGACCTGCCCATAGAACCCAACACCCGCTGTAGCCCGTCCCTCCGTGGGCGGGTACCCGGGAACCCGGAACAGCCCCTGCTGGCTGGTGTTGAGCGATTGGTCGATCGGCTCGAAGCCCACCGGAATGGGATCTTGCACGTCGAGATAGAGCAGGGTCTGATCGGTATGGATGGTCAGCTGGACCTGCACCGGCGAACCGGCGGTTGTATGCGCGATCGGCTGCCCGCGCAGGTTCAGGTAGCGCCTGTCGACCGAGATCCCCTCGCTGCGCGGCGCAATCGAGTCTGCGCGCAGATAGTAGCGCAAGCGCGAAACGTAGTAAAGCGGACCCGTGCCAAAGGCCGCGTACCCGGTTGCAGGCGTTTGTATCTGCCGATCGATGGTGAGTGTGCTGGGCCTTCCCCGCTGCAGATGGCTAATCGGCACGCTGGAGGTTGAGACGTACCGCTGATTCGTTCCGCTGTACCGGCCGGCCGCCTGCACCGACCGGTCGATCATCACCCGGTACTGATAGTCGGCCTTTCCCTCCCGGGCGGCGCGAGCGTAGGCCGCCAGCGCGGAAATCGCTTGCGCCGAGTCGTGGGAGCAGTCCCAGGCCGAGCCCTGGCGAGCGAACATGATCCAGCGAACGGCTGCCGGCACAAAGGGATCCTGGGGACTGAGCAGAACCAGCGTCGCCAGCACCTGCGTGGTGGTTGCTATCGCCGGCTCGTCCCAGTAATCACCCAGAGGGTACCCGGCGCTACTCTCCCAGTGCGCGCCGGTAGCGCTGACCACGGCGCGACTGTCCAGCAGGGAGACCACGGCGCTGGAGTTCGCCGAATCATGGCCGAGCCGCAAAGTCCTGCCCAAATCGGCCAGTGGACCGGGATCCAGATGGGAGCGCTCGACCGAGTCATGATAAAGCTGCTCGGCGGCGCTTCGAGGGGCGGGACCCGATAGCGCCAGGACCAGAAGGAGGTGAGCCCGTTCCGCCGCGGGTAGCGCGGGCACCGATGCAAGCTGCTGTCGCAGGTAGGGCCGCGCGCGGGCGATCGACTGCCGTACCAGCGGCCCCTGGTGGCCCGAGGCGCTCAGGGCCTGGACGGCGTCGGCCGTGATCTCAGGATCGCTCAATTCCAGTGGATCGTTGAACCAGGGCCAGCCACCATCGCCGTACTGATCATCCAGCAGCTTCTGGACGCCCGCCGCGATTACCAACGGCAGTCTTCGGTAGGTCGAGGGGGTCAGACCCGTGATCGAGGCCGGGAGAGAATGGAGAGAGGCGGCGGCCAGGACGCGGTCGGCGACGTCCTCGTTCGATTCCCCGGGTAGCTGGCGGAACTCGCCATAGGCGGCGCCCAGTCCTGCGGTGAGCGAGGCCGAAACCTGCACGGTCAGCGCGCCCGGCCGGGGCACGGCATTGCGCGGCACGATGATGAGCTGCTTCATGCCGCCGAAGACCTGTCCGGCGGTCGCGACGGTTTCGTCGGTCAAGGGCGGATGGACCGGCAGCGTGAGGCGGACGGCATCGCCCTGGACCCCGCCGGTGAAGGGAGCGGCGATGAAGGTGAGGCGAGCAATCGAGCCCTGCGGCACGCTCACATGCCACAGCAGGAGACGCTCTCCATGGGCGGGTACCCGGACGCGCGCCGCCGGACCGGACCGAATGACGAGCCCGGAGGCGGCCACCGAGACCCGTGCGTCAACCGGACGGCCCAGATTGTCGTTGAGGACGGCGCCCAGCTGGAGGGTATCACCCTCTACCAGGAAGCGGGGCAGGACGGGCCGTATCAGAAAGTCCTTGGTGGCCAGCGTGCGGAGCCGAGCCTGTCCTACCCGCTGGTCGACGGTGACGCCGCGGGCGTCCAGCCGCCAGGTCGTTGCGTTATCCGGCAGCCTGAGACGGATGGTCCCATGGCCGGACCGGCCGGTGACCAGGCTGCCCATCCAGTAGGCGGTATCGGCAAAGCGAGAGCGCACGGTTATGGTCGGCGGGCGGTAGCCACCACCACCGCCGGTCACCGGCTGTCTGGGTGCAGGAACTGGAGCTGCAGAATTGACGGCCCCGTACTTGCCTCCCCCCGGCGGCCGTAGCTGAAAATCGGGCGTGACCTTGAGATGATCGACCGAGATGACACCGTCCGAGGCGGTTGAAACGCCCAGCGCTCGCTCGCTATAGAGGGCTTTGAGGATATCCGGGTTGTTCTCATCCTGCAGCGCCAGTACGGCCGTGTCGACCAGCGCGAGCGAGAGCTGGGCAGAGACAGGACGGCCGCGGGTGTCGGTGGTGGTGACGGTATAGGTGACCGGATCGCCGGGATGATGGCGATACCCGGTCTGCGCCAGATGAACCATCAGGTGCCTGGGATCGACGCGAATGTGGAGCTCGGCCGTGCCGTAGCGCCATTCAGGGGGATCGGTGCCGCGCCAGCCATGATAGAGAGTCACGGTGAGGAAGACGTTGGGAAGGTCGCCGAGCGCGATGGGGACGTCGACCGTCGAGGAGTTGGTAGTCAGCTGCTGCACCCAGTACTTTCGGATATTGCCGCGCTCCAGGGTGACCAGCGCGGCGGCGTGGTCGAAGGGCGCGGCCACCAGCACATGGGCGGTGTCTCCAACCTTGTAGGTGGCTTTGTCCGGTTTGAGGGTGAGGGAGGTGTCGTTGGTCGGGCCCCAGTCGCTGAAGCCCTCGGCGCTGGCATAGACCGACAGCGCCATCCGGGTGGTGTTCCCCAGCGCGCCCGTGCCCTGTACCGAGACGTAGTACTCGCCTCCGTCCTTTGGCGTGAACGCCACGGATGCCTTGCCATGCGCATCGGTCTTCAGTCTCTGCGTCTCGACGAGAGCGTCGTGCGGAACCGCCTGCCAGCTCGACTGGCCGGCGCCGTTGTTCACCAGCTTGCTGCTGTAAGTGCGCTTGAAGATCTTCGCGGTGAGTGGCTGGTGAGCCAGGGGCGTTCCATCGTGTTTTACCGCGACCACATCGATCCTCGCCTGCTGGCCGGCCGCTACCACCTCATGTTGGGCGGAGAGGCCAATCGCCAGGGCAGACTTGTACTCGGGCAGCTGGACGCGACTGCTCACCGACTGATGATTGATGTCCGTGGCCGTTGCTTCGACGGTGATGGTCTGATCGACCAGCTCCTTGGCCAGATTGACCGGCAGGCGGATGGTCATCCTGCCCTGTCCGTCGGTCGTGCCGGTTCCCTGCGCCACCTGCGTGCCGAACTGGCTCTGCTGCTGGTTGTTGAAGCCGGTGACCATGGTTTGCTGCCAGAAGGTCTCCCAATCGAAGAAGGTATAGCCATCCCAGCCGGGAGGCTGGGCGAAGAGTGGCTGGGCGTAGGCGACCCAGGTCACCTGTTGATGGTTGACGGGGACGCCAAAGACGTATCGTACGCCCACGGTCGCGGTGAGGGTCTGTCCCTGCGCATACGCGGGCTGCTTGGTCTTTACGGTGGTGAGGAACTCCGGTTTGCGATACTCCGCCACCGTAAAGCCGGTGGAAACGCCAATAGACTTTGGAATGCCGACGAACAGATTGTCACCGCCGGTCGCCGTATTGCGCGGGAGCAGAAACGACCCGTGCACGGCGCCAAATCGGTCCAGCTTGACCTGCGCATGATAGAGGCGGCGCCCGATGGCGCTCACTGCCTGCACCGTCACCGGTTGCCGGCCGAGCAGCGAGTACACACCGTCCTGATCCCGCCACAGCACGCCTCGGAAGTACACGCGCTGGCCGGGCCGGTACACCGGGCGATCGGTGTAGAGGTAGGTGCCGTTCGAGGAGGGGCCGGATTGCCAGCCCCAGAAGAAGGGAAGGTCGCTGGGCGAGGATAACACCCGGAGGGTACCCGGCTGCCAGTTGTTCTTTGCCAGGCCGAAGGAACCCCCCGATGTATCACCGGCGGTGTGGTAGTCGACCAGGGCGGTGGCAGGTCCCCAGTTCGACGTCCAGCGAGGGAAGAAATGCATTCCCTGCGCGTTGGTCGTCCCGGTCAGGACCGTGCTGCCCTGGTCGTTCACCAGCTGCACCCGAAGTCCCCTGGCCGGCCGGCCGCCACTCGGCGCTCCGGCCGGGGAACCGGCCGAGGTCACCCAGACGAGCGTGCCGTTTTGGCCGGTCTTGACGGTGATGCCAAGGTTGGTGACGACCACCAGTTCCCAGGAGACGGGAGAATTGACTCCAGGTGGCAGTCCGGGCAGGCTATCGGAGGTCGTCGCGCCAAGCCAGTACAGGCCGGGCGCCAGGGGAGAGCCATTTTTCTGGGTGAGGCGCACTCCCAGGTTCTGCACCCTGTTGAGGGGGTGCGGAAGCGATTCCGTCCAGCTCCGCACCGTCTTGCCTGCCGGTGGGGTAAGCACGCCATTGCTGCAGCATCCTTGATAGAAGGCGGCGAGCTGGGCGAGGCTGATGCGCACCAGGGTGTAGCTCACCTCGGGAACGTTTACGAACTGGACCGGCGCGTCGACTATCCGTCCGGCGCTGAAGGAGATACCATCCCCCGCGCCCGGCATGCCGTAGAGCGCTACCGAGGGTCGGAGCCTGCTCGTCTTGAAGGAGAGCGTGTATGGCGACGAGAGAAGGCGGCCAAAGGCATCGCGCACCCCGGCCCGGATGGTGATGGTGTAGCGGGTGGAGGGCTTGAAGTCGCCATAGATGCCGTACGGAAACTCTGCATTTTGGTCGGGTCCGTAGAACCAGGTATCCATCTGCGAAAGGGCGGGACTGATGCTGAGATGGTGGTCGAGCGACTGCTTGTTCATGGGCGTGCTGAAGTCCAGGGCGGCGGCGAAGTTCGAGCCCGGGCGCAGCGGGCCGCCGTAGCCTGGAGGAGCGTAGTAGCCGCCATCCGAGGAGAAAAACGAATCGTAGGCGGTGCCTCCTTGATCCGGCTGCGTATTCACGACCTGCGGTGACGGTGCCGCGGAGAACTGCCAGCGATTCCGTTTACCCAGCGAGGCATGTCCGTTGGCAGAGCGGGCAGATGCCTCCACGATAACCGTCACCCAGAGGGTACCCGGCCTGTCCGAACTGAGCGGCACGCTGGGATGGAATACGAGGCGAGTACTCTTCCAGGTGATGCTGCCGGGTACCACAGCTCCGCCGGCGCGCAGCGAGAAGGCACGCGCGGTGGAGGCATGATTCATGGGTTGATTGAAGGTGACGGTGATGGGTCCGCGGGGATCGGCGAACCGCACGTCCCTTCGGGGCGATCGGGAGTAGATCTCGGGTGTGATCGTTTGGAAGGACCAGCGTAGGTCGTGACCGAGCGGTTGGCCCCAGGCGTCGCGCACCCAGCGGCCGAGGGTGACGGTGTACCGGCTGGACGGTTGCAGACCGGTTGAAGGATGGAATACCCAGGTGGAGGTGCCGAGCCAGCTGCCATAACCTGCCAGGCGCGGTGAGATCGAGACGCGCCAGCCCCGTGGATTCCGGACGCCGGCGCTCAAGCCGGCCAGCGCAACCATGGGGTGGTTGAAGGCGATGGCGATGAGTCCGTTGGCCGGCACTGCTTTCGTGCCGTTCCAGGGAGAATAGCTCCGTACCTGGAGGGCATCGCCGGTGGAGAAGGCGACGGAGAACGGTTGAAGCCGGGTACCCCGCCGCAGGCTTGGGTGTCCCGCGGCGCTATTGGCGCTCCGATCGAGGCTCAGCCGATAGTACGCCCCGCTCCGGAGTGGGTGTGCCGGTGTGAAGGTGACGGCGGTTCCGGCATCCTGAGGCCGGCCGGCCGGCCAGGTAAAGCGTCCGGCAAGCCCGGGCGATAGGTGCCAGGCATGTTCCACCGAGGCGCGATCCATTGCCTGATTGAAGTAGACGGTGATCGGAGCAGCCGGTGGGACATCGCGCTCCACGCCCGGACTCCAGCCAAGCACGATGGCAGGCGATGAGGGCTGCGCTCGTGCGTGGCCTGGATTGCCGGCGGCCATCGCCGGAAAACGGCCCAGCGGTAGCGCGCTGACAATCACCGCTACTGCCACAATGATCCTGTGGGGGCGTATCGCCGACGCCCATCTCTGCCGCACCGCTGGTGTCATAGCCATCCTCATCTCTGGCCTCCGTCTCGTGCTGCCTGTCTGTACAACGCTGCAGGAGGCGAATCGTCACGCCTGAAATTGAGCAAGTTGATGCAGTGCGACCGGTCACTGCGCCGCCGCTCATGTTTCACGTGAAACATGAGCGGGTCCCTTGAAACGACGAGCCTACAGCGATTTTTCACCCCGGAGCCAAGACGCAACACCTAAATGATGCGCGTAGAGGTCTCGGTCCTGCAGACTCCGTAGAGGAATGGACGCTCGGTCGCCTCGAGTCGTTCTTCCATTTCTTCCGGAGTCGAGACGATGAGCTTTCGGAAGTCCCACCGACGTAAGGGCTGTTTCTGAGTGGAGGAAGCATGCGAATGCATCGGTAATGCCGGCAAAGAGAACGGTGACGAGCTTTCAGTCTTCGGGCGCGAGCACCTACTCCAGCGCGATCTCCGCAAGCGCCTGCTCGGTTCGCTCAATGTCCGGCTTGGCATCGAGCCGTCGAAAGATGGTGAGAGCTTGCTCCAGGTGCGTTCGGGCCTGATCCGTCCGCCCCCGTCGCTCCCACCCGCTCGCCCGGTCCAGAAGGGCAAGCGCCTCAGCATACGGATGCGGCATCTGTCGGGCCAGGCTCACCGCATCGGAAAAGTGTCTGTCTGCTTCATCCCATTCGCCACGGGCCGCGAGCACCAGGCCTCGGACGCGTAGCCCGGTGACCAGTGACAAGGCGTTCCCTTGCTGCCTCGCTCGGTCGATGGCGTCCACAAGGACCTTTTCGGCACGAGTGCTGTCACCGGTTGCCAGGTAGGCCCAGGCGAGCACGGGAAGGACGAAGGTGACGTCGTTGTCCTCGACCGCTGTCCCTTCCATCAAGAGTTCGAGCCGCGCAAGCGCCTCACAAGCGCGACCCGCTCTGAGGTCAATCTCGGCAAGCTCGCGTTGAAGATAGCGCACACCCTGGATGTTGCCGAGCCGCTCGAAGTCCAGGATACATTCCTCCAGCATCCCGACTCCCTGCTCCACATCGCCTTGCAGCAGAACGGCCACCCCCAGATTACTCCGCGCCATCGTGGCCCACCACTCGTTGCCAATCGACCGGGCGATAGCGACGCTTCGCTCGGCGTAGTCCCGTGCCTCCTGCCATGCACCAGAGTACACGGCCAGCTGAGCGAGATTGGCGAGGGTAAAAGCCACGTGGCCTTGGTCTCCTGTACGCTCAGAGACGCGTAACTCACGCTCGCGGTATCGCTGACTGGCCTCGAAGTCGCCGCCCAGCATGGAGAATTCGGCTCCCGTGAAGAGCGCGCCAAGCAGCGTGTCCAGATCGTTCGAGGCCTCGGCCCGTGGAATGACAGCCTCGGCCGTCGCAATCGCCTCTTGTAAATGCCCGGAAAGGCCCAGCGCTGTGGCATGGTCCACCTCCGCCTGCCTCAGCAGCGCAGGATCGCCGACTGCGCGGGCCACCTCGACTGCTCTGACCGAGCAGGAGAGCACGTCTTCATATCGCGCGGTCCAAGCACACGCAATTCCTTGCGTTCGCCAGAAGCGGACGAGATCAGCGCTCGGCCCACTTGCTTCGATGGCCGGAAGCAGGCGAGCAGAGCGCTTGGCTGCGTCTTGTGCCTGCTCACCCATTCCAGCCTGGCGGTAGCTCAACTCGGCGGTCCCGATAGCCGACCCCTCCATGAGTGGGTTGCCCAACACTGCATACCGCTGCGCCGCCTCCTCCAGGACCCGCTGTGCCTCAGGGTGCCGGTCCGTGAAGACCAGCATTCGGCCAAGCTTGAATAGAGCCTCCGCCTCGGCGTTGCGCCTGGATGGGTCGATAGCGGTGAGGTCCTGCGCGAGCTCAACTGCCCTCCGATAATGGAGAACCGCCTCGTCTCGTGCGAACACGTCCTCGGCACCGGCCCCAGCGAGCATGGAGTACTGGAAGGCTCGCTCGGTGTCATCTGCTTCCACAAAGTGCCAGGCAAGCTCTGCAACCCGTCCCGTCCGGTCTCGCTCCGGGAGGCGCTCCAGCGCCTCCCCGGCGGCCAGGTGCAAGCGTCGCCTGCGTCGTCCCGACAACTCGGCATAGAGCGCTTGTTGGGTCAGCGCGTGATTGAAGGTGTAGACATCCCGTCCCGTTTCTCGGAGGATCCCGGCTTCCAGTGCCTCCTCAAGGGCTAGCTCAACCGCCTCCTCTGGACGATCTCTCAGGGCCTGCAGGTCGTCGAAGCGAAAGCTCGGACCCAGCACGCTGGCCTCGCGCAAGAGGTCTTGTGTGCTCTCCTGAAGGCGGGACAGGCGCTGGCCAATGACCGCTCGCACGCTCTCCGGCACCTCGATCTCCCCGACCTCTCGCCGCTCCCAACGGTCATCCTCCCGGAAGATGTCGCCACGCTCCACCAGCGAGCGCAGCACCTCCTGGGTGAAGAAGGGGTTGCCCTCGGTATGCCGGTAGATGAGAGAGGCGAACTCCTCCGAGACCTCCTCCCCGAACGTCGAGGCAACGAGCGCACCCGTCCGGGCTTGATCGAGTCGTCGGACCAGGATACGCGCCATCAGTCCCTGCCGGTGCAGGTCGTGCAGGGTCCGCTCCAGCGGGTGTTGGCGTCCTACCTCCACGTCCCGGTACGTCGCACAGATCAGGACGCGATCCCCACGCGTATGCCGTGCCAGATGCTGTAGGAGATCCAGACTTGCCCCATCTGACCAGTGCAGATCATCCAACAGGATGGCTACCGGAATCTGTCGGGCAACCGCCTGGATGAAGGCGGTGACCGACCGGAAGAGCCGCTCCTGGTCGTCCTGCCCCCCAGATGGTGGCGGCGAGGGGATCCCAGCTTCGGGGAGAAGTCGCCCAATGTACGGCCACCGCTGTGCCACCTGGAAGCGGATGGCAGGAGTTGCCAAACCGTAGAGCGCCGTGAGCGCATCCAGGAAGGGATAGTAGGGGACGGACTGTCTGGGCTCGAAGCAGGAGCCAGCCGCGAGGAGGAAGCCCCGGTTCCGGAGGTTGAGCGTCACCTCCTGGGCCAGTCGGGTCTTTCCTGCCCCTGGCTCCCCTGCCAACATGACCAGCCGTCCCGCTCCTCCGACCACCACGTCGACCGACAGGAGGATCTCGCCAAGCTCCTCTTCTCTCCCCACAAGGGGATTGGCAGGCAGGGCTCCCAGAAACCCGCCGATGGGCAGATCCTGCTTCGGTATCTGGCCTTTCTCCTCGTCGGTAACCGCTTCCGCTTCCTCCGCCTTGGGACCATGCTCCTCGACGACCTGCATGACCATCACCGGGTCGGCGAAGCCCTTGAGCTCGACCTGTCCTCGCTCGGTGTAGCTGACACCCTCCATCTTCCCGGCAAGGTGCGTAACAGCATCACTTGCCAGCACCTCTCCTGCTCGAGCAAGGGAACAGAGCCGAGCGGCCAGGTTGAGGGCTCCTCCCCGATACCCTCCCTTGACGGGGATAGCCTCTCCCGCATCCAGCCCCATCCCCACCTCCAGTGGGAGGGAGGGATCATGGGCTATCGCCTCCTGGAAGGATCCTTGCAGGTCCAGGGCAGATCGCAGAGCGTTGCGGGCCGAGGGGAAGACACACAGCGCCTCATCCCCACGCAGCTCTACGACCGCTCCGTCGTGCTGCTCGGCCACCTGCTCACAGATCTGGGCAAAACTGCTGGCGAGTCGAGCGGCCGCTTCGTCGCCGCGCTCGACGGTGAAGCGGGTGTAGCCACGCACATCGGCAATGAGGAACGTGCGCAACTGCGTTGAGGAAGGGACATCGTGGATGGCCAAGGAGAACCTCCTTTCTGCGCCACTGTTCGCCGTGGTTCAAGCGTACGCCCCGGATGCGCAGTCCTCAACTCTTAGCAGTGGATGGCCTTCCTAACTACCATCCGGCCAGCATCAAGGTTGGAACTCCCTGTGGTTGCTGTCTGGGGAGGTTTGCGGTCTACAGGGACAGGACACTCAATTGCCGGAAGAGTCCCAGCCGGTCGTGCTGCGAATGCGCTGTCGATAGGACAGCGGGAAGGCGTAGCAGGCAAAGCATTCCTTCGGACGGCATTCGTCGCCGGTCCATAATGGTCATGATCCGGCAAGTGCCTCATCGCTAGCGACGTCGTGCTCGATTCCTCGCCGATCGCCTTTCGCTCCCTGGCGCCCGCCGATCTTCCCCTGCTGCACCGCTGGCTCAATACACCACATGTGCTCGAGTGGTGGGATACGCCGGGTCCATCCCTGGGGCAGGTACGGGAGGAGTACTTTCCCTGCATCGAGGGACGGGAGCCAACGCACTGCTATCTCATCCTGTACGACGACTCTCCCATCGGCCTCATCCAGACTTACCTGATACGGGATCACCCCGAGTACAGCCGCCACGTG
>Ga0207416_1002503_pt1 | contig 19792 bp, 18 predicted proteins | sample PaiPotPPM11metaG_FD_184107 | JGI IMG/M metagenome (GOLD analysis project Ga0207416, IMG submission 184107) | Iron sulfur acid spring bacterial and archeal communities from Banff, Canada, to study Microbial Dark Matter (Phase II) - Paint Pots PPM... ...
CTTTGCCTGGCTGCACAACTTCCGTCGGCTCGTCACCCGCTGGGAATACCATGTAGAGAATTTCCTCGGGATGGTTCAACTCGGCTGCCTCAAGATCCTTCTGCGGCATTTATGAGATGGCTTCTAGTGCCTTAAGTCTTCGCCCTTCGGTCTGCCTGCGAGCTTATCCTGCGTTTTTTTTGAATCGGGAGTGGACCGGGGCGCTCCGGGCGTAAACGGATCAACCACAGTCTCGTTGTTCAGGGAAACATTGCTACGGATCGGCGGTGAAGCTGCATTTCGCTCGCGACAGCCCACCGCGATTCTCGCTTCGCGGCCTGTGATCCGCGCAGCGGGGGCGGGAGCGCACAACGCGCTCAGAGGGACCATGGTGGAACGCACCCGCCGCACCCAGGAACGTCGTTTGCACGACATCCGATTAGAGCGCAGGACTGTGAAAAAATAGTTACTGGCTGATCGCCAATGGCGACAGTCGGGCATCATGCTCGGTATCGCGGGCGCTGGGGTTCGGCAGCCGCTCAAATTTTCCGACGGCATGTTCCAGCGAGCTTACAATGCCGGCAAGGAACGCCCATGCCTGCATCGAGGCTCGGAAGAACATCGCGGGACAACGCGTTACTGGTTCGCAGGACCGTCATATCGCCGCGCCGGTACGGGAGAGTCGCGATTTGCCTTGCCTGTTGCCTGATGATCGTGGAACTGACTTCTCCGCAGACGTCGTCACAGCAGGGAACAACCTCGATGGACGCTGTAGTACCAAGCGAGAGCGAGCCACGGAGCTTGTCGGGGAAGAACGCCATCCCGGAGTCGGTGCTCCTCGATTTTGCGTGGAAGGGACCGATTCAGCATGCCGAGGCGCGCTGGTCAGGCGCGAACGGCTTGCAGTTGCGGCTGGATTTCAATGCTCAGCACCAGATCGTGAGGCGGGAAGCGGCGCGCGCGAATGGCCCTACGGAGGTCACCGAGTTCCGGTACGTTCTCGATGCCGGCGGCAACGTCATCGAGAGTACAGAGGCGAGGCCAGGCGATGAACCGGGGCAACTGCGCAGGTTCATGTATGAACGTGGTCGAATGGTCGAGACGCAGTTGATCTTTTTCGGCAAGGTGCAAGGACGCCTAAAGGTCTCGTATCCAAGTACCCACTTGGAAGTCCAGGAGTTGTTCGATGGTGAATCGCGGCCGGTTTCGCGCGTGGAGATCGAGCGGGACGCCGCAGGCCGCACGGTTCACATGGTCAACCATCGGACCGATCTCGCGGGAAGGTATGTCTTGGACACCTCAAGCGCGTACTCCTACGAACGGGAGGGCGCGGCGCAGATCGTGAAAGCGCAGGTGTCTGATGATCGCGGTCATGTCCGCAGGACCCTCACCCGCACGACGACCGAAGGCAATGTCGAAAAGGCGGTGGAATGGCAGGAAGGGGTGACGCATCCTGTCAGCGAGCGCGAGACAACGCTTGATCAGTTCGGCAACCTGACGCGCGTCCGTGTCTTCGAGTGGAAAGGACAGGCGCTGGCCTTAGTTGACGCGGTCTCTGTGACGCTTCGCTACCAGACACCGCAGGAGCCGGGAGTCGCTAATCACTAACCGCCGTCCACCGTCGGCCTTCGGCCATCCGCCTTCGCCCCTCGGCCTTCTCATGCATCCAAACCGCCGAGGGCGGCGAAGTCATACGCCCCGTGCGGACGGCAATACTCGCAGGTGCGCCAGTCCATGCCGTACTCCTGGTCCAGGATGGGCTGGCCGTCCGGGTTGCCGGCGATACCGTTCATGATGCCGCCCGGAATCAGGCCCACGAAGCGGGAGTGCGGGAAGGGGTTGCGCATCTCCTCGCCGCTCATCAGGCAGGGGGTGAATGGGTTGGCGGCCTGAACGCCGCCGCGCCGGAGCTCGCCGATCCGCCGCGTTGCGCCGGCCCTTGCGCCTTCAGGCCGCCGCCCGGCGCCATCGCCAGCGCCAACGGCGGCCGCCCGCCACTGCCGCAGCCGCGCCGTCGCCAGTGGCTCAGTCGCCAGTGACTCCGTCGCCAATTGCCCACCACCTCCCGGAGGGGTATCCTTCCGCCGTATCCCCCAAGGAGTCTGTCATGGTCGCGACCTCCACCCTGTGTCTGGCCGTCCTCGCCGCCGCCTCCGCCGTCTTCGTTGTCAGTGCCATCGTCCACATGGTGCTGCCCTACCACCACAGCGACTATCAGAAGCTGCCCTCCGAGGAAGCCATCGCGGCCGCCTTCCGCGCCGCCGGCGTCTCGCCCGGCCTGTACCGCTTCCCTTATTGTTCCCACAAGGAAATGCGCAGCGAGGCCCACATCGCCAAGATGAAGCTCGGTCCGGTCGCCACCCTCGCGGTATGGCCCAGCGGCCCGCCCAGCATGGGCAAGTATCTCGGCCAGTGGTTCCTCTACTGCATCGCTGTCTGCGCCGGCGTCGGCCTCCTCCTGCAGCGCTCCATCTGGCCGGGCGCCGCCCACCACCACGTCGTCCACGTGGCCCTGCTGGCCGCGTTCCTGCCCTTCGGGCTCGCCCCGGCCTCCAATGGAATCTGGAAGGGCCAGCCTTGGTCGGTCACCCTCAAGGAAGTCTTCGACGGCCTCCTCTACTCCGCCGCCGCCGCCTTGGCCTTCGCTCTGCTCTGGCCGCGCTAGCTGATTGGCCGCGCCGCCGCCGATCCTTGGATCTTCCGCCAGGTCGAGGCCTTGCGTCTCTCCGGCCGCTGTTCGCTCCGATGCCGGAGCGCGGCGAACTCATGCGCACCTACTTCGCCATGCTCGTCTAACAGCGCCAGCTTAATGATTCGGCGGACACGATGCCCGCCCTTCCCGCATCTCTTCATCATGCCTAGCGGGCGCCACCGCAGGTTTACAATGCGGTCACGGAACGCCAATGCCCACATCAAGGCTCGGAACAACCCCAAGGCGTAAGGCATTGGCAATCGCAAGGAGGGAGCATGGCAGCGGTAAACCCATCGCTGGTGTTTAAGGCATGGGCAGTCTGGCTCTTCCTTTTGCTGCCTGCGCTGCATGCTCCGATCGCCGAAGCTACGTGCCGAGGTGGGACGGGGCTCAACGCTTCGGCTGAAGCTGTTTTGAAAAGCCGCTTTCCAGGTTGGAAGGTCGTCACCTTGGCTGATCTGGACTCCTACGAGCGCGAGGCGTGGCAAACCGTGCGTCCTGGTCGCTGCCCAGGCGTAGTTTGGGGAAAGTTCGGGCCACGTCTCGAAGGGTATGCCGTGACTCTAATTAAGACTTTAGGCGTAGACAGGCATCGCGAAATGCTCGTGCTCCTGACGAAGACACCTCACCGCTACTCGCCAATCATTGTGGCCCCGGACTCAGAGGAGGACGGGCACGTTGGCGTCGTATGGGAAGCGCCAGCGGGAGTGTATGAGGAGGTTGAAAGTGACCGAAAAGTAAAGACCGCCTGGCCGGTCATGATGTATGAGGATATTGGCGCTGCCTTGGCAGCTTATTACTGGGTCAATGGCAAGTTCAAACACTTATTGTTGTCCGAATAATTCGGGCCAATGATCTTGGAAAGGGAGAAGCTTCGGGACTCCATCCTGAAGAAAGTTCTGATTCTTCCGCCCTCCGCCTTCGCCCCTCGGCCTTTTCACGCGTCGAGAATTCCGAGGGCGGCGATGTAATACGCCACGTGCGGGCTCCAGTACTCGCAGGTGCGCCAGTCCATGCCGTACTCTTGGTCCAAGATGGGCTGGTCGTCGGGGTTGCCGGCGATACCGTTCATGATGCCGCCCGGAATCAGACCGACGAATCGCGAGTGCGGGTAAGGGTTGCGCATGCCCTCCCCGGTCATCATGCAGGCGGCGAATGGATTGGCGCCCACGATCCATTCCAGTTGGCGGTAGGCGAGATCGGTGTAGGCTGCGGCGCGCGGCGCGTCTCCTGCTGCAGTCGACACGGCGGCGGCCCGCCCCAACAGCTCGGCATGGGCGGCGAGGTGGCAGTTGCCGCCCTGCCACCAGAACTGCTTGCGGGTGGGCAGGAAGTAGCGGTAAGTAAGTTCGCCGGCCAGCGGCCGGTAGTGTTCCGGCGATGGCGCGCCGCGGTACATGCCGGACGGCAGGATGGCGTAGGCGTTGCGCGCGCACTGCGGGCGGACGTAGGCGTCGAGGTAGAGCGCAACGGCGGCCTGCCAGCGCGGGCGGGACGCGGCGTCGGGAAAGAGCGCCGCGAGGCGCAGCAGCGCCAGGGCGGGCTGCGCGGAGTTGACGATGTCCACCAGCGGTTGGGCGTGGGGATCGTCCGCACCGGCGGTCAGCCAGAAGCCGCGCAGTTCCTGCTGTCCATAGAGAAACGCAGCGGCTTGGCGGGCGACGACGAGGTCGCCGAGGCGCAGCGCTTCCTGGCGGAACGGTACCTCCCCGGTGACGCGAAACAGCTCGCCGGCGGCCTGCGCCCACCAGGCAAGATCCGTCGTGCCGCCGCCGTGGTGGGAGGCGTTCCAGGCGCGCCGGGCGGCGGCCAGCGAGTTCGCGGCGTAGGCGGGGTCGGAGTCGCGGTAGTGACGCGCGACCAGCGCCTGCAGCAGGGCGAACTCGGCGCAGGCGCGTTCCGGCTTGCTGACGTTGATGTGGCGGTCGTCGGCGGTGCCGATGATGTCGTCGGTCCAGCGGTTGTCGCTGTTGTCGCCGTTGACGCCCCCGGCGGTGTCGTGCCAGACGCGGCCGTCGCTGTCCTGCATTTTCAGGAAATAACGGTTGCCATAGCGGACCTCATCGAGGATCGCGGCGTGGGTGGGTTCGCCGGGGCGGGGCGTGGGGCGGTCGTCGATCAGGCGCAGCAGGACGATGGCGTTGAGCATGGTGACGTCCATCCACTTGCGCAGGTCGCCGGCGTCATGCCAGCCACCGACCTCGTCCACGTGCTCGCCGGTGTCGCGGCGCACGGCGTCATCGAGGTGGCAGGCGGGATGGACGAGCGGCACCGCAACGCCGCAGCGCTGAAAGCGGTAGTAGCCGACGGCCTTGGGCAGCGTCTTGCGCCAGACCTCCTCGCCAATGAAAAAGGGAACCGAACGCTCCCTGCCCACCGTGACCTGGTACATGCCGGGACGGGCCAGGTCGCTGAAGTCGCCGAGCCACACCGGGCCGAAGTCCGAGGCCTGGGCGCGGAGCGGCGCGGTGAGGTGGAAGGGCGTGAAGCCCACATCGCGTACCGTGAACTCGCGCGGCGCGGGCGTGCCCGCATCGCGGACGACGAGAATCTTGCGTCCGGTCTGCGGCAGGAAGCCGAGATGGTTGAGGTGGATGGCTGGGCCCGCCCCGGCCACCTGCTGCTCGACCGGTTCGGGACGCGGCGGGCCCTCCTGGGCGGTGAGCAGAGCAGGGAAGGCTGCGACCGAGCCGAGGAAGGTGCGACGTTGCATGGCGGCAGTGTAGCCGACGCGTGGTGAAGCGCGAAGGCCGAGGGCCGACGGCGGAACCCAGCAAGACAGAAATTGCCTTCGCCCTTCGGCGCTCGCCCATCGGGCTTCAGCCATCGTCCCTCGTCGTACAATTGCCAGGTGAACCTCACCGGCATCTTCCCTCCCTTGACGACGCCGTTTGACGACTACGGCAACCTGCTGCTTGATCGTTTGCGGGACAACGTCGACCGGTACAACCACACGCCCCTGCCGGGCTACGTGGCGCTGGGCTCGACCGGCGAGGCGATCTACCTCACGACGGAGGAGAAGGTCGAGGTCCTGCGCGTCATCAGTCAGGCCACCAAGGGCAAGCGCACGCTGATTGCCGGCACCGGCGAAGAATCGTTGCGCGCCACGGTGGCCATGACGCAACAGGCGGCCGATCTTGGTTACCAGGCCGCCTTGGTGCGCACGCCGCACTACTACAAGGGAGGCATGACGGCGGCGGCGGAGATCAACTTCTATCGCCTGGTGGCCGACGCCTCGCCGATCCCGGTTCTGATTTACAACTTCCCGCAGCTCACCGGACTCGATCTGGCGGTGGAGGCAGTCACGGAACTGGCGGCCCACCCCAACATCTGCGGCATCAAGGAGAGTTCGGGCAGCCTGGAAAAAGTGACGCGCCTCATGCACGCGACGGCGCACGCGACATCCCATGCGAGCCATCCCAAGAAAAGCAACCATACCCACGAGGGTGGGGTGGCGGTCGCCGAGAGTGCCGCGAGTTTCACCGTGCTCCCGGGCAATGCCGCGACGCTATATCCGGCCTTGTGCGCCGGAGTGCAGGGCGCCATTCTAGCCCTTGCGGTTCCGGCCCCCAAGGCCTGCTGGGCCGTTTACGAGGACTTCCAGAAGGACGATCACGCCGCGGCGCTGCGTCATCAAAACACGCTGGTGGATGCGGCGGTGGCGTGCGCCCAACTGGGTGTCGCGGCCATCAAGTACGCCTTGGATCGCAACGGATTCTACGGTGGTCCGCCACGGTTGCCGATGTTGCCCTTGTCGCCCGCGCAACAAGAGCGTGTTGATGCTGCTTTCGCAGCGGTGCGCGGCTGACGAATGAAGCGAGAAGGCCGAAGACCGAGGGGCGCAGGCCAACTACGGGCAACGCACTTGGGCGCCATCGGCCCGTGGTCTTCGTCCCTCGGCCTTCGCGTGTTTTTGCGACGGCTGACCGGCGGTGACATCTAACGCAGGAGCCTGACCTGTTTCCGCCGCATGGGTCCGCCCAATTCACTATGGACGTCTGTATCGATCAGCGCCGCATCCCGGGACTCTCACGGCTCTTCGCCGACTTTCTGTACGACCCCGGCAAGGTGGCGGAGTTTTTCGGTCCCGTCGCGCCGCATGCTCCCGATTCCTGGGATGTCAGTGCGCGATTGCAAGGCTACCCGGAGGCGCGGCGCGCGGCGGTGTGCACGATTCTGGAGGCACAGAACAAGGAACTGGGAGCGGGGGCGGAGACGCTGGCCAACCTCGACCGCCTGCGCCAGCCGGCGGCGGTGGCGGTGGTCAGCGGGCAGCAGGCCGGGTTGTTCGGCGGTCCGCTGCTGGCGTTGCACAAGTGCATGAGCGCCGTGCTGCTGGCCGAGCGGTTGCGGCAACGCGGCATCAACGCCGTCCCGGTATTCTGGATCGCCAGCCAGGATCACGACCTGGCGGAGATCAACCACGCATGGGTGCTGGATGCGAACGCGACGCCGTTGCGCATCGAGGTGTCCGGCGCCGGGCAGGTTCAAGGACAGGCCGGGGGCCAGCCCGCCGGACGGGTGTGCTTCGGGCCGGAGATCACGGCCGCTCTCGACGCCTGGCAAAGCATCGCGGGACGTCCAGCCGAGGCGAGCGAGTCGTTGCGTCGCAGCTACCGCCCAGGCACGAGCTTTGCGCAGGCGTTTGGCGAGCTGCTGCTGCAGTGGTTCGCCCCTTGGGGACTGGTGGTGATCGATCCGCTGCATGCCGGCCTGCAGGCCCTGGCGCGCCCTCTTTATGATCGGGTGCTGGAGCGGCAGGCGGCACTGGAGACGGCGCTCGAGGCGCGCGCGACGGCATTGCAGGCGGCGGGCTACCACGTGCAGGTGCGCCATGTGCCCGGCTCGACGCTGTTGTTCCTTGAACACCAGGGAACGCGCACCAGCCTACGGCGACATGACGGCGGCTACCAGTTGGACGACGGGGTGATGAGCGGCGACGATCTGCGCCGCCAGATGGCCGCCGCGCCCGACACCCTCTCGGCCTCCGCCCTGTTGCGGCCGGTGGTGCAGGATTTCCTGCTGCCCACCGTGGCGCAGATCACCGGGCCGGCGGAAACGGCTTACCTGGCGCAGTCGGCGAGTTTGTACCCGGTGCTCGAGGTCGAGCGCCCGGTCACCGTCCCGCGCCTCAGCGTCACGCTGGTGGACGCCCGCGCCCGCCGCATCCTCGACAAGTACGACCTGCAACTCGACGACCTGTGGCACGAGCCCAGCGAGTCGTTGATTGCCCGACGCGCCGTGCCTCCCGAGATCGAGACGCGGGCGGCACAGGTGAAGACCACCATCCTGCGCGAGTTCGATGACTTGGGACGATTGATCCAGCAACTGGACCCCACCCTCAGCGACCCGGTGGCAAGCACTGCCGAGAAATTGCGCGCCCAGATCGAACAGTTGGAGGGACGGGTGGGGCGGAGCCTCGCCCGGCGCCACGAGGAAGTGCAGCGCCAGTCACAGCATGTTCTCGGCTCCCTCGTCCCGCAGCGCGGCTTGCAGGAACGCACCCTGAACAGCGCCGACTGGGTGGCGCGCACCGACGGCAAGCTGCTGCGGTTGCTGCACGACACGCTGCGGCTGGATTGCGTGGATCACCAGGTTGTGGCGGTGTAAGGGACGGCGAGGGAAAAGTGGAAAGTGGAAAGTGGAGAGTGGAAAGTGATGAGGCGGGCAGTCACTCTGCGCTCCATGCTCGAAGCGCTGGATTTTGATCGCCGCTTTGTTGGCGCTGGACTTCTGCTATCCCTATCCCTGTGTTTGGACTTGGTAGTAGCCGTTCTCCTGCCTGACTTGCACCGGTAAACCAAAAAGGGCTTCGAGTCGTTCAGGATTGAGCATGGCGGACTTGGAGCCGTCGCCGATGACTTCGCCGGCGCGCAACAGGATGACGCGCTCGATCTCCGGAACGATCTCATGCAGATGGTGGGTGACCAGGATCAGGCCGGTTCCTTGGCGCGCCAGCTGGCGGAGCACCTCGCGCAGCTCGTGCGTTGCGCGCAGGTCGAGGCTGGTGGTCGGCTCATCGAGCAGCAGAGCCGCGGGTTGATGCACCAGGGCGCGGGCGATGAGCAGGCGGCGTGCCTCGCCGGACGACATCTCTGTCATCAGGCGCTCGGCGAGATGATTGGCTTCGAGAACCGCGAGCACGGCGGCGGCGCGCTGCTCCATGACAGGCGTGACGTGGTGGTTCTGCCAGAGCCCGATGCCGCTGAAGAAGCCGGAGAGCACCACCTCGCGTCCGGTGAGTTCCTGGTGGCAGGCCTCCGCCAGGTCGAAGGTGACGATGCCCAGCCGGCGGCGCAGGCGGAAGACATCCCAATTGGCTTCGCCAAAGATGCTGAAAACCATCCCCGGTAGCGCCATGGGATAGCACTCGCGGGCGATGGCCTTGATCAGCGTTGATTTTCCGGAACCGTTGGGGCCAAGGATTGCGACATGCTCCCCCGCCGCGATCGAGAGCGAAACCTCGCGCAGTGCCGTCGTGCGGCCGCGACAGACAGTGACGTTGCGAAGTTCAAGCAGAGGTGGCGTCACGGGATGGCTGGCAGCGGTCAGGAGTTGGGTTCGAGTGTCAAACGGTTGGTCGCGCGGGCCGGGGGCCGCCGGGACTTGAATTGGCGAGCGTGAGGATTGTAGCGCAGGGGTGATTGGCAACTCGCCCGGTTAGGAGCAGGTATTTACAGATGACGTGTTGAATCCCGATGCCGAGCCGCACCCCACTTCGTTACAATAGAAAGTTGCCCACTTGCGCCAGGACGCGCGGATCGGGTGGCTCCAATCCCACGTTCGGAGGACACACTCTTGAAGTTCACCCCCGGGAAGTTGCAAGGCATCAATGCGGTCGCCGACAAGCGCGGCGTGATTGCGGCGGCGGCCATGGACCAGCGCGGCAGCCTTGAGAAGTCGCTCACCAAGGAAGGCGGCAAGCCCGCCACGCGCGCCATGATGGAAGAGTTCAAGGTGGCGGTCTCGAAGTTCCTCACACCCCACGCCAGCGCCATCCTGCTCGACCCCGAGTACGGGTTGCCGGCGGCGGCGGCGCGCGCCAAGAACGCCGGGCTGCTGTTGGCCTACGAGAAAACCGGGTACGACAACGCCCGGCCGGGTCGCCAGGCCGACCTGCTGCCCGATCAGTCGGTGTTGCGGCTGCAGAACCACGGGGCGGACTGCATCAAGGTGCTGATCTACTACACGCCGTTCGAGAAGCCGGAGATCAACGACGAGAAGCACGCCTTTGTGGAGCGTATCGGCTCGGAGTGCCGCGGTGAGGACATCCCGTTTTTCCTCGAGTTCGTGGGCTATGACCCGGCAGGCGGCGACGAGAAGGGCTTGGAGTACGCCAAGCTGAAGCCGGAGATCGTGGCGGGCAGCATGGCTGAGTTCTCCAAGGAGTGCTATGGCGTGGATGTGCTCAAGGTCGAGATGCCGGTGAACATGAAGTTCGTCGAGGGTACTGAGGCCTACACCGGGCAGACGGCGTACACGCGCGAGGAAGCCAAGGAACTGTTCCAGAAGACCTCCACCGTGGCCAAGCGGCCCTTCATCTATCTCTCGGCCGGGGTGAGCAACGCCGAGTTCAACGAGAGCCTGCTGCTGGCTGGCGAGTCGGGGGTGAAGTTTGCCGGTGTGCTGTGCGGCCGGGCGACATGGAAGGACGGCATCGCCGTCTATGCCAAGCAGGGCCTGCCCGCCTTCGAGGCATGGCTCGCCGACGAGGGCCGAAAAAACATCGATGCCGTCAACGCCAGCCTGAAGGCCGCCACGCCGTGGTTCAATTTCTACGGCGCGAAGAGCGCGGCGGCGCTGGCTTAAAACGCTGAGGCGGGTTGACGATCGCGAGAATTTGCCCCAGCGCCACAAAACGGGCGCTGGGGACCTCGCGGCGCCTGACCGGCATTTCCCAGCGTGAGGCTTAGCCACGATGCACTCCTTCACCGTTGCCACGCGCCAGCGCTGCGAGTTTGTGGATATCACGGACCGGGTGCAGACGCTGGTCACGAAGTCGGCGGTGGCGGAGGGACTTTGCGTTGTCTTTGTGCCGCATACCACGGCGGCGGTGACGCTGAACGAACATGCCGACCCCGACGTGGTACGCGACATGCTGGCCGATCTGGCCGCGCGCGTTCCGCACGAGGGCGACTACCGGCACGCCGAAGGCAACTCGGATTCCCACATCAAGGCCAGCCTGCTGGGTAATTCGCAGATGGTGCCCATCAGCCGCGGACACCTGACGCTGGGGCGTTGGCAGGGCATCTTCCTCTGCGAGTTCGATGGCCCGCGGACTCGGGACGTACAAGTCAAGCTGCTGGCCGGAATCGGGTAGTACGCCATGAGGAACGAGAGTCAACCCGGCGGGGAAGTGGGACCGCAGCCGCTGGGCGTTTATCTCGCCGTTCCGTTCTGCAAGTCGAAGTGTTCCTACTGCAATTTCGCCAGCGATGTCTTTGCACCGGGGCGATTCCGGGAGTACTGCGCCTTGCTGCGGCGCGAAATGGACCTCACCGCGGCGGCCGAAGGCCTAGCCGGAGCGGAGGTGGACACGGTGTACTGGGGGGGCGGCACGCCGTCCCTGCTGGAGCCCGACGATCTGTTGGCGCTGGCACGGCAGGTGCGCGAGGTGTTTCGCGTGGCGCCGGGCGCCGAGTTTACCGTCGAGGTGGCACCGGGAACGTTGACCGGTCCCGGTTTGGAGGCGCTCCTCACCGCCGGCGTGAACCGCATCAGCTTTGGCGTGCAGTCGATGAATGACGCCGAGGTGCGCGCGGTGGGCCGCCTGCATAGTCGCGCCATCGTGTTGGCAGATGTTGAACGACTGCAGGAAGCGGGAGTTGCGGCGATCAACCTCGACCTGATCGCCGGCCTGCCGCACCAGACACCGGCGTCGTGGCGTGATTCCGTTGCGGCGGTGATCGCCACCGGCGTGCCGCATGTCTCCGTCTACATGCTTGAGGTGGACACCGACAGCCGCCTGGGAACCGAACTGCTGGCCGGCGGAACGCGCTACCACGCCCACCATGTGCCGGACGACGACGCCATCGTCGCGATGTACGACGAGGCCTGCATGCGTCTCGAGGCGGCCGGCATCCGGCAGTACGAGATCTCGAACTTTGCCCGGCCGGGACACGAAAGCCGGCACAACGAACGTTACTGGCTGCGGCAGCCCTACCTGGGTTTCGGTGTCGAGGCGCACTCGATGCTGCGCGGAACAGCGGGGGAGACGCGCTGGGGAAACCCCGACACGCTGGAGACCTATCTCGCGCCGCTACGCGCCGGGAGTCTGCCGCGCACCGCCGTCGAGCGGGTCAGCCCGCAGGCGCAGTTGGAAGAGGCCTTGTTCCTCGGACTGCGGCGCAATGTTGGGGTGAACCTGAAAAGCTTAGCTGCGGAGTTCGGTCCCGAACCGGTCGAGCATGTGGAGACCACCCTGCGCGCGCTGCGCGAAGACGGGCTTCTGTGGACGACCGGCGAACAAGTCCACCTCACTGCAAGAGGCCGCCTGCTCTCGAACGAAGTCTTTGCATCGCTGATTGATTGACGGTTGACGGCTACACAGGTGTTTGCCACGGTGCAGCGGCCACGTAGCCGGCAACCGACAACCGACAACCGTTTACACTTCTCCATGACCAAGACGCGATCTGCCCCAACCGTTTCGCCTGATGCAGGCCACGCCGCCGCGCTTCCCATCGACCTGCGCAGCGACACGGTGACGCGTCCGACGGCGGCGATGCGGGAGGCGATGTTCCGGGCGGAGGTTGGGGACGACGTTTATGGCGAGGACCCCACCGTCAATCGCCTCGAAGCACGGGCGGCGGAGATGTTCGGGCGGGAAGCGGCGCTGTTTGTTCCCACCGGCTCGATGGGCAACCAGATCGCGGTTCACCTGCACGTGCAGTCGGGGCAGGAGCTGATCTGCGACAGCCGCAGCCATGTCTTCAACTGGGAGATGGCGATGCCGGCGGCCTTCTCGGGCTGCCTGATTCGCCCGGTCACGACCGCACGCGGCGTGCTGACGTTCGCCGATCTACTGCCCGCGCTCTCGCTTGAGGCGCCGTACCACAAGGCGCGCACCGGCCTGGTGGTCATCGAGAACACGCACAACATGGCGGGAGGCACGGTCTACGCGCAGGCCGAGGTGGAGGCGATCTGCGCGGCGGTACACGCCCGTGGCGTGGCGGTGCACCTCGATGGGGCGCGCGTGTTCAATGCCGCAGTGGCGCTGGGATGCGGCGTGCGCGAACTGACCGCGAGCTGCGACTCGGTGATGTTCTGTCTGTCGAAGGGCCTGGGTGCTCCGGTTGGTTCACTTTTGTTGGGAACGCGCGACTTCATTCACCGTGGCCGCATCGTGCGCAAGATGCTGGGTGGCGGCATGCGGCAGTCCGGCATCCTGGCCGCAGCCGGGTTGCTGGCGCTTGAGGACGGGCCGGCCCAGCTGCCGACCGATCACGCCAACGCACGTCTGCTTGCAAACGGGCTGGCCCGCTTGCCCGGCATCAGTGTGGACCCGAACGCCGTGCAGACCAACATCGTCATCTTCGACGTCAGCGGAACGGACCGGCCCGCCCCGGAGCTGGTGGCGGCGCTGGACAAGCGACAGGTGCGGGCCGGAGCCGTGGGAGCCTCAGCCATCCGGTTTGTCACACATCGCGACGTATCGCGGGCGCAGTGCGAGCAGGCTTTGCTGGTGATGGCCCAGGTACTGGCCCGGTAGACGCTCGAGCCGCAGCCATCCCCCAGGTTTGCGGTTGGCCGCCTGTGATCTCAGCTGCGCGGAGCCGACGCGGTGGTGACCTCGTGCGGTGCTACGATGAAACCACGATGGCTGACGCGCTCGTTATTGCGGGAAAAAGCTTCAACTCACGGCTGATTGTGGGTACTGGGAAGTACCGCAGCATGCAGCAGACGGCCCGCTGTATCGCGCTTTCGGGCGCCGAGATGGTGACGGTGGCGGTGCGGCGGGTGAACATTACCGACCGCAAGCAGGAGAACCTGCTCGATTATCTCGATCTGTCCAAGCTGGCCATTCTGCCCAACACGGCTGGGTGCTATACCGCCGCGGAGGCGATCCGCACGGCGCGCCTGGCGCGCGAGGCGCTGGACAATCCCTGGGTCAAGGTGGAGGTCATCGGCGATCCCAAGACGTTGTTTCCCGACACCATAGGATTGCTGGAAGCGACGCAGGTGCTGGCGCGGGAGGGCTTCATCGTGCTGCCCTACACCAACGATGACGTCATCATGGCGCGGCGTTTGATCGAGGCCGGGGCGGCGGCGGTAATGCCGCTCGGCGCGCCCATCGGTTCCGGCTTGGGGATCCAGAACGTGGCGGCGATGCGCATCATGCGCGAGATGGTGCAGGGAGTGCCGCTGATCGTGGATGCCGGGGTGGGGTGCGCCTCCGATGCCGCGCTGGCGATGGAACTGGGCGCCGATGCCGTTCTGATGAATACCGCCATCGCCGAAGCACAGGAGCCGGAGCTGATGGCCGAGGCGATGCGGCTGGCGGTCGAGGCGGGCCGCAAATCCTTCTGCGCGGGCCGCATGCCGCGCCGCCTCTACGCCAGCGCTTCGTCGCCGTTGGAAGGCGTGGTGCGGAGTCCGACTCAGTGAGAAGTGAAAAGTGGAAAGTGATGAGTGACGAGTGATGAGTGATGGGCCGGAGTACGGGGGGTAGTCACCCGCGGGTGCGCCGAGGGCGTCGCGCCCGATTGGCCGACGTGCCAGCGTCTATACTCGGGCTGCATGGCTTCTCTTGACGCGATGGCGGGCTTGCGAGCGCAACTTGAGCGGGAGCTCGGTCCCGAGCGGGTGCTGAGCGATGCCCTTGGCCGCATGCTTTACGAGTACGACGGCGGCGTGGACCGCGCCCTGCCGGATCTTGTCGTGTTTCCAAAGTCGAGGGAGGAGGTCGTTGCCGTCATGTGTCTGACGGCGGCGGCGGGTGTGCCACTGGTCGCGCGCGGGGCGGGCACCGGGTTGAGTGGCGGCGCGCTGGCGCGTACGGGCGGCGTCATCCTGTCGCTGAACCGCATGCGGCGCGTGCTCGAGGTGGACATCGAGAATGGCCGGGCGGTGGTTGAACCCGGCGTGGTGAACCTGGAATTTTCGCAGTCCATCGCCGCTAGCGGCTTTTACTTCGCTCCCGACCCGTCCAGCCAGAAGGCCTGCACCATCGGCGGGAACGTCGCGGAGAACAGCGGCGGTCCGCACACGTTGGCCTACGGAGTAACGGTGAACCACGTCACCGGCCTGGAGGTCGTACTGGCCGATGGGCGCGTCATCCACACCGGAGCGAAGGCGCTTGATGTGCCGGGACTCGACCTGACGGGAACCCTCGTCGGCTCGGAAGGAACGTTGGGCATTGCCACTGCCATCACCCTCAAGTTGACGCGGTTGCCGGAGGCCGCGAGGACGCTGCTGGCGATCTTCGACCGGGTGGAGGATGCGGCGCACACGGTGAGCGCCATTACGGCCAGCGGCGTCACGCCGGCGGCGCTAGAAATGCTCGACGGCTTCAGTTTGCGGGCGGTCGAGGCCGCCACGCATGCCGGCTACCCACTCGACTCGGCGGCGGTGCTTTTAATCGAACTTGAGGGACTTCGCGAAGAAGTCGAAGACGCGGCTACTGCAGTCGAGGCCATCTGTACGACGACGGCGCGCAGCGTCCGCGTGGCGCAGGATGCGGAGGAACGGGCACTCCTGTGGAAGGGACGTAAGGAAGCATTCGGCGCCATGGGTCGCATCAGCCCGAACTACTACGTCATGGACGGCGTCATCCCGCGTACCCGTATCGCGGAGATTCTGCGCAGCATTGAGGCGATCAGTGCAGGTTGCGGATTGCGGATCGGCAACATCTTTCACGCCGGCGACGGAAACCTGCATCCGCTCGTGTTTTACGACGCGCGGGTGGCAGGCGAGGCGGAGCGCGCGATGCGCGCCAGCCAGGAGATCATCCGGGCGTGCGTGGCGGTGGGTGGTTCAATCTCCGGGGAACATGGCATTGGGATGGAGAAAGACTGCCTCATGCCGCTGATCTTCACCCCGACCGATCTCGCGTTCATGCAGCGCCTGCGGCAGGCTTTTGACCCGGCCGGACGGCTCAATCCTGAAAAAGTGCTGCCGAGTCATAGCTGCCGTGAAACGACGGGCGCAGTTGTTCCAGGTTAAGCGGGTCGTGATGCGGCGCGGTGGTCGTGACAACGGCGGAAAAGTGGAAAGTGGAAAGGCACGCTTGGGCAGCAACGAGGTACCGGTTGGGAGGCGCTTGATCAGCGAGCGGCAGTGGCAGGAGTTGGAACGGCTGCTGGAGCCGGGAAGGGTGCAATCGGGTTGTGCGGCGCCGGCCTCGCTCGATGAAGTGGCTGCCGTGGTGCGCTGGGCGGCGGCGAATCAGGTGCAAGTGCTTCCGGGTGCCACCGGGGACGAGTCCGCGATTGGCCTTGACATGTCCGGTTTGCGGCGGCAGCGGTTCTACGATCCCGCAGACTTGACGTTGGGCTGTGACGCCGGGGTGACGGCGGGCGAGGTCATGGAGTGGCTGGCGGCGGCACAGCAGTTTCTTCCGCTCGATGTTGGACAGCCGGCGCTATCGCTGGGGGCCATTCTCGGAGGACATCATTCCGGCCCGCTGCGGCATTTCTTCGGCACGGTGCGGGACGCCGCCATAGGGATCGAGTGCGTGGCGACGGACGGCAGCATCGTGCACGGGGGCGGTCGTGTGGTGAAGAACGTCGCCGGCTACGACCTGATGAAGCTGTTCATCGGATCGCGTGGCAGCCTCGGCGTGATCACCGGGGTGAACTTCAAGGTCAGCCCTTGGCCACGCGAGACGGAGACGGTGCGGCTGCGCCCGGCGGACCTCGATGCGGTTGAGCGGGTGCGTCACTGGGTGTTGCACGCGCCGCTGCGCTTCCTGTGTTGCGAGCTGCGCAGCGACGGTATCGCCTGGGAAGTATGGCTGCGCTATGCCGGATCGCAACGCGTGCGGGAACGTTACCGGACGGAAATTGCCACGCTCCTGCCCGCCGAGCCTCTGGACGAATCGGTCTGGAGCGCGACGCTGGCGCAGGCAACCGGAAGCCGGTTCGACATCAGCGTTCCTGCCAGCGCGGCAACGCGGGTGTTGGCGGCGCTGCCGGTTGGGAACACTGCCAGTCTTGCCGGGCGGCTGGGGCTGGGCGTGTTCGCGATCCAGACGCAAACGGAACTCTCGGATGCGGAGATTGAGACTTGGCGGGCCGTGGTGGCCGAAGCGCGAGGGTTTCTTTCGGTGCGCGATGCGCGCGCGATGCCGGCGACGGTGCGATTTGGCGCGCCGACCCATGACTACGAATTGATGCGTCGAGTGAAGCGCGAGCTCGATTCGCAGGCGGTGTTTCCGGATCCGTGGGGACTGACATAGAGTCAGAGGAACGCGAATGAGTGCGCCTTCCAACTTCGTGACCGCCGACCCGCCGCGCTTCGAGGACTACTCGCGCTGCGTGCACTGCGGGTTGTGTCTCAATGCCTGCCCGACCTTCCGCGTGCTGGGACAGGAGATGGACTCGCCTCGCGGCCGCCTCTTTCAGGTCGCGCAGGCCGATGCGGGACGCCTGCCGGTGGCCGCCTCCTTCTTCCTGCACATGGATCGCTGTCTCGTATGCCGGGCGTGCGAGACGGCCTGTCCGTCCGGGGTGGAGTACGGCAAGGTCATCGAGAGGGCGCGGGCGGAGAGCGAGGCCCAGGTGCGGCGTCCGCTGTGGCAGCGGGCGGTGCGCGCCTACCTGCTGGAGCACGTGCTGGTTAAACCACGGCTGCTGGCCTGGCATGCGCGCGCGTTGCGGTTATATCAGCGCAGCGGATTGCAACGCCTGGCGCGCCGGACGCCGATCCTGCGCTGGCTGGGTATTGCGGACTCCGAGGCGCTGGCGCCGATCGTGGATCGACATTTTTTCAGCGAGGCATTGGGCCGGGTATATCCCGCGGAGGGAACGCGTCGCGCCCGTGTAGCGTTTCTGGCGGGTTGCATTCAGCAGGTGGCGTTTGCCGGGATGAACCGCGCGACGATCCGCGTGCTGCAGCGCAACGGCGTCGAGGTGGTGGTGCCGCGAGATCAAGGCTGCTGCGGCGCCCTGCACGTGCATGCCGGTCTGCGCGAGTTTGCCGGCGGTCTAGCCCGCCACAACATCGCGGCTTTTGAACGCGCCGGTTGCGAGGCGATTATCACCAACAGCGCCGGCTGTGGCTCGACGTTAAAGGAATACGGTGACCTGCTGGCCACTGATACGGCATGGCAGGCGCGCGGTGCGGCGTTTGCCGGTCAAGTGCGGGATGTCACCGAGTTCCTGGCCGCAATGGGACTGCGGCGGGAAGGTCTCAGGCCCGTCTCCCTGCGGGCGACTTATCAGGACCCCTGCCACCTCCTGCATGGCCAGAAGATTCGCAGTGCGCCCCGTGAGCTGCTGCAAGCAGTTCCCGGCTTGGAGCTGGTGGAACTGGCGGGGACGGAGATCTGCTGCGGCAGCGCGGGAATCTATAACATCGTCCATCCCGAGATCGCCCGCCCGCTCCTGGAGCAGAAGATGGACGCGATTCGTGCGACGGGCGCCACGCTGATTGTGACCGCCAACCCCGGGTGTCAATTGCAACTGCGCGCCGGAGTAGCCAGCCGCGGGACGGGGCAGCGCGTTCTGCACATAATGGAGTTGCTGGATGAGGCCTACGGGGGAGCGATGAGCAGCGCAGGATGAGCATGGGCCGAGCGGCCGCCGCAGCGCCCCCGCGAGAGCGACGGGGCAGCGTCGCGATTTACTTTTCTCCCTGAGCCGCCAGAGGGGACGCAGCCACCGCTTCCAGCTTTCGCCACGAGACGCCCTCACGAGCCGCGATGTAGACGCCAAAGGGGACGATGGCGTAGAAGAGGACGAGCCAGATCAGCAGGGCGGCACTCGTGGCCGGGGCGGCGTCGGCGCCAAAGACTTCCGTCAGGCCCAGGACCGTAAGAACTTGCACGCCGCCGCCGATGGCGGGGAGCTGGACGATGGACCCGGCCAGCGTGAACCCCATGAGCAGCACGGCCTCGGCGAAGCTGAAACCAGGCAGCATGTTGGGGTAGCTGCGCACGATATAGAGCAGCGAGAGGGCCACACCCATCCACATCAGCACGGTCAGCAGGATGGCGAAGAGCAGGGTGGGCAACCGCGTCAGGCCGTTCATCCCGCTCGCCAGGGTATGGATGAAGCGCTCCAGTCGGGTGGCGGCGCCGAGGCTGATGCCGCGCAGGTTACGGACGCAAGCGGCGACGGGTGCGGCGTAGCGGTTGAAGAGCACGAGCAGCACGAGCAGGCTGACGATAACCGCGCCGAGGAAGAGGCCGCCGCGATGGATCAGCGCGTAGTAATCGCGGTCGCCCTCGCGTGCCAGTGCTTTCACGCTGGGGTTGACGGCGAGGTCGATGCCCACCAGCAGGATGACGGCGCTGATATCCAACACCCGTTCCAAAACCCAGATGGCGAGCTGGGAAGGCAGAGTCGTGCCGCGCCGGCGCGCGATGTAGTAGGGTCGGATGAGCTCCCCCGGTCGACCCAGCAAAGCGACGCCACTGAAACCCAGCAGCGTGCCTTTGAGGATGGTCCAGAAGCGTGCTTCTCCTCCCATCAAGACACGCCAACGCAGGGCGCGGAGCAGGTAGCCGCCGTACTCGATCCCAATGGCCAGCAGAATGAACCGGCCGCGGGCGGCGCGCGTTGCGGCCCAGAAGGTGGCCCAGTTCAGGTCTTTCCACTCCGGGCTGCTGCGGAATTGGTGGGCCACGAGCCAGACCAGGACGACCAGTCCCAGGATGCTCAGCAAGGTTCGCCGCTGATTCATAGCGGGCTCACGCTTGAGGCGGGCGCGCTGGCCCGACGGGTGCCCAGACGGAAGCTTGGGTGGGACGGGAAAGGCATGCGGGTCGAATGATTGGCGGGAGCCATCCCTTCACCCGCGCCGGCGAAAGGACGATCCAGGTGCGAAGTTTCCCCCGCCTGTTGCGTAAGGTAGTATATGCGCGGTCCGGTTGGCGCCGTGGAAAGCTCGCTAAACCATTGTGAGGAGAAGGCTTAGAAGCGGCAGGGGTGGGGACGGCAGGAAGCGGGGGGCGGCCCGGGG
>Ga0207416_1002505_pt1 | contig 19781 bp, 17 predicted proteins | sample PaiPotPPM11metaG_FD_184107 | JGI IMG/M metagenome (GOLD analysis project Ga0207416, IMG submission 184107) | Iron sulfur acid spring bacterial and archeal communities from Banff, Canada, to study Microbial Dark Matter (Phase II) - Paint Pots PPM... ...
CCCTGGACCAATCCCGTCGAGAAGGTCTGGCGCAAGCTCAAACAAGACTTGCTCCATCATCACCCGTTCCGCGATGATTGGGACGGCTTGCAAAGCGCCGTTGCCCAGTGGCTCGCTCAGTACGAGGCCCCTTCTCAGAACCTCTTGCACTATGCCGGTCTCTTACGGTCTTAATTTGTTAATGTTCATCATTGCGCCGCCACATCAGAATTGCCCAACTATTTTATAAAACAGCGTTATCGTTCCAGGAAAGGAATCGCTTATGCCGCGTCTGCATCTCGGCATCAATACCTGTTTCGCGGTCAAACGCTGGCCCGAACCGGCACGGTGGCTGGACATCGTCGGGCAAGACCTGGACCTTGACTGCTGCCAGTTCAGCCTTGACCTGGTTGACCCGCTGCTTGACTTTGAGGCGCTTGTAGCTTACGCCGACAAGACGCGGGCGCTGGCGGCTGAACGCGGCGTGTTACTGCATAGCACATTTACGGGATTGGCGGCCTATTCCAGGAGCCAGTTGTTGCATCCGAGTGAGCAGATGCGTGCCTCCGCGCTGCGCTGGTACGAGCGCGCTATCGACTTCACGGCGCAGTTGGGAGCATGGGGCATGGGCGGCCATATTGGCGCGTTCAGCGTGCAAGACTCCGCTGACGCCGGGCGCAAGTCGGCTCTCCTCGCGGAGATGGCACAGCGATTAAGTTACCTGGCACGCTATGCCGCCGTCAAAGGCTTGCGCTTCCTTCTTTTCGAGAACATGGCCGTCGAGCGCGAATATGGACACAGCATCGAGGAAGCGAAGGCGCTCGCTGGCATGGCGACGAGCGATGGCGTGCCGCTCGTTCTTTGCCTCGATGTGGGCCATCCCTGCGCACTGCATACCGGCACGAGCAGCGACGATTACCAGGCGTGGCTCGCGCAGTCGTGGCCGCACACGCCCGTCGTTCATCTGCAACAGACAGATCGTGGCAGCGATCATCACTGGCCTTTCACCGAGGCATACAACAGCAAAGGTCTGATCCGCCCTGCCGACGTGATCGCGGCCATTCAGCAATGGCCCACCGAAAGCGATGTGTATCTGTTCCTGGAACCGATCCATCCCTTCGAGGCGGACGACGCCAGCGTGCTGCAAGACTTGCGTAATAGCGTTCTCTATTGGAAGGAGGCGATAGCGCAATCATAACAAAACTGAACGAATGACGTTTTCCATAGCGCGGCATCCATGAAGGATGCGAGTTTTATCCACGGGTTCATCCATAAGGAGGACACTATGTCTTCGATCAGCGATTCATCGGCGAGCGAATCTGGCTCCCCACGGGTGTTTATGCGCAACGCGACGGGGCTGGTACGCGAACTCTCGCCGTTTGACGCCTTCAACCTGGTCTTTTCGGCGGTACTTATACCGGTGGGCATCACGCAGATGCTCTCGTTCGCGCCGACCTTCTGGCCGAACGCCAATATTCTTGTGTCGTTCTTGTTCTCTATTCCTTTAGTTCTCTGTTTTGGCATGGTCTACCTCTACTTTACCGTTGCCATGCCGCGTTCAGGCGGCGATTACGTGTGGGTCAGCCGCGTTCTGGGGCCGGGCCTGGGCTTCTTTGCCAATCTCTCCCTGACCTTCGTTTTCACCACCTGGGTCTCTTTCAACTTCACTACCATGCTGACGCTGCTCTTACCTGGCCTGGGCTATGTCGCGGGCTTTTCGTGGAGTCCCTCGCCGCTGACGCAATTCCTCATTGCCACCGCGTTGACCATCATTTTCGGGTCGCTGATGGTATTAGGGACGAAGCGCGTCGCTCGCTACATGGCGATTACCTTCCTCATCGTCTGGCTGGGTATGGTGGTATGGCTGGTTGGCCTCGCGATCACCCCGCACAGCGCGTTCGTTGCCAACTTCCACGCGCAGAGCGGCCTGACCATCGCCCAGGTAACGAGCGCGGCGTCTAAGGCTGGCTTCTCAGCAGGCAGCGGCATCGACTGGGCGGGTACGATCTTCGCCATGATCTACGCCTTCCAGGTCTTTACCGGCTTCCAGTGGACGGGCTACTTTGCTGGCGAGATCAAAAATGTGCGCCGCACCGCCATCACCTCGATCATCGGCGCGCTCGTCATCAGCGCTGTGCTGTACGTGCTGGCGACGGCCCTGGTCTACAACACCTACGGCGTCTCCAACTTCGGCTCTATCGTTTACCTGGGCTTCAATAGCGCGCATTCGCCGCTCGGCTTCGCGCCCTACCTGCCGTCGCTGGTGAAATTCCTGTCGATCCCGGCGTTCCTGCAAATCTTCGTCGCCGCCTGTTTCGTCTTCTCCGTGCTGTGGTGGACGCCGACAGGCTTCTTGATCGCGACGCGCAACCTGTTCGCCTGGTCGTTTGACCGCATGGCTCCGTCGCGCGTGGCCGAGGTCAACGAGCGATTGCACACGCCGCTCATCGCCACTATCGTCGTCGCGGTCTGGATCGAGATTCTCAATTACCTGAACATTTTCCAGGGGTTGAGCGCGCTGCTGATCAACGTCATCGCGGTGATGGCGGTCGCGTTCATTGTTGTCGGGCTGGCGGGTATCGTGATGCCCTTTACGCGCCCCAACCTGTTCGCGACCGCGCCATCGATGGTGCGTGCGAAGATTGCGGGCATTCCCTGGATCACCATTGTCGGCGTTGTGATGGTGTTGAGCTGGGTCTTCGTGCTATACGTGGCCTTCACCACCACTGCCTTCGGGCAGGTTGCTCCCATCTCGATGATTGAGGCGTTTGCCGTGCCGGTGCTGGGCATCATCTACTACGTGATTGTGCGCTTCGTGCGCGCGCGGCAAGGTATCGAACTCAGAGCAGCTTTCCAGGAGATTCCGCCGGAATAATCTGGCTTGTTGACGTATAATGAAACCGAAGGGGCGATCCTCGTGGTCGCCCGTCCGTCATTCTGTTGCCCGTTTACCTTAACGATACAATCCGGGGAGAATCTGTTCATGTCCACTACGTCCGATGTCAACCACGATCAGAGCGCCGTTCTCGAACAGCTTTTTGGACGTTCCAGGCCCGTTATCGCCATGATGCATCTGTTGCCGCTGCCAGGGCGTCCGCTCTACGACAGTCAGAGCGGCATGGCGGCTATTGTGGATGCGCTGCGCCGCGATCTCGATATTCTACAAGAAGGCGGCGTTGATGGCCTGCTTTTCTGTAATGAAGGTGATCGCCCGTATCCCTTTCATACCGATCGCGCGCCCATCGCGGCCATGGCTGCGGCGATCGGCGAATTGCGCCCGCATATCGCCCTGCCCTATGGCGTTGATCTGCTGTGGGACCCGCTGGCCGCGCTGGCTGTGGCGCAGGCGGTCAGAGCCAGCTTTGTGCGCGAAGTCTTCACGGGCGTCTATGATAGCGACATGGGCCTCTGGCAGCCCGATGCCGCCGCCGCGCTGGATTATCGCCGTCAGATCGGGGCTGATGCTGTCAAGTTGTTCTTCAACATCGAGCCAGAATTTGCCCGCCCTGTCGCCGAGCGGCCTATCGGAGCCTTAGCGCGCAGCGTCGTCGTCTCGTCGCTGGCCGATGCCATCCTCATTTCTGGCGCGATGGCGGGAGCCGAAGCCGATCTCTCGCACATCTGCGAGGCGAAAGAAGCTGTACCCGCGACGCCCGTGCTGGCGAATACGGGCGTGAAAATCGAGACGGTGCGCGCCACGCTGGCGGTCGCCGATGGCGTTATTGTCGGAACGGGCCTCAAGCACGACGGCTATACCTGGAATCCGGTCGATCCGGAGCGCGTGCGCCGCTTCATGGAAGAGGTGCACGCGGCGCGCGAACAAAGCGAGGCATGAGCGATGAGCGCGACGTATGTTCTCGGCATCGATGTTGGCACGACGGGCCTCAAAGCCGTTGCGTTAGAACGCGAGCGCGGCATTGTGGCCCAGGCGGAGCGGCCGCACGAACTGCTCTCGCCCCATCCCGGCTGGGCCGAAGAGGAGACGGAGCAATGGTGGGCTACGACTGTCGAGGCCATCAGAGAATTGTTGAGCAGGGTTCCGGCAGCGGGAATTGCCGCTGTGGGCGTCTCCGGCATGGTTCCCGCGATGGTGTTGCTCGACTCGTTGGGCAGACCGCTGCGGCGCAGCATCCAGCAGAACGACGCCCGCTCCAGCGCCGAGGTCGAGCAACTGCGCGCGGATGTTGATGTGCAGGAGTTCTTCGCCGTCACCGGCGGCGTGCCGAATCAGCAGAACATCGATCCGCGCTGGCGCTGGCTGGCGCGCCACGAACCGGACGCGGTAGCGCGCGCCGCTCATCTCTGCGGTTCCTATGATTACATCGTCTATCGTCTGACGGGCCAGTTCTCGCTTGAAGAAAACTGGGCGGCGGAAAGCGGCCTCTACGACGTGCGCACGCATCGCTGGCACGAGCCGTATGTGCGGCGCGCTGGCATCGCGCCGGAGATTTTGCCTCCAGTGCGCAAGCCGACGGAAATTGCCGGCAGCGTCAGCGAGCAGGTCGCCGCGCTGACGGGCTTGCGCGCCGGGACGCCGGTTGTGGCGGGCAGCGCCGATCACGTCGCGGCTGCCCTGGCATCCGGCCTGACGCAGGGGGGCGACCTCCTGCTCAAATTCGGCGGCGCGGGCGATATCCTCTATGTCGATGAGCGGGACGAACCCGACAAGCATTTCTACTTCGATTATCACGATATTCCAGGCATGACCCTTATCAGCGGCTGCATGGCCTCCAGCGGCTCGCTCGTCAAGTGGTTCGCCAGGGAACTGGCGAGTAACACTGCGTTGGCAACGCTCGACGCCGAGGCTGCCGCTATTCCTGCCGGGTCGGGCGGCGTCATCGCCCTGCCCTACTTCCTGGGCGAGAAGACACCCATCTTCGATCCACTCGCGCGCGGAGTCTTCGCGGGCGTGATGCTGCACCACACGCGGGCGCATCTCTACCGCGCCGTGTTGGAGGCCGTGTGCTACGGCTTTATGCATCACCTCACGCTGCTGCGCGAGGCTGGGCGACCGATCAGGCGCATCTGCGCGGCGGACGGCGGTAGTCGCAGTAGCCTCTGGATGCAGATCGCCGCCAGTGTTGTTGGTCAACCGCTGCAGGTGGTCGGCGGCGAGGCCACCTCGGCCCTCGGCGCTGCCTACGTGGCGGCAATGGGCGCGGGCCTGTTCGCTTCCTGGCATCATATCGAACGCTTCATCATCCAGGGGACGCTCTACCAGCCGCGGCCAGCCGATGCCGCGCGTTATCAAGCCGGGTTCGCTCTGTATCGTGACCTGTACCTGCGACTGCAAACCCTGCTGCCGCAACTGGCCGCGCTCGATGAAGGTTAAATCAACCCGTTGAGCGTGGGCTTGCCCCACCCAATCGTTTTTGTCGATGTGTGATCATTAGGTAGGCGTTTTTGGGCGGGGCAAGCCCACGCCCCTACGGAATAGCGAAATAGGAGGAATACTATGTTATTAGCCGGACTGCGCGGTTTTATTACTGGTGCTGGCATGGGCATTGGCCGCGCTATTGCCCTGGAGATGGTGCGCGAGGGAGCCGATCTGTATATCACGGACCTGGACGGCGAGTCTACCGGAAAAGTCGCGCTTGCGGCGCGGCAGATACGGCCGGAAGCGCGTGTTTATACCGGTCAGGTGGATGTGCGGGACACCGCTGGGATCGCGGCGCGCCTGGAAGACGCGGTGAATCGCCTGGGCGGGCTGGACATTGCGATGAACAACGCGGGGGTATCTTCGATGATGCGCGTCGTTGACATGGCCGAACAGGACTGGAACTTCAACATGGACATTAACGCCAAAGGCATCTTTCTCTGTTGCCAGGCCGAGGTGCGCCAGTTCTTACGCCAGGGCCGCGGCGGCGCTATCGTCAACACAGCATCAATGGCCGGGAAAAAGGCCGCGCCGCTGCTGGCCCACTATTCAGCCTCCAAGTTCGCCGTTGTTGGCTTCACGCAGGCGCTGGCCCTGGAGGTAGCGGAGCAGGGCATTCGCGTCAACTGCGTCTGCCCCGGCTACGTCAAAACGTCCATGCAGGAGCGTGAAGTCGTCTGGGAAGCCCAATTGCGCGGTATCACTCCGGAGGCGGTGCGCGAGGATTACCTGCGCGCTATTCCGCTTGGCAGACTGGAGGAACCGGAGGATGTGGCGCGCGTAGTTGTTTTCCTGCTCAGCGACCGCGCCGCTTACATGACGGGCCAGGCCATCAACGTCACCGGCGGCTCGATTATGTTCTAAAATCGGCGTATCCAAAAACAACCTTTTATGTGAGATATTTCAGAAAGGAATCGGCGATGAGCCGTCGCACAACCATCTTCTTTGCTACCGATATTCATGGTTCCGAACGCTGCTTCATGAAGTTCGTCAACGCTGCTAAATTTTACCAGGCTACCGTCCTGATTCTCGGCGGCGACATCACCGGCAAGGCGCTTGTTCCTATTGTGCGCCGCAATGGCAGCTACCACGCCTCGTTTCTCGGCCAGGATGCCACGCTGACAACGGAAAACGAGCTGGAGGACTTTGAGAAGCGGGTGCGTCACGCGGGAGCCTATCCCCACCGGACGACGCCCGACGAAATGGCGGCGCTGGAGGTGGATCGCTCGCTCGTAGACGCCCTTTTCACGCGACTCATGGTTGAGAGCGTGCAGCGTTGGTGCGAGATTGCCGCCGAGCGGCTAAAGGGAACCGGCGTGCGTTGCTATATCGACGCGGGCAACGACGATGAACCGGAGATCGTGGCGGTCCTCAAACAAGCCTCGTATGTCGAGATGCCGGAAGGGCGCGTGATGCAGATCGACGACGAACATGAGATGGTCAGCGCGGGCTTCGCCAACATCACACCCTGGCGCGCCCCGCGCGATATTCCCGACGAAGACCTGGCCGCGCTCATCGAGAGCATGGCGAGCAAACTCCAGGCTCCAGAGCGCGCGGTCTTCAATGTGCATGTGCCGCCCTATGCGACTGGCCTGGATATCGCCCCGCTGCTCGACGAGAACTTGAAACCCATCATTGTCGGCGGGGATATCGCCACCGGCCCGGTCGGCAGCAAGGCGGTGCGCGCGGCCATCGAGCGTTACCAGCCCCTGGTTTCGCTGCACGGCCACATCCACGAGTCACGGGCCGTTGGCAAGCTGGGCCGCACCACCTGCATCAATCCCGGCAGCGAATACGGCGACGGCATCCTGCGCGCCGCGCTGGTCAATCTGAGAGGGAACAAACTGCAAAGCTATCAACTGGTTACCGGGTAGTAGAGGAATTATGATACAATATCGGTGAAAGAACGCGAAAGAGAGACGAAAAGAGATGGACAAGCAGAATATCGTAGTCACCTATAACGCTTCATCTGAGCAGAAAGCTCTGGTGCTTGCTATGCTGGGAAGTGAGGCTTCGCTCATTTTTCTGCACGATATCGCCCCCGCGCTGCGCGAGCAGGTATTGCGAGAAGCTACCATCCTCCTCTCCTGGAACTTTCCCCGAGAAATCTTGCCCCAGGACTATCCTAATTTGCAGCAAGTCACCTTTATTCAGCTCCTGTCTGCCGGAGCAGACCACATGCCGTTTGCCGACCTGCCCACACATTTCATCGTCGCCAGCAACCCTGGAGCCTATGCGGCTCCCATGGCCGAACATGTGCTGGCGATGACGTTGGCGCTGGCGAAACGGCTACTGATAGCAAACCAGCAACTGAAAAACGGCGATTTTGATCAGTTTATCCCCAATCGGTTGCTTGCTGGCATGACGGCTGGCATTCTTGGCTTTGGAGGGATCGGACGGGCCACGGCCCGGCTCATGCGCGCTTTTGGTATGAAGATTTTTGCGATCAATCACAGTGGAACCAGTCCTGAGCCGGCGGACTTTCTTGGCACGCTGCACGATTTGGAACTTGTGCTGCGGGAGAGCGACGTGGTGGTCATCTCGTTGCCTCTAACTACGGCCACCAGAGGACTCATCGGGAAACAGGAGCTGGCATGGATGAAGCCAGATGCCATGCTGATCAATGTGGCCCGTGGCGCTCTCCTCGATGAGGAGGCTCTCTACGCCCATGTGAAGAGCCATCCCAGCTTTTTGCTGGGCATCGATGCCTGGTGGACCGAACCCTTCCTCCATGGTCAATTCCGCATGGAGTATCCCTTCCTCGATCTGCCCAACGTGCTGGGTTCCCCGCATAATTCGACCATAGTTTCCGGTATCTTAGTGGATGCGACACGGCAAGCAGCCGAAAACGTCAAACACTTCCTCAAGGGAGAGCAGGTCAGAGGGGTGGCACGACGCGAGGACTACCTGTAGTGAGTACCCGGCGCAGTATTTCTGGGCGGGACAGAGCTTGTATCAGGGGTAGAGCTACGTAAGCTGTCACCAGCCGCAAAGTAACTGATGAGGTAAACGACAGAGTTCGTGGACAGCACTCCCCTTCTTTTACTGAATAGGGAAGCGTCCCATGACCTGGTCATACTCTTTTTGCGCATCAGCAAGCGAGAGCCGAGAGTAGATTTCTAGAGACTGGCGACTCTCATGACCTGAGTAGGGTTGGATGAAGGCATCATCAATGCCCTGCTTTTTGAGCCAGGTGAACAGGAAATGTCGCCACTTGTGGGGTGACAGAGAACGTGTAATACCAGCAGCCTTCGCGTAGCGTTCCAGCATTTTGCGCACACCGCGATCCGTGTACTTCTGCTTGCGAACTGACTCAAAGAGATAGCTCGCTTGCTTCTCGCGCATGCGTTGCATATGCAAGGCGAGCAATTCACGAAAGGAGAGCGGGAAAGGGACGAGACGGTTCTTCTACGCTGGCGCGGTTGCGATAGACGGCCAACACCTTGTGGGCAACGCCTGCGAACAGATCGGTGGGGAGCTTCAGTTCACGAATGCGTCGGAGCTTGGCCATCTCTTGTAACACGGTCGCCAGGCCAACCCGTCCAGGGTCATGCGTAGCTCTTGAAGCGTGATCGCCTGCATGTCCTGTTCTTGTTCTCCGATCAGTTCCTCTGCATTGAGCAGGGCATCTAAAGCAGTTTGAGTCGCCTTCGGAAGGCGTGCCATGGTGGTTTCGTACAACTGCTGTTCGAAAGTGTGACGAGCCGAACGAATGAGGCGAGTGATACGGGCAGGAGTGGGTGCTTCCAATTGGAGTGCCCGATACCGCTGGTAGGTCGTGTCGCGAAGACGCTCCTCATGGTGCTCGCGGGGTAAAACCTGCTCGACCAGCCAGGCGGCGATCTCCTCGGCGTCGGCCACCGTGGATTCGCGGAAGCCGAGCGCCTCACGAATTTGCGCACGATGATATTCAATCGTGCGGCCTTGCCAGGCATACTGCAAGTAGGTTTCTGGAGCAACCCCTACTTGCGTCGAGAGGTACGTGATGACGATGCCAGTCACCTCGTTCTTGTGCTGGGGAAAACGGCCCTCTTGCCGGAAAAATTTGAGCAGGACTGCAAAGCCCAAACGGGTCGCTCCGGTTTTGTTTCCCAGGAGGATGCGATCTTCCACATCGAAGGTCCAGTGTTCAACTAACTCTTCAGTTTCCCATTGTCGTTTCATGCGTGATGTATCATGTTCCCCTTTTCATGTATGTGAGCCGAGTTCCGAGAATTGACAGACTCGGAACTCCATTCATCACCAGAGTATAGCTGAGTCTCTATCCAAGCACAACGAAGCAAGATGAACGTAGGTAAAATGGATACAGTTCTGACTCCAGAACGAAAAACGGAACTTGGAGCAATCCCAGAGGGACTCGCGCCGTGCTGGTGAAAAACTTCTCTAAACACAGCACCACCACTCAAAAGGGGACCCAGATGACGACCAAAGCCTGTCAAGCGCTCGATAACGCTTCTCTAGTTGCGCCAGTCCAGCCGGTTGCGGTAGTGGGCGTTTCTATCGAAACCGATGAACCGCTGTCTTTGGGGGACTCATCCGAGTCCTGCCTCGCGTGCGCGAAGGATCGCCTGTGCCCGGTCAGCTACCTGCAGTTTGCTGAAGATGTTGGAGACATGGTTGCGCACGGTTTTCAGACTGATGACCAGAACCTGCGCAATCTCGGGGTTCCTGCGTCCCTGTGCCATCAGCGCCAGCACCTCGCGTTCGCGGTCGGTCAGTTCTGGAAAGAGTTGCGGCGCCACAGCGGGCCGGGGCGCCGCAAAGAAGTCAATGAGCCGCTGGGCAATGGCCGGACTAAAGATCGCTTCGCCGCTGCCTGCCGCCTGAATGGCCCGCACCATCTCAGTCGGGCTGGCGCCCTTGAGGACATAGCCACGCGCTCCCGCGCGCAGCGCCGCAAACACCGATTCCTCATCTTCAAACATCGTGACCACCAGGATCATGATATGCGGGCTGGTGTGCAGGATGCGCCGCGTGGCCTCGATGCCACCGACCCCTGGCATCTGCACATCCATGAGAATCGCATCCGGTTGCAGATTGGCGGCCAGCGCCATCACCTCATCGCCCGTACTTGCCTCGCCCACGACCTCCATGTCAGGCACCGAGTTCAACAGGGCGCGCATCCCCTTGCGAAAGACGGGATGGTCATCAGCGATCACCACTCGTAGCGGCTCCATCGTCGTCACTCCTTTGGTAGTGGGAGCCGGGCCTGCACGCGCACGCCCCCGGCAGGCGGCGACTCGATAACGCACGTGCCGCCCAGTTCCGCCGCGCGTTCACGCATCGAAACGAGGCCCACGCCCGTGTGGCGCGCGGCTTGCAGTCCAATGCCATCATCGCGCACCTCCACTTCCAGCGCATCAGTGACCCGCAAGCACACTTGGCAGGTCTGCGCCTGGGCATGACGGGCCACATTCGCCAGGGCCTCCAGCACAATGCGATAGGCCGCCACCTCGACGGCGGCCGGCAACGCTGGCAGATCCTCCGGCGCTTCTACGGCCACTCTCAGACCCAGGGCTGCGCTGGTCCTCTGGTCCGCCTTGCTTTCCACTTCATGCTGGATACCATAGTGGGCAGCACGCGCCCGGATGGCCCCGACCAGTCCCAACTCATCCAGTGAGGGCGGGCGCAGATCATAGACCAGTCGACGAATATCACCCACCGCGCCCTCGATCTGGGCGCTCAGTTCCGCCAGTAACGCATCGGCAGTAGCCTGGTCATGCGGCAGCAAGTTCCGGATCGCCCCCACCTGGAGGGTCAGGCCACCCAGAGTGGGGCCAAGGCCATCATGCAGATCGCGGCGCAGACGGCGTCGCTCCTCCTCGCGCGCCGTCACCAAGCGCTCGCGCGAGCGTTGCAGATCGCTCGTCAGGCGTACCGCATGGGCCGCTACCCCAATCTGGCGCGCCAGGTCGTCCAGCAGCCGCTGATCCGCCGGGGTGAAGACTTCCCCACGCTGGCGCGGCCCCAGCACCAACTGGCCGATAGGTTCAGATTGGTAGGAGAGCGGCAGCGTCACCGTCCCCTCCACTGACAAGCCGTAGGCCGCTGCGGTTTTGAACTCCTCCCCCTGCTTGAGCTTGATGGCAGCATAGGGGAGTTTCAGCGCCTCCGCCACAGTCTCCACAATCGCCGCCAGTACAGCCTCTGGTGCCAGCGTGCTTTCCAATCTCCGGCTCAGTCGGGCGAGTACCGCATAGGGTTCGTCACGCTGCCCGTACATCAGCCGATTGACACCGCGCTGGAGCCAGTCGCGCAGGGGCTGGAACAACACAGCCACCAGGGCCGCGCCAACCAGCGAGATCAGCAGATTGCCCCCGGTGCGGAAGAGCGTGCCTAGATAGCCGACGACCAGAATATAGAGGCCGACCACGCTGGCGCTGAGCAGGCCATAGACCAGGGTGCGGTTGATAAGCAGATCGATGTCCCAGAGCCGATAGCGCAGGAGAGCGATGCCCAGCGAGAGGATGATCGCCATCGATCCCAGGCCAGAAAAGATGACATTCAGCAAGAAGAAGGGCGAGTCAGGCGCAAGCAGGTCCGCAAAACCAACCAGCAGGACACTCAGCGCAAAGCCAAACACCAGCCACTTGGTCTGCTGGCGTTCGAGCGGGCTATAGACCCGGCGGTAGCGGTAGAATTGCACGGCAGCCGTACTGCCATACACTACCAGGGTGTTCAGCCCGTGCAGCCATGCCGGCAAGTTGGGTTCGCTATAGGGCCAGGGCAAGGCGTATTCCAGCAGTTGGATCAGCCACAAGAGCGCGATCAGCCAGGTCCAGCGGGGCCAAAAGCGCCCATTGGGAAAGGTCACGAGAAAGAACCCCACCGCCGGCCACGCCAAGCTCGCAAGGAGGGTGAAGAAGCCTAGGGGAGAGGCGTACTCTTGCGCGGCCATGACCAGGGTATTGGAGAGGCCAGCACAGCCAAACGTCACCAGCAGCAGCGAGACAAAGAGACCGTACCATTCGGCAGACTTCCGCCAGAAGATGAACGCTCCGACGAGGACAAAGAGCAGGGAAATCGCCACATTCCAGCAGGTGACCGCCGTCGCATAGTCCGCGACAGACAGACCGAGTTGATGCAGCACTGGCACATTGGCCGGCACGAGCTCGAAGAAGGTGCAGTGGTCCGGATCGATGGTGAGACAGACCGTTTGCAGTTGAGCGTGATAGCGTGGGATGCCAACGAGGAAGTCGGCAAACAACCCGACGGCCAGCACCAGCCAGAGGCTGCGGGCAAGCAGCAGCTTTCGCCCGCGCAGCTGGGTTTCGTCGGCGGGAGCGGCTTGAACGCTTCCAGCGCTCGTGCGTTCGGCGGCGGATGGGCTCATGGTTCGCCTCCTTCCTGAAGCTGGTAACGAGTGGCTTCTCGCCCTAGTATACCACACGGCCGGTTCAACAGCGTGCCGCACCACGGTGCGACCCCGTTGCGGCACGCTCGCAACGTATGCGTTGCCGTGTCCAAGCAGAGCCGGACACCCGGCTCTGCCACCCCATGCGGCGACTGGATCCTGCTCGCCAGGAATCGGGCCCGAATTCGGGCTGGTTCCTGCACGGGTGAGGCGGCGCGCTACGCGCCGCCAGGGGATATGGCAAGGATTCGTTCCCAGGACAACCATATGAGCCGCTCAATCCGTAGAAGCTGCTTTTACATTCTATCTTCGCTATTACCTACAAGAAGAGCTTCATTTGACGAGAGTATCCTCTTATCTGACGAAAGGATACAACGTGTTATATAAGTAGGGATCACGACATTTTCGCTCTCCGTTTTCCCTGCTAGCCTGTATCAGACGGGCCTCGCCTCAAAGATGCTCACGTCTGTCTTCGTCGACACGACCTGTATCAACTCAAAACGAGCCTCCGCTAGCAAGCGGCGGTACTCGACTTCACTGCGGCCTGTGCCACCCCCAACTACAAGCATCATCAGGTCAAGGAACGCCATGGGCGAAGCTGGGCTCCTCGGGCACAAGCCTCCGCTCGACCAGCAGCAGACGGCCCCCAGGCGCAATGGCACGACGGCAGTTGGTGAGAATATGGACGCTCTTTTCGTCGTCCCAGTCGCTGATAACCGCCGAGAGAATGAGGGCTTCGCCGCCGGGGACCTCGGTGAAGAAATCCCCGCCAACGCATGTGCATCGCTCGCCTAGTCCTCGTTCCACCATGTACTGCCGTGCTCCCTCAACCGTCATCGGCAGATCAAAGACCACTCCATGTGCCTGTGGGGCGGCCCGCAGAATCGTCGCCAACAATGTCCCATGTCCGCCCCCGATATCTGTAATCGTATGGAAAGGACTGAAATCGTAGGCGGCAACCACAGCGGATGCCAATGCGCTCATTCGATGTGTCATGGCCGTATTGAAGGCGGCCGCTTTCTCGGGGTGTTGCTGGCGATAGTCAAAGGACGGCATGCCCAAGACATGCTGAGCAGCACTTTGCCCTGTTGTGATCGTGTAAGCGAGGTCTCCCCACAAGCGCCAGAGTATCTCGTCAGTCATAAGAATTTGGGTGCGAAATCCACTCGGTGCATCCTTACGCAGATGCTCACCCAGGGGAGTAAGAGCAAAGACCCCTGGCTCCGGCTCGCGAAAGAGGCTCAGACTCTCCAGGGCGCGCAGGAGCCGATAAAGTGCCTTTGGATGCACACCGATGGCTTGCGCCAACGCATCGCTACTCTGTGGCCCCTCACTCAGATGGTCAGCGATGCCGAGCTTGGTCGCCACGTAGAGTGCTTGAGTCTTGATATAACCTGAAGCAATGTCCACCAGTATAGAAGGAATCTGTTGTGGGTTGGGTGCTGTACTGCCCATCATGCTTCTCCTTTTCTCCTGTTGTTTATGCGGGCTTGCTGGTGTTGACCAGCGAGGAGGCTCTCTGATAGTTTTCTTACTGCAGAGTACGACGTATCATATAAGTGCTATTATATGGTACGTCGTACTTTTTCTGACGTTATCTAGACTTTAGGCTTGTCGCCCTGTCAACGACGTTCACCACGAAGCTGCCTCTTCGCTACGCAACAGGGAATGTGGTCGCGGCGGCTCTTGCAGAAGACGGCTGACAAGAACGCAACATCAGGAAGACTTACGTTCGGCAGGGGAAACTCTCAAGCTTGACAACGCAATCAGCCTTGCCCCAGCCATCGTTGGATACCCTGAGCATGTTCTCGATCATGCTCAAGATCGAAGACGCTTCCAAGCGCTCTGCCGAATGTCCACCAATCAGGCTCCAGGAGGCAGGCTTCCGGCAGCGCTGCTAAAGCAATAAGCAGGCGCTCGTTGGCTCGGCGATCCCAATCGCGCACAGAGGCCAGGTCCAGGTCTCTGTGAAGCTTCGCATAGTAGGTGTTGCGCGTCTCGTTGTCAGCCAGTCCCAGCTCCTGTACACGCTGCAATTCCTCGGGACCGGGGACTTCCCCACGTACCCGCCGTTCCAATTGCAGAGCGAGCCAGTCGTTCTCGAAGGCCAGATGCACCAGCACATCTTTGACCGACCACGAGCCACAGGCTCCTGGTTCGGTCATGCGCTCGATCGGAACGTGCGAGACAACCGACTCCAGCTCGGTACGGCTGGCGCTGAGTTCGGCAATCAGCATGGCTTTCGGTCTGGGTTGTTCCATCCTTGAGACCTCCTCTTTGAAGAGTTCATCGACTTTCGCCCTTCTGTCAGCCTCATTTTCGCACAGAATGGAGCGGACACCTCGTCATATGATACTGGAAAGGGGTGCGCACTCGCATTGGGCAAAAAACTGCACGCCTGATCGCCGACTTGACCTGTGCGTGTTGGCGTTTCTGCAAGCAGGGTCAGAACCCGCTCAATCGTGAGTGATGTGTTGGACATGTGACGTCCTCCTTCCTGCTTCTTTTCCCGACATCCTACCACAAAAAGAGGTGAGAAGACGTCCTCATGATGACGCTTTTTGCCCAATGCGAGTGCGCACCCCTTTCCAGTATCATATGACGAGGTGTCTTCCTGACTCCTTCTGTTGAAATCATCGAAACCATTCCTGTCTTCTCCGTTGGAAGACGCATGTGTGGGAATGCGAGGGCGGCCCGACGACCACGCCCACTCGTGCCTCAGAGGCCCGCTTCATCCTTCGCTCGTGGGACCCAGTCGAGCGCCTCGTCCGGGATGCCGTGCCGCCCGAGAAAGAGGCTCAGTTGGGCCGCATGTTCCTGCACGTGGCGCATGGTGTACAACTGGAGTTCTAAATAGCTCATCGGATTTTCACCGGGCCAGGGGAAATGGAACGGTTGGTGCGCTTTCTCGTCTGACAACTCGGTGATCGTTGACTGGCACTTCTTCCGCAGATGCTTCAAATAGGTGTGGAGCTCATCTCTGGTATAGGGTTGTTTGGGAAATTCACTTGTGGGGTCAAACGGGTTCCTGAAGTGCGCAGGGGGGGCGAATCCTTCTGTTTTGCCGGTGAGATACAGGTCGAGCCAGAAGAGGGTATGATAGGTGAGATACCAGAATGTTGGGTAATCCGGTTGTTCTTGATCGCTCCAGAGGCGTTCATTCCAATGCGTGCTGGGACAGGCCAGCAGGGCGTTCTCAAGCATATCGATGGCCGCGCCGAACTGCTGCCACAGAGCGGTGCGCACCGTCGTCTCCATCGGTTGTTCTGCCATAACGTGTGCTCCTTTCTGCTTCTTTTCTCGACATTCTACCATCAAAAGCGGTCAGAATCTACCCTCATATCGACGATTTCATCTTCCAGAGTGACGTTTTTTGCCCAATGCGAGTGCGCCCCCTTTCACACATCAGAGGACGAGGTGTCATGGAGCGGACGTACCACTCAGTCGTTGCCTGACGCAGGCTCCTGCCATTTACAAAACTGTGGGGACCGCACAGGCTCCTCCAGTTGGCCTGTTCAGAGCTGATCATACGCCTTCGCCAAGGCGATCTTGAGTTGCTGTTGAAGCCTCTGATTCTCTGCTTCTAATTCTTTGATGCGGCGATCTTTCGCAAGGATCACCAAATCGCGGCTGGCGTCGGTTTTACCAGTCGAATGGGTCGCCCGTTCGCGCACCATTTGTTCCATGGTTTGCTGCCTCAGGGCTTCGATGCGCTCGCGCAGGTCATCTTGGCCGTAGAGATACGCTTTACTTACCTGAGCTGTCTTCGCTACCGTGTGAAAATTCACTGGCTTCTGGTCACGGAGGAGCCTGGTAATGGCATCCTCGACCCCTCGACGCTTGTCCTCTTTACGACGTTGTGCATGAGCCGCAATTCCCGTCGTATTCCGCTTCCAGGTCCTCTCACTCATGCACTTCCTCCCGGTCGTGAGGTTTCCGCTGTTCCCATTCCTCATCACTGTACTCGCGTTCGTACTTGTTGGTCGAAGCTAAGACATGACCCTGTCTGAGCAAGGCGATGGCCGGGCGGACACGTTCATCAAGATTTTTCTGGTTCACGAGGGTCCAGTGGGCATTTCCAGCCTGCTTCCCGATCTCGATGCGTTCGAGAATTTGCTGAGCGTACGCTTCGAGTGCGGGGAGATCATCTGGAGTGAGCACATAGGCTGGACAGTGAAAACAGGGCAATTCCACAAACTTGCAGACGATTTTCGCCGTCTTTAAGCAGCTTCCCAGCGCCATTTTGACGTTCTGCCGGTGTTCACGCACCCGCTCTGGATCAAAGGCATTGGCGTCAACCATTGGAAGGAGCCTCTTTCCCAGCACAAACTTTGGCTTCCCATCATTGAACTGGACGATCCCCTGTTGCACTGTCTTCTCCCAGGCGGTACGCATGGTATCATCCAGGATCTTCGCGTAAATGAGCGTCATCTCTGGCGAAGCATGGGCCATCCACTGCTGGACCAGGACCAGGCTCATTCCGTTGTTAATGAGTTCAACCGCTTTCGTGTGGCGAAACGCGTGGAGGCGAAAGTGGAAAATGGTCCCCTGTTCATCCGTAATCTGATACTTGCTCGCCAGGTCATTCAGGCCAACTCGAATAGGGCCAGCGGCGAGAGGATCTCCCCGTAAAAAGCGGTGCCCCCTGCCTTGATGATAGACTTTTGAGGCGGGGAAAAGCCATCCATGAGGGTTTTCTTGAGCAGTGTAGTGCTGCTTCACCCACACAATTTGTGCCTGGATCACAGCGGCGACCTCCTGGCTAATGGGGATTCTGTGCCCAAGGATACGCGTTTTTTGAATGTCACCGACAAGGCAGTATTTCTCGTTTTGTTGCTCTAAGCAGGTTTCCCACTTGAGGTAAAGCACATCAGAAATGCGCCATCCACTTGCTCGAAGCACGATCATCACAGGAATGTACACAGCGGTGAGTTGATGGAGATGTCGGTCTAACTGCCCCAGGACGGCTTGTGGAATATACTTGATAGTGCTCGAAGGACTCTGGTGATCCAACGGAGGATAGTGATGAGGCCAGATCAGACGAGAGAGAGGAAGGTGGGGTTTGATGGAATGACCTGTCCGCTCTAAGTGGGAGAGCCAGCCAGCCAGCGCTTGAATATGATGGCTCACATATGTATTGCTGTTCTTGAGCTTTCGGCGTTGGACATCAGCTCTGATCCAGGCGGTAAAGTCATCGATATCTTGTGTGCTCAGTTCGTGGAGATCAGTTGCTTGAGGATAGCGCTGCAAGAAAAAGTGTAAAAAATGTCCAAGTCGTCTCACCAGATGATCTATGGTATTGGCAGTTCGATCCGCAACAACAAGATACTTTGCGTACTCTTTGATGAGAGAACGCCAGTTGGTTGGAACAATAGCAAACCAGATATGGTAGTGACTGGTGTGAGCGGCATAGCGAAGCCCAGGGATATTGTGAGCGTCCCAACGGTCCTTCGCAAATTCTGCCTCAAGTGGTGAGGACGAAACAAGGCCAGAGGTTCCATTAACGAGTCGAAGTGAGCGAGATTCCATAACTACCTCTCTTCATTTTGTCCTCTCGTCGAGACTGACTGCCGCTTGTGTTTTCTCCCATGCCACTCGCAGCGCTTCTTGAGAGGGATGGACATACGTCTGGTAGGTTTGTTGAAAAGAGGCATGCCCGGCCCGTTCTTGAAGAAGCTCTGGTGCCCACCCTTTCTCAGCCAGGGCAGTAAGCATCGTATGGCGAAGAATATGAGGGGTCACGGCAATGCCAGTGCGGGATCGGAGCCGCCGAAAGAGCGAATCGACATCTGCATACGTGAGTGCCTGGCCAGCTCGCGCACCCTGTCGTTTGATGAACAGATGATTAGTTTCTACCTCGGCGGTATGTACAATCCCCACGTGGGACATGATCTCGTCGATGAGATCTGCTGAAACATCGAGAGCACGAGGAGCGTGGGCGGTTTTGATCTCTGCGCCATTCTCAAGCGGACCACGATCACAAATATGCAGCTTGTTCTCAGCCACATCCACATCCTGTACCCAGAGCGCAAGCGCCTCCCCCACACGGATTGCCGATTCATAGAGGAGTCGTATCAGGAGACGATCCCGTTGGTTGCAACAGGCATCAAGGAGCTGCTGGATTTGATCCTTGGTGATGGTCTTTGGGCGAAGGCGCCTGGCCTCTTTCTGCTTGAGAATATTTTTCTCGACAGGCGATCCCTTGGTGAGATGATGCAGGAATGATTTGTAGCGCCTGGCGCGAGCGGGAAGGAAGGTGGTTGTGGTCTCTTTGACATTCTTCTCGACCTCTTCTAGCCGCCAGTGGTAGTCGTAAAAGCTCCGTACCACCGTGAGGGCATGATTAATGGTCCGGTTAGAACGCGCCTGGTGAACGGGATGCGCAGGGAGTACCTTGAGTGAGCCGGAGGGTAACTTGAGCCAAAGCACAAAACGTGAGAGATCATCCAGCGTGACCTGTTGCCAGTTGAGTTGCTGCTGGGTGAGGTATTCCCAATATTGCATGAGCGAGTACGCATACGAACGAAGCGTCAGACGAGCTGAGCCGATGCAATCCAGGTATTTCAGATAGCGAACAATCGGTTCAACAAGCTCGCCGGCCTCATTCATGACCACATAACGGCTTTGACCGTTCTGTGTTTCTATCTCGACAACATGCATGCCCTTCCTCCACTCTACCCACCTCCAGCATTGCTGCAAGAACGCCTCTTTTCTTCTCAGTATACATGCTTTACCAAATCATGTTTATCTAGATAATGGTTGTCTGACGAAGAAAAGAGCCTTCCAAAGCCTACTTCGTGTACTTTGTTGCCTCTGCCAAGAAGGAATCGAGATAACGTTAGAATCGCACCGACAGGCCATAAGGACGAGAAGGGGCTTCGCTCATGCTGCCAGCTGTGGCAGCACCTGCTCAGCGAGGAGGTACAACCCAGCGAAATCATCCACGGGCCACCACGACACCATGAGTTCCTCGCACCCAACCCGCTCAAAGGCGCGGATTTGCGCGACGACCTGCTCGGGTGAGCCGACGATGAGGTTCACAAACCCAACGCGCAGCTGGTCGAGCAGAGC
>Ga0207416_1002506_pt1 | contig 19777 bp, 23 predicted proteins | sample PaiPotPPM11metaG_FD_184107 | JGI IMG/M metagenome (GOLD analysis project Ga0207416, IMG submission 184107) | Iron sulfur acid spring bacterial and archeal communities from Banff, Canada, to study Microbial Dark Matter (Phase II) - Paint Pots PPM... ...
TGATGACCAACGTCCGCGGACATCTTCGGAGCACGCAGCGGCAGCCGAAGAAGGTCCGCCGCTATTTCCATCACCCGAGCGTTCGTTACGCGGCGGGCATGTCAAACATTATCCGCTCGGCGTAATATCTCATGCAGGGGAAGACCCGGAAATCCACGGATGATCCGAAGGCAATGATCGGGTGGATTGACTACGGCCGGGGGTTGGTCATCGACGCAACGATACAGTACGCCGTGGGCGCCATCGATTTGGCGCAGAACTACACGGCAGTCAATGACGCATGGGTGGTGACCTATCAGTACATCAACATCCCCTCGCTCGGATCAACGGTGGAAATTTCATACGGCAAGATCACGCTCGCATCCCATGCGGCGCTGACCACGCCCTGCCGGCCGTTTACTCACTCGACGCGGCGGGGGAGTACTTGCGGCTCCGCCAGGCCGAACACGTCCTCGAGCCAGTCCCACATATAGGCGACGGCGAGGCTGGTGTTGTCGACCTGGCAGTGGTGATATCCGCCTTCCCCGCGCGTGAACACCTTGAACGTCTTCCGCCGGGAGCCGGCCGCGTCGAAGCAGCGCTGCGCCGTTGCCAACGGGATCTGGGAGTCGCCCTCGCCGTGGAGCAGCAGAAACGGGCACGCGATCCGCTCGACCACGCCCTCGAGCCGGAACCCCTCGAGCCGCGCGAGCGCCTCGTCCCGCGTGCGCACGCCGAAGATCCATAAAAGATGCTCCCACGGCACGGAGAGGGACGGCGACTCCCCGCGGGCGAGCCGGTCGAGCCGCTCCTTCCAGACCGCGTGGTAGTCCCACTGCGCGCCCCACGCGACGCAGGCCGCAAAGCGCGGCTCGAACGCCGCGGCCCTCGGCGCGTAGTACCCGCCGAGGCTGATGGCCATCACCGCGATGCGGGACGGATCGATCTCCTCGCGCCGGGCGAGGTATTCGTAGGCCGGGGTCGCGTAGCGTTCGGTTTGGTGGTGCAAGGTCAGGTTCCGGAACCGGATGGCTTCCCCGTTGCCCGGCCCGTCGACGATCAGACAGGCGATGCCGCGCCGGGCGAGATCCGCGACGCCTTTGAAGTACTGAATCTCCTTCGTGATATCGAAGCCGTCGAAAAAGACAACCGCCGGCGCGCGTCCGCCGTCTCCGGGACCGGCGTGCACGAACAGCGCGGGGAGCGTCGTTCCCTCGTAGGGCACCTCGACCGGCTCAATCCGGGGCCCCCGCGTGACCTTCGCCGCGTCGCGGAAACAGTCCACCCCCCGGCGATACGCCGCCAGACCGTCGGCGGTCTTCGGCTGCTGAAACCGCTCGCCGATGTGGTAGTAGTGGGCCGCGCGGAACAATGACGCCGCGGCGCTCACGGGGTGGCCGCGCTCGGCGCGCTCGCGGCCCGACCGCTCGACCGCCTCGGCCGTCCGCGTCCATTCCTCGAACCAGGCGCGGTCGTCCCCCACCCGGCCGCGCAGCCGCAGGCCGGTGCGGTGCACCTCGTCGAGTTCGGCGCCGCCCCAGGGCGCCGAGCCCAGCGCATGCAGCATCCCGTGGGACCACCGGTAGTGGTCCGGGAAGTACATGAACGCGAGTTCGGGCGCCAACGCGGTCTCCGGACGCGCGCGGGACGCGGGCGCTACGGGTGCGCCGGCGGCAGGTCCCTCGTGTAGACCGGCTTCTTCAAATAGTCCGCCGGGTTGTAGGTCCAGAACTGGGAGACGTGGGGATAGGTGAAGATCACCGTATTCTGCGGCTCCCCGTTCACGATGTCGACCCGCCGGATGTACACGTTTTGGATCGGCGCGCCGTACGCGTCGAAGCGCAGCGGTCCGCGCGGCGCGTCCGGCAGCGTCACCTTGCGCATCGCGGCGACGAACGCCGCGCGGTCCTCGATCTTGCCGCCGGTCGCGGCGAGCGCCTTGAGGATTACCTGCATGCCGGTATAGCAGGCTTCTGAGTAGTATGACGGCACGCGGTTGTAGGCGCGGACGTACGCGCGCACAAACATGCGGTTGGCGTCGGTGTTCAGGGCCGCGCTGTAGTGCAGCGGCGTGATGATGCCCTTGGCCAGGTCGTTCTCCTGGAACAGGATGTGCTCGTCCGTGAGCGTGCCGTTGCCGATCAGCGGAATGCGGCCCATCAGCCCGAACGCGCGGTACTGCTGCAGGAAGCGCAGGGCGTCGTTGCCGCTGAACGTCGCGTACACCGCGTCCACGTTCTGGATCCTGCCGAGGTACGGGCTGTAGTCGGGCGCTCCGATCGGCGGCCACAGATGCTCCACGACGCGCCCGCCGTTCTGCTCGAACGTGTCCTGGAAGCCCTCGACCGTCTCCCAGCCGAACGCGAAGTCGTAGGCGATCGTCGCGATGCGCTTATAATGGAGCGTCTTCGCCGCGTATTCGCCGAACGGATGATTGGGCTGGCTGCTCGTCCAGCCGGTGCGCACGATCCAGGCGGAGGTCTTACGCTGAGTGATGTCGTCGGACGAGACGACCGGGAACAGCGCCGGGATCTTCTGCTCGTCGACGTAGTCCCGGAGCACGTACCCGGAGCTCGCGGCAAGCGGCCCGGTCAGCATGTCCACCTTGTCCAGCTCGACCAGCTTGCGGGCCTTCGTCAGCGACGGCCCGGGAAGGCCCTGATCGTCCTCGACGATGAGCTCGATCTGGCGGCCCGCGGCCTCATTGCCGGCCTCCTTCAGGGCGAGCTCAAACCCGTTGATCATGTCCCTGCCGTTCGGGGCGAAGATCCCCGTCACGGCGGTGACGAGCCCGATCTTGATCGGACCCGGCGCGGCAAATATGGCATGGCCGCCGGCAAGCGCGGCGACCAAACCGACGACCAGTAGCGCAAGCACACAGCGTTTCATCCGAGCGCCCCCCTTCGGACCTTCAGCGCGATCAGGTGGACATCTGAGGAATAGGTTGCCACCGCCTCGGCCAATTCCTGCCTGCCGGCAGGTGCCCGGGCACGCCATCTCCGAAGTGCAGTCTTGAACCGCCCGAATCGTGTGTATAAATGGTAGGTACGCACCCGGCGCCCGGAGTGTCGCCGGCACGAGAGGGAGGCTGAGAGAGAATGGGTTCGCGCAGGATCCTGGTGTTCGCCGCATCGCTCATGCTGCTCGGCACGCTCGTCGTCCCGCCCGCGTCGTTCGCGAAGACGGCCGCGGAGATCGACGCGAGCGTCAACGCGGCCCTGGCTCGATTCGATTCGCAGGTCAAGGGCGGCGCCAAGTTCATCGCCGCGTCGAAAGGCGTGCTGGTGTTCCCTAACGTCGTGAAGGTCGCGTTTGTCATCGGCGGCCAGTACGGCGAGGGCGCGCTGCGCGAGGGATCGCGGACCGCCGGATACTACAGCATCGCGGGCGGATCGTGGGGCGCCTCGTTCGGCATTCAGAAGAAGGACCTGCTCCTCGTCTTCCGCGACGCGGCGGCGCTCCGGCACTTTGAGAGCTCCTCCGGCTGGCAGGTCGGCGTTAACGGCGCGGTCACCCTGATCAACGTGGGCGTAGGCGCCGATCTCAGCACGATGCAGGTCAACCAGCCGATCGTCGCGTTCGTCGTGGGTCAAAAGGGCCTGATGTTCGACGTCTCGCTGCAGGGCGCGAAGATCACCCGAATCAAGCGCTAGGCCATCGTACGGCGACGGGGAGCGAGGGAGCACGTCCCTCCTCCCCGCCGTTTCATTTCGGCCGGGCGCCGGCGCCGCGGGCTCGCTACGACGAACCCCGCGCCCCGTCCGCCTCGCTGAGGCGCAGCGCGAGGCGCGCGTAGATCCTGGCCGCCGCGTGAAGCGCGTCGACCGGAACGTGCTCCTCATCGGTGTGGGCGAGCGCGAGATCGCCGGGCCCGAAGACGACGGCCGGCGTCCCGGCGGCCTGGAGCAGCGCGGCGTCGGTGAACGCCTGGAACCGCCCGATCGCAGCCGGACGCCCGGTGACGGCGCCGGCCGTCTCCGCAAGCGTCCGGACGAGCGGATGATCCACGGCAAGATCGAGCGGCGGACGGGCCACGGCATCGAAGGCCTCGTCCCGGACAATCTCGGCCTGCGCCGCGCCGATGCTGCCGGCGATCACCGTCTCCAGATCCGCGCGGATGCGCTCCGGCGAGTCGCCGGGGACCCAGCGTTTTCCGAACGAAAATTCGCACCGATCGGGCACCACGTTGACCGCGACGCCGCCCCGGATCGTGCCGATGTTGACGCTGGGGCCGCCGAGCACCGGGTGGCGCTGGCCCTTCCACATCTCCGGCAGCCGGTCCTCGAGCGCCACGATGAGCCGGGCGGCCAGCGCGATCGCGTTCACGCCGAGCTCCGGCGTGCTGCCGTGCGCGGCGCGGCCGTGCACCATAACGTCGCACCGGTACACGCCGCGGTGGGCGGGAATGATCGCGAGCCCGCTCGGCTCGCCCACGACGGCCACGTCCGCGGGGGGTCCGTTCCGCCCCAGCGCCGCGGTCCCCATGCCGCCGGTCTCTTCGCCGATCACCGCGGCGAGCACCACCGACCGCGGCGGCCGGACCCCGGCCCGCCGCAGCGCGACGAGGGCCGCGGTCATCGCCGCGACGGCGCCCTTCATGTCCACCGCGCCGCGTCCCCACAACTTCCCGTCGTGGACCTCCGCACCAAACGGCGGATACCGCATCGATCCGGACGGCGGAACGGTGTCCATGTGGCCGTTGAACATCAAAAACGGCCGGTCGTCGCGCCGGCCGGGCAGGACGGCGATCAGGTTCTCGCGGCCGTCCACAACCGGCTGCCGCGTGACGGCGAACCCTTCGCGGGTCAAGAAGTCCTCGAGCACGCGCGCCACGCCGGCTTCCCACCGGTGATCGGCCGCGTAGCTCGGCGCCGCGACCATCCGGCGCGCCAGATCGAGGATCTCACCGGCGTCGATCGCCGCATCGACCCGCGGCCAGGAAGGCGCAGCCATGATATCGCGTCCTTCGCCAAGGAGAAAACGAATCCCCGGCCGTAGGTCATGAAACATGGACGGAGCCTTGAGCGGGCGCCGGGCCGTCGTGACGGGTGCGGCCCGCGGCATCGGGTTCGGGATCGCGAAGCGGCTCGCCGCGGAGGGCGCCGCCGTCACCATCTGGGATGTCGACGGGGCGCAGGGTGAGCGCGCCGCCGCGGAGCTGCGGGGGGCCGGCGAAGTCGACGCGCTCGCCGTGGACGTCTCGGACGCCGCGTCGGTGGACGCCGCGGCCCGGGAGACGCTGCGACGGCACGGCCGCGTGGACGTGCTCGTCAACAACGCCGGGATCGCCGGCCCGAACGCCAAGACCTGGGAGTATCCGCGGGACGCGTGGCAGAAGGTCCTCGACATCGATCTCACCGGGGCCTTCCTCTGCTGTCAGACCCTCGTCCCTTCGATGCTCGAGCGGAAATACGGCCGCGTCGTCAACGTCGCGTCCATCGCCGGCAAGGAAGGCAATCCGAACGCCTCCGCGTACAGCGCCGCGAAGGCCGGGGTGATCGCGCTCACCAAATCGCTCGGCAAGGAGCTCGCCGGCACGGGCGTCCTCGTAAACTGCGTGACGCCGGCCGCGGTGGAGACCGACATCTTCACGCAGATGACGCGCGAGCACATTCAGTTCATGCTGTCCAAGATCCCGATGGGGCGCTTCGGCGCGGTGGACGAGGTGGCCGCGCTCGTCGCGTGGCTCGCGTCGGAGGACTGCTCGTTTTCGACGGGCGCGGTCTTCGATATCTCGGGGGGCCGGGCGACCTACTAGCTACTGCGCCGCGGCGAGATCGGCAGCGAAGGGGAAGCTGCCCGGCAGGTACGCGCACAGCGGGTCGTCGCCGGTGGGATCGCCCGCCGACGCGTAGGCCCGGGAGCGCGAGCCGCCGCAGACGTCCCGGAACTCGCAGCGGGCGCAGCGGCCGTGCCACGACGCGGGATCGCGCAGCGCGCGTAGGAGCGGGCTGTCGCTGCCGGTGTGCGAGACGAACACGAACCCCCCCGGCCGGCGTTCACGTCCATCGGCGAGCGCCGCCGCCCCGTGCCGGCCGGCCACGGTCCGAGCATGGTCCGCAGCGAGTGGTAGAACGGCCCGAACGTCAGGGCGGACGCCGGGCCGATGCCGCGGCGCTCCAAAATGGTCCGCTGCAGCACGACGCGCTTGAAGTGGTGCCCTTCCGTCGTCTTGACCGGCAGCCCGGCGCCCACGTCGTCAGCGCCCGGGCGTGTCACGCACCTTCCGCGCCACGCCGCTGGCGGCCGCGGCGTCGCGCACAGCCTCCGCCACGGCCCGCGCCACCCGCTGGTCGAACATGCTCGGAATGATGTACTCTTCCTGCAGTTCGTCGGCGGCCACCAACGCCGCGATCGCCCGGGCGGCGGCGCGGATCATCGCCTCGTTGATCTCCCTCGCCTGCACGTCCAGGGCCCCCCGGAAGATGCCGGGGAACCCGAGGGAATTGTTGATCTGGTTGGGGTAATCGCTCCGGCCGGTCGCGACGACCCTCGCGACGCCCTCGAGATCTTCCGGCTGGACCTCCGGGACGGGATTGGCCAGCGCGAACACGATCGGATCAGGCGCCATCGCCGCCACGGCCTCGCGATCGATCACGCCCGGCCCCGACAGCCCGATGAAGACGTCGGCCCCGCGCAGGACCTCGCGCAGGGTCCCCTGCTCCTGGTCCGGGTTTGTCTCGCGCGCCACCGCCTCCTTGACCGGCGTCAGCGCCGTGCGGCCGGCATACAAGGCGCCTGCGCGATCGCACAGCACGAGCCGGCGCGCGCCGGTGCGCGCCAGCATCCGCGCTGTCGCGACGCCCGCGGCGCCCGCCCCGGCCACCACGATCTTGACATCTTCGAGCGCTTTGCCGACCAGCTTCAACGCGTTGGTGAGCGCCGCGAGCACTACCACGGTCGTCCCGTGCTGGTCGTCGTGCATGACCGGGATATCGAGAGTGCGGCGGAGACGCTCCTCGATCTCGAAACACTTGGGCGCGGCGATGTCCTCCAGGTTGATGCCGCCGAACACCGGCGCGATCCGCTCCACCGTCGCCACGATCTCGTCGGCGTTCTGGGTGGCGAGACAGAGGGGAAACGCGTCCACCTCTCCAAACGCCTTGAAGATCGCGCACTTCCCTTCCATCACCGGCTGCGCGGCCGCGGGACCGATGTTGCCGAGGCCGAGGACCGCGGACCCGTCCGTGACCACGGCCACCATGTGGCGCTTCACGGTCAAGGTCCACTGTTTGGCCGGATCGTCCCGGATGGCGAGACAAACCCGCGCCACGCCCGGGGTGTACACCATGCTCAGATCGTCTCGGGTCTTCACGGGGACCCGGCTGACGATCTCGATCTTGCCGCCCAAGTGCGCGAGAAAGGTGCGGTCCGAAACCGCGAGCACCCGCACCCCGTCGATGGCCCGCAGCCGGGCCACGATCGCCTGCCCGTGCGCCTCGTCGCGGCACGCGATGGTCACGTCCCGCACCAGCACGCCGCGGCCGACCCGCACGAGGTCGATCGCGCCGATGTTCCCGCCGATCCCGCCGATCGCGCCGGTGGCACGGCCGAGTGTACCGGGACGGTCACCCAGCTCAAGGCGAATCGTCAAGCTGTAACTGGCACTCGGCAGCAGTTCCCTGGTCGTCGTCCTCGCCCCCCCGTCTTGCGTCTTCGTTCTGAATACCTGTTGTCGCCCCGATTACCCTTGCGGGCATCGAGCCCGCCCGCGCCGAGGAACACCGGCCGAGTCTAGTGAAGGTCTCGGTAGGCCGGAGAAACGGTGACCCTCACCCGGCGCCGGCTGAGGAGGATGAACGGATGCAGCGCGCATACGGGGCCGGACTGGCCCTTCTGCTTGCCGTAGTGATCGTCTATGGTCCCGGCACCGCGGGCGCCGGACCCGCGGGGACCGTGGTGACAATCCCGGGGGACTCGTACAATCCGGCGGCCCTCGTAATCGACGTTGGACAAACCGTCACGTGGGTCAACAAAGACACCGACCCGCACGTCAGCACGACCGTCCCCGGTACGCCCGCGTCGTTCACGCTGGTCCACCCGGCGGGAAAGCCGGCGCCGTGTGCGCGGTGTGATCGCCGTTGATCCAGGTCACCTTGCCGCCGGCGCGCACGACGGCGATGTCCGGCGCATAGGCGCTCCCGGAGATCTTCACCGTCGCCGCCGGCGAGCCGGTGAGCCCGGGTCCCCTGACGGGCCTTGGCATGTTTGCCTGGTTAGCGCAACCGGTCGCCCACTTTCACTAAGCATCCGGCGGTAGAGCGTGCCGTTCTCGACCTTGGTCTCGTAGCGATCCAGCGGCCGCGGCGGCGGCCCGCCCAAGACCTTGCCGGTCGCGTCGAACTGGCCGCCGTGGCAGGGGCAGATGAACTTGTGCTCCGACGCCTCCCAGTGATACGGACAGCCGAGGTGCGTGCAGTGGTTGTCGAACACCAGATAGTTGCCCTCTGCGCCGCGCTCGACCCTGAAGGCGGGAGACAAGAACGCGCCGATGACGGGCACCCTTGATCTTCCCGACTTCAAACTACGGCGTTCGGCCTGAGGTCCTCTCCGGACCAACGTGTCGAGAATACGGAGCGGGCAACAGAATATCGACGGACCCCGGGCTGATCCTAGGGTCGGGTCACGATCCGACCCTGCTTGCCCCTGATTCGGGGTCCGGCGCGCACCGGCGTCGAAGAGGAACCCCGCCATGCGCGTCACGTTCCTGGGCGCCGTACGCACCGTCACCGGCTCCATGCATCTCGTGGAGACCGGCGCGAGCCGCGTCCTGCTCGACTGCGGGCTGTTCCAGGGACATCGCGAGGAGGCGGCCCGCATCAACGGCGCCCCGCCCGTCGACGCGTCGAGCCTCGAGGCGGTCGTGCTCTCGCACGCCCACCTGGACCACTGCGGTAACCTGCCCACGCTGCTCCGGAACGGCTTCCGGGGCCCGATCTACTGCACCCCCGCGACCCGCGATCTCGCGGCCCTCGTGCTGCACGACAGCGCCAAGGTGCAGCACCAGGACGCCCGCCACGTGAGCAAAATCCGCGCGCACACGGGACTGCCGCCCGTGACGCCGCTCTACACCGCGAACGAGGTGGACCGCACGATCGGCCGGTTCCGGCCCGTCCCGTACCATGAGCCGTTCCGGCTCGGTCCGGCGCGGGTCACCTTCTACGACGCGGGACACATCCTCGGGTCCGCCGTCACGACGATCGAAGCGGACGGGCGAATGCTCGGCTTTACCGGCGATCTGGGGCGGCCCGGCGAGGCCATTCTGCGCGACCCGGAGGTCCCGCCCGGCCTCGATCTCCTCATCATCGAGTCGACGTACGGGAACCGCGCGCACGCGCCGCTCGACGGCGCCGCGGAGCGCCTCGGCGCAATCGTACGGGAGACGGCGGCGCGGGGCGGCGCGGTGCTGATCCCATCGTTCGCGGTCGGCCGGACGCAGGACATCACCTACGCGCTCCACCGCCTGCGGAATGCGGGCGCGATCCCGTCGATCCCGACGATCGTCGACAGTCCGATGGCGGTGGATGCGACGGAAATCTTTCGGCGGCATCCCGAGTGCTTCGACGATGAGACCCGAACGATGCTGGCGCACGAGGATCCCTTCGGCTTCAAGGGGCTGCGGTACGTCCGCGAGGTGGAAGACTCCAAGGGCCTCAACGGCCTGACCGACCCCTTCATCGTGATCGCGACGTCCGGCATGTGCGAATCGGGACGGATCCTCTACCACCTGGCGCACCGGATCGGCGACGCCCGCTGTTCGCTCGTGATCGTGTCGTTCCAGGCGGATCACACGCTCGGCCGCAGCCTCGCCGGCGGCGCCTCCACGGTGCGGATCTTCGGGGAGCCGCACGACGTGCGCCTCCAAGTTCATCAGCTGGCCGAGTTCAGCGCGCATGCGGACGGGGATGAGCTGATAGCGTGGGTGGCGCGGCTGCCGCGCGCGGGACGTATCTACTGCGTACACGGCGAGGAAGCGGGGTCGCTTGCCCTCGCCGCGGCGCTTCAGGCCCGGGGGTACGCCGCGGAGGTGCCGGTCCACGGCCAGCAGGTGGACGCCGCTACGTCGTAATCAAGACGACGACGGGGCCCTTGCCGGCCGGCCGTTACAAACCGCCCTCGCCACCCCGCTGTTCGCCTGACCGCGCTCGGTCCGGCGTCGCGAGGAGCGTGTGCGGATGGTGCGTTCGAACTCGGAACGGGTGAGATCGCCTTCCTCGTACCGATGCCACAACTCATCGAACTCGTCGGACGTCTGCCGGGCCGGCTTCAGGGCGATGAGGAACAAGAATCCCAGCACGCCCACGATGAAGCACACCAGCGCCGCCGCGATGAGCGCGCTCCAGATCCAACCGGATCCAAACAGGCACGCTCGTGGCGGCGGTCATCGCGGCGCTGCGGCTGACCACCGGTCAGGCGATGTTGGCGGACGGCATCGCGGACACGGCGACGGGAGTCGCGTTCCTGCTGGCGGCCGAAGGCTACCGGCGCGCCGAGCAGCTCCTCGACGACGCCGGGACGCGGCTGATCTTCGGCGGCCTGGCGTTCGCGGGCGTGAATTACCTCGCCTGGGCGTGGGGCCGAAGACCGTGGGCCTGGAGACCACGTTTGAGCTGCTGGGCGGGCTATTCGTCCTGGCGTTCGGCGCGGGCGTGCTCCTGCGATCCGTGCAGCGGGCGCGGCGGCTCGTCATCCTGAGCCAGCTCAGCACCGCGCTGCCTGGACGATCTCGGCCTCACCGCGGCGCTGCGGTGGTACGCACACGCCCAGCTCGAGCCCCGGGGCGTGGAGGTCACGTTCAAGATCGAGCTCCGCGAGGTCCGGCTCGACACGGTCGTCGAGACCGCCCTGTTCCGCATCGCGCAGGAGGTGATGTGGAACATCGTCAAGCATTCCGGCGCGACGCGCGCCGAGCTCGAGTTGGCTCTTGCCGGAGACCGCGTGCGCCTCCGGGTGCAGGACAACGGCCGCGGCTTCCGGCTCGACGTTGAGCGGACCTTCGACCCGCTGCACGGGGGCCTCGGCCTCGGCGGCATGCGCGAACGGGCCGCGCTGCTCGGCGGGACGGTCTCGATCTCGTCGAGCGAGGGACACGGTACCGAGGTCGTGGCGGATCTCCCCCTGACGGCGCCCGGCACCGCGGACTGACCGGCCACGGCCGCGCGCGCCCCCCATCTCCTCGTGCACGTCCGCCTGCCGGGAGAGAATCACCACGATCGCGACGACCACCAGCACGCCCCAGCTCAGGCCGGCATCTTATTCCCCACCGGGCGACGCGCCGAGCCTGGCCACCAGATCGTTGGCCCAAACCAAGAACCGCCCGCCGGCCAGCGGATCGAGGCGCGTCATTTGCTCCCTCGTGCGCGCGGGGTCCGCCCACCACCGCTCCACGGAATCGCCCAATTCGAGCGTATACAGGACGCGGGTCCCCGTGCCGGCCACGGCCGACGTCACGGTCGACAGGTTGCGGATGTTCGCCGCAAGGTCGAATCGGCTGGCGTACGACTCCAGCCAGAATCCCGCCCACGCCTGCGGGTAGGACTGGTAGACGAGCAGATCCAGCCCGGCGCGGGCCAGTTCGCAATAGTCGATCCCGTGGCCGCGCGACTCCGCCGCGGACATTCCCATCTGATCGTAGGCCAGCAGGAGGCCCCCGCCGGCGTGAACGGCGCCGGTGACGGTGCGGTAAAACGCCGTCCAGTCCGGAATCGTGCCGGCGAGGTCATCGTAGCGATCGGGATCCCAAATGCTGCTGAATCCGCAGAAGCCGTCGCCGAGCATCAGCCCGTCGAAAGCGAACACCTCCCGCACGCGCTCGTACTGCCTCGCGATGTACTCGGCGTACGTAATGCCTTCCGACCGGAGCCGGACGAACGGATAGAGCTGGCTGCTGAACGGCAGGTTCTTCAGTTCCGGGTGCGCGCGCACCCACGCGGGCCGGTGGTGGAATCGCCAGCCCCCGTAATTCCAGAAGCCGATTGCGACCTTGATCCCCTGCGCGTGCAGCCCCGCGACCAGGGCGCGCACGTCCTCGTGCGTGGTCCAACGGCGCAGCGGACCGTGACGGTCGAGACCCGCGGGACGGCGCGGGTCATAGCCGCCGAAGGACAACACGAACCGCGGGTCGCGGTCCTCCATGAGGACGAGACCCTCGAGACCTTCCAGGCGCGGCAGCGGCCGCGGGAACGCACCCAGATCCACGCACGCCCACGTCCGGCCGTCCGCGACGTCGCGCAGCGACAAGCTCGACGGCCGGTGGCGCCGCAGCGCGCGGCGGAGGATGGCCCGGATCAAGTGGTAAGGTGGACGGACGACCCGCACGGTATCTGCTGGTACCCTGCAGCCCCGGGGACCTCCTCCGGGGGGCGCCGAGCGCAGATGGTCGAACCCGTGCCCGCTACACCACGGCGGCCTGTTCCATCGCCGGCGTGTACCGGCCCTCGCGGGCGGCGGAGACCAACCGTGCCCGGTGGAGGAACGCCTGCTGTGCCGCCTGAACCGCGGCCGGGGATCCCCGCCACGCATCCATCGCCGGCTGCTGCAGCGCGCGTGCGAATGAGAAGCCCAACACCCACGGGCGAGGGCCCGGCATCGCGTTCATCGCGTTGAGGTGCTGCGTGGCGCGCTCCGGCGTCTGTCCGCCCGAGAGGAACATCACGCCGGGCACCGCGGCCGGGACCGTGCGCCGCAGGCAGCGCAGCGTCGCGTCCGCAACCTCCTCCACGCTTGCCTGCCGCGGGCACTTCTCGCCCGGGACCACCATGTTCGGCTTCAGCAGCACTGCCTCCAGCACGACGCGCTGATCCCGCAGCGACCGGAACAGCGTGTCGAGCGCCGCCTGCGACGCGTCGAAGCACTGCTCGAGCGTGTGCGCGCCGTCCATCAGGACTTCCGGCTCCACGATCGGGACGATGTCCGCCGCCTGGCAGAGCGCCGCGTAGCGGCCGAGCGCGTGCGCGTTGGCGTCCAGGCAGTACCGGCTCGGCCGGCCCTCCCCGATCTGGATCACGGCGCGCCACTTGGCAAACCGCGCCCCCAGGCCTCGGTACTCCGCCAGCCGGTCGCGGAGCCCGTCGAGGCCTTCCGTCACGAGCTCGTCGGGCGCGCCGGCCAGCGGCTTCGCCCCGCCGTCGACCTTGATGCCGGGCACGATCCCGAGACGGACGAGCAGATCCGGAAACGACGTGCCGTCGTCAGCGCGCTGCCGGACCGTCTCATCGTAGAGGATCACACCGCTCAGGATCTCGGCGATGCCGGGCGTGGTGAAGAGCATCTCCCGGTACCGCCTGCGGTTCTCCGGCGTGTTCTCCACGCCGATCGCGGCGAAGCGCTTCCCGATCGTGCCGTGACTCTCGTCCGCGGCCAGGATACCCTTGCCGCGCGCCGTGAGCGCTCGTGCCGTCTCCATCATCGCGTCCAGGTTCATCTACCGTCACCGCCTTCACCGTCGTCCCGAGGGCCGGCGTTCGCCGGCCTTCGAGTCTTCGCTTTTCAACCCACACGGGCCGCCGCCCGAGGCAGCCCCTCGGCCACCGGACGGAACCGCCGCACGAACTCGTCTTCAGCGAGGCGGCCGGCCGCCGCCAGCGTCCGGATCCGCGCGGGATCGGCGAAGTCCTCCGGGCGCAGCCGGATCATGTAGGACAGGTACACGCCGTACATCTCCGATTCCACGTCGACCCGACGCACGCGGATGCGGCCGGTGGCCGGATCCATGATCTCGCCGAACGGGATGGGCACGAGCCGGTCGCCCTGCACCGTGACCATTGCGCCGCTGCCGCCCTGCAGGAGGAAGCGAATGGCCGAGTACCCGAGCCCGCGGCAGTACTGGATGTCGAAGCCGTCGGGCGGCGCGCACCGCAGTTCGTACCCGAGATCCAGGGGCTGGATCTGCACACGGAGCCCGCGCGACGCGAGGCTCTCGGCGACCCGGGCCCTGAGCAGGCGCCCGAGGTCCAGTTCGGCGAGGCGCAGGTTTCCGTAGCTGTCGCGCTCCACCGGACCGAGCGTCGTGGGATCGAGATTTTCCAGGAGGCCTTCGGCCATGAGCGCGACGCCGTGCTCGCGGCCGTCCGCGAGGCGCTTGATGATCGCGCCTTCGAGAATGTCGGCCACACGGTTGAGCGGCAGGTGCGACGCCGCAAACTCTTCCGAGCGGAACTCCTCCGCGATGATCGCGAGCGTGGCGCCCGCCGCGCCCGCCACGCCGAGCGCCAGGTGTCCGGCGTGCCGGCCCATCACCGTGACGAAGAACCACCGCCCGCCGGTCGCGGCGTCCTGCATGAGGTTGTGCACCAGGTCCTTGCCGACGTTCACCGCGGTCGTAAAGCCGAAGGTGGGGATGCCGGGCGGCAGCGGCAGGTCGTTGTCGATCGTCTTCGGGACGTGCACCGTGGCGAGCCGCCCCTTCATCGCCGCCGCCACCTGCGAGGCCCCGAAGGCGGTGTCGTCGCCGCCGATCGTGACCAGGTACGAAATGTCGAGGCGGCTCAGCGATTCGGTGACACGCCGGAGATCGTCCGGGGTCTTGGCCGGATTCACCCGTGACGTGCCGAGGATCGAGCCGCCCTCGAAATGGATCCGCGAGACGTCGTTGATGTCGAGGGCGCGCGCGCGGCTCAGATCGCCCGCGACGAGCGCCTGGAACCCGGTCTGCACGCCGATGACGCGCACGCCGTGATTGCGCGCCTCGATCGTGGCCGCGGCGATCACCGCGTTGATGCCCGGCGACGGACCGCCGCCGACGACGATAGCCAGTGTCTTCATGACCGCCTCCGAATCCCCGTACCCCGATTCTCCAACACGGCGCGGCGCCGCTCAAGCGGCGGCCGGCCGAGACGCCGGTCTCTCCTCCCAGCATACGGGCCCGGCATCCGGGAGGCCTATCGGGCGGCGGCGAAAAGCTGCATCGGGCGGACACCCGATGCCATGACGGCGACGGCGCCGGACGGCGCATGACGGCGATACCTGACACGCCCGGGACAGGCGTCTCGGCGCGGCGCCTCCTCCTGTTCAACAACGTGCTGTCGGCGATCACCAACGGCGCGTGGTACGTCATCGGGCCGTTCATTCCGCTGTATCTGGGGACCCTCGGCGCGTCCGCCGCGGTCGTCGGGCTGGTCATCGGCGCGGGCGGCATCGTGCCGCTGCTGATCGCGGTGCCCTCGGGCGCGATCGTCGACGCGTACGGCCCGGCGGTGGTGGCCGCGGGGGCGGTGGCGGCCTACGTGGTCGCCGGCGCGGCGCTCGCCCTCTTCCACAGCATCTGGACCGTGACGCTCGCCTACACGCTGTTCGGTGCCGCCAACATCGGCTTCGCCGTCTCGGCGCAGGGCGTGGTCGCGTCGGTCAGCCCGCCCCGGGACCGGCTCACCAATTTCGGCTACTACTCGGTATGGAGCTCCGGCGGCGCCGTCGTCGGCCCGATCATCGGCGGCGCGGTGGCCGGTCAGTTCGGGTACGTCGCGGCGTTTGCGCTCGCGGGCGCGCTCATGGCGCCGTGCTTCGCCCTGGCGAAAGCGCTGCGCGCCGTCGCGCCGCCGTCGCGCCCGGTGGTGTCGCTGGCGAAAGCCTACCATCTGGTCGGGCCCATTCTACGCTGCCCGGGCGTTCCGGCCGTGCTCCTCATCTCGTTCATCGTGGTGGCCGGCCAGACGCTGCAGCAGTCGTTCTACCCCATCTATTTGAGCGGCGCCGGGCTGTCGCGGACCCTGATCGGCGTCGTGTTCGCGGCGATCAGCCTGAGCTCGATGCTGGTCCGCTCGCTCCTCGCGCCCGGCACCGAACGGCTCGGCACGGCCGGCCTCGTGCTGGCCGCCGCGGGGCTCATGGCGCTCTCGCTGGCCGTCACGCCGCTGCTGCGGGAGTTCTGGCTCCTGGCCGGTGCCGGCGCCCTCATGGGCGCCGGCACCGGCCTCGCGTTCCCCCTGACGATGAACCTCATGACCGCGCCCGTGCCGCCGGAGCTGCAGGGCGTCGCGTTCGGCGTCCGCCAGGCCGTGCAGCGCGTGGCGACGGTCATCAGCCCGATGGTCTTCGGCGCCGTGATCGCGGCGCACGGTCTGGGAACCGGCTTCGTGGCCGGCGCGCTCATGCTCACGGCGGCGCTCCCGATCATCGCACGGGTCGCGGGACCGCTCGGCCGTCCCGCAGGAGGCGCATCTTTGCCTCTGGGCCTACGGCGTGAGCCAAAGATGCCCGCAGGCCCAGACGCGTCGTGGGGTCCTGCGCCGGACCGGCCGCCGCCGCCCGGCTGATTGCTACCTCCATCTCCCAATGGGTATGGTTAGAATCGGTGGGGGCGCGGAGAAGGATATCGGGCGGGGAGCGGACGCCATTATCATCGGTCATGTGCTTGAGCGATTCATTCCGGCCGGCCTGAGAACCGTCGATCTGCGAAAGATCGTGATCGGCGGCGAAGGGCCGTACGACGCCGGCCGTTGGGCCGAAGCCACCGGCGATCTGCGCAGGGCCTCGATGCCGCTGAGCGAGTCACCGCACGTGAATCTGCTCGAGCAGCACGACCGGCTCGGCGAGCGACTGTTCGAACGGGCGACGTTTGAGCAGACGCCCTACTTCAAGAACGCGGCGCACGCCGTTCGGCTCTGCGGCAGCTACTTCGGCCATCGGACGCCCGAGGGGATCGCCGCGCAGGCCCGGTCGTTTGTGTGTCTCTACGGCCGCACCGCGAACGGAGATCCGACCGAGGTGGAGTTCACCTACCGGCGCCGGCACTCGGCGCCCACCTCGCTCCCAGTCGTGCGCGAAACGCTGACCCCCAATACCTTTCAGGTCACGGACGGGCACCACCGCCTCGCGGTCGCGTGGACCATGGGCCGCCGCGAGGTCGCGGCGACGGCGGTTCCGCCGCGGGCGCCCACGACCTTGCAGTCCCTCGTCCTGGCCTGCGCGCAAACGCGCGGCCGCCGGGAGTTGTATCAGCCGATCGACGGCCTCGAATTTAACGGCGGCTGGAACATCGTGCGGCGGTGCGACGACCGCCTCGGGATGATGCTCGCGTTCCTGGCCGCGGTGGGACGCCCCATCTCGGCGCTCTCCGTGCTCGACGCTGCGTGCTCCTACGGTTGGTTCGTCAACGAGTTCTCGAAGCGAGGTGCCGCCGCGACCGGCGTGGATACGGACCCCGCCGCGTTGAAAGCCGGGCGGATCGCCTACGGACTGCGCGCGGAGCAGACGGTGCAGAGCGATCTGCACGCGTTTCTCTCGATCTGCGGCCGGACGTGGGACGTCGTCCTGCTCCTCAGCGTGTTGCATCACTTCGTTTTGAACCCCAAGCGGGGGCGGCCGGACGAACTGCTGCGCAAGATCGATCGGGTCACCGGGACGTGTCTGTTCATCGATACGGGCCAGGCGCACGAACGGTGGTGGCGCGGCACATTGGCCCAATGGGACAACGACTTTGTCGCCGACTACATCCGCCGGCACACCTCGTTTACGCAGGTCATTCCGCTCGGCACGGACGCCGACTACGCCGGGCCCTACCGCCAGAACTACGGACGGACCCTCTTCGCCTGTCTGCGGTCCTAATCCATGAACGGTCGGGGCCTTCGCCGCGTGCTCGGCGAAGGCCCCGCGAAAAATCACCGCGCCCGGGCACGACAGACGGCCTAGTTGTGCAGGGTCGCCACCCAGGCGCCGTCCGTGCACTTCCCGCTGTCCGTGATCGTACTGTCGTAGTTCCAGGTCACGTATTTGTTGCTGCCTTCCAGCTGCCGGCCCGAGTTGACGCCCTCGCCCATATACAGCCGGATCGTGAAGGTAGACCCCCGCAGCGGGCCGTTGTCGTTCACCAGAACGGCCGACTCACCCGGCGCAAACAGCCAATAGGACGTGTCCTCCTTGAAACCGACCACGGCCACGCTGATCGTGTCGCTGCGGTTGTTCTTGACGTCAAGACACGTCGAGTTGGTCTGAGCATCCACCGGCGCCACTGGAACCGCGATCGGTATCGCAAGCGACGCCACAACCATCGCCGTTATCCATACAGCTCCAAACCGACCACCTCTCACTCCGGTCCTTCTCCCCATTTCGTTTCCCCTCCGTGCGTAGCGTGCACATCCTAATCTAAGGATAGCGTATCGCGGACCCGCATAGTGCCGCGCCGGCGGAGCTGGTTCAAACTTGTGACATTCCCGCAGCCTCCGCCGGCCTTCACAATTGGGACGCGGGCTACCGGCGCACGCGTACCCGCTGCCGAAGTAGATCGGCGCCGGCCCGGTCGTGTACGGCGGGATCACGCCCATCAGGCCCGCGGGCCGTCAGGCGAGCCGGGCAAACGTCTCCGTCATGCGGTCCGGTATCCGCACCTCAGGCGACGTCGTCCACGAGGTCGTTGAAGTCGGCCTTCTTGAGCCCCATGACCTCGGCCATCATCGAGCAGACGTAGATTTTCGCGCCCAATTCCTTGGCCTGCCGCAGCATGGCGTCCCACGGCTGCACGTGGGCGGCCTTCATGTCTTGGGCGAGGGCCGGCGCCATCGCCGCAAATTCCGGCGGGAACGGCAGGTCGTGGGGCGTCTTGGTGAATCCAAGCAGGCCAAAGCCCGTCACGAAGATGTTCACCTGCATATCCATCGCTGCCGCGCCCTGGGCGAGTACGCCGAGCGGGATGAATTTGTCGGCGGTCCCGCTGAACATGATGATGGAGAGCTTGCCGGTCGCCACGCTCCCGGCGCCTTCCTTCGACTCAACCTCCAACGTCGTGCTCATCGCGCATACCTCCCGGCACCTGACCTGTCCAAGCCCGGCCGCAGTGAACACGATACGCTACCCCCTAGGGTATGGCCATCAGGCGGCAGTCGTATTCGGGGTCGGGCGCTCAGCCGAAGTCGGAGACGGTGGACCGGACGTCGCGCCGTTACACGAGTCCGGTGGACTCGGCAACAGAGCGACGTCGCGCTGCATAGGACACCTCCGCCGCCATGTGCCGCTGGCGGGGATCGGATTTCATCGGGCGCAGGCCGTATTTGGACGTGGGGCGGCGACCGGGCTCGCTTAGGCGCGGTCCGAGGCGGCGAGATCGATGGTCGCGACAATACACACGGACGTCACCAGCACGGCGGAGACGAGGCACCACGTGCAGTACGCGTGCAGGATGAACGCTTCGACCGCGGTCAGATAGAGCGCGAAGGCCGTGCCGGCCGCGGCGAGCGCGTACACGGCCTGGCCCGCCGCGCGCCGGAGCCCCGGCGGGCCCCACCGGCGGGCGACGAGCGCGGCGGCGATAAGCAGATACCCGGCCGCGCCGATGACGGCCACCGGCACGCCGCCGAGCGCGGCGTAAGGGCTTCCGTTGACCGTCTCACAACTGCCCGAGGCGATGCAGGCGCGCACCGCCGGATCGTAGTGGTACCAGGTGAGATAGAGGGCGTCGGCGAGGCCGGCGAACGCGCACGCCGTCATCACCGTCCACCGGCGAGCCGTCCCCGCGCCCATGCGCACGCCCGATTGGGCCACGGCTACGGCGCCGTCGCTACGGCGGGGATCGCGCGGATCAGCGGGACAGCAGGCAGTCCACCGATGACCACACCGCCGTGCTGGATCAGATCTCGCCGCGTGAGTGTCTGCATGACCCTCCCCTCTGCGTCGAGCTCATGATGATCCATCACCATCCTACGGGCGCGCCCCCTCGCTGACCATCGGGCCCGGGTCGTACCTGTCAAGTCATCTAAGGACCTTACCCTAGAGGGTATCATCTTGTCATTTAAGTTCTTACCAGCGGCCGCCGCTCGGCGGTGCGGCCGGCGGGTGAGCGCTGGAAGAACAGGTTATGATTGCGCCA
>Ga0207416_1002507_pt1 | contig 19765 bp, 20 predicted proteins | sample PaiPotPPM11metaG_FD_184107 | JGI IMG/M metagenome (GOLD analysis project Ga0207416, IMG submission 184107) | Iron sulfur acid spring bacterial and archeal communities from Banff, Canada, to study Microbial Dark Matter (Phase II) - Paint Pots PPM... ...
ACCGCTGCCCTGCCGCAGCTCCTGCTCGGCGCCGGCATCGAGAACTTCTTTACTGTGAAGGTCAACTGGTCCGAGACCAACATCTTCCCCTTCGATCTCTTCTGGTGGGAGGGGTTGGATGGCAGCCGCGTCCTGGCGCACACCTTCAACAATCCCGGACCGAGTGATCCCGGCTACGATCTGGCCGTTCAGGACGGCGATGCGGGCACCGGCGGCTACAACGGCAATCCAGGTCCCTACTCACTGGTCAGCACATGGCGGAGTTACCGCGGCAAGACCATCTTTCAGGAGACGCTCTTCAGCATGGGCTACGGGGACGGCGGCGGCGGGCCCAACGCCGAGATGGTCGAGCGCGTGCCCGAGCTGGACCTCTTCCCTGTTGTTCCGGCGTTGCGCTACACGCGGGTCGACGACTTCTATCGCCGCGCTCGTGAGGCAATCGGTAACCGTCGATTGCCGGTCTGGGTCGGTGAGCTGTACCTCGAGCTTCATCGTGGGACGCTGACCACACAGGGCCGGACGAAGTATCTGCATCGACGTGCGGAGCGCGCTTTGGTCGCCGCCGAAGTTCTGTCCGGCATGAACGCGCTGCTCGGACACCCGAAAGCGGGTACCCGCGAGCCGGAATCGCTGGAGCCGCACTGGCAGGTCGTGCTGCGCAACGAGTTCCATGATATCCTTCCGGGATCAAGCATTCGAGAGGTGTACGAGCGGACGGAGGCGGAGCTGACCGATGTGGTGCAGCATTCGCGCGCGGTGATCGATACCCAGCTCGGTGAGCTGATGCGCCACCTGGTGCCGGAAGGAGAGCAAGAGGCGCTTCTGGCCGTCAACCCCGAGCTTTCTCCGCGCCCACTGCGGATTCGGCTCGATCACCCTTTCCCAGGGGCGCAGGAGGTGGAAGGGGGAAGCGTGCTGACCGGCGCACAAAACGTTCCCGGCCTGGGCGCAGCCGTCGTGCTGCAGCACACGCCTCCGAGCACGCTGAGCGTCTCTCCCACCCATCTGGAGAACGATTTCCTACGGGTAACGCTCGCACCGGACGGCAGTCTTATCGGTGTTTGGGACAAGCGTGCGAGACGTGAGGCACTTTCCGGGCGAGGCAATCAGCTCTGGGCATTTGTGGACAAACCTCGGGTCTTTGATGCCTGGGAAATAGACGAGGGGTACTCGGCACAGGGCGAGGAAATCACCCAGGTAGAGTCGTGCCGCGTGTCCGAACACGGTCCGCACCGCGCGGCGATCCGCATCGAGCGTCGCTTCCGCCACAGCCGCATCGTGCAAGACCTCCGCCTCTGGGCCAACTCAGCGCGCCTCGAGTTCCGCACAACGCTCGATTGGCACGATCGCCACTGGCTGCTCAAAGCCCGCTTCCCGCTCGCCATCAGAACGAGCTACGCTACGTTCGAGACGGCCTTCGGCGTGATCCAGCGCTCCACGCATCGCAACACGAGCTGGGACGAAGCCAGGTTCGAGGTGGCAGGCCATCGTTTCGCCGATCTTTCCGAACCGGGGTACGGCGTTGCGCTCCTCAACGACGGAAAGTACGGCCATGACGTCCTGCAGAACGCGATTGGCCTCAGCCTTTTGCGCTCCCCAGCCTATCCTGACCCCCTGGCGGACGAGGGCATGCAGGCGTTCACCTATGCGCTTTACCCCCATCGGGGTAGCTGGCTTGAAGGTGGGGTCCTGATGGAGGCCGAGGACCTAAACAGCCCCCTGCTGGCGCTCCTCTGCCGCGCCCGCGCTAAATCAAGCTGGCAGGCGCTACGTCTCGAGGGCCTGCCCCTTGGGCTGGGATCGCTCAAGGTGCGTGAGGATCGGAACGGTCTGGTATTCCGGACTTACGAGCCGCAGGGTGCGCGCGGAGAAGTGCGCCTCGAGCTTCCCGACGGGTGGACGATGGAGTCGGAGCTGAATCTGCTGGAAGATCCTATTGGCTCGCCCGATCTCACGTTCGCGCCGTTCCAGGTTCACTCCTGGCTGCTACGGAAAACCCATTGATCGTACCGAAGCTGCCGCACATTATCTACGGCGGCGACTACAATCCGGAACAGTGGCCGGAGGAGACCTGGCTGGACGACATGCGCTTGATGCGAGAGGCCGGCGTGAATCTGGTGTCGCTGGGCATCTTCTCGTGGTCCGTGCTCGAGCCGCGACCCGAAGAGTATTCCTTCGCCTGGCTGGATCGCATCATGGACCTGCTGCACGAGCACGAGATCATGGCGAATTTGGCTACCGCCACCGCCTCGCCTCCACCGTGGTTCACGAAGCTCCACCCCGAGAGTTCGCCCAACGGGGGATGTTTCGCCGTATCGCGTGATTCTCTCACGCCGTCAGCAAGGCTTCAGATCGCGAGCTTTGGGGACCGGTAGGGCGTCCCAAACTGTCGCAGAGGGGTCACTGCGCGCAATCGGATATCGTTAGAGTCGGACATCCATTCGCCCGCGGTTTCCCCCCGCGGTCGTACGCCGCGGCCGACCACTGACAATCCCTACTGATAGGGCTCCAGCAGGTCGGCTACCTGGTCGGGTGTCGTTTTGGAGAGAGCCTTGGCTGCGACAGCCTGGAGCTCGACGTAATTGAGAGCGCTCAGCCGCTGTCGAACCTCGGGCACACGAGCTGCTCCTACGCTGAGCTCGTCGACGCCTAATCCAACCAGCAGAGGCATCGACGATGCGTCACCTGCGGCCTCGCCGCACACGCCGACCGGGCGATCGGCAGCATGGGCCGCTCGGACGACCATGTCAATCAGGCGCAGTACGGCAGGATGGGCGAACTGACACAAATGGTTCACCCGCGCGTTGCCGCGGTCACAGGCCAGCGTATATTGCAGCAGATCGTTCGTACCCAGGCTAAAGAAGTCCGCCTCGCGGGCGAGCACATCGGCGATCAGGGCAGCCGCGGGCACCTCGATCATCACCCCGATCTGCAAGGGGTGGGCCAGTTGTAGCTCTTCCTCTTCACGTACTCGCTCGACTACCTGCCGGGCGCGAGTGAGCTCATCCACGCTGCTTACCATGGGGAACATCAGTCGCAGATCCGTGCCATGCCGGACCGCCGCTCGCAGCACTGCCCGGGTCTGGCCAACAAACAGGTCTGGACGATCGAGCGAGACGCGGATCCCCCTTCAGCCCAGGAACGGGTTTGCCTCATGCCCGAAGTCGAGAAACGGCAGCGGTTTGTCACCACCTGCATCCATGGTGCGCACCACGATGGGCCGTTCGCCCATAAGCTCAGAGATGGCTCCATAGGCCTCGGCTAGCTCATCTTCGTCCGGCACGGTAGCGCCGGTAGCCGCCCCCCTTGTGGGAGCGGCGAGCAGAAACTCGGTGCGCAGCAGTCCCACTCCTTCCGCGTCGCTTTCGACGGCGAGTCGGGCTTCCGCCACGCTGCTCACGTTGGCCATGAGCTCGACACGCCGGCCGTCGTTGGTGCGTGCGGGTGAGTGTTTCTCGCCTCTCACGACTGATTCCGGCCTCTGCCGGCGGACGACGAGCTGCCGGTACTCTTCGCACTCCTGTGCCTGCGGCTCGACCAGCACGATGCCGTCTGTCCCGTCCAGGATTAGCTGCTGACCCGGCTCGACCTGCCAGATTGCAGCGCCTGCGCCGACGACCAGTGGGAGTCCAAGCCCACGCGCCAGAATCGCGGCGTGGGCGGTTGGAGTGCCTTCGGCCAGCACGATGCCACTGACCGTCCCTGGTCGTAACCTAACGGTGTCGCTCGGAGTGAGGTCGCGCGCGATGACGACCGTCCCAGCGCTCAACGTACTCAGGTCACCGGGACTCGACGCTCCCAGAAGGCGGGCCACGCGGTCCTTTACGTCGCGCAGATCGGCCGCCCGCGCGCTCAGGTACACGTCGTTCAGCGCCTCCATGTCCCGCGCGGCAGCTTCCATCGTCTGCTCCAGAGCGCACACGGCGGGCTGGCCACCATGGCGGATGGCCTCTTCCATAGGTTCTGTCAGCGCTGAGTCTTGGAGGAAGAGGGCGTGCGCTTCAAAGACTGCTGCCTCGGTCGGCCCAATTTGTTTGCTGACGGCATCAGCCAATCGTTCGAGATCCACCCTGGCTGCTTCGAGAGACTGCCGGAGGCGCTCGACCTCGGCGACCCGCTCGGCCACGGGCAGGACGGTCGGTGAGCTGCCATTCCCGATCAAAGGATCAGCGGGACTGCCATAGATGTGGGCCCGTCCCAGCCCGATGCCAGGAGCGGCTCCCGTCCCCCGAACCGTGAGAAGAGCCATGGACGTGCCGGCCTAGCGGTGGACGGTGTCCGACAGGGTGCGAAAGAACAGGAAGGTGCTGGTCGCACCGGGGTCCTGGTGGCCGACGCTGTTTTCCCCCAGAAAGCTGGCCCGGCCCTTGGTTGCCAGCATTGGAATCGTCGCCTTCACGCCTTCCTCTGCTGCCGCCGCGGCGGCTGTAGCGACTTCGGGCAGGGCGTGTCCGTCGCCCTGCGCTCGCTGGAATGCATCGAGAGCCGGACCCAGCGCGTCGAGCATCGTCTTTTCACCGCGGCCGCTTTTGCCGCGAGCCGCGACCCCGTCGTAGGCCACCGCCAGGGCGGTACCCAGCTCCGGGGCGCTGGCAGAGACCTTGCCCGCCAGCGCGCCGCCCATTCTCAGGAAGGCCGTCCCGTAAAGCGGGCCACTTGCTCCGCCGACTGTGGAGATCAGTGTGCTGCCGACCAGCTTGAAGAGGGCGCCGAGGTCGGCAGGCGGTGCGGCGTCGAGCTTCTGCCGCACCGCCCCGAATCCTCGGTCCATGTTGATGCCGTGGTCGCCGTCACCGATCGTGGCGTCGAGCCGGGTAAGGTACTCCTTGTTCTGAGAAATCTCGTCGCCGAAGCGGCGCACCCACTCGCAGGCTTGATCCAGGGTCAGCTGCGTCGAAACGGTCATCGTCATGGACATGTCTTCCTCTTACTACCAGCGCAGCGCTGCGGTTTGGACCGGCGCGTCCCACAGGCGTGTTAGCTCGTCGTCGAGCTTGAGCAGGGTGAAGGAGCACCCTGCCATCTCAAGCGAGGTGATGTAGTTGCCCACGAGGGATCGCGTGATGGTGATGCCGCGCTGCTGCAACAGCTCGTTCAGCTCGTTGAACATCAGATACAGCTCAATCAGGGGCGTCCCACCCATGCCGTTGACGAAGGCGAGCACCCGATCACCTCGCTCAAAGGGTAGGTCTTCGACAATAGGAGCGGCCAGCAGTTCGGCGATCTCATGCGCCGTTCCCAGCTGCACCCGGTGGCGGCCCGGCTCGCCGTGGATACCGATGCCGATCTCCATCTCGTCTCCGCCCAGGCTGAAGGTCGGCTGTCCCGCCGCCGGCACCGTACAGCTGGTGAGTGCCATACCCATGCTGCGGCCATTCTCGTTCACGCGCCGCGCCACATCCGCCACTTCCGGGAGCGATCCACCCTCGTCGGCTCTGGCTCCGGCGATTTTCTCCGCCAGCACGGTCACGCCAACACCGCGGCGCCCGGTAGTGTACAGGCTGTCTTTGACCGCCACGTCGTCGTTGGTGACCACGCTGACCACCTCGATGCCCTCGGCTTCCGCTAGCTCGGCCGCCATCTCGAAGTTCATGACGTCGCCGCTGTAGTTCTTCACGATGTGGAGCACGCCCACGCCACCGTTCACCGCCTGGGTGGCGGCAAGCATCTGGTCGGGGACCGGAGAGGTAAAGACCGCACCGGCGCAGGCTGCGTCGAGCATTCCGGCTCCAACGTAGCCGCCGTGGAGTGGCTCGTGCCCACTCCCGCCGCCGGAGATGATCCCCACCTTACCGGGGCGCGGCGCATCCCGGCGGATGACGAGCTGGTTGTCCTCGTCGATGCGGACGAGATCCGGGTGCGCGGCACCGAGACCGCGCAGCGATTCCTTCACCACGTCATTGGTCGAATTGATGAGCTTCTTCATGGGGGTTGTGGTTACCACCTGTGCCATCTGCGTTTCTCCTGTGGGTCGGGATGGCGTGCCGTTTACGGCAAGCCATCCCCTGTTCATATCTGACGAATTAACTCACTCCGGCGCCTGCCGGCTCACGCGAGAGAAGCTCGCGTGCGTGTTCGGGCTCCGGCTGTGGCGCCGGCTCCTTGCCGTTGAGGAAGTCGTACAGGAAGGTGGCGACGACGGCGCCCACGACCGGAGCGATGGTGTACACCCAGATCTGGTCCTTCTGCAACGAGCCGCTGAACCACCACTGGTTGATGTAGGAGCCGAAATAGCGCGCCGGGTTGATACCCTGGCCGCTAGCCGGGCCAAGGGCGATGACCACACCCGCGACCACCAGACCGATGGTCAGTGCCGCCCAGCCCGGAGGCGCTCGCCGGTCGACCGCGCTTCCCATCACCGCAAGCATCAGAATGAAGGTGCCCAGCGCTTCCGCCAGGAACCCTTGCATGGCGTGCCCGCTAGCGTATGAGGTTACGCCCAAGTTCATGGTGGCCTTGTCCGGCAGGAACACGGCAAAGATCAGGAAGCCTCCCAGAATGGCCCCCGCGTACTGCGCGATAATGTACGGGACCGCCTGCGCCCAGGGGAATCGCTTGCTCAGGGCAAGGGAAATCGTGATGGCGGGGTTGATATGACACCCCGACACGCGCCCGATGGCGAAGATGTTGGCGGTGATGACGAAGGCGAAGGCGAAGCCGATCATGCCCAGGTCGGCCATGGTGATCTTGCCGCCGTTGAGCTTGAGTGCCGCCTGCACCGAGCCCGCTCCAATGAGGACCAGAAGGCAGGTACCAACGAATTCGGCGATGAGCTTCTGACCCAGGATTGGTTCCTTTTCCATCTGTCGTATCCTTTCTTTTTCTGGCTATTCTTCGCCGAGGCCGTGCCCCGGCAAGCCGTTTAGTCTTCGTCGAAGCCGTTTTCCATCATGCTCTTGAACTCGCGGAGGGCCTCTTCAGCGTCGCGGCCCTCGACCTCGATATGGACCGCGTGCCCCCGGCGCGCACCCAGTCGAAGGAGCTCCGTCAAGCTCGAAGCTCTCGCGGTGCGACCGTTGACAGAGAGCGTGACGACGGCTTGAAAGCGAGTCGTGGCCTTGACCAGCTGGGCCGCCGACCGCGCGTGCAGGCCTGCCGTATTGGGGAGCACCACCGTCGACTCTAGTAGCTGCCCCCCTTGTGGGGGTAGCTGCCCCCCTGGTGGGGGTGATCCCATTTCGCCCTCCAGTCCACTTTGCAACAATTCCATCATCAAGCGGTGCTTTCCGCCTCCTTCCTTGAACTTGCGTCTCTTACGCGTGTCCGCTGGGCACCGGCCCCACCACTTTGGGGAACTGCCGCGCTTCCTGCGCCGACGTAGCCAGCTCCTCCAGCGAGAGGCCGAAAGCCGCGCTGGTGGCGACGAGCACTGCCCCCTCGACCAGGGGCGCATCGCTGATCAACACACGCGCGCGTTGCTCGTCGCTCAGCCATTCCAGTGCAATTTCAGCGCTCATCACCGCGCTGCCGAGGTCGAGGAGGATCAGGACCCCATCCGGGTTGTCGAGCTCGACGATGGCCTGGTGGATCCTCTCGGCGCTCGTGCCGAGCCGGCCGTCGCTCGTGCCACCGGCTGCCCGAATGGGAAGATCCGGCTGCATGGGAGCGATCAGCTCTGCAATGCCCTCTGCGAGCTTGGCGCTGTGGGAAACCAGGACGATACCGACCAACTGACTCCTCCTCGGACCGTCATATGGGAGACAACACCTTTGGCATCGCGATGCGTTTGTGCGTTACTTCAGATGGTAGCGACCAAAAATCAAGAACTCATAAAAACGACGTAAGAACTTCATGATCTTTTGGACACTCTACCCAAAGCGGTAGCCGACCCCGTACTCCGTCGTGATGTAGTGGGGGTGGGCCCCTTCGCCGACGCCCGGAACCTCGATCTTCTGGCGCAACGCTCGCACGAACATGCGCAACGAGTCGATATCATCGCCGTATTCCGGGCCCCAGACAGCCTGCAGAATCTGACGGTGCGTGAGCAGGCGACCCTGGTGCTCAATCATGTAGGCCAGCAGCCGGAACTCGGTGGGGGTCAGCCTGACTTCCTTTGAGGCCACCCACACCTTGTGGTCCTCGAGATCGACGTCGAGCCTATCCATGTGGAAGAGCGTCACGATGGTGTCGCGACCAGAACTCCCCGCCCGCCGCAACACCGCCTCCACCCGTGCCACCAACTCGGGAAGGCTGAAGGGCTTGACAACATAATCGTCTGCTCCCATCTTGAGGCCGCGCACCCGGTCCACTTCTTCGCCCCGGGCCGTCACCATGATGATCGGGACCTGACTCTCTTGCCGCAGCCGGCGGCAGACCTCCCAGCCGTCCATGCCTGGCAGCGCAAGGTCGAGAATGACCAGATCCGGCTGCCACTCGATCCCCTTTTTCAGGCCGGCGGTGCCGGTACTGCACCAGACGCAGCAATAGCCCACCTGCTCCAGCCAGAGCTGCATGTAGCTCGCAAGCCGCTCTTCATCTTCAATGAGCAGTATCTTCGCCGCCATGGGGAGCGCCTTCTCCTTCTTCTCTAACCTGAATTTTTCGTACGCCGGCCGCTCCGTCGCCCGGGTACCCCGCCGAAGGCTTGGGTGACCCCGCCGAAGGCTTGGGTGACCCCGCCGAAGGCTTGGGTGACCCCGCCGAAGGCTTGGGTGACCCCGGGGGTACCCTCTGGGTCTGCTTGGGTGTCGACCGCTGGCCGCCGACCCGACGCCCGCTATCAGCTTCCGGTGGGCGGCCAGCCGGGCGCGTGAATAGTTCAGGCTGAGCCAGCGGCAAACAGACCCGTACGGCTGTGCCGCGGCCGAAACGGCTGCGCAAACGAATCGTACCGCCGTGGGCCTCCACCAGTTTTTTCGTGATGTAGAGCCCCAGCCCGGTGCCGGTCGACGAGGCTTCACGCACGTTCCTCGCCCGGAAAAATCGCTGGAACAGGTATGGTTGATCGTCGAGCGGGACGCCTTGCCCCCAGTCGCGCACTTCCAGCCATGCAACCTTGTGAATGGGGCTCGCACGCCCCCGCACACGCACGGGCGAATCCTGTGCAGAGTACTTCAGCGCGTTCGTGCACAGGTTGACCGCGATCTGAACCAGTCGCTCTGGGTCGGCCAGCACCTCGATGTGCGGCACGTCGAGCTGCAGACGGGGACGGGCAGCGGGACCACATTCACGTCCCGCCTGCTCGACAACGTCGGCGAGATCAGTTCGTTGGCGCTGGATGGTCCAGCAACCCTCTTCGATCTGGGAGAAGTTGAGAATTGTGTCCACGATTCGGGTGAGCTGCACCGTGGACCGGGTAAGATCCTCGATGCAGCGGCGGTGCTGCTCCGGTGTCAGCTTCAAGTGCGTAAGGCTGTCCAGGCTGGCCTGGCTGAGCGCCAACGGAGTGCGGAGTTCGTGGGACACGGCGGCGACGAAGTCGGCCTGCATCTGTTCGACCTGCCGGTGCTGCCGCTCCAGATCCGATCGCGCCAACGCCAGCTGAAGGACTCGCGCCACTTCTCGGGCCATGGTTGCGATCAGGCGCTGCTGGTGGCGGCTAAATCCATCGCGACTGGGCGCGGCCAACGCCAGCATGCCGGGCAACGCGCGACCCACGTCCAGCGGCAGGCACAGGCAGTCCTCCGCATGGAGCCCGCAGGACTCCTGGAACCACGCGAAGGCTGCCTGACTCTCGACAAACCGGGGTCTGTTCTCAATCCAATCGTCCTCATCTTCGAAGTCGGGACCGATCCAGCCAAGGAGATCGAGCTGCCGCGCCGAGCCCACCTGCAAGAACAGAGCGGCGTAGGCGCTGTCGCACACGCGAACCAGCTGTGGTAAGGCAAGGTGCACCAGCTCCTCAACATCTGTAGCCTCGGTCAGCAGTTGAGCCAGCTGGTAGAGGGCAAACATATCGTCCGCCTGCGCCTCCAGCACCCGCCAGAGATAGTCTGGACTTTGCTGCACGTTCACGCGTGGTGCTGCTTCCAGGCGCTGACCAGGGCATCCAAGAGCAGGTAACAGGATGTTGCGCCGGGGTCTTGATGTCCGATGCTCCGTGGCCCGTAGCGCATAGCCAGACCGCAGCGGGCCTGCAGAGGGATCGTGGACACCATGCCCTGTCGTGCCGCTTCGCGCATTTGGTCCAGTGCCGACTCCAGCGTCGAGCCGCCTGCCAGCGCCGTCTTCAGGGCATCCGCGGCGGGTTGAAGCGTATCGAGGATTGTCTTGTCACCGGGATAGCAGTGTCCGCGACGGGCGATCCCCTGACAGGCGGACTCAAGAGCCGCAGTCAGCTCGGGTAGCCCGGCCTGTCTGCGCCCGCTCAAAACCATCCCTGCGGCTGTGAAGCCTGCACCGTAGAGCGGCCCGCTGGCTCCGCCTACCGCCGAAATCAAGGTGAGGCCGACATAACTCAAGAGGGTGCCCAGATCGGGATCGCGAACCTGGATAGTGTCCAGCTCTTCCACGACGGCTCGGAAGCCGATCCGCATATTGTGGCCGTGGTCACCGTCGCCGATGGCCTGGTCCAGCTTCGTCAGCTCGTCCTCGTCCCGTCCCAACCGGTCTGCGCCCAGGTGCAACATCGTGACCAGGTCGGCCACGTCCACCACGTCCGTGTTTCGCGCAGCTATCTCACCAGGGAGCATCATATGTCGTTGTCCAGGGAGCGACCGACTGCGTGGCGATCGTCTTCCCGCTCAAGATTACGCCTATCGTAGCGCGGAACGCATGTTGAGACCAATGGGTCGGTTTCGCTGGAGGGCTTCTAGAAGACGCGAGCTGGCAGCCAAGGGCTATGATAGGCAGAACCGGCTGTACCGTACGAACCGGGACCGGTGCACCGATTGCACACGAGGACACCCATGGCAGTCGCGTCAAGACCGCTTACGCTCGAAGCGTTTTCCAAGCTGCCGGAAGAGGAGCCGCCGCTCGAATTCTCGGATGGAGCAGCCACCCCAAAGATGTCACCTACAGGCCGTCATGCTGCATTGCAGGCGGAGCTCGTCAAGCAACTGGATCGGTCTGGTCTGCCGGACAAGCTAGTTCGTGCCTTCCCCGAACTCCGGGTCACGTTCGGCGGTTCCTCCTACGTGCCCGATATCGCAGTTTATCGATGGCAGCGTATTCCCGTCGACGCAGACGGTCGGATCGCCGATGACTTCAGAGAACCGCCCGACATTATCATCGAAATCGCCTCACCGGAGCAGAGTGTCAACGCACTCGTGCGGCGTTGCCTCTGGTACGTCAGAAACAGCGTGCAGTTTGCATTGCTCGTGGACCCGGCAGATAAGTCCGTTCTCGCCTTCTGCCCCGATCGGCAGGCGACCGCATGGCGTGCCTCGGACCGGATCGACCTGAGCGAGATCCTGCCTGATTTCGTACTTACCGCAGAACAGCTTTTTGCATCGCTTCATCACGCGTAGGGAGGAACCAGGTAGCGCTCCACCTCATCTGCGGCGCGCGCGAGGCTCACACGCGGCAAGTTTGAGTCGAAGAGCCAGCCGAACTGTGCCAGATTGCTTTGAAGAATTCGGGCTGGGATGAGAAAGGTGAGGGCGCCGCTCTGGACGCCGCGTTTCTCTTGCTACCGGGCCCCCACCACTCCAGCCAAAGGAGCCATGCCAATGTGTTTTGACGATGATGCTCATCCTCCCATGCCACTCTCTGAGAACAGTGCGGCGCGCGGCGAGAACATCGTGCTGACGTCGTCGGACGGCACGCACTTCATCGGCTATCTCGCCACGCCCGGAGCGACTCCCACTGCCCAGGTTGTCATCCTGCCAGACGTACGGGGACTTCACAACTTTTACCGCGAGCTCGCGCTGCGCTTTGCCGACGTCGGCATGCGCGCGTTGGCCATGGACTATTTCGGGCGAACGGCGCAGAGCGACGTGCGCGACGACTCGTTCGATCCGAAGGATCATACGCAACACATGACACCGGAGACATTCGGGTGGGATCTTGCCGCAGCCGTCGACTACATTCGGCGCAAGGAGGGTCAAGAGCTCCCGACCTTCACGGTCGGCTTCTGCATGGGCGGTGCAATTTCCTTCTGGGCCGGCACCAGAGGTCTGCTCCTCGCCGGAGTCATCGGTTTCTACGCTGCGCTGACTCGAACGTTCGGCGCCGTGACGCCGGTTCTCGACTGGGCGGAGCGGATCGAGTCGCCGGTGCTCGGTTTGTTCGGCGGCGCCGACGAAGCGATCCCGCGGGAGCAGATCGCTGAATTTGAACGGAAGCTGGAAGCCGGCGGGGTGGAGCACGAGATCGTGGTGTACCCCGGTGCACCACACAGCTTCTTCGACCGGCGAGCAACCGATTTCGCTCAAGCCTCCGCCGACGCCTGGACTCGCGTCCAGGGCTTCATTGCAGGCCATCAATTAACGCGCGTATAGCTGACACCGGCCTACCGACCATGGTGTCCTAAAACTCTTCGGTCATGCTCGTAGCCGAGTCCTTCAGCCCGTTCTCCCTTTGTATCACCCTGATAGCCGTCGTCGCGGTGGTCGACGGAGTCGCAGGCTGCGGCGGAGGTGCGAGCCCGCCGCTCCGGGGAATACACAAGATCGAGCATGTAATCATCATCATGCAAGAAAACCGCTCATTTGATAGCTACTTCGGAAGCTATCCAGGCGCCGACGGGCTCCCTATGAAGAACGGCGTGCCGACCGCCTGCGTTCCTGATCCGCAGACCCGTCAGTGCGTCAGACCCTTCCGTGATCGGCGAGATCTCAACTACGGGGGTCCGCATCAAAAGAGCGATGCCACGGCCGACATCGATCATGGGACCATGATGGGTTTCGTTCGGCAGGAAGTTGCAGGACACCGGCGGGTCTGCACCGGTGCGTTCGATCCGAGATGTGCCGCCGTTGCCAAGTCGAACCATCCTCCCGATGTCATGGGCTTCCACACCGGAAAAGACATTCCCAATTACTGGTCCTACGCGCGTCACTTCGTGCTTCAGGACCACATGTTCCAATCCGATGCGTCATGGAGCCTACCGGCGCACTTATATATGGTGTCCGCGTGGTCGGCAACATGCCCACACCCGCGTCAGCCCATGAGTTGCAAGAACGACGATGTCTATCCCGGTGCGTATCGATTGCCGGGCCCAGTTCCGCGCCGTAGGGTGACGCCCCGAGCCACCTCGGAGCTCGCAAAGTACGCGTGGACCGATCTCACCTATCTGCTCCACAAGGAACACGTCAGCTGGGGCTACTATGTCTCGAGCGGACCGGAGCCGGACTGCGCCACGGGCGTCATGTTCTGCCAGGCCGCGTCGCAACGCGCCTCGACGCCCAGTATCTGGAACCCGTTGCCTGCCTTTGAGGCCGTACGCCAGGATGACGAGGTTGGCAACATTCAGAACGTGTCCAACTTTTTCAAGGACGCGCAAGCCGGCGCGCTGCCCGCGGTTGCCTGGATCGTCCCCAATGGCGCGGTCAGTGAGCATCCCCCGGCCCTGATCAGCGCCGGCCAATCCTACGTCACCCGTCTGATCGACGCCGCGATGCGCAGCCCGAACTGGCCGAGCACTGCCATCTTCCTCAGCTGGGACGACTGGGGAGGATTCTACGATCATGTCGTTCCACCGAGGATCGACAGAAACGGCTACGGCTTGCGGGTGCCCGCCCTCGTCATCAGCCCCTACGCCAGGCGCGGGTACATCGACCACCAGGCACTGAGCTTCGATGCCTACCTCAAGTTCATAGAGGACGACTTCTTGCAAGGACAGCGCATCGATCCCCGGACCGATGGTCGCCCCGATCCCCGCCCCGACGTGCGCGAGGACGCCAGGCAGCTGGGCGACCTGCGCCGCGACTTTGACTTTTCTCAGAAACCGCGCCCGCCGCTCGTGCTGACCCCGCTTCCCCGCACGGATCTAATTCCGCCGACACGGGCCCAGCTCGCTCCTCTTCGCCGCGCGATCCGGCGTGGCGTCTCGCGATGCCGCCGGCGCCTGCAGTGTCCTCGCCATCACACTTCGGCGCAAGCGTTGCCGCGAATCGCCCCAAGCGTCGAGCTGTTGGGCGGATCACCCCTTCACCGCAACTGAAAACGTCGACTCTCTCGCCGGAGAGCTTGTTTTATTTCCGCGCTTCTCTTAAAATAAGCTTGCTTAGTTTTACATTCAGACGTGTGTATCGCGAGGCCAAGTCGGAAGGTATGCAAAAGATGGGTGACACTACTCGTAGCTCAGGCCTTCAGCCGTTCTGCGCCTCCGTGTCGGTCTCCCTTGTCCACCGACACCGGGCTGTAGGGGCAGCCCCTTGTGGGCTGACTAGGGTAGGTATGCGCACGATTTCGCGGAAGCGGCCTACATTTTGTGTGTGGCCTCGGCTACGCTGGATTGCACACCACCCTGCCTGATCATGCAGTATCGCTCTTGAGGAAGGAGAGACACGATGGGAGCTTCGAACGGCAGTCTCAGATTTGAGCAGGACATCAAGCCACTTTTCAGGGAGACCGACCAGCGATCCATGGATTCCCACTTCGACCTCTGGGACTACGAGGACGTCCGTGACAACGCAGAGGCCATTCTAAAAATGGTGGCATCCGGCAGGATGCCGTGCGATGGCGCCTGGCCCCCAGAGAAAACCGCCGTCTTCCAACAATGGGTTGAGGCCGGTACGCCGGCATGATCCGGTGAGGTGAGGAGGAGTAAACCAGTGGGACCTCAGGTAGGCATCGTGGGCGCCGGCGCTGCCGGTGACGCCGCGGCCATGGCCCTCCGCAAGCACGGCTATGATGGCAGCATCGTTCTGATCGGCGCCGACCGCCACCGGCCGTACGAGAGGCCGTTCCTCTCCAAGCAGTATCTCAGGGGAGAGGTGCCCATCGAACGCGTCTTTCTGCATCCTCCTCAGGAGTATGAGAGCCAGCGCATCGAGCTGCTCAGCGGCCGGACGGTCGTGAAAGCCGGCCGAGCTGACCAAAGCGTCGTTCTGGATGACGGCCGCAGTATCCGATTCGACACGCTCATTCTGGCGACCGGTGGAACACCACGCCAGCTCTCAGGAGTACCGAATCTGTCGAATGTATTCACTCTGCGCAGCCTCGACGACAGCACGGCCATCAAAGCAGCGCTCGCCGAGAGCTCAAGATTGCTCCTCCTGGGGGCCGGTTTCATCGGCGCAGAAGTCGCAGCTTCCGCGCGAATGCAGGGTAAGGAGGTCTTGCTGGTGGAAGTGGCCCCGGTGCCGCTGGGTCGGGCGTTGGGGCAACAGATGGGCGAGATATATGCGCGAATCCACCGGTCCCGAGGAGTGGATCTGCGAACCAATACCTCGGTTAGCCGCTGGTTGACCGCAGCCGACCGCGTGGTCGGCGTGGAGCTGAGCGATGGAAGCCGAGAGCAGATCGATTCGGTACTGGTCGCGATCGGGATCGAGCCGAGGCTGGAGCTGGCGCGCGATCTCGGCCTCGAGCTCGGTGCGGGAGGCGTGCTGGTCGACGAGGCGCTCCGGGCAGCTCCAAAAATCCTCTGCGCCGGGGACATTGCCTCCCATCTTCACCCGCTCTATGGCCGGCGCCTCCGGGTAGAACACTGGCAAGTTGCGCAGAAGCAGGGCGCGGCTTGCGGCGCCGCACTAGCAGCAGAATCGAAACCATTCGAGGAGCTGCCTTGGTTCTGGTCCGATCAGTATGACGTCAACCTGCAGTATCTGGGGAATGCGCAGGACTTCGATCAGACGGTGTGGAGGGGCGAACCCGAGAGCGAACAGTTCTCCGTGTTCTATCTAAAGGACGGGGTGATCGACGCCGTGCTCTCGGTTAATGATGGCCGCACCGGCCGCCGAAGTCGGGAGCTCATCCGTCGCCGGCTACCCGTCGACCCGCGGGCTCTGGCAGATGTAGAGACCGACCTCCGAGAGCTGGCCACCTAACTTGCCCGCGTCTGCGCCCCTGCGATTGCCTCTACGGGCCCGGCGTAAATCTCGCCCGTGTGGTCGACTTTGACACCGCGCTCCTCGAGCCAGCGCTCCGCGTCCATCGATGCCTTACAGCCGTCTGCCGCCGCGGTCACAGCCTGTCGGTATCGATGATCGCGTACATCCCCCGCCACGAACACCCCCTCGACCGATGTCGTGGTGCTCCCAGACTCGATCGTCTGAGCGTAGTCGCGCTCATCCAGCGGAAGCTGTCCCTTAAAGATGTCGGTATTGGGTTGGTGCCCAATGGCCACGAACACCGCGTCCGTCTCCAGACTCCGCTGCTCGCCGGTCTGAACGTTGCGAATGCGCGCGCCGGTTACCTTCGCCACCCCGGTCTTTGGGCTGGTCTCACCCAGCACCTCGTCCACCACCGTGCCGAACAAAAAGTGAATCTTCGGGTTGGCAAACGCTCGCTGTTGCATGGCCTTGCTGGCACGCAGCGCATCTCGCCGGTGGATCACCGTCAGCTCGCTGGCGAAGCGTGACAAGAAGATCGCCTCTTCCATCGCCACGTCCCCTCCGCCTACGACCACGATGCGCTTGTCGCGGAAGAAGAAGCCATCGCAGGTCGCACAGCTCGATACGCCGTATCCGCGGTAACGCTCTTCGCCGGGGATGCCAAGCCACTTGGCCGACGCTCCCGTGGCCACGATGACGGCCTCGGCGTACTCCACCTCGTCGTCTGAGACGATCTTGAACGGGCGCTGCGAGAGGTCGACCGCCGTTACATCGCGGTCGCGCATTTCGGCGCCGAATCGCTCTGCCTGGGCACGCATCTCGGCCATGAGCGCCGGGCCTACGATACCGTCCTCGAAGCCGGGATAGTTCTCCACGTCGGTAGTCAGCATGAGCTGCCCGCCATGCTGATAACCGGTATAGACCACCGGACGAAGATTGGCACGCGCCGCGTAGAGCGCCGCCGTGTACCCCGCGGGACCCGAGCCAATGATAACGAGCGTCCTGGTGTTCTCCTCAGGACCGGCCTCGGCGGTAATCGGCAGCCCGAGCTTGGCTGCCAGCTGCGCGTTGGATGGCTCGGAGAGCACCGACCCGTCCTCGAAGACGATGGTCGGAATGATGTGTTTGCCGCCGTTGTAGCGCTCGACGATCTCGTGCGCTTCCGGATGCTGCTCGAGGTCAACCCAGGTGTACGGAACATGGTGTTGATCGAGGAACGCGCGCGCACGTTCGCATTCGGAGCACCACGAGGCGCCGTAGCCGGTGATGCCGGTCTTTGGTGCAGTCATAGATTCTCTTACTCCGACTTTTGCGGGTGTCATCAGGCGCTCAGCGCGAAGCCGGGCGCTGGTGCATCGGCGCTGACCGCCGAGCCCACCTCGCCGCAGACCGGGCAGTCCGGATTGCGGCGTAGCTTCAGCTCGGTAAACTCGCTGCTCAAGGCGTCGAACATCAGCAGGCGGCCGGCCAGCGGCTCACCGATCCCAAGAACGAGCTTTATGACCTCATTTGCCTGCAAGAGTCCCATGATACCGGGAAGCACTCCCAACACTCCGATTTCCGAGCAGCTCGGGGCCAGCGGGAGGGGAGGCGCCTCAGGGTAGACGCAACGATAGCACGGTCCTTCGCCGGCGACGAAGGTCGTCACGTGGCCGTCGAAGCTCAAGATGCTTGCCGAGACGTTTGGCTTGCGCTGTCTGACACAGATCTCGTTGACGAGGTACATCGTGTCGAAATTGTCGCTCCCGTCAACCACGACATCGTAGTGGGATATGAGCTCTTCCGCGTTCTCTGCGTTCAGACGCGTGTCGTGTCCAATCACCTTCACTTCGGGGTTGAGCGCAGCAATTGCTGCCTTCGCCGAATCCACTTTCGGCACGCCAACTCGGTCCGTCGTGTGAATCACCTGGCGCTGCAGGTTACTTTCGTCGACCACATCGGCATCGACAATTCCAATGGTTCCAATTCCTGCAGCCGCGAGGTACAGTGCCGCAGGCGAACCCAGGCCACCGGCGCCCACCAGCAGCACTCGTGCGTCGAGCAGTTTGAGCTGCCCTGTCTCGCCCACCTCCGGAATCAAGACGTGCCGGCTATAACGGTGCATCTGCTCGGGTGTGAGTGTGCGAGGGATGACAAATGGCCGGCCGGAGTCTTTCCACGCCGTGAATCCGCCTCTCAGCGAGCGTACGTCCGAGTACCCCATCTCCTGGAGCGTCTGCGCGGCGAGGAGTGACCGTGTTCCACCTGCGCAGTAAAGCAGCAGGGGCGTCGATTTGTCCGGGACCGCGTTTTCGATCCGCAGCTCCAGATACCCGCGCGGCACGTGAGATGCGCCGGGGATATGACCCTCATCCCATTCACTCTTTTCTCGTACGTCGAGCAGGCGAACATTTCCGCCTCCTTCGACCATCTCGGCTGCGCCGAGCACTTCGACCTCTTCGACGCGCCGTTTCGCCTCGGAAAGCAATTCATCAAATCTGGGCAAGACTGGTTTCTCCTTGTTGGGTGTGCATCTGGTCCCGGACAGCCGAGGCGATCCCGGCTCGCAAGACGGCGTCTAGCAGTCCGGGGAATCGTGCGTCGAGATCCTCTCGCCGGAGACAGTTGATTCGCTGCGTACCTTCGCACCGCTGGTGGATAACCCCCGCCTCCCGCAACACCTTGAAGTGGTAGGACATATTGGGCTTTGGAACGTGACCCCCGAGCGTCCCGCAGGGACGCTCGCCGGCCTGAGCCAGCATCTGGACGATGTCCAGCCTGATAGGGTCGCTCAGGGCGTAAAGGAACGACGAGAGTGAAATGGCCTCGCGCTCCGGATGATACAGCGCCTTCATATTTGTATTATGCAAGATTTCGTGCAATAATTCAAGTACTATTGAACAATGCAACTCAGTCCACTAGCCCGAATTCCCTTGAAAATGGAGGTCGGGCCTCCGTGTCCGACAGGCGGCGAGCCCCCTTTTATCCCCGCGTGGCACCGCCTGCGGCATGGAGGATTATTCGTTGGCCGAGCGCTGCGTCGGCCGGTGACCCTGGGGCACCCTTTGCGTCTGCTTGGGTGTTGAATAATTTGGCTAGGCCAGGCGCAAAGGAGACATACATGATGGAAGAGCGACAAACTACCCAACTTGCCGTTCCGGTCACGGAGCGCGACCATATTCAGGGCCCGCCGACCGCGCCGGTCACTGTGGTGGAGTACGGGGATTATGAATGTCCCGATTGCGGTGAAGCCTACGACGCAGTGAAGCAGCTGCAAAACGAGTTCGGCGACAAGGTGCGCTTCGTGTTTCGGAACTTTCCGATTCCCGAGAGCCATCCTCATGCAGAGGAGGCGGCAGAAGCGGCGGAAGCGGCAGCAGAGCAAGGTAAGTTCTGGGAGATGCATGACACACTCTACGAGCACCAAAAAGACCTCGACGATGAACATCTTATGGCGTACGCCCGTATATTGAGCCTGACCCCGGAAGAGTTCGAGAGGGATTTGGAGGAGCATTCGCAGCGTGTGCGGGTGCTGGAGGACCTGGCCAGTGGGCTAGAGAGCGGGGTAGAAGGCACTCCCACTTTCTTCATCAACGGCACCCGGTACGCGGGACCCTACGATCTGGCTAATCTCCGCGACGCTATCACGAGAGCGCGTGGCCGGTCGGACACGCGAGGGTGCTCGCCGCCGTTGCAGGGCGCACCATGACGGGTGGCGCCTCAGGAAGGCCGGGCTCGGGGGACACGGGGCTGGGGACTCGAGGTACCTGGCCGACCGTCCGTTAGCCGGAAGTTTTTGGTGTTAGGGCACTGAATCCCGTTGATTGGCGGGGGTTTGGCCCCCAAGGCGGCGGCAGCTTCTGTCTACACGGCGAGTGCGATGCCGAGCAACTCGAGCGCGTGGGCCT
>Ga0207416_1002508_pt1 | contig 19759 bp, 17 predicted proteins | sample PaiPotPPM11metaG_FD_184107 | JGI IMG/M metagenome (GOLD analysis project Ga0207416, IMG submission 184107) | Iron sulfur acid spring bacterial and archeal communities from Banff, Canada, to study Microbial Dark Matter (Phase II) - Paint Pots PPM... ...
CGCTGCTGGGACCGCTCCTCACCCTCCCCGCCGCGGGGAAGGGCTGGTGATGGAATCATGGCGGCCAAACGGGTAGCGGGGCTGGTCGGGCTGCAGTGGTGAGCCGAGGCCCGCCGTGAGCGGATGCCCACCGCGGCGGCCTCCGGCGAGCTCGAGGCCACCATGCCCCTGGTCGCGTATCGGGGTCCCGGACTGGGCAGCCCGTCTGGAGGGAACGGTACACCCCGGCTCATCGCTCCTCCCCGACGCCTCTGGTCATTCCCGCCTCGGGATCCGCTGGGCGAGTCGCGTCGCGCAGTCTACGGGCCGGGTTGCCCATCATGACCTGGAACGGCGGCACGTCGTGCAAGACGACGCTGCCCATGCCGATCAGGCTACCCCTGCCGATGGTGATGCCGTGGTGGATTGAACAGTTGGTACCAAGATAACAGCTCGGTTCAACCGTGACGTTGCCGGCGAGGACCACGCCGCCGGTGATCGCGGTGTAGTCGCCGATCTTGTCGTCGTGGGAGACGACGGTCTGGGGCAGCACGACCACGTGGTCCCCGAGCGTGACATTGTTGGCGATTGTGCAGTTCTGGAAGATGATGACGCCGCGTCCGAGGTGCGCCCGCCGTGAGACGTAGGAGGACGGATGCACCAGCGTCACGAAGCGCTCCGCCGGGATGCCCAAGTGGCCGATCACTTCTGGCCGCCGCCAGTAGCTGTTGGTACCGCCCAGCCAGGTCGAGAAGTGGGCGTCTGGGAACCGGCCGGCGAGCATTGGCGCCTCGGCGTACGGACCGAGCACCGGGTAGCCCTCGAAGGACCGCCCTACTGCCTCCGCTCGGTTATCCAGGAAGCCGAGCAGCTCGTAACGCGGGCCGTGCGCTCGATTGATGTCCTCGATCATGTCGACCATATCGATAACATTCCCGCCCGGGCCGAGCAAGATGACGGGAATGGTCACGGCTAGACCTCCTCGGCCGGTCGCGAGGGCACCGGGCGGAAATCGGGCGCCCGCTGGCCGATGGCGACGACGGCGAGCGCTGCATGCCGGGTCAACCTTGAACATGCTGCCAAGGTGACATCTCCTACTCGCACATCACTCATCCGACCTGTTTTGCTCTGTGAAATGCCGTTCATGTCACTGGCAACCTAGCACAGCGTTGCGAACGGGTCAAGAATTTGGATCCTGAAGCTCGTCGCTCGACTGCGTCCTACCCAAGAGGGAGCGCTACGATTCCCGTTAGGCATTCCAGTGCCAATCCGATGGCCCGCCGGGGGAGCGGTGACACGACGGTACGGCGTGCCGGCGCTCCTTCGCCATGGCGGCGCCAGACTTCAGCGTGCCGAGGTCCTGCATCTGCGCGGTCGCGCTACCAATGGCGGGTCAGCTTGCTTGCACAAGCCTGCCCCGCGAGTTCTCCGTCAGTCGGCACGAGAGGCGCCGGCCTCCTGTCCCAATCGCACCGAGATGGCGTGGGCGGTCTCCTGGACGAGCTGCGTCAGGCGCGCCCTGCTCGTCTCGGTCAACTCCGCGGCGGCCCCGGACACGCTCACCGCCGCGATCGTGCGACGCCCGCTATCGCGCACCGGTGCGGCAACGCAATGGACGCCGGTGGCGCTCTCCTGGTCGTCGACCGCGTATCCCTGCTGGCGGACGGCGGCGAGTTGCGCGCGGAGTCGGGCCGGGTCCGTGATGGTGTGGCCAGTTCGTCCCGGCAAGCCATGCTGCGCCAGCACCTGCTCGACCTGCTCGTCCGGCAGCGCGGCCAGCAGCACCTTGCCCAGCGCGGTGTAGTGCGCGAAATCGCGTACTCCCGGCGGGACGTAGTAGCGGATGGGGTGAGGCGGCGGCACGACCATGACGTGGACGATCTGTCCGTCGCTCAGGATGGCGAGGTTGGCGGTCCGGTCGCTCTCCACCGCCAACTGCTCCAGCGCGGGATGCGCGGCCTGTTCTAGGGACAGGGAAGCGCTGTAGACCGAGCCGACCTCGAAGGTGCGCACGCCCAGCCGGTACCGGCCCGGCTCTCCCATCGGTTCCAGGAAGCCTTCACTACGGAGTGTGTCGATCAGGCGGACGACGGTGCTCTTCGGCAGCTCCAGCCGCCGGCTCAGCTCGGCGACGGACAGCTCCGGCTGCTCGGTGGAGAAGCTGATCAGGATGGCAAGCCCGCGCTGGAGGGCTCGCTCGTGATACTTGGCTACCCGCGGGGTCGGCGCCATTGCTTGCTCCGTTGCTGACGTGGAACACCATTCCACGTACAAGATAGCGCGACCGTGCCGCCTCGTCAAGAGTCGGGATGATAACCTTCACCTTGCTGCGCTGGGAAGGATCCGGCAGAACGCGCGATGAGGATAAGGTGGCCTCTAGCATAGCCTCATGGACACCGACCAGAACACGAATCCTCATCTCCCGCCGAGGCCTGCCCAACCGCCGGTTGCACGCCATTGGCTCACCAGGGTGACACAGCGCAGCCTGGCGAAAGCCCTGAACACGGTTATTGAGCCGTGGGTCGATGTGGCCGGCGATGTTGCCGCGATCAATGCCGGGCAGGCGATCCGCGTCGGCGAACGTTTCCTGGTCAACGGGAGGCGGTACCAGCAGGAGGCAACGGGGCGGCTCTATCCCGTGGATGGCGTCGGCCTTCATCGCTTGGATCGGGGCGCCTTCCGGGCGTTGGGGGTGTATAATGAGTTTGGACTATCCGAGCGCGCGGAAGAGATTCTCGACTCGCGCAATATCAGATCGCAGGCACGGCATATCGGACGCACCGTGTACTTGACGCGGCAAGGGGGTCGACCATGATCTGGGAAGATGTGCTGCTGCCGCGCTGGTTCGAGGCGCCGGACCTTGCCCGTGCGTTTGGCGATGCCTTGCACCTTGATCCGCAACAGGTCATGGTCGTCGACGAGGCCGCTGATGCCGTCGGTCGGGTGACGGAAATGACGCCGCTGCTGCTTCAGAGGACGCCGGTGGCGGGCGAGTTTTGCTTGCATGTGGCTGCGTTTCCGCGCCAGGCCGACCTAGCCAGAATCGACGAGTGGGCAGTGCTTCGCACCATCTGCTCACAACTGCATGCCGCCTGTCTCATCCCCGACGACGGGTTCGCGGATTCGACTTGGCTGGAGATGCAGGCGGACGGGACGATCGAGCGGGTGATGCTCGATGCGGATGCCCTCGACCGTGATGAATATTATATCGTTAGGCGCAAGGTGCTGGCAACGGCTTAGGCGACCTTACTCCGGCATCACGCGCTCCCGACCGAATCCACTGTACCGGTCGTTGAGGAGCCTCGATAGAGCAGTGTATCCTCCAGTTGCACGGTCTGCGTTGCGAAGCCGGCCTGCTCCACGGCGGCACGTCCGCGCTCCGTGGTAATGAACCGTCCTCCCCGTCCGACCACAATGCCATCGACCATGGTGATCGCCCCCGCGGCGATCCCGAGCACGGCCGTGTCCGACTGCAGGTCGACCACCGTGACGTCGGCGTCGGCTCCCTCGGCCAGATGCCCTTTTCGTAGCAGCCCGAACATGCGCGCGGGCGTGGTCGTCACCTTACGCACCCAATCGGAGAGCGAGAGCGCGCCAAAGCGCACCAGCGCCAGTCCGGCTCGCACGAGGTTGTTCCTGGGAATGGCGCCGCCGTCGGAGGCGAGGGCGTCGATGATGAAGTCGCCGCAGGCATCCCGCGCCGTGGCGCAGGCCAGCAGCGCCGCGGCGACGTTGACGGGGAAGCTCACCACGGCGCGACGGCCGGCACGCTCCCAGGCGGCCACACCCTCGCGACCGCCCACCGGGACGTTCTCGCCGCCGAGCTCAACGATGGCGCGGCCGTAGTCGTCGAGGATAGCCTGGCGGAGACCGGCCTCGGTCACCGGATAGCCGCCCAGGCGCAGGCATTTCTTGGTCACGTTACTTTCCGGGACGCCGTCGACGCAGAAGCCGCTGGTCCCGTTCCAGATGGAGAGGTGCGACTCTGCCACGACATTGGGGGCGGCGGCCACCATGTCGAGGGCTTGCTTGATCTCTAGGTAGGGATCGCCCAGAACATAGCCGCGGCAGTAGGAGCTGACGTGCGGCAGGTGCAGACGCAGCGAGCCGGCGATGTCCAGCGCCTGGCGCAGCGCGTTGAGGTCGTTGTCGGGAATCTCCAGCGTGCCGATGTGGTAGCTCAGGTAGGCCTGGGCGGCGTTGGCCGACTCCATGACTCGGCGTGTCGCCTCGGGACTGAGCGGGTAGTGGCCGCCGAGTAGCTTCACCCCGAGCGCGCCGCCGTCCAGCGCCGCGGCGACCGTGGCGTCGAGCTCGTCGCGGGACGGCTCGCGGTCACGGACCGTCCGGCCCGGGATGATGCCGTTGAGCGCCGCGATGTTGAGGCCGGCGCCGCCTCGGCGCGTGGTGCGGAAGACCTCCACAATGGGGCCGGCGTGGTCGATGGCGGTGATCACCCCGCTGGCCGCCATCATGCGGTGGCCGGGATGGCCGCCGAGCCACTCGGAGACGTGGACGTGGCAATCCACGATGCCCGGCAGCACCAGCTTGCCCGTTACGTCGATCACGTGACCGGCGGCGCCCGCGTCGAGATGCTCGCCCACGGCGGCGACGCGCCCGTGGCACAGGCCGAGGTCGCGGCCGCCGTCGACGCCGCTGGCCGGATCGAGGACCCGACCTCCCTTCAGGAGGAGATCAAAGCGCGTCACGGCGTGCAACCTCCTCAAACGCGGGGATCAAGGTAGCGGAGTACGATCCGGCTGGTGTAGCCTTCCCGTCCGAATCGGCTCAGCGGCTTGGCCTCGACCACGTTCTTGCCTGCTTGAATCCGCCAGTTGAAGGGCTCCTCGTATCGCTGCCAGGGGCTGTCCTCGCCGAGCTTCATCAGGAGCTGATCCAGATTGGGCATGCTGTGCTCGAGCTCGACCCTCACCTCAGGCGCGGTGAGGTCGTCGGCGACCAGCCGCAGGTGGATTTGAGCCTGGTTGAGCGTCCAGTAGGCGTCGCGCTCCTCGCAGGTCCAGCGATCGGCCGGGATTGGCAGGTTCCAGTGGACGAGCTGCGGGAATTCCGTGTCATCGAACCAGCGCAGGTTGGGAGCGGCCTCGATCGAGGAGAAGAAATCGTTGCGCATCTGCCAGCAGAGCAGGCTGTAGTAGTCGGTCGCGTTGCGGCGCGTGAAGTCGGCGAAGATGTCGGCGATCCACTGTGGGCTGAAGCGCCTGCCGTAGCCAGATTCGGCGCTGTTGGTGACGCGGAAAGGAACGGTTCCACGGACCAGTCGAACCTCGCGCCAGCGCCCGCTCTTCCAAAGCCGGTGGATCTCCAGTCCGTGGAGCGGTGTCCCCTGGTGCTCGTAGTACAGGTTCAGGTCGGCGTCCAGGACGACCCACTTGTGCCAGTCCTGCGACCAGACCTCGGTCACCGAGTGGCCGACATTCTCCTCGTCCGGCGCGATCCAGGCCGTGTCCGCCTTCCCTATATCGAGGCGGCGCGCCTGGAAGCCAAGGGCGAGCGCACACTGGAGCAGGGTGGCGGCGTAGTGCTCACAGTCGAAGTCGTGCCCTTGCTCGGCCCGCGCCAGTATCTCCAGCGCGTTGTCCAGCGGCGCAGAAGACCAGCCGTGGCGCCAGCGTCCGTGGACCCAGTCGCGCAATAGGAGGAGTTGATCCCATTCCGTTTGGCCGGCCGCGACAACGTCGTGCAGCCGGTAGCGCTCCGCGAGCTGCGCCAGCCGCGGCTCATCCCCGCGCTCGTAGGCAAAGGAAAAGTGGGAGCGTACAATCCACTCGTTCTGGTATTCGACGACGCGCAACTCGGGAGACAGTTTGCTCATCGACGCACCCTTTCAGGCGGCTGGCTGCGCCCGCACGGATACGCGATGGGTTCCCAGCGGAACGACCAGGAAGGCCCAGTTCTGGCCGAACTCTTGGCGTAGGACGAACTTGCCGGCCAAACCGCCGACCGTCGCCGCAGCTACCGTGTCCGCCCCGAGAGGCAGCTTGACCACCATACCCGAGGGCGCCCGGCAGTCGGCTAGGAAGTGGATCTCCGTGCCCTCCTCCTGGACGTCCGTGACGCGGCTGCGGTGGCGCGCATCCCACCAGCGCCAGAGCGCGTCGTTGCCCAGATGGACGACGGTGAGCCCGCGCTCGTCGAGGTAGCGCCGCAATTCGCCGATGGCCTGCTGGCAGGTCGGATATTCGGCGACGTAGACCGGATGGTAGAACATGTTCAAGGTGAGGTGGTAGCGCGCCGCGTGGTCGAGCATCTGGTGGAGGCGCGGGAAATCGGTACCTTCGCGGGTGTAGCCGACCTCGTAGCCGGTGATGGGCTCCTCCAGAAAGTCGATCCGACCATTGCCTCCTCGGTAGTCACGATAGAAATAGTGCGGATAGGCCGTGCCGAAGGAGAAGCCCAGTCGATTGACTGGATTGCCGGGCGGCGATTTGTGGTGGACGAAGCCATTATCGGCGCGGCTGCCGGCTTCGAGATACCACTCCGCCGGCTCGTACCAGCCGGACCAGTGGGTGCAGTGGTTGACGGTGCAGACCGGCTCGATGCCGTAGGTGCGGCGAAACGCCGCTGCCTGGGCCAGCACGTCGTCGCGAGTGAAGGCGTAAGGATGCTGGAAACCGTCGCGGAAGTTGTAGTGCAGCGAGAGCTCGTGGCCATTGGCCAGGATGGCGCGGGCGGCCTCGGGCGACAGCCCAAAGGCTCCATCCCTGGCCATCACGTTGATGTGATAGGGGAGGTCGTGCTCGCGCATCAGGTTCGACGCGACCAGCTGGAGGCCGTTCGTCGCGGCCTCGTCGTCGCCGCCCCAGAAACAGAGGAAGTCGGCCACCTCGCCTTGCAGCGGTGGGACCTGGTGGATGAGCGGCTGGCGGCGGCGACCGAGCGCGTTCTGCATCAGCCAGAGCAGCTCATCGGCATACTGGACCAGGATCGAGTTCTCGCCAATGACGACCATGTCGCTGCTGCGCAGGTAACCGTCGCCATCGCGATCGACGGTGAGCGGGCGACCCTTGTGCAGCACCCAGAGCGTCTGGGCCACGCTGAAACCGGCGTACCAGGCGAGCCCCCGGCCGACCGATCGCGCCGTGATAACCGCTCCACCTTCTTGCATATCCACAACGCTGCCAATTTCCGTGGATGATTCCGGCGACACCGCCCGCACCGGTGCGAAGGCGAGCAAGGGCTGGTTTGGCTGAAGCGGCGAGTGGACGTCGGCAGTGAGGGGATGGGGCCGCAGCCTGAAGCGCGCGGCCAGGCTGAACGGGCCGTCGAGCTGCGGCAGCAAGGTCTGGAACCGATTGCCAAAAAGCTCATCCCATCCGTCGGTGCCGAGTCCGAGGAGCGTGCCGCCGTCGCGCACCCACTGGCCGACGGTCTCCCGAATCTGGCTGGTCAGGCGGTCGCCTGGGATATCCCCGATTAGCAGCGCCGAGTACCTGGCGAGGGCGCTTGGATCGGCCAGCGCCGGCAGGCTGATCGGCTCGGCGCAGAGCCCCAGCTGCTCGGAGATCTCCGCGAGGTAGGCGTCCCAGTAGTTGCTGCCCCGCGCGTTGGCCGCGGCGCGCAAGGTATCGTCGACGAGATAGGCGGTAGCAATTGGTGAGGTCATACGATCAGCTCCATCTGGTAATGCGCGGCTATCATCCGATCCCCATCGGGATCAGCTTCCAAACGTCCGGCGTCATGTTATTCCCCGCGACCATCCAGAGCGCATCTCGATAGACGAACACGCTGGCGGCATGGCGGGGCGCCCAAGGGGTGTCCGCCACCTCTCCCCAGCTTGAGCCATCGGAGGAGCAATACACGTCGTTGCTGTTCCCCGTCCGCTGGTAGCCTTCCAGCACCCAGAGCCGGCCGTCGAAGACGGCCACGTCGTGGTACTGCCGCGCTCTCCAGGCAGCGTGCTCGATGTGACACTCCCAACGAACGCCATCCGCGGAGCTCCAGACGTCATTGTAGAACGTGCGCTCCGGCGTCGTCGGCGTGTCGTACCTGCCGCCGCCGAGGAGCCACATTCGTCCTTGGAAGACGGCGCTTCCACCGATCATGCCGCGCGGCGGCCAGGGCGCGTGCTCGATCACTGGTGTCCAGGTGACGCCATCGGGCGAGCTCCAGACGTCGTTGTAGAAGCGCTCCGGGCCGCCACCGAATTGCGGGAGGGTCTGGCCACCGATCACCCAGATGCGGTCGTCGTGGGCAACGGTGTAGTGGAGCACACGATCGCCCCAGGGAACGGCGTCGCACACCAGATCCCATTGCCTGCCATCGCTACTGCTCCAGACATCGTTCTGGTAGTGGCGCTGATTCGCGTCGCCGCCGACCACCCACATCCGGTCCCGGTGGACCGCGTAACCGGCGGTGTGGCGGCCTTCCCACGGGGCCTGGGGGCTCTCCATTCGCCAGACTAGTCCATCGTCGGAGGACCACACTTCGCTGTTGCACACCTTCGGGAAGTGGATTCGGTCTTGGGGATTCCAACCGCCGAGCAGCCACATACGGTCATTGAAGACCAGCGCCCCGGCGCCGTCGCGCGCCGCGAAAGCGGCGTCGCCGGTGATGGGTATCCAGGAATAGTTGACGGTCTGCACGGCGCCGATCCTCCTCCGTGGCGATTGCTACGCTACCGCTGGCGCTTGCCCAAGCGGGCGGCCCGATCCCGGCCGAAAGTCCGGCACGATCAGCAGCCCGCTGCCGCGAGCGATCGACTCGGCGGCGAGAATGGCCGGCGCGGCCGTGTCCATGGCTTGGTAGACGTCGAACTCCAGCGGACGGACGCCGAGCACAGCATCGCGAAAGGCGGTATGGACGTAATAGTCGGCATCGCCGTGGCCGGTACCGCGCGCCTCCGGCGGCGCGTCGGTGCGCTCGTACCGCCAGTCCACATCGGCCAGGTCGTGCATCTGGGCATCGGCGAGCCACAGCTTCGGCAGGTCGCGCGCGGACCGTTTCCACTCGACCCGACCCTTGGTGCCCGTTACCTGGTACCAGTGATAGTTCTGATGCGGATGCGGCTGGGCGAAGCTCGCGCCCATGCGCAGGATTGCCCCCTTGGCGGTCTTCATCAGGGCGACCTGCACGTCCGGCTGGGCAATCTCGGGGTGGGCGCGGCTCGGTGATGGCGTGCTCATGGCCACGACCTCGACCACCCGGTCGTCGAGCACCTTGAGCATCGGGCTGAGCTCGTGGGGTAGGTAGTGGATCGGCGGCATGCTGCTCAGCCAGGTCGGCGCCGCCCGCGGATGGGCCGCGACTTCGTGCGGGGAGAGAAAGCGAAGGGTGGACGGGTCGCGAAAGTGTTGGGTCGGGCTGTAGTGGAAGTACTGCCCTTCGCAGAAGGTAATCTGCCCCAGCGTCCCGGCGGCAACCAGCGCGTGCCATGCGTCCACAAAACCCCAGTAACGCGTCTGCTCCGCGAGCTGATACACCCGGCCGCTGCGCTCGACGGCGGTGACGATCCGCCAGCAGTCTTCCATGGTGTGCGCAGCCGGCACTTCGGCATTGACGTGCTTGCCCGCCTCCAATGCCTGCGCCGCCAGGGCGCCCTGCTCCCGGCAGCGGACGGTCAGGGCGACGGCATCGACGTTCGGGTCGGCCAGGACGTCCCCGTAGTCGCGATACACTCTGACCTCAGCCGGCCGCTGCAGGCGAGACACGGCGCGGTCGTGCAGCGCGACGATCGGATCGCAGACGGCGGTGACGCGGTACCCCGGAATCTGTTGCAGCATGCTCAGCCAGGAGAACACGCCTCTGTTGCCCAGCCCCACTACCGCCATGCGAATCTCTTCCACTGCTTCCTTCACTTCCGATTCAGAGTGGTTGACAGTCCCACAGCAGGGTACCCGGCGCCTTAGGGAGGACGTCACCTGATAACGGCGGGTCCCTTACTTCCAGGCTGCGGGACGCTGCGCAAAGAGGTTGTTGAGACTAGCCGCCGATTGCTGCATCGCGTCGGCAACACTGATCTTGTTGCTGAAGGCATCGGTAAGGGGCTGCTGCATCACTTTCCAGGCCTTGTCACCCTCGGGTAGGGGCAAGATACTGTGACCCGCCGATGCCCAGACATCCGAAACATCCTTGATGGTGCTGCCTTTGAACTGCTCCATCCACTGCGGAGATTCGGCCGCCCAGATGATCGACGGCCAACCGAGCGCCTGAAGCTGCGGTGTGGAGAGGAGGCCTTCCTTGCCCAGCGTCCAGGCCAGCGCCGACCAGGCGCTGTCCTTGACCTTCGATAGGGACATGATCGACCAGGCGTTCCCGGCCACCTCTGCCGACTGCACGCCGGAAGGCCCCTTCGGCATCGGCGCGTAGCCCACATTCGCGGCTCCGATGGTCGCAACGATGTCAGCCCGGCGGTAGAAATCGTTGATCTCCAAGGCGACCATCGAGACGTCGAAGGGAGTCTTGCCCTTCGGAAGCGTCTGGAGCGCCGCGGCAGTCGGACCAAGCTGCCACTTCACCACGAACTCGACATCGAATTGGGCGCCGGCGATGGATTTGGGGTCGCTGCCATAGAGTGCCTGATCCTTGGCTTGGTTCAGGATCTGGCCTCCCCATGCCAACATGTACGACGACATGCCCTCCGGCACGGAGCGACCGTCGCCGATATCTATACCGAAGGACTTGTTTGTCGGGTCATTCAGCTTTTGAGCGGTTGCCAGCAGGTCATCGTACGTCCAGTCCTTCTTCGGGTAAGCCACACCCTTTCTGTCGAAGATGGACTTGTTGTAGAACACCACTTCGCCCTCTTCTTGAAATGGCAAGGCCCATTGCTTACCCTTCCAGGACCATTCCTCAAGGCCGCTCTTGTAAAACTGGCTCGGATCCATCTTGTTTGCCCGCATGTAGTCGGAGACGTCGACAAACATGCCGCTGAGGCCGCCGGCAATGACCCAGTTGTCCTGATTGACGATAATGTCCGCGGAGGCAACTCCACCAGCGAATGCCGCCTGCGCCTTGTCCCAATAGTCCGAACCTCCTGCCCAGACGACATTGACCTTAACCCCGGTGGCCTGTTGTGCCGCTTGGAACGTCTTGTTGAGCGCGTCTATACGGCTTGTTCCCAGGTTGTAACAGGACCAGGTAATCTCCTGTGCTCCGGCGGCGCGTGCAGAGGTCGACGCGGCAACTGAGGCTGTGGAGGAGGTGGACGCCGACGTACTGGAGATGGCCGCTGCGCTCGCGCTCGTTGCCGAGGTCGCGGCCGTTGCACTCGCGGTCGTGGTCGAGGCGGCCGCGGTTGGCGCCGCCGAGGCGCTGGCGCTGCTGGCGGCCGTCGTTGAAACGGCTGCCGACGATACTGCGCTCGACGTGGCTGGCGCCGCGCTGGTGGCCACCGGTGACGACGAAGCGGCGGATTGGCTTGTCGCTGCCTGGCCGCCGCAGGCCGCCAGCAGGGCCGTCACCGCTACCGTCGTGCTTACGGCGATCATCCGGCGACGAGTGACAGGTTGCCGAGAAGCTGACCACATGGACTGGATCCCTTCTGCGCTAGGTGCGCTGTGTCAGACGGCGGACCCGAGTCGATCTTGTTCACCTACCGAACGAATACGGCACTATATCGCCAGTCGCCTTGCTCGTCAAGACCTACTCGTCGCTTCGTCCCGGTCGCTGTTTTCAGAAGACGGCGGGATAGGTCGTGGTATGGCCGCCATCGACGGCGAGGACCTGGCCGGTGACGAAGGACGCTTCATCGGAAGCCAGAAAGAGAGCGGCGTAGGCGATGTCCGTCGCGCGCGCCGTTCGCCCGAGTGGCTGCCGGCGATCGGGCTCGCCGCTGCCCATGATGCCGGGGCAGATGACGTTGGAGCGAACGCCCTGGGGACCGAAACCGGTGGCGATGACGCGGCTGAATCCCAACAGGCCGGCCTTGACGCCGCTGTAGACGGCAAGCCCTGGACACCCCATGAGGCCATTCGTCGAGGAAATATGAACGATCGATCCGCCGCCCGTCTTGGTCATCTCGGGCACGACTAGCTGACAGCACAGGTGGGTCGTCCGCAAATTGAGGTCGACGATTTCTTGCCACAGGTCGTCGCTCACGTCGAGGAACTCGCGCTCGCCCAGGGAGCCGCCGACAACGTTCACCAGGAGGTTGATCTGGCCGAAGCGTGCGAGCGCTGTCTGGACGACACGCACCACTTCGCTTCGCCGCGTGAGATTGGCCTGCACGAAGATGGACTCGCCACCCGACGCGACGATCCGATCGGCGGTGATCTGGCCGCCGGGAGCGATGTCCACGACGACCACGCGCGCGCTTTCCTGGCCGAAGAGCTCGGCGATGGCGCATCCCATGCCGGCCCCACGGCTGTCCGCGGCGCCCCCCGTAACAATGGCAGTCTTATTGGTGAGCCGTGGTCCAGTCATTCTTGCCCTTTCTCCGTCGGTGTGCTCGCGCTGACTGGATGATGACACGCTCGGCGCTGCTCTGTCATCGGCGGGGGCATCGTTCGACCACCGCCGTAGCTTCCGTGTAGCCAATCGTTCACCAGACGAATCAAATCGGTAATACTGTAGCGTGGTACGGTCCAGGCGGCCAGGCAAAGAGCAGCGAGGGAGTTAGGGTATCTTGCGCTCCTCCCCAGCCAGTCGGGCGCTTCCGATGGGACTAGCGCGCGACGCGCCGTCGTCCGGAACAAACCGTGCCAGTTTGCTTCGCCATCTTGGTCGGGACATCGTCTTCGATCTCATCCAGGAACTTGAAGTGAATGCCGGCCGGCGACAGACGACTCGGACCGAGCTGACTCACCTGTCCGGCTTGAGCAAGGCCACCGTTTCGGAGAGCGTAGCTGAGCTCCTTGACGGCGGCTTTCTACGTGAGGTCGGTAAGCACCAGCGTGGCCGTGGCCGCAGCCAGATACTCCTGGAGTTCGATCCAACGGCCCGACTGGTACTGGGGGCACAACTCGAGGACGAAGGTTGCATTGTTGTCCTCGCGGACCTGTGCGCGCGCCCGCTCCGGCGGCTCGTCGTCCCGGTGCGCGGCCAAACCGCCGACGATTTTGTGGAGGCAGTGTGCCGAGGAGTTGAGGAGCTGCATGGTCAAGCCGGGCTGCCGATCCTCGGGCTAGGCGTTGGCGCGCCGGGGTTGCTGGACCCTGCCGGTCGCCGCATCAAGATCTCAACGACCTACGGTTGGCGAGACGTACCGATCGCCGACCTCCTGGAGGCTCGGTTGGGAATGCCGGTCGTCGTCGCCAATCGAGCCAAGGTCGCGGCGCTGGGCGAAAAGTGGTATGGCGCGGCGAAGGGGGTCGAGCACCTCGCCTACGTATTCATCGGGGACGTGATCGTCGCGGGTCTGGTCATCAACGAGGCGCTATACGTCGGCAGCGCCGGCGGAGCAGGCGAGCTGGGCCACGTCACGATGCTGCCGGACGGCCCCATCTGTAGCTGCGGCAATCGCGGTTGCCTGCAAGCGCTCGCTGGCGGCGCGGCGATCGTCCAGATGGCTCGGGCCAAGGCACGCCGTGGCGACGCGTCACTGCTCCCGACCATGACCGGAGGCATCCTGGAGCGTGTCACGCTGCACATGGTGCTCGACGCCGCGCGTGAAGGAGACGGTGTAGCCCGCGAGGCGCTGGTCGAGGCCGGGCAGTACCTTGGCATTGCCATTGCTAACCTGGTCAATCTGGTTAATCCGCAGATGGTCGTCTTGGGCGGGCCGGTAGGCCGCGTGGGCACGGCCATTCTGGAGCCCATCCGGCGCGAGGTGCGCCTACGCGCTGCCATACAGTCTGCCGCGGTCCTGCAGATCGTTCCTTCCGCGTTGGGAGAGGATGCCGGGGCGATCGGCGCCGTGGCGCTCTTCCTGGAACGGCAAGGCGCCGTTCCGTTGGCGGTAGCACGGCGGCCGACGGCAGCGGCGTTGACCTAGCATCGGTCCACAGCAGCGGCGCGGGTACCGGACGGCGCCTAGCCTAGTCCACCTAACGGGGACCGCCAACGCGTACTGTCCGCCCCGTCTGGGACGACTCCAGCGCCGCCTCGATCACCTCCAGGACGTGGACGACCGCCTCGATCGGACAGAGCGCCGGCTGGCCGGCGCGAGCGGCATACAGGAACTGGGCGACAAACTCCTCGCCCGCGACTCCGCCATAGGAGTCGGACGGCGGGAACTCGAAGCGACGCTCGCGTCGGCCGCCCGCCGCCCAGCCGGGTGCGTCGCTCAGGAGCACGTAGGCGTTTCCCTCGGAGAGCGGCAGGCGCGCATAGCCCAGCGTGCCGCGCAGGGCCAGGAAGGTGTCGTAGCTGGGACCGACGTAGCCGGCCCGTCCGTCGACCAGATGGTAGCCGGCGTGGAAGGTGCCGATGGCGCCGCCCGCAAATCGCAGCACCAGGCCGGCGGTGTCTTCAACGTCGATCGGCTCGGGGTTCAGCTTGTCGGCGATGGCCGTCACCTCCGTAACCCGGTCGTCGAGCAGGAAGCAGAGCGCATCGAGGTAGTGGATGCCCAACCAGGAGAGGATGCCGCCGCCGGCCGTGGAGCGGTCGAAAAGCCAGTGGGACGGGTCACGGTAGCGCACCTGGGAGGTCACCATCCGCCCCTCCACCGCCATCACCCGGCCCAGCGCGCCGTCCCGTCGAACCTGGCGAACCTCCTGGATGATCGGATGGCCCCGCCATTGCAGCATCGCACCCAAGGTCAAACCGCGTTCCCGCGCCAGTCCGGACACACGGCGCAGGTCGGCTGCCCGTAGCGCTCCGGGCTTCTCGAACAGGACCGGCTTGCCCGCCTCGATCGCCGCCTCCAAGATGGCCGGGCAGAGGTCGTTGCGCACGCAGACCAGCAAGGCGTCCAACTCCGGTCGTGCCAGCAGCGACGGCAGGTTGTCGGTTGCTGATCGCACCTTCGACGAGCTGCCGGACAGTCCAGGGATATCTTCGTCAGCTAGTCCGCAGAGGTGGATTGCTTCCACGATAGGGAGTGCGTCCAGCGTTTTGAGGTGGAGTCGCGTGTGGGGGTGAGGGGAGCTGACAAGGCCGATCTGGAAGGGTTCGTCGTTGGTCATTGGCATATCCTTCGCAACGATGGGGAGATTCGCAGCGATTGCTGCGCCGGGAACCTCACCCCCTGGCCCCCTCTCCGGCGCGGAGAGGGGGAACGGCGACGGAGACAACGCTCGCTGGACGATAGTATCGTCCTTGCCGAGAACATCCACATTGGTCCGGGACCGTGCATGAGAGGCGAGGCCGGTGGAGTCCCCGACGCCGGTATACTGGCCGTGATGGCGCCCTGTTACCGTTTGCTGGCTCTGGACCTTGACGGGACGTTGCTCGACCCGCGAGGCCAGGTGAGTCCAGCGAATGCCGCGGCGGTGACGGAAGCCATGCGGGCAGGCGTTCAGGTGGTGCTGGCCTCCGGCCGGGCGCCGCGCCACATGGTGGAGTTTCACCGGGCGCTGCGTCTGCCCACGCCGATCGTCGCCTACAACGGTGCGGTGGTCTATGACGTAGCTCGGCGGCGTGCGATTCGTCACGAGCCGATCGACCTTGACGTGGCGCGGCGTATCGCCCTAGTCCTCAAGGAGCACGATCCGGCCATCAACCTCCACGTTGAGTTCCAGGAGGGACCGCGCGACCGCTGGAGCGTCGAGGCGATGGATGAGCGGCTAATGGACTCGTTGCTGCGCTGGCAGGTTGAGCCGCCCGACTCGGTTGGCGACGTTCAGGCCCTGCTGGCCGATGAGGCGACGCGCATCAGCAAGCTGTGGTTCTACGCCGAGGCCGGTTCGATGGTCGAGATCAAGCGACGGCTTATGGAAGAAGTGCAGGACGATATTGCCACGCTGGCCTTCGACGACGTGACGCTGACTATCTTGTCGACCGGCGTCTCCAAGGCGACCGCGGTGGCCTGGGTCGCGGAGCAGCTTGGCATTGCACAATCGGAGGTGCTGGCGATTGGCGATGAGCTCAACGACGTGCCCATGCTGGGCTGGGCCGGACTAGGCATCGCTATGGGCAATGCCAAGCCGCCGGCCCGCGAGGTTGTGGCGGCAATGACACTTTCCAACGCCGAGGACGGAGTTGCCCACGCTATCCGGCGGTGGGTGCTGCCATCGGCGGTGGCCAATATTTCGTCCGGCGCTTAGTAGTCCGTTCGTCGCCGCCTGCCTTTTCCATGGAAGGCGATGAGTTGGCATCAGTACGAACGCGCTATCTAGCTGAGGCCTGGTCATAAATGGTTCGCCTCTGGTGATCTGGTGCATTCATCCTCGCAAGACCGGCAGCCTCGGACAGCCGCCCGTTGGCGGTCCCGCCGGACTGCGCACCTCCTGGCGATTTATGACCAGGCCTCATCTAGCTACTGTTCATTTGACAGCCGGAGGCAATGTGCGCTATAGCGTAGGTAGCCACCGTGTGCTCAACCGGTGATGTCGGCGTTCGCTGACTCCCGTGAGATTTTGGGAAGGCCGTGAACAGCATGGGCAACCTACGAGGGAAATGGACGTCGTTCGGCAACCGGCTCGGGAAGTTGCAATCTGCCTTATTGCTGGCGGGGCTGACGGCGGCCATGTGCGTGCCGATCGCCATCGCCGATCCGCAGGGGTCGCCGAATCTCGACACCACGCCGCAACAGCCGAGTCCGCAGACCTCGGTCGCCCAATCCCAAACGACCGGGACGACCACAGTCGTCAGCTCGGGCAGCACATCCGTGAGCGTGATCACCACGCCCACGGAGACGTCGTCGGCGAGTACGATCAGTTCGAGCCAGACGGCGGCGGCAACAACGGCGCCTGCTCAGGTACCAGCGCAGACGCCAGCGCTACCCGCTCAGACGCCGGCGCTCCCCTCGACGACTCTGCCTACGCAGCTACCTCACACTGGCGCGGGCGGGGAAGCCGGGCAGGTGTAGCCACGAGTCTGACCTGGGAGTCCTCCGCTCGGATGGGCTGCCTTGCCTGAATCGTGCGGCGGCTATGACCGCGGCGAGGGAACGACGCAATACGTGGGGACGCTGGCTGGTTGCTTCGAGTAGGGACCGAGCAGGCCCGCGACTAGCTTCAGCGCCACGCAACTCTGGTCCCACGGAGCGGATGGGACCAATGCGTGTACCGCCGCTCCCGTCACCGGGAATCGCCATGACTGATCATAGGTCAAGCTCGAGCTGGTGTCCCCGACAACGGCGCCGGTTGGTCCGAGGATGCGCACGTGAAACTGGAGCGCTGGTGTGCCCGGCTGCACCTGCATGTGCAAGACATACTGTTGCCCGCTACCGCCAGGGAGGACCGCCGCGGGGACGTGGTACTGCACCGTGACGGTCCGCGATCCGGCCTGAGGGATGGATACGAACCCGGGAATGACGGTGTGACCGCTCTCGCTCGTCGCCGGCCAGACGTCGTCTACTCCAGCGAGGCCGCGGGGCGTGGATCCTGGGGGCAGATAGAGCCGGAAGTAGTCGCGGAACGCTGTCGTCGGTGGAATGCCCGCCCCGAGCCCCGCGTCCGGCTCCTGGGGGCGCGGATAGTTGTTCCGCCAGGTAATCTGTAGCGTAACGTCGGCGCCGCCGTCCGCGGTAACCTGGACCTGATCAGTCACGGCGCGCGCGATGTCCTCATCCACCTTGTTGTCGCTCATGCTCATCTCGTCCAGCAACAGGTAGTCGCCAGCGGGTGTGGTCACCGCTCCATCCCAGCCGCGGTCGTGCGTCAACGCCGCCAGGTCTGAGTTGTTGAAAGCGATAAGCACGTGCTTTTCCGCAAGGAGCGGTAGCATAGCCTGGGCGAGTGACGTCAAGTGGAGCTGGGGCGACTGCGCGAGTCGCCCGGCCAGGGCCTCCGCCACCGCTACAAGGAACTCCTTGTTCACGCCCACATTCGGCGGCGGTTGGGTGGGTCCGTTGCCTTCATAGTAGGTGGCCAGCTCGACAAAGTTGTCCGCCGTCACGGTCTGCTTGGGCGCCGACAGCTCTACCGGTCCGGTGAGACGGAGCAGCGCGAGCACCACGGCTGGATCGACGGCGATGACGCCGGCCGGGTGCGTCGGCTGGTCTGCCTGAAAGAACTGCTGCAGTACCAGCGCGGTGGTCGGGAAGTCGGCGTACCAGTTGGCGTCCTGCATGGCAATACAGCAGTGGTGCAGATAGCGCTGGACCGGCGCCGGCTGCAGCGGCCAGCCGCGTCGCCGGTCGCTGACGTCCTCCCACTGGGCGTAGCCGCGATAGTCCAGGCGGGTGATGCTCCCTTGGTTCACGGTGATCACGCCCCACGATCCCATAAAGCCGCCCGTCGGGCGGAGGTCGGAGGGGTTCTGCGCCACCAGCAGGTAAGAGACGGGACCGTCGATGCCCAGCGCGGCCGGCGCGAGCAGCGCTCCCCGGAGCACCTGCTGGGCCAGCGGCAACGCACTCTGCTCCAGGGGGAGGAACGGCTGCGCGAGATGAAAGAGCCGGCCGCCCCGTACTTGCGTGAGCGACCGATCCAGGCTGGCGCTGTCGAGGAGCGCGTCGGCCAGCTCGGGCTGAGCGGCGCGAAGCTCCAGGAGTACCTGGGAGGGGTGTGCTGCATTAGGACTGGCGGGAAGGAGCTTCGGGGCGGTGTCCAGGAGCGTCGCCGCCAGCGCGCTCCCGGCATGCGCGGCGGCCAGGGCGGCCAGGCCCTGGCGAACCTCCAAGCCGGCCGCCGGCCAGCGCTCAGCAGGCGCCAGGAGCCAGCGCCAGCGCCGGCCGGCGGCAAGTAGTTGTTGTGTCTCCACCCCGGCCGCCTGAGCGTGGCTGCGCAACGCCTCCAGTCGTGCCAGGTCGGGGTGCGTGACGGACAGCCCATCGAGCGCGTGGCTGTCCGTCCGGGTCTCCTGCCGCAGGGCTAGTGCAACCTGCCGGAGGCGCAGGCCCTCATGGATTGCCCACCCGGCGCCGACAAGTTCTAGAGCCAACATGAGCAGGCCAGCGAAGAAGACAGCACGCCGCATAATGCATGGATTGTAGTACCTTTGGGCATCGACCCTGGCTGCCGAATCGGGCCAGGTCGAATATCGAGTCTCTCGGGTTCTCTGGTAAACTCACGCGATGTCATTTCTGGCGGGCGACCCGTCACCACATGTTCAGGTGGGCTTGGTATAAGCAATCAACACGTGAGTGTCTTGCACTGACCCATCGTTGGCGGACCATGATTGACCCATGCAGCAAAGATGAGCGGGACCCGGCCCAGCGTTACGGTCTGCACATGCGCGCCAAGCGTGTGCTCGACGTGACGTTGAGCTTGACCGGCCTCGTCCTGACGTCACCGGTGATGCTCGTCGCCGCGGTGGCGATCTGCTGCGATACGCGCGGACCGGCGCTATTCAATGCTGTCCGCGTTGGTCGCCTCGGGAAGCCCTTCCTGATGTACAAGTTTCGGACCATGGTGGTGGATGCCGAGGAGCGCCTCAAGGAGCTGCAGTCGCGGAACCTTGGCGGCGTGATGCTCATCCGGATCCCTCATGATCCTCGCGTGACGCGCGTCGGCCGGATGCTCCGCAAGACGAGTCTGGACGAGCTCCCCCAACTGCTCAACGTGCTGCGCGGCGACATGAGCCTGGTCGGGCCGCGGCCGCAGTATCCCGGAGAGGTGGCGTATTATAGTGACTATCAGCGCCAGCGCCTGGAAGCGACCCCAGGCATTACCGGCTTGTGGCAGGTTGCTGCTCGTCAGAGCGCGGACTTTGACGAGTGGGTCCGGCTGGACCTGGAATACATCCGCACCTATTCGTTCTGGCTCGACCTCAAGATCCTGTGGCGAACCATCCCGGCGGCGCTCCGCCACGGCGGGGACTGAGGGGAGCC
>Ga0207416_1002509_pt1 | contig 19755 bp, 15 predicted proteins | sample PaiPotPPM11metaG_FD_184107 | JGI IMG/M metagenome (GOLD analysis project Ga0207416, IMG submission 184107) | Iron sulfur acid spring bacterial and archeal communities from Banff, Canada, to study Microbial Dark Matter (Phase II) - Paint Pots PPM... ...
CTCCCGTCCTCCCTCCTCCCTGTTGTTCCGTCCGCCCTGTCTTCCTCCCCCTCCCGCAGCTAACCCGACTCCCGTCCGGGAACTGTCCGGAGTGCGGCCGCCAAATCTCTGATCGCATCCTGTACCTGTTCCACCCGCAGCGAGAGAACGCATTCCGGCTGCGCGAAGGCGTAGCAGCGGTCGGCGGGACAGGGATTGCAGGGAAACGGATTTTGCACAATGCGGTGCGGCGTCTGCCACGGCGCCCAGACGTCCGAGTCGGTTGCGGAAAATAACGCCACGACCGGCTTGCCCAGCGCGGCCGCGATATGCAACGGCCCACCATCGCTGCCGATGACAAAGTCGGACTCGGCGATCAAGGCGATCAGGTCCTCGACCGATGTTCCGGTCAGCAGCGCTCCGCACTGCGGCGGCAGGTCACCCAGAATCTGTTCCTCGACCGCCTCAACGTCGCTCACCCGTCCACGGGCCATCACCGCCGGCAGCTCGCACTCCTGCGCCAGCCAGGGCAGCAGGCGGTGATAGTTGGAGGGCGCCCAGCGCATGGTGAAGCTGCGCGGGTTGGCGTTGAGAAAAGCGAAGCGTCCGTGAATGCCCTTCTCGTTCAGCCGTGCCCGCACCCGCTGTCGCGCCACGCGACTCGGGATCAGCCGGCAGGGCCCAAGTGTGGTGATTGGCAGGCCGAGATGGAAAAGCAGGGTGGCCTGATGCTCGACGGTGTGCAGTCGCGGCCGCTCGGGCGGAGGCGCAACGGGCGGGGTCAGCCGGTTATGCGCCCAGGCATGGCGCGTTCCCTCGAAGCAGGCGCGGAGCGGCGCACCGGAAGCGCGGGTCAGCCAGGCCGCGGTGCTGCCGCCGTGCCAGTTGATCACCAAAGCCGGGCGCAGCGACCGCAATCGCCGCGCGACGTCAGCACGTGCCGCCAGCCCAGGCGGTACCAGCAGGATGTCCGCGATATCGGGATTGCCGGCAACCACGGGAGCAAACTGCGACTCGATGAGATAACTGATTCGCAGGTCGGGCCGCCAGCGAGCGAGTGCCGTGAGGGCGGGCGTGCCGAGCAGCGCGTCCCCCAGGCTGCGCAAGCGCAGCACCGCCACACGCGCCCCGGAAGGCAGTCCGGGGAGCACGTCGGGCCAGCGCGGGGGGAATGCAGGCAGGGAGGCCACGGCTACTCAGGGACCACGCCCGCGCCCGCAACGAGCGGTGTTCCCCACCGCCCGGCCCAGGCGTGGGGCTTGGCGCAACTACTCGATTGTGGCCTCGTCCACCAGCATGACCGGGATGTCGTCGCGAATCGGGTAGACGCGGTGACAGAGCTCGCACTTCAGGCCACTTTGGTCGGCGGTCAGGTGCACCGGCGCCTTGTCCACGGGACAGGCCAACAACTCCAGCAAAACTGGACTGATCGGCATGAGAGCAAGGTACCACGGACGCTGGCGCGTCGGCCATGCGGGGGCTGGCGCCCCCGGCGCTCCCCGTTGGTCGCTGCCCACCGTGCCCAGGTCCTGACCGATTCGCACTGTGACTCGCTGACTTGCGCCGGATTACGGCCAACTCGGCGGATGCTTCGATCGGCGTTCAGCGCGGTTTGCTCTGGGCGGGCGAGTTCGCATGGAGCGAGCTTCGGGCCGGGACCACGGGCGCCGCGGCCAGGGCCAGCAGACGCGGATCGAGCGCCTTGACTTGCGCCCACTCCGCGCGCGCGGCGGACTCCTGGTGCGTCCGTTGCAACGCCTCCGCGAGTTGCAGGTGGGCTCTGGCGAAACGGGGATCCGACCTTACCGCCTCGCGGAACTGCTGGATGGCAGTCGCCGTATCACCGGTCGCCAATGCTTTCAGCCCCACGTTGACCTTGAAGATGGCGGCCAAGTGGGCCTCCTTGTCCTTTTCCACCTGTGCCCCGGCGGCAAACTCCCGCTGCGCCCCGGCCGCATCGCCGGTGGAACGCAGGACTCCGGCCAGCGTGTAGTGGGCCCCGGCCAGGTCGGGGTTGAGTCGCAGGGCGGTTTGCAACTCGCGAATGGCGCCAGGCAGATCGCCGGTCTGCTTGAGGGTGGCGCCCAGGCTCGCATGCGCCTCGGCATAGTCGGGGCGCAGTTGCAGGGCGGCGCGCAACTCGGTCACCGCCTGCGGAAAATGACCCTGCTGCCAGTACAGCACGCCCAGACTGTAATGGGCGTCGCTGAGCGTCGGCTGCAGTTCGAGGGCGCGGCGCATTTCCACGGCCGCTTCATCCAGACGGTCTTTCTGCTTGAGGCAGAAGCCGAGGTTGTAGTGCGCTTCGGCGTTGTTCGGATCGCGTGCCAACACCCAGCGGTACTCCGTCATGGCGGTGTCGAAATCGGCCTTTTGCAGCAAGGCGACGCCCAGGTTGTTATGCGCCTGCGGGTTGTCGGGGAGTTCCCGCACCACGGTGCGAAACTCGGCCAGCGCACCGTCGGCATCGCCCTGCTGCAGCAGCGTGAGCCCGAGATGGGTATGAAGGTTGGCATCCTGCGGAGCCAGGCGCAGCGCGGCGCGCAGTTCGAGCACGGCGCCCTCGATGTCGCCCAATCGGGAGAGCGTCTGCGCCAGGACGTCACGCAGGGCCGGCTGCCTTGGCGCCGCGGCCACGGCAGCGCGAAGATGCGGCAGGGCGGCGGCGGCATCCCCCTGATGCAACAGCGCGGATCCCCAGGCCGCATGCAAATCGGGAAGATCGGGCTGAAGCTGTCCGGCACGGGTCAGCAACGGCAGGGCGGCCGCCGCGTGGCCCATCGCCAGTTGTAACTGCGCGGCGTGCAGCAGGAATTCTGGATTTTTAGGCTCCAGCCGCACCGCCTTCTCAAACTCGTCCTCTGCCGTCGCCGCGTCCCCTGCCGCTGCCGACAACTCCCCGAGCGCGTCGTGGGCAGCGGCGAAATCCGGCGCCTGCACAACCAAACGGCGCAATTCATCGAGTGCGGGCGCCGTTTCTCGCTCGGCTGCCAACGTCCGCGCCAGAACGAGGTGTAAGGCGGGCGTGTCATGTTGTGCCAACGCCTGGCGGTACTGGGCTTCGGCGCCCGACAGATCGCCGTTTTCCGCCAGGGTCTGAGCCAGGTTGACGCGGATGCGCTCCGCGTGCGGATCGAGCGTGGCGGCCAAACGCAGCTCGCGCAGGGCAGGGGCGAGACGGTGCTCGGCGCGCAGCGTCTCGCCCAGCGCATTGTGGATTTCCGCCGCCCGCGGCGCTCCGCCAAGCGCAGCGCGAAATTCCCGTTCGGCGCCGTTCAACTGTCCGCGGCGGAACAGGCGCACGCCAGCCTGGTAATGGCGCGACGGCGGCTCGGAGGGCGACTGTGCCCACGTGGCCATCCCGAGCAGGATGAGTCCGATTCCCAGGAACGGGAGCGTCGGCACTCGCGTCCTACCGCGCATCGAGGCCAAAGTTGCCCTCCGTTTTCGGACGCAGCTTCTGGGAAAGCGCGAACTCCTGCGCCGCCGCCGCCGGCTGCTGCAGCTGTTGCAAGGCCCGGCCGAGCAGGTAATGCGCGTCGTAGTTGTTGGGGTCGAGCTCGGTGGCGCGGTGCAACATGCGCGCCGCCAGCTCCGGATCAGGTTCCTGCAGCAGGAGCTTGCCCATCAGGATGTAGGGGCCGCTGTAGGTGGGGTCGAGCCAGATGGCACGGCTGAGCGCCGTGCGCGCCGCCGGCAGATGGCCCAACCGATACTCGGCATCTCCCAGCCGGTAGAAGGCGTTGCCGTAGGTCGGGTTGAGGGCGATCTCGCGGGCAAACTCCTGGCGGGCAACCTCATTCTGGCCATACACGATGTCCAGCACGCCAAGCAGGTAATGCGCCAAAGGCAGCGTGGGATCGGCGGCCAGGGCCTGTTGTACCTCATGAACCGCGGAGGCTTCCATCTGGCGTTGCACCAGCACCCGCGCCAAAGCGAGGCGGGCGGCGGGTGTACCGGGGTCGAGTCCAAGCATGTGCGCCGCCGCTGCGCGCGCCCCGTCCTGATCGCCACTCAGCACGTAGCAGACGGTCAACAGATACTCGAGGTCGACTTGACCGGGCATCCATTGACGCGCTTGTTCCAGGTACGGCACCGCCTCGCGCGGCTTTCCAAGAAAGTAGTCATCGAGACCCAGCAGCTTGATGGCTTCATGATTGCCGGGATCGAGTGCTAGGACGCGTCGCAGCGGCGGGTTGGCGGCGGCATATTGATGCTGGCCGTAGTAAGCGGCGCCAAGCAGCAGATTGGCCTGCCGCTCGTCAGCAGGCGCCAGGGCGGGCTCCCGCAGCAGTTCGGTAAGCCGGGTGATCACCGCGGCGAATTCACCGCGCGCAATCCGCGTCTGCAACGCTTGCCAATCAGGCGTCGGCCGCGTCGGGGCGGAACTCGCAACCTGCGCCGGACCGGCGCCACCCTGAGCCGCCAGTCCTGGTGGCGCGAGCAGACATGTGAGCAGCAGGGCCGCGCACCAGGTTGAGACCAAACGAAGCATGGGAATGCCTACATGGTAGCCGGACATGGTCGGCGACACGGGTGCCTCGTCCGAACGGACAGGTCACCCAGAAAACAAAGGCCGTCCCGCCGAAACGGGACGGCCTTTGCCGGCTCTCAGGTCCGAGTTAGAAGCTCAGCTTGAGGGCGATCTGGCCGCTGCGCACCGGGCTGAGATCCGGCGCGAAACCTTGCGCGTAGTTCACCTTGCCGAAGTTCGAACCGTCAATGTAGGAGCTGGGCACCCCCCAGTTGACGTGGTTGAAGGCGTTGAACGCTTCCACCCGCAACTGGAGCTTGGCCCGCTCGGTAATGTCGAAGGTCTTAAACATGGAAAGGTTGGAGGTCCAGAAGCCCGGACCGCGCAAGCTGTTGCGCCCGGCGCCGCCGTTACGTTGCGGATTGCCGGGAATGATGTTGCCACTCCCGTCCAGGTTGGGAGGCACGTCCACGAAGGCGGTGCGATTCCAGAATGACTGCTGCGAACCGGCGCCGTTGCCCGAATAGGGATCCCCGACACGATCCGGCCATGTCTGGAAGGGGCACTGTCGGCAGCCCTGGCCGTTGTAGCCGGGCGTGCTCGCCAAACCGCTGTGAATGGCCGTCTGACCATTGAAGGTCCAGCCGCCGACCGCCGCATTGAGCAAGGATCCGGCATTGTTCAGGAACGTTCGCCCCTTGCCGAACGGCAGCTCGTAGCTATGCGTGATATTGAGCACATGGGTGATGTCCGTGTCGCTTGGGCCGTACCCGTTGCGCCAGCCATACACCCAGTTGCCGTTGAAGTTCATGGAACGTCCCCAGGAGTAGTTGGCGAAGATCTCCAACCCCTTGGTGAAGCTCTTGGTCAGCTTGACCTGCATGGCGTTGTAGTTATTGGAGTCGCAGTTGCAGTAGTCGGTGATGCCCTGCGTCAGGCCGAAGTTCTTGAGGTAGGGCCGCGTCGCCGCTCCGCCGGTGGGATCGTTCGGCGCCGGGATCACCGTGGGCGCGTTGATGTTCGGCGTGGAGCCGAGGTGCGTTCCCTTGTTACCGACGTAGGCCACCTCCAGTGCGGTGCTGGTGTTGAGCTGCCGTTGCACGCTCAGGTTCCACGAGTCCACATAGGGCACGACCTCCTTGCGCTCGTCGGCGTGAATGTTGACGCCCTTGGGCAAGGGGAAAATGCCCGAGGAGGCGTAGGTGGACGGATCCGGGAAGAGTGCGAAGCCCGACGGCGGACCGTTCGGCGACGAGAGGCCGAAGGCGGGTAGCAGCCCGTTGCCATTGGGCGGCGTCACGTCCTGGAAGGCCAGTACCGGCAGGTTCTGAGTGACCGTATGCCCGAACAGAGTGCCGAAAACGCCGATATCGAAGCTGCGGCCGTAACCGACACGCACCACGGTCTTGGGATCATGTTGCCAGGAGACGCCCAGTCGCGGCGCAAAGTTATGCCAGGCTGTCGTGACGCTCCCGCCCAGGTTGTATGGACCGTAGCCGGCCACGATGACATTGGCATTGGTGAAATCGAACCATCCCCCTTTGCCTTTGGCGTTCACCTGCTGCGGCTGGTAGTACTCCCAGCGCAATCCGTAATTCACGGTGACCGAGTTGCTCAGCCGATAGGTGTCCTGACCGTAGAGGAAGAACCGGTTCTGCGATTCGTGCGCATCGGTGAAGGGGCTGACGTAGCGCTTGAACCGCGACACCTGACCCAGCAGCAACGTGGCCAGACCCAGGCCCGAGGAGTTGTCGCCCAGAGAGCTGGTCTGGGAGTTGTCGAAAAAGAACTGACCGTTGCGGTTGTTGTCGCTCGGAACGCGCAGGTTGTCGGCATGGCGCACATCGGCGCCCCACTTGAACTGGTGCTCGCCCATCAGCTTGGTCCAGTTGTTGACGAACTGTTCCTGGTACTCGAGCTGACGCAGCGGGCAGTTGCACTGGTTGTTATTGGGCACGTCGTGCACGGAGTAGCCCAAGGTCGTGGTCCCGAGGCCGCCGACACCGGCGGTATGACCGGAGATGCCGAAAGCCGGCAGACCGCTGGTGAAGAAGTCGCCGAGGTTCACGCCGTTGATGCCGAGCTGTTTGCCCAAGTCCTTGCCTGCGCCTCCCATGTCCACATTGACGCGATAGCGCATGTAGCCGAAACGGAATTCACTGAGCAGGCTGGGGGAGAAGGAGTGCGTGGCGCCCAATGCCACGCTCTGGTCGCGCGACGAGGCAACGCCGGCAAAGTTGACCCCGTTCAAGGCCGGGCCGCCGAGATCCGTTCCAAACGCTCCCGGCGCGGTCTTGCCGTACTGCGCCAGCGAGTAGCGGCCGAAGACCTGCGTCTTGTCGCTCACGAACCAGTCTTCACGTGTGTCGAAGGCATTGCTGTTGAAAACCTCCCGCCCGGTGGCCAGGAAGTTGATGGTCGGATCGTTGCTGACAAAATTCGGCGCGGGCAGCAAGCCCATCACCTTGGCCGCCACCGGGTCAATCCGGTTGGCGGGAATGATGTTGTTGGCGAACGGCGTGCGGCCGCTGCCGTCCGGGTTGCCGGTATTGGGATCGTAAATGCGGATGTCCTGCTTGGGATCGGGATTGGCCAGCAGGGCGCTGAAATCGCCGTTGCGCTCCGCGGCGGTCGGCACGAACGTCAGCCGATTGTTGGTCTGGTGCCGGCGCAGGCCCTGGTAATCGCCGAAATAAAACAACTTGTTCTTGATGATCGCCCCGCCCACGTTGCCGCCGAACTGGTTGTAGCGCAGCGGGTTGTTGAACTTGCCGGTGATCGGATTCGGCTTGCTCTGCTGGAACGGGTCGCGGGCCTGGATGAACTGGTCGTTCTGAATGTAGTCGAAGCCCTCGCCGTGCACTTGGTTGGTGCCCGACTTGGTTTGTGCGCTCATCACGCCGGCGGTCGCCGTGCCGAACTCAGCGTCGAAGTTGCTGGTGGTCATCTTCACTTCCTGGATTGAGTCCAAGTCAGGGTTGATGACGATGATCCCGAGGATGGGATCGCGGTTGTCGGTGCCGTCCAGCAGGTAATCGGTGCCGAAGAAGCCCTGGCCGTTGACCTGGATCTGGGCGCTGCGCTGCGGGTTCTCCGAGCTGGCGTGTTGCCAGCCGAGCATCACCGTCCCTGGCATCAGTAACTCGAGGTCGGTAAAATTGCGGTTGGCAACCGGCGTGTCGGTCACCTGGCGCGTATCCAAAGTGGTGGCCACATCGGCGCGGTCGGTCTTCAGCAGGGGCGTTGCGCTGGTCACCTGTACGGTTTCCGTGACCTGTCCCACCTTCAGCCCGATATTGACCTTGACGCCGGCATCCGCCATGACCGCGACATTGTCCTGAACGGCGGTGTTAAAGCCCTTGCCCACTACGCTGACGGTATACACGTCGGGGATGAGGCGGGTGACGGTGTAGTATCCTTCGGCGTTCGTCGTGGTATTGAAAGCTGTACCTTTGGCCACGTCGGTGACGGTGACCGTGGCGTCTGGAATGGCTGCTCCGGTACTGTCCGTCACCGTGCCGTAAATACTGCCGCTGGTCGCTTGTGCGGACGCTCGGCCGGCTGCGAAGGCAATCAAGACACAGAGAACTAGACCGACATTGAGGCGTTTCATAAATCCACACTCCTGAGCGATCGCGGCGTCTTGCGGCCACGATCTGCAATCGGTTTCAGGCTTCATGCATACGCCCGCTTTCTCGATAAGTCAACATGGTTCACCAACCAGAGTTTCTGTTTCTCATCTGGCGATTACCCCCTTCGAGGGGACTCCAGCATTCAACAGGCGTCCCACCCGGCACGCTTTCCTTAGTAAACTGAAGAACACGCTTGCTTTGAATCGTTTCATGGATTTATGTCGTTGAACGCCTCTGCTTCGTGGACCCGCCGCCTTCTGCTGCGGCGTCTGGCCAGCGCCGCCTTGGTCGCGCCGGTCATGGGCCCGGAGTGGTTATGGAAGCCAGGACTCGCAGCTCCACCATCCAGTGGCTTCTGTGGCGTTGTGTATCAGGACGTCACTACGGCGGCAGGCCTGCTGCATCCCACCATCTACGGGGGGGCGCAGAACACGTTTCTGCTCGAAACTACCGGCTGTGGTGTGGCGTTTTTCGACTACGACAACGACGGGTGGCTGGACATATTCCTGGTTAATGGTTGGCGCTTTGGCGGATTCGGCACCGGCCCCACACCCACTAACCGTCTCTACAAAAACAATCGCAACGGTACTTTCAGTGATGTTACCGAGCGTGCCGGACTCATCCACTCCGGATGGGGGCAGGGCTGCTGCATCGGCGATTACGACAACGACGGCTTCGACGATCTGTTCGTCACTTACTGGGGCCAGAATGTGCTGTATCACAACAACGGTGACGGCACCTTTACCGATGTCACGGCCGCGGCCGGTCTGCACCAGGCACGGCGGCGCTGGAACACAGGCTGCGCGTTCGTTGACTACGACCGCGATGGCCATCTCGACCTGTTCGTCGCGAACTACATTGATTTCGATCCCGCCACCGCGCCCACGCCTGATTCCGGGCCCTGCCTTTACAAGGGCTTGAAGGTCGCCTGCGGACCGCCGGGGCTGCAGGGTGGGGTCAACCTGCTCTATCACAACGACGGCAAAGGCCACTTTACCGACGTGAGCGTCGCGGCCGGCGTCACCAAGGCGAGCGGCACCTATGGACTGGGCGTGCTCACGCTCGATTACGACAATGACGGCTGGCCCGACATTTACGTCGCCGACGACTCCAACCCCAGCCTTCTCTTCCACAACAACCGCAACGGCACGTTCACCGACGTGGCGCTGCAGGCCGGCTGCGCACTCAGCGATGACGGCAAACCGCAGGCCGGCATGGGCGTCTCGGCAATGGACTACGACGGCGATGGGCAGATTGATATTTTCAAAACGAACTTTGCCGGCGACACCTCATCGCTCTACCGCAACCGCGGCGACGGCAGCTTCGAGGACGCCACCTTCGGCGCCGGACTGGGAGTCAACACCAGATTCCTCGGCTGGGGCTGCGGTTTTGTTGATATTGACAACGACTCCTGGCCCGACATTTTCATCACCAACGGTCACGTCTATCCCGAGGTGGTAAAGCTGGAAACCGAGGCCGGCTACCGGCAGCGCAAGATCGTTTACCGCAACCAGGGCAACGGCCGCTTCGTGGACGCCACCGCCAGTCTCGGGCCCGCCGTCATGGCGCCGCACGCAGGTCGGGGTTGCGCCTTTGGGGACTTCGACAATGACGGCGACGTGGACGTCGTGGTGAACAACGTCAACGAGCCGCCGACGTTGCTGCGCTGCGATATCGCGCAGCCGACGCACTGGGTGAAGTTCAAGCTGATCGGCACGCGCTCCAATCGCAGCGCCATTGGAGCGCGCGTGAAGCTCGTCTGCGGTCACCGCATCCAGGTGGACGAGGTGCGGTCCGGGGGCAGCTACTTTTCGCAGAGTGATCTGCGCCTGCATTTCGGGCTGGGCGCCGCAACCCATGTCGACAGCGTCGAGGTCCGCTGGCCCAACGGCCTGGTGCAGCGCTTCCACGACCTGCCCGGCAACCGCATCTACCGCCTCCGCGAGGGCATCGCCACCCCGGAATGAGACGCCGGCGCGTCGGCTGCGCTCCCGGCGCTCCCGTTGGTTGCTGCCCCCGTGCCCGGCTCCTGACCGACACGTGAACGTTTGTCCAATCCCGTCGGGCGGCACCTGGCCGCCCACAGGCCCGGACTGTTGCTCGCCTGGGCAGGTACCGTGAATGGCAAGCTGGGCTGTGCGCGCCGCCTACCGTTCAAGTCTTCACCCTCGACGCACCACCCTCCGCACTCCCCGCCGCCCCCCCTCGCCGTTTCACGCAAACACGGCGGGATCCACGTCGGTGAAGAATTCTGCGTGGAGCTGCTGCATCGCGCGCGGCACGTCGTCGTCGTCCATCACCAGACCCATGTTGATTTCCGACGCACCTTGGGAAATCATGCGGACGTTGATGTCGCCGAGGGCGGAGAAGACGCGCGCCGCGACCGCCGGGGTGTCCCGCAGACCTTCGCCCACGAGGCAGACGATGGCCTTGCGGCCCTCATAGCGCACATCCGCAAAACGTCCCAGGTCGTCGGCGATGGCGGGAAGCGCCCCGGTCTCGGCGACGGTCAACGAAACGCTGACCTCCGACGTGGAGACCATGTCCACCGGGCACTGATGGGCGGCGAAAACGTCGAAGATGGCCTTCATGAAACCGTGGGCCATCAGCATGCGGGTGGAGACCACGTCGAGCACGGCGATTCTGCGTTTGCAGGACAGCCCCTTGAAGGCGTTGCGCGAGCGCGGGCCGCGCGTGGTGATCAGCGTACCGGTCCGCTTTCCATCGGGCGGACCGGGCAGGGCGGCGCGCGAGTTGAGCACCCAGACCGGGATGTTGCGCTGCATGGCGGGCAGCAGCGTCGCGGGGTGCAGCACTTTGGCGCCGAAGTAAGCCAGCTCCGCCGCTTCGGCGAAGGAGATCACCTTGATCCGGCGCGTCGCCGCGCAGATGCGTGGATCGGCGGTCAGCATGCCGTCCACATCCGTCCAGATCTCGACCCGCTCCGCCTCCAGGAGCGCTCCCAGAATCGAGGCCGAGAAGTCCGAACCGCCGCGACCCAGCGTCGTGCCGATGCCCTGGCGCGTGGCGCCTATGAAACCACCCAGCACCGGGATGCTCCCGCCCGCCAGCAGCGGGCGCAACTCCTCTTCGACGCGGCGCTGCGTCTCGGGATACAGCGGCTGCGCCTGGGTGAACTGCTCGTCGGTGACGATCACCTTGCGCGCATCCACCGCAACGGTGGGAAGTCCGGCATCCTGCAACGCGGCTGCGACAAGCACCGACGAGAGCCGCTCGCCGAATCCGAGCACTGCGTCCCGCGTCCGGTCGGTCAGTTCCCCGACCGCGGCAATGCCATGCAGCAGCTCACCCAGTGCCGTGCAAAGAGTCGTCATGTCGCGCTCGGGAATGGCGCGGGGCTGTTCGCCGACCAGTTCCCGCAGCGTCTGCAGATGACGCTGCCGCAGCGCATCCAGCCAGGTCTCCGCCGCTTCGGTCTGGCCGGAGAGCGCGAGGCTGGCAAGATCGAGCAACCGGTCGGTGACCTTGGCCAGGGCCGAGACCACCACCACCGGCTGTTCCGCCCGCCGGTCGGCCACAATCGCCGCCAGACGGCGGATCGCCGCCCCATCCTCGACCGACGTGCCGCCAAATTTCAGAACCACCATGCGCGTTGCATCCGGAGCAGCCGGGTGGCGCCGCCCCCATCCCCTATCCGCGTTCCCAGCGCCGCTCTACAGCTTCCCTTCGGCCTGCAACAGTTCGCCGTTCAGCACCGCCGCTCCGGCGGCGCCGCGCAGCGTGTTGTGCGACAACACGACGAACTTGAAATCAAACAGCGGGCAGGGTCGCAAGCGCCCCACCGTCACGCTCATGCCGCGACTCAGGCCGTTGCCACCGGCGTCCACATCGAGGCGGGGCTGGGGACGATCGGGAACGTCGGTCAGCAGCAAAGGATGCGCGGGGGCGCTCGGCAGGTGCAACTCCTGCGGCCGGCCTTTGAAGCTCGCCATCACCTGCCGGACGTCCTCCAGGCTGGCCTTGCTGGCGAGCTGCACCGAGACGCACTCCGTGTGCCCGTCCTCGACCGGCACGCGATTGCACTGCGCGGAGACGATGAAGGAGGCGGGGGTGATGCTCCTCCCCTGCAACATGCCGAGGATTTTCTGGCTCTCCTGTTCGAGCTTTTCCTCTTCCTGACCGATGTAGGGGATGACGTTGGCAAGGCTGTCGAGCGAGGGGACGCCGGGGTAGCCAGCACCTGACAGCGCCTGCATGGTCACCACCGCCACGCGCTGCAACCCGAATGCGCGCTGCAGCGGCGCCAGGGCCATGACCAAGCCCACCGCCGAGCAATTGGGATTCGTCACCGCGTAGCCACCGCGGCCATAGTGGGCCTGGTGAACGATCAGGCCAAGGTGATCGGCATTCACCTCGGGAACCAGCAGCGGCACGTCGGCCACCATGCGCAACGCGCTGGAGTTCGAAACGACGACATGGCCGGCGGCCACGAACGCGGGCTCCAGCACCGCCGCCGCGGTGGAGTCCAGCGCGGCAAAAATCACCCGCGCCGGACAGTTCCCCGGTGCGGCGTCCTGCAAGGTGAGCCCGGCAAAGCGCGCCGGCAACGGCGTGCGCAGTCGCCAGCGCACGGTCGCGCCGTAGGCCTTTCCCGCCGAACGATCGGAGGCCGCCAACCACACCGGATCGAAATAGGGATGATCCTCCAGCAGCGCCAGGAAGCGCTGTCCCACCACGCCCGTGGCGCCCAGAATGCCGACCGGAATCTTCATGTTGATGCTCTGCGCCCGAGGCGTTCCGCCTCGAAGCGGCGTCCCGGACATGTGTCGGGACCGTGCTCATGCACCGGTGCAAGACAGGCCTCGCCGCGGCCGTGCTTACTGGCTGTTGCCGGTTGGCAGCGGCTGCCCCGGGCCCAGCACGCGGCGCAGCGTCAGATCGTTGATCTTGATCTGTCCGGCTTTGTTCATGCGGGCCTGCACGGCATCCGCATAGAGCTGAAACGCCTCGCCGCGCTTTTGCTGCAGCAACTCCTGCGCGACCGTGTCCTTCTCGCGCTGAAACTGATCCGGCGTCGGTTCGTCAATGCTGACGACGGCATAGACCAGCTCCGCGCCATTGACCGCCGCGGGCGGCCCCACCTGACCGGGTTTGAGCTGGAAAAGCTGATCGGCGAAGTCTTTCACCGGCCCCAACTCCGGCAGGTTGTCGTCGCGGCTGATGGGATCGCTGTTTTTCACGGTCAGGTGCAGCGCCGCGGCCGCCGCCTTCAGTCCTTGTTTGCGGGCCGCGTCGGCCAACTGTTGCGCTTGCGACGTCAACATGGCTGTCGCCTGCTGCTGGCGGTAGTCATTTTCAACCTGGGCCTGAACCGCGGCGAGCGGTTGCACGCTGGGGGCCTGCACCTCGTCCACACGCGCCACGGCAAACCCTTGCGCCACCTTGATGGCCTGGGTTAATCCGCCCGGGCTGGTCGAGAAGGCGGCGGCGGCGAACTCGGGGTTGACACCGACGCCGGTGATGGGGTCGGTGCGGCTGATGGGAGGCGTGGCGATGTACTCCACGCCGGACTGCTGCGCCACCGTCGCGGGAACCGCCTTGGGGTCGCGCGACAAGGCGTCGCGAACCTGCTGGGCGGCGGTCTGCGCCAGGTCGAGCGCCTTCTGGGTCTTCAGCTGCTGCACGATCTGGTCGTGCACTTCGGCGAGCGGCTGCGTCCGCGCCGCCTCATGGGCCTCCACCTTGATGATGTGGAAGCCGTACTCGGTCTGCACCAGGTCGCTGACCTGTCCGGGCTGCAGTGTGAAGGCGGCGTCTTCGAACGCTTTCACCATGCGACCGCGGGTGAAAAATCCCAGCTCCCCGCCGTTGACCGCGCTGCCCGGGTCTTCCGAGTACTTCTTGGCCAGGGCGGCGAAATCGCCGCCTGCCCGCACCTGCTTCAGGACCTCTTCGGCCTTCTGCTTGATGGCCGTGGCCGCGGCCGGCGTCAGGCCCACCGTCTTGAAAAGAATATGGGATGCCTTGACGCGCTCAGGAGTGCTGTAATTGGCTGCGTTGGCCTGATAAAACTGGGCCACCTGGTTGTCGCTGACTTGGACGCGGGCGGCAAACTGCGTGGTGTCGGCGAGGAAGACGTCCAGCTTGCGGCGCTCCGGGGAGCGGTAGCGGATCTCGTTCTGCTGGTAATAAGCCGCCAGCGCCTCCGGCGTGACCTTCACATCCTTGACCAGATCCGCGGCGTGCAGCGCGACGTAGTCAATCTTGGCCTTCTCGTTGCGCCGCTGAAATTCCTGTTGCACCTCCGCCGAAGTGACCCGTACACCGTCGGTCACGATGCGCTGCAGCTTCTGGACCTCCAAGTCATCGCGCAGAAGCTGCTCGTAGACGGGGACGCTGAGCTGGTACTGGTCGCTCACAAACTGCGCGTAACGGTCCTGGCCCACGAACTGGCCGTTGGGGAACAGCGCCGGGTTTTTCTTCAACGTCTGGACCAGTTCGTCCTGGCTGACGGTCAGCCCGAGGCGGCGCGCCTCTTGCACCAGCGCCTTCTGCGCCACCATCTGGTTCAGCAAGCGCTGGCCGAAAAACGAGGCGAACTGCGCCGGCAGGTGCTGCGCCTCCAGCGTCTGGTCGAGCTGCTGGCGGAAGTCTGCCGAAGTGATGGGCTCGCCCCCCACCGTGGCCACGGGTTGAACGCTGACGTCCGATCCGCTGGAGCTATTAAAGCCCGGGATCAGCGTGACCACCATTCCAACGCAAATCACCACCAAAAAGAACCCCAGCAGGACGCGAACTGCCGTCTCTCGCTGGCGGAAAAAATTGAGCATCTACTTGGCTCCCAAGCGCTTAAGAAATCTAGACATTATAGGCCGAAGTGAGGGGAGGAGGGGAGGAGAGCGGTGAACGGTAGTGCGTAGAGCGTGGGGCGGGAGCGATGGGAGGCGGACGCTTGGCTTCACGATTCACTGCTTGCCCGCCAGCGCTAGTGTTGCCCTGAATGCTTCTTCCGTTCGGCGTCGAACTCGGCGAGCATTTTGTCGAACTTCTGGAGCTGTTCGGGGTTCATCAGGGCGCGCAGCTTGGCGCGGCCTTCCATGCGGATGGCTTCGAATTGCGGCTCCATCTGCTGATGCAGTGTGTCCCAACGACTCCACGTCTGTTCGGCGATGGCATCAAACTGCGCGGCCTGCTCCGGGGACAGGTTGAGTTCTTTCCGCACGCGCGTCAGGAATTCCTGCTTTCCCTTCTGGGGGTCGTGCCGTTGCAGGTGGGCGGTGATGCGAGGCCCGAGCCACACTGTCCCCCCGACGCCGGCGAGGGCACCGAGCACGAACACGAGAATTAAGATCAAGCTGCCGCGGCTTCGCATGGTGATCTGTTTTACCGTCCGCCGATACCGAGGACGTCCCCTGGTTTCTGGGGCGCCAAGTCAGGGTCCAGAACGCTGGCGACCTTGGTGTCCGGACCGGCCGCCAAAGCGCTTGCGTAGCGCGAGGGCCGTGAGGTCACGATCCCGGGCTGGAAAGCTGCAACCACGATAAACAGAACGGTCACCGCAACCAGGTAGGGCGCCAACCGGCGAAAACTGCGCGTCAGCGAGAACTCCCACGACGTGTTCGTGGCACGTCGCACCGCTGCCCAGACCGCCGCCATCGCCGGTGGCGTTACGTTCTGTTCGGCGGCGAGCATGACCTGCCGCGACCAGTTCACCAGCGCCAGCCGTTCCTGACACGCGGGGCACTCTTCCGTATGGGCCCGCATCTGGAAGTCATCCCAGCGGCGTTCGAGGCGATCCTGAAAATCCTGACACCTCATTGCGGCTTCCCTCGTCGTTCCAGCTCACGTTCGGACTTGCGGTACTTCTCCAGCATCCGCTTACGAGCGCGAAACAATCCTACCTTCACCGCTGAAAGCCGCAAGCCCGTGATGGCTCCGATTTCCTCCAGCGAGAGCTCGTTGATCTCCTTCAACACCAGCAGCATGCGATCGCGCGGGCTGAGCTCGAGCAAAAGCTTGCCTGCCAGGTCGCGCGCCACCAGTCGCGCCTGCATTCGCTCGCCGGCGGGATCCGGCAGCGTCCACTCCCGAGTGGGATCGTCCTCCATTGTGGTGGAGACCTGCAAGGGCTGTCTGCGACGATGCCGCAGAAAGTCCAAACAATGGTTGCTGGCGACCCGGTAAAGCCAGGGACGGAACGGCAGCCGCGGCGAGTAGGAATCGAAACGCAGGTAGACCTTGGCGAAGATCTCCTGCACCAGATCGGGCACCACCTCGGGATAGCGGACAAAATTGGCCACCATGCGGCTCACGCCCGCCTGATGCCGGTAGTAGAGCTCCTCGAAGGCGGCCGCATCACCCTGCTGCACGCGCAGGACCAGCGCCAGATCGGGATCGTCCGCAGCGGCAAGCTCCGGCAGCACTCCACTCATGGGTAAACTGGGCGCCAGCATCACGATAAGGTTAACGACGCCGCCACTACGAGGTTACAGGCCCGCCGTCCAATCGCCAACCGTCCACCGTGACCAGTCTTCACGCCCACCCTCCACGCTCCGCCGCCGTGCTACTATGCGCAACGTCACCCGTGGACGGCGAGGGCCGCCCCGGACCCATGCTCGGGCGGCACGAGGCCCTTCCTTTTGAATGACTTACCCGCAGTAGCGCTGCAGTTCATCGCCTTCCTGTTTGCGCTCAGCGTGCACGAGGCGGCGCATGCTTGGATGGCCTCCCGCCAGGGCGACGACACCGCCCGCTTGCTCGGCCGCGTGACCTTGAATCCGACCCGCCATGTCGAGCTCTTCGGCTCGATCATCTTCCCCATCATGATGCTGCTCTCCGGCGGCTGGATCTTCGGCTGGGCGAAACCCACGCCGGTGGATGTGGCGCGGCTGCGCCACCCCAAGCGGGACGACATTCTGGTGACACTCGCCGGCCCGGCCAGCAACCTGTTGCTGGCGGTGCTGGCGCTGGGGTTGTTGCGGCTGCTGCTCCATGCGCAGCCGGTTGCCGCCGTCGCCGCGCTGAACAATCTGGGCCATCCGCAGCAGAGCGACTCGCTCTGGACGCCGCTGACCAACCTCGCCTTCTACTCGATGGAGATCAACCTGATTCTGGCGATCTTCAATCTCATCCCCATCCCGCCCCTGGATGGCAGCCACGTCCTGCGCCACCTGCTGCCGCGCGCCTGGCAGGGCGGCTATTTGTGGCTGCTGGCCAACCCCATGGTGTCGCTGCTCCTGCTGCTGGCCGTGGTCTATGCCCGCATTCCGGGAATGATGTACTCTCCCGTGCTGCACGCGTTCGAAATGCTGCTCTGAAGTCTGCAATGTCGGACCCTCACTCCAACAACCCGACAACGCGCGAGGCGGAGGCTTCCCAGTCCGCGTACAGCGTCCAGATCGGCACCGTCTACGCCGGCCCGCTCGACCTGCTGCTCGACCTCATCCGCAAGCAGGACATTGACATCTACGACATCCCGATTTCACGTCTCACCCAGCAATACCTCGCCTACCTGGAGCGCATGGAAGAGGTGGATGTCGAGGTGGCGGCCGAGTTCCTGTTGATGGCGGCCACCCTGATTCAGATCAAGAGCAAGCTGTTGCTGCCTCCCGATCCGCAGTTGCCGGGCGAGCCCCCGGTCGGCGACCCGCGCGACGAGCTGGTACGCCGCCTGCTGGAGTACGAAAACTTCAAGCGCGCCGCCGAGATGCTGCACCAGAAACAGCAATTGGAGGACGCCAGTTGGAGCCACCCCGGCATCGAGGAGTTCGCCGACGCCGAAGGCACCGAGGCCGAGCTGGCGGTCGGCGTGCACGATCTGGTACGCACCTTTCAGCAGGTCCTGGAGCGCGCCAAGGAACGGCCGCGGCTGGAGATCACGCGCGACGATGTCTCGGTGCGCGACATGATTGACCACCTGTGTCGGCTGCTGCGCGCCAACGACGCACCCATCAAGCTGCGCGCCCTGTTCGAGTCGGCGCCCGGACGCAGCGCCCTGGTGGCCACGTTTCTGGCCCTGCTCGAGCTGGTGCGCCTCAATGCCGTGGTGCTGCGCCAGGAGCGGATGTTTGGCGAGATCGTCCTGAAAAAACACGCCCAATTTGAACAGGCGTTTGCCTCCATGACGGAGGGCACCCCACCCGAGCCGGATTATCGTTAGGGACAGCCGCGTAAAGACATACGCCCATGAATACACAGGCGCAGGCACAACAAGAAGAACTGGAAGCGGCCATCGAGGCGATCATCTACGCCACCGAGGAGCCCGCCACGACGGCGCAGATCGCCAGCGTGCTGGGACTGGAACCGGCGCGGGTGCAGAATGCGATCGACGCGCTGGCGGCACGCTACGCCGGCGAGCAGCACGGCATCGAGGTCCGAGCGGTCGCCGGCGGCTACCGCATGGCCACCAAGCCGCAGCATCACGAGGCAGTGCGGCGTTTCATCAAGAGCCTCAAACCGCCCATCCGCCTCTCCCTGCCGGCGCTCGAGACGCTGGCCGTCATCGCCTACCGGCAGCCGGTCACGGCGCCCGAGATCAAGGAGATCCGCGGCGTGGACGCCGCCGGCGTCCTCAACACGCTGCTGGAAAAGAAACTGATCACCACCGCCGGCCGCAAGGAAGTGATCGGCAAACCCATCCTCTACCGCACCACCCGCGACTTCCTCGTCCGCTTCGGCTTGAACGGCCTCAGCGAACTGCCCAGCCTGAAAGAGTTCGAAGAAATGACCCGCGCCGGGATGGACGGTGTTCTACTGGAAGGAGAGGAAGCGAGCGAGTCCGCCGCCTCCGCCCCTCCTGACCAGAACGTCGCCGAAACCGCCGCGGCTGCCGCCGTGGACGATGGCGAGTCCGCCCCGGACGCATAGTGCCCGAGCGCGCAGTCATGGAAGAACGTCTCCAAAAAATCGTGGCCCAAGCCGGCATCGCCTCCCGCCGCAAGGTGGAAGAGATGATTCTGGCGGGGCGGGTGAGCGTCAACGGCGAGATCGTCAGCGTTCTGGGGGCCAAGGCCGACCCGGCGCGCGATACCATCGCGGTGGACGGCAAGCGCGTTGCCCAGCCCGAGCGCCTCTCCTACTGGCTGTTTCACAAGCCCCGCCAGGTCGTCTCCACGCTCAGCGACCCCGAGCATCGCCCCTCGCTCGCCGACTATTTGCGGACCTTCAAGGAACGGCTCTACCCGGTCGGCCGCCTCGACTACCACTCCGAAGGGCTGCTGCTGCTGACCAATGACGGCGAGTTGACCCACCGCATCACGCACGCCAGCTCCCACTTCCCGAAGACTTACTGGGTGAAGGTCAGCGGCCGCCCGAGCGAGGAACAACTGGAGCGGTTGCGCCAGGGAGTCTATCTCGAAGGCAAACGCACCGCTCCCTGCCGCATCCAGCCGCTGCGCCACGCCGTCTCGCAAGGTCGCCGTGATGCCGGCACGCCGCTCTCGCGCACCTCGCAGGACAACCCGTGGTTCGAGGTGATCCTGATCGAGGGCCGCCAAAACCAGATCCGCAACATGTTTGCGCTCGTCGGTCACCCGGTCGAGAAGTTGAAACGCATCGCCATCGGCTGGCTGCAGTTGGGCAATCTGCTGCCGGGCAAATTTCGCGAGCTGACGCAAGGCGAGATCACCCGCCTGCGACGCACCCTGGACGAGCCGGCCGCCCCCGCCGGCAGCCGCGAAGCCGGAAAGCCCGCGCGCCCCTCCGCCCCGC